>ENA-UOOR01000534-UOOR01000534.1-fermentation-metagenome-genome-assembly--contig:-NODE-534-length-53705-cov-19.201957_pt1 | contig 53705 bp, 43 predicted proteins | sample MGYA00245780_ERZ724029 | MGnify/ENA primary metagenome ERZ724029 (study PRJEB28704, sample SAMN03018315) | fermentation metagenome | biome: anthropogenic terrestrial biome; feature: soil; material...
ATCGTAGTGATCTCGGCGGGCTATATGGTGTTGCACGACAAACCTCAGACCATCTTGGGCAATTTCGGTTATTCCTTCCGGTTCCATGGTTCTTTCAAAATTTCTTTTCTGTTTGTATCTGTGGAGTTTTGCAGTCACAATCACACCACCTCTTTCTTGGCCCTTCTCTATAATGCCCCCGTTGTCAAGACAGGTTTAGTGGGTTCCTAAGTTAATTATTATAACGCATAGAACATTAAATGATTCGGTCGGGAGTTTTTTTGATTACATCAATGGATTGCTGGGTTTTGAATTATTCTTTTTCTGAACAACAAGCTGATTCTTGCTGTCGATATAACCCAGAAGCACTTCCTTAAAGTCTAAAACGTTTTGTTTTCTAAGTTCTTCCTGCATCCACATTCGATCCTTACCAATCATCTGCAGGTGGTCGTCAAGGATATCCCCATCAATGATTACATTCAGGCATAATCCCTGATAGGCAGTTTGAATATTCATATCTTTTGGAGTCAAAGGCTGGTTAGGGGGCTTTAGCTCAACGCTCATTTTACCGCTTGTTTCAAGAATAGCGAACTCAATATCTGCGAGATTAAATGCGTTTTTAAGGCGGCATTCTTCAAGGACATCATTGACGGTTAGTTGTACCTTCTTTAAATTTTTCTCTACGATTTGTCCGTTATTAACCAAAATAATCGGCTTACCATCCAGCAATTTTCTGGCTTTATAATTTTTTAAGGATATTATTGAAAGTATAACTGGGAACAAAGCATAGATAATTAACCCCGTGATTCCTTTCGCATAGTTAATTGAAGAATCAACCGCAAAGGCTGCCGCGATTGATCCTATGGAAATACCGACAACATAATCAAAAAAAGTAAGTTGTGAAAGCTGCTTTTTCCCCATAATTCGTGTCAATATAAAAAGTATAACAACAGAAACTATTGAATGAAGAATAGTAGTCAAAATATCGTTAAGCATCCCGAATCCTTCTGATTTTTTTACAATTAATGTACCCTAAATACAGGAATATATCCTAACTGCTCTCTCAACCTCAAAAAACCCAAAAGCATCCAATTTGACCACACGAGAACCCCTGACATCTAACCTGACCGCACGCCAAACTATGACATCTAATCTGCCCTGTCACGTCCAAAATCATGACTTTGGACTTATTTCCACGGAGCAATATTTTTACTATTTTAATACACGGGCTATGTCAATAGCTGTTTATTGCAATTGTCAACCCAAAATAACCGTTGCGCCAGCATATCCCAATCCTCCATAAACTGACGTGTCAGATTAGGCCGTCTCCTTACAGCCAGCGGATGATAGGAGATAATGCAGGGATATCCCAGTACAACATGCCATAACCCTCTCAGACTCTTTACATGAGCCTCCTTATCATCAAACATCGCCTGAACAACCGTATCTCCCAGACAAACGATGAATTTGGGCTGCATCGTTTTTATTTGTTGAATGAGAAATGGTTTACTGAAAGCTCTAACTTCTTCTTTGTTATATTGGCGAAGGGGCCTGCATTTTAAAAGATAAGTTAAATAGATGTTATCCGGCGCCAAATTGGCTTGATGCAATGCTGTCTGCAGCGTTTGCCTCGTTCCGCAGACATATTCATTGTCATCTTTGTCTTCGCGGGCGCCTGGATTATCTAGAATTATAACAACAGGCGCGTTGGGATTTCCTTCTCCCCAAATGACGCGCGATTTTCCCGTGCATATTTCACATTCTTTATAATCGGCGGCTTCTTTTGGCAATTTGTCTTCCGGCCAAATCACCGGTTCAAAGCACGAATCCACATTAACCCTCCTAAGCCTACTGGAATTATTGGGACCAGATATTTAGGGTAAGCACTTAATTTATTATAGTGCCCACAATTTGAAATATTTTTCATGTTCCGGCTTACTTAATAGGGGTGGTTAAGGTTATTAACTAGGTATCACTGATTAACAACACATAATTCAAAAGCCTTATTGACTTAAAACGGGCCTGATGATATAATTTATCTCGTTGCGGAGCTGTGGTGTAGCGGTTAACATGTTGGCCTGTCAAGCCAAAGATCGCGGGTCCGATTCCCGTCAGCTCCGCCATATTTTAAAAATAAATATCGGATTGATCCGGTATTGACTTTTGTAACCCAGGCCTTTATAATAATTCTTGCGGTGCGGAGAGCGCAGCAGACCAGGAAATACCAAATGCCTCGGTAGCTCAGCTGGTAGAGCAGTGGACTGAAAATCCACGTGTCGGTGGTTCAACTCCGCCCCGAGGCACCATAAGAAATGCGGAAGTGGCTCAGTGGTAGAGCATCGCCTTGCCAAGGCGAGGGTCGCGAGTTCGAATCTCGTCTTCCGCTCCATGAATATCAAGGCGTTACCGATGTAACGCTTTTATTATGTCTAATAAAACAAGGCTTGCCATTCCGGCAGTTTTGGTTGCAATACCAGGAAAAAGTTGATATAATAATCTTTGCGCAGGCGGCGCATTAAGGGCGGGTGGCGAAGAGGCTAACGCAGTGGTCTGCAAAATCACGATTCACCGGTTCGACTCCGGTCTCGCCCTCCATATGAAAATCAAAAGGCTCGTGTAGGTTTGCACGAGCCTTTCTTGTTAATTCATAGAAGGCCTGCCGGGCGCAGCCCTTCAGACTGGCGCATAACGTTAGGCATAAATTAAAAAAATATCGAAAGTTCCTTATCTTCTATTGAAAAGTACAAATAATTTTGATAAACTATACCTTGCGTGAAGGACTAAGTACTTTAGCCGTGCCCGGGTGGCGGAATAGGCAGACGCACGGGACTTAAAATCCCGCGACCTTTACCGGTCGTGCCGGTTCGACCCCGGCCTCGGGCACCAATATTTAGGCAATTAGCTGAGATTTATATCTCAGCTTTTTTGTTGCAATTTTACGTTTGACCCACATTTTGACCCACGTAAAAATTCATTTATTTTTGTTGCTATGCATTTGTTCTGAACCGATGTTCAAAAAATTTATTAATCAAACGATCAATGTTTCTCCCTGCTTAATAAGATCCTTTTCCGCCAAATCTTTTCATATATCAATTCTAATAATCTATTTAATCTAGTATCGACAAATTCAAAGAATAGTAATATAAAATTACTCACAAAAGGAAGGAAAAACCAGAAAAATTTCGAATCATATTTAATATAAACAATCTAACTTTACGAAAAGTCTATCATGTTAGTGAGATAGTAAAAGTGATATTTACCTTAAGACAGGTAATCGAAATTAAATATAGTATTAATAGTGAGCAAACTCCAAGGATTATTGAAGGGAGTACTAAAGCCAAGATAATTATTTAAAAGGCTGCAAGAAGCATCTATCCACTAGGACTTTGCTTATCTTGAGATTTTTACTATACGGATTTTTCAACATACTGAAATATTTTGGGGATTATTTTTATAGAAATTTATCGAAATAAAACAAGGTTAAAGGGGTACGTATTTTGAACAGATATACAGAAGATAACTTTAGATACATTTTCCTAGAAGATCTTTTAGGGGACAAACTCGTTATCCCTGATGTATGCTGTGATAATCCACAAGGATTCAAATTAATGCGGTTACAGTGTAAAGGAACTATGCAGGTCGATCACAATGAAGGTATACTGGTGAATAATACTGAGCATGAAATTCTTTGTTTGAAAATGTTGGAACTGGCCCGAAACTGTAATGCGGATTTATTGCTTACCCCTGAGTATTCTTTTCCGTTACACCTAATTGACTTAATAATTGATAATATGAAACTACAACCTAAGCGGGGGAAAATATGGTGCCTAGCATGCCAAAGTGCCTCCTGTAAGTCATTTAGGGATACTATCTCTGGATGGAAGAATAAAGGTGCACTAGTATTAACAGAGTCATTAGATACATGTTCAGAAGTTAGATTCATTAATGCTTTGGTATATATTTTATTACTTGATGATGGGCAGATTTGTATTATTCCTCAGCTAAAAACGTATCCAATGTCTGATAAGGATTTTATAGGCGAGCAAAGTGGATTATCCATCGGAAGAACCATTTTTCTTATAGGGCAAAGTCAAACCAATATGTTTTGTGCACTTCTTTGTGCCGATGTATTAAACGATAGGTGCATTAATCATCAGGCTTTATTTCATAGTGCTAGTGGTAAGGGCTTAATTATTCTTCATCCTCAGTTGAATCCCTCCCCAAGGCATAATGTTTTTGCTAACTTACGACACGGTATTTTTGAACAAGCGGATGGATATAATTCTATATACATAACATCTAATTGGGCATATGGTACCAAAATTATGCCAATTAAAGGAAAAGAGGAAATAATAAGTCATCCTTGGTCGTGCTTGTATTTCAAGTCCTCAACTGATTGGCTTGAACAGACAAGGGCTATAAGACTTCAAAACGCTCAAAATGGCTTAGGCTTTGCATATTGGGCTGACCCAAGGGTTAATATATGGTATTCAAATAAAGAAGCTAATTTACAGTTAATGGAGATAAAAAAGCCTCGTCAAGCAGGTACATTACTCACCGTACCAAATCACGATGTTACAAATATCCAGACATGGGTTCCCAATCTTGAAAATGATTGGCATTTAAAAATATTTTCTCATTGGGATATGACTGATCATGTTAACAATTTAAGGGGGACACCTTACGATTATCCAATTGGTGTTGATCTTGAGGCTCGAGATAGGTTCTTCGGTCTATGTTTTGGCGATTTAGAAGAGGGACAGCTAAGCACTGACAGCCTTGAGAGATGCCATAGGATGAGTTTACATATTGATGATGAATGTGAAAACCAGCGTATTTTAGAAGGAGAAAAATTCGAAATATTAGTTGATCGGTTACAGAATAATATGCCACCTCATATTTACGGACTCGGTCCCGTACATAAATTTGAGCTTAGCCCAAATGGCTACTTCAATCTCCTTTTTATTTCAAACGATGGAACAAACACATTTACAGCACTGGTAGCCTATATTGATAGTGACAGCATAGCTGAACGAACTTCAAAGAGATATCAGGATATGGTTGGAGAGGATTATAGAAGCCAAGTATGTGTGTTTTCTAGAACAGGTAAAAGTTATCCGCCATACAACATCAAAATTACTGATCCTAATGGGGTATCCGATATTATTGACTATACCCAAGGGAGGTCAAATGATGAATGAGTTGAGTAACATATTAAAAAAGTGTGGGTTGCAGGTTACGAAAGAATACTCAACTAATGAATTCAATTATATACAATGCAGCTACTTAGTAGATGGGCTTAATGTAGCTGAATATCTTGTCATGCCTTGCTTAGCCGAACAATTTGAAACCATTTCGTCTAGTGAAAAGAAATTTCTGTCTTTCCAAGAGGAGATTATTGAACCTGTATTTTTTTCATTACGCGGTGATCTTAGATGGAATTTATACTTTGTTTTTATATTAGATAATAAACAATTTAATTTGATTCCCGATCAGCTTAAGGATTTTGTACAAAGGGACAAAAGTTATGCCAGAAAGCTAGTACTAAACTCTGAAAAAATATTGAATTCTCTTCCCGTAGCAACAATACCAAATGGAGACCAGGTAGTCATACCCCCTGATCCCTTTGAGGAATGGTTTAATCTATTAGAACCAAAAGGTTTGACTTTTTGCCTTGATCCATATTCAAAGAGAAAAGCCGAAAAATTTATAACCGAAGGAAATCTGAAAAGTAAAGTGGTGGCAGAATATCCGAAAGACCAATCCAAAAGCGGGCCATCCTATGAAGAACTGAGGCTTAAGCAAATTGATATTGGCGAAGGATATAGGAGCTATTGCTTCAAACCAGGTACGACGCTTAATTTTAAAGCTGTGAATATATTAGAAGGGATAAATGGCAGTGGTAAAACATCTATTCTTGAAGCCATTGAATTAGCATTTACCGGTGAATTGGAAAGAGAAAAACGTGGATTAAAGATGACCGCTAAAGAACAAAAACAAAAATGGAATGGTAAGCTTACCTTGACAAATGGTGAAAGTTTTCAGAAACAATTATTGCCAAAACAAAGAAAAGAACTTGAAGCAAAGCTTTATCAAAATCGACAAAAGCGGTTTGATAAATTAAACAGACTTTTTCATCAGTATAATTATTTTTCATCCGATGCAACATACCAATTTAGCTTTAATTCAAATGACAAAATAGACTATAAAGCAGAGTTCGGAAGAATTGTATTTGGTGAAGAAGTAAAATCGATTCAAGATAATTGGGAACGATATTTAAGAGCATTTTGCGAGGAATTACCAAAGCCGTTGAATGAAAGAAAAGTAAACCTACAAAATCAGGTGAAAATGCTTGATGAATTAATTAAAGAGCAAGTTGGTGTAGCTACTAATATTAGATTAATTAGGAATCTTCTGAAAGAATGTCACATCGACTACAAAAACTCTGTAGATCAAAAAGATATTGATTCGGTATTAGAATGGTTACAGGAACTTCGCAATATGATAGGAAAAATTGATGCGCTTAGAGCAACAATTGAAGAAGCAGAAGAAGTTGGTATTGATTCTATTGAAGTACTCTCAGACGAAGAACTTCGCTGTTCGGAAGAGCTCAAGAATCAAAGAGTCACTATAGCTGATTTTACTACGAATATTAAGGTAACTAAAAAACGGATACAAGAATTAAAGGCTTTAATCACACAAGATACCGCCATTCTTAAACAATATGAGATTATTAATAAGCAAAACCGTAAGTTTCAACATTTAATTAGAAATCAAGAAAAAGTCGTTCTAAGACAAGGCATTGATGAACAAATCTCCGGTGTGAAAGCTCGTTTAGATCTAATTGAACAAATATATGAGAGATATGAAACATTATTGCAGGAACAAAATAATTTCCCTAAGGGTAAACTTCCGGTACTGAAAGACAAATTGATCAATAAAAAAACTATGCTTGTAAATAATTTGGATAATGTTCAAGCTCAGATTAAAGCCGCTGAACTTAAAAGTAACTTTGCTCAAAAAGCTGTGTCTGAAATTAAAGCCTTAGGTAAAAAATATGTTGAAACCTTACCAGAGGTTTGCATTTGCCCGCTATGTGGTACAAATCATTTTAAAGCTCAAAACCTAATGGAAAACATTAATTCTTTTGAATCGCCAGAAGAACATAATATATCTGAACTACTTGAAAAAAAAGCAAATTTAATCCAGAAATTTGAGTTTGTCGAACACGAACTATTGCGGATAAGACAATTTGAGGAGAGCCTTACTCTCTTAGGATGTAAAGATCAGGTAAATAAACTGACCTTAAAACAATGTTGGGAAAAGTTATTATCAACTTTGAATGAACGTGATGAACTTAAATCAACACAAGGTTTGCTTGAAAATACTAAGATAATTTTAGAAAAGGAAGGATTCACCATCTCCAATTTAGCGGATCTTGATGAATTTTTAAATATGCCATTTCTCACCTCATGGATATCAAACGAAGATCTTGGTACCTCTGAAGATTTGGTGACTGAGATCGACAGAGAAAGTAAAGCCCGAATCAAGGAGATAAAAAAGGAAATTTCAAATCTATCTCTTAGTTTGAAAGAGTCCCAAGAGGTAATAATAGAATCAGAAAAATTATTTGAACAAGCGGACAAGATATATAATATAACTCAAGCTAAAAGACAAAGATTTTTAAAATGGCAGCGTACAGTAAGTAAGTTGGCAGAAGTGGGTGCCAATATCGAACCAACTATGTCATTTACGTATTGGAACAGCTGTTTGATAAAACTTATAAAAGAAATAGATTTCCAGCAGCAAAGAGGATTTGATTTTAAAGCTCTTAGTGAAAGAAAAGTTCAGTTAGCAAAACTAAAAAAAGATATTAAGGAAACTCAAATAAGGCTCGATAGATGCCGAAAAGCTGCGACAGATTTAACATGTCTTTCTCCAATTACTGAATATAGTAATTCTTTTATTGAGAAAAACATTAAGAAGATAAGCGATCTTTTCTTCGCATTACATTCTCCAAGGGAGTTTTCTAGTTTACGTCTTGATTCGTCTGGAAATCTACAAGCTCTTCGTGAAAAAACAAATCATTGGGAACCAATTCATCATTTAAGTGCAGGCCAACGGACTGCAGTAGCTCTTGCAGTGTTTTTTACCCTTCACTTAAGTCTTCCAACAGTGCCCAAATTCGTATTACTTGATGAACCAGTAGTTAATATGGATGATTTAAATATACTTGGTCTTATTGATTTCCTTAAGGAAATGGTGATTAAGGCAAAGATTCAAATTATCTTTACTACGGCAAGTTCCACCGTGGCAAGCTTAATTCGGAGAAAGTTTAGTTTCCTAAAGGACGACTTTCAATCCTTCAAATTGACCAGATTGCGTAATGATAAGGTGAAAATTAAAGTTATTACCTATCTACCAGATAGAGAATCAGGTAATGTTTTAAGTTTTGAGGCATTGTAATAGAAAATCTGTATACGTTTTTGCCATAGCTCTGTCCCTGCAAAAGCAAAACAAAGCTGAGACCACAATCTCAGCTTTTTTGCTGCTCATTAGCCTCAGAGCCTCCTTTTTTCCCGCGTAAGAATTCATCTATTTTATTAATTACTACGGCATCTGTTTTTGGACGGATATGCTGGTAATGAAGTGTCATGCTAATGTTGGAGTGACCCATTCTGCTTTGAGCATGTTTTAGTGGTACTCCGGCTTCTAACATTAATGTGGCGTGGAAATGTCTGAGATCGTGGAAGCGGATGTGGGGGAGGTTATTGGTAGATAAAAAATTACTGAACCTGCGTGAATAATTGCCCGGGTGGGACACGTCTCCATTGGTGCTGACGACATAACCGACAGATTTCTTCTCACTGAGTACAGCCAGCACATCTTCCGGGATAGAAATAGTGCGGTTAGATTTTTTTGATTTCGGTTTCTTATAATCGAGTTTCTTTTCTGCGGTCACCACTGCCTGGCGAACCGTCAGGGTAGCCTCCTCAAAATCGATATCATTCCAGGTAAGACCAAAAACTTCTGACCGGCGCAGCCCGCACAAACCGGCCAGCATGACCGGTATTTCATGTTCAGTTCCTCGGGCAGCCTGGAGGATGGCAAAGTAATGTTCCACGCTGGGGATAGTTGCTTCGAATTCATCCGGACTGGGTGAATCGACAAGTGCGCAAGGGTTCTTGGTAATCAAATTATTCTTGACCGCATCTCCCAGGGCCCGCGATAAAATACGGTGTGCCTGCAGGACGGTTTTTTCCTTATAATTTTGGCGTTCGCTGTTGTAAAATTCTTCGATATGTATGGGCTTTAGGTTTTTCAGCTTGAAGCCCTTAAAATATGGGTTAATGTGATTATAAATGTAGTTTTTATAGCCTTGGCTGGTGGAGGCGGCTAGTTTAACACAATAGGTTTTATACCAATCTTCCAGGTAGGCATCCACCGTAAGCTTTCCAGAATCAGCAAAATCAGAAGTCTCCAGTTTATAAATCAGCTCATTGACCAGGCGCTGGCATTCCTGTCGTTTATCCGCATACACATACTTCTGCCTGCGCTTGCCGTCCGGATCGATAGGGAGTTCCACCCGGCCTTCCCAACGGCCGTCTTTTCTCTTGCGAACATAACCTTTCAAATTATCACCTTCCCAATAATCCTTAAAGTTTCAAATTCGGTTATTGGTTCGTATTTTGGATTGATTGAGCGAAGTTCTATTGTTCCGTCCTGGTTGTAAAACCTTTTGCAAGTGACTGCTCCATTTACTTCTACAATTGCTATTTCTCCGTTTTCGACCACAGGCTGCCCCTTTACAAATACAACTGAGCCGTCTTTAATAAGGGGTTCCATGGAATCACCAGACACGCACAGTGCAAAATCCGCACTATTTGGTATGGCTTGTACCGCAATAGTCTCGTAACTTGTATCGCCATACTCAATCGGGTGCCCGGCTGCCGTTTTACCTTTGAGCGGAATCTCATAAGCAGTAAGTTTTTCCAAACACATATGCTCTTTGGTCAACAGGTATTCTCCGTAGTTATATAATTCACTTTTTCCCGAAGTTGATAACCGATAATAAATGTCTGTAATTGTGCCTTTTTGAAAAGGTGTTCTCTCATCATTCATTCCGCCCAACCATTCAGGAGAAACATCAAAGAATCGCGCGATTTTGGCTACGATATAAAAAAGAGGCTCCTTGTCAGCATCTTTTAAATACTTTGTTATAACAGCCGGACTTACACCTGCAGCTCTGGCCAACAATGCTTGACTGCAGCCCTTCTCATCGAGCAAATCCCGCAATCTGCCCCTGAATTTCCGATTCATGTTTTTACGTTCATTATCCGTATTTCCCATTACCACCAACACCACCTTAACCACAATTATAAGTGGTGCGTTTCCATTAGTCAACATTTACTAAACGAAAGGAAAAAATATTTAAAAAATACTTGCCGTTAACGATAGTAAATATTAACATTAACTTTAGGAAATATTTTGTAGAAAGCGAGGAAAAGAATGACATCAAGAGCAGAATGTAATCGATTAAAAGGGATTTTAGTTGAAAAGAAGATTACCCAGGAAAGGCTTGCTAAGATGGCCGGAATATCTGAGAACAGTCTCGCTAGAAAGATAAATGGTCATAGAGACTTTTGGTATTGGGAAATGGCTCTGATAACGAAGCTACTTGATTTCAATGACATTAATGAGGTATTTCCGGAAATTTACGAAACTTGTAATCTCATGGGCTAGAAAGGAGACCTAAATGGTGAAATGTGATTTAGACAGCAACATGCTGGAAGATATTCATCTGCTTTTTAAAAAAATTAACCAGGCCCGAGCGGAGATAAAGGCCGGCATCAATGCCCAGGAGACTTATGCGGAAACAATCAATGAGATCAACTGCCTTACTGCCCGGGACAGCGAATATGGCGAAGAACTCTGCCACAAGGCACTGGAGTATCTTCGATTAATAAAGGCTGCCGAATACGCAGAGATCAGCATTCAAAATTGCCTGGCAGAACTGGAAACAAAATATGAGATCCCCGCCGAACATGTCACGGGAGGGGAAGGCCTTTCATGAAAAATGAAATCAGAAGCCATGCCAAGGTTGTATATCTGGAACCAAGAACGGAAATAGCAGAGTTTAGGCAAGTGTTAAACCATCATGCTGAACGGAACGGACGCTGCACAAATTTAAGAAAACTGGATTTTATTGATCGTATCCTTATATCGTTGGTGAGTATTTCATTTTTAATAACGGTAATTGCCCAGGTGTATATTAAATGGGTTGGACCAATTGGGAGGTGAGGCATTGCCCAAAGGCGACCGCGAAAACTTTAAAGCTGACTGTGAAGATGGTTTCACGAAGGTAGCCAATCTGCTTCTGGAAGCCCTGGCACTGGTCAAGTTGAATGGAGTTCAAAAAGGCATATGCATGTTTTTATTTCGCCGTACTTATGGATGGAACCGCAGCGAAGATGCTATTACTCTGGGTGAGTTTGCCGAGGCCTGCGGCAGCAGCCGGGCATACATATCCCGCCAACTATCTGAATTAATAAAGAAAAATATTGTCTGTCGGGTTTCATATCAACCGGGCAAGACTCCAATATATTCGTTTAAGACTAATATTGCCGAATGGGATCAGGCTTGTATTAACATTAATGCCCTGGCAGCCCATGAAGATCATGGCCTTTATGATTGCAGCAAAGCGGAAGTGCAAGGGTTATACGATTCTACAACCCTTGCTGTACAAGGGTTGCACGAATGTACAATACAACCCTTGCACAAATGTACAACACAAGGGTTGTACGAATGTGCAAGGGTTAACCAGCCGTCAAACCAGACAGCTCCGAACGTTGAAACACCTCTAAATACAGAAAGAAAGACAATTAAAAAAAGAAAAGTATATTCTTCTTCTTCGATGCCTTACAAATTATCAGAACTGCTGTTAACTAAAATTCTGGAACATCTCCCCGGCTATAAAAAACCTGACCTGCAAAAATGGGCCTGGCAGATGGATGCACTTATGCGCCTTGATCATAGACTTCCGGAAGAAGTGGAAGCGGTAATACTTTTTGCCCAGGGTGACCCGTTCTGGAGGACTAATATCTTAAGCGTGGATAAACTGCGCAAGCAGTATGACCAGCTTAATTCAAGACGTATACAGTCTCGAGCCGGGCCACCAGTTCGGCAACGGCAAAGTGAATATTTGAACGGAGAGGAAGCTGATGAATACAAAGGATTCTTCCGGTGAAGGGGCCCGCTTCCAGGCGGTATGGTCTTCCTGCGGAATTCCGCCCCGCCTGGTAGATGCCTCGTTCGCCAGCTATAATCCGGCCTGCCCCGAAAAAGAGCAGGCACTTAAGAAATGCCAGGCCTTCGTTGAAAAAGGCATGGTATTTATAAAACAGGGGCACGGTCTTTTCCTTCAGGGCCCGGTTGGAACGGGAAAGAGCCACCTGGTTGTGGCTTCTTTACGGGCCATAGTGGAAAAAAATATTAACCGCTTCGGTACTCCATCCATTGAGAATATGGTATGGGGAGAACCGGTATATGATGGGCTTTGTTGTTCCATGATTTCAGTGGTGGATCTGCTAGGTACCCTCCGGGAATCATTCAACATGGATAATTCCAGAGCAACGGCCCGGTGTATGCTTCACCGGGCCCGCACCGATGCAATTGTTATCCTAGATGACATTGGAGCGGAAAAACCAAGTGAGTGGGTAGAAGAGCAGCTCTATGCACTAATTGATTTGCGCTACCGGATGCAGCGCAGCACATTTTTTACTACCAACTGCACATTAAAGCAGCTGGAGAGCCAGATTAGCTGCCGGTCAGTTTCTCGAATTATTGAAATGTGCGAAGGGGTCCGGGTTGGGGGAGAGGATTGGAGAAAGCGGGGTATAAGATGATGGATAAAATTATGCTTGCGTACAGTTGCTTAAAATTCCCCAAAAAGAACCATTTGTTAGAACTGAAAGAAAAATTAAACTTTTAGAGGAAATTTTGTAGAATTAAAAGAAATACCTTCTTTAAACGAAGGGGGGTATTTTGTTTTGGAAAAAAATATATTAACTATCTACGCAAAAGTAAGTATAAATCAAAACCTTTTTTCAAGACCTATAAATGAGCTTGTAAATGCAATGGTTGAAGCTCTTATACAACCAAAGGAAAAATATATGCAAAAAATTAAGGGAAAAGAATACATTTGGGCTTTGGCATCAGGTAAGGAGTATAATTTTCCTGAAGGAAAAGTAATTTTTGGTAGAATAATAAAAACTAGTCCAGAAGTAATTCCACTATGGGATTTTGAATCTGAACAAGAAATTGATAACTTAACACCGAATTATTTAAATGGGCTTTGTCACTATCTTTTTGATCCCAAAGAAGAATTAATAGTTTTTAGATGTAACCCAAACATACCCGTGAAGCAGATGATGGAAGCTTTTTCAAAACTGTGTGAGATTAATAGTGACGAGCTTGGCAGTATTAAAGTAATACCTTTTTTACGTGATAAGGATTTGGTAACAGCAATAAAGGATATGCATATACTTACAAGGGTAAAGTTCTCTATAATTCCTGCAAATCCCGGTATCTCTCCAGAGTTTGAAGCGATCGAAAAAGCGTTAGGGAAAACCGGAACTAAAAAAACCATATTAGAGTTTAATGGGTCTGATTTAACGTACGATAATACAATATTAGAAGAGGCAACAAATAAAGTAATTGCTGGACAGGGAGAAGCAACATATATCGGAAGGGATAGGAAAAATCAGGAAAAGGTTATATCGTCGAGGAATTATTCTATAAAAACAAAAAAGAAAGTAGCATTCTCTGAACAAGGAATACTTTCTGGGTTGTACTCTGTGTTGTTAAGTAGAACCAACAAATAGTAAATGGAGGCGCATACATGCAAAGCCGTGATGAGATTAGCTTCACAAAGCTTTTCAAAAAATATATGTCTCCAAATGGTAAAAAGAGGCCACTTTTCAGTATTTGGGAGTATATTGTTTCTATAATTACAGGAGGGCTAGTAGGATGGCTTATCATATACACTAACAGACCTGAACAGTTTATTCTATCAATTGGAAATTTATTGTTTGGAGCATCTGCAACAATCTTAGGCATTGTAATTGCTGGCTTTGCTGTTTTTGCTGCAGTTAGTGATGAGAAATTTAGCGTTTTTTTATTTGAAAATGATGCATGGTTAGGTATATCCTTTCCATTTTGGCCAGCTGCAATAATGTGGGGAATCGAACTATTGTTATCTGGCATTATGGTAATGCTAAGTTACTTAATTCTACCACTATGGGTATATGGAATTGTTTCGAGCATAAATGCTGTTTGGTTCACACTAGCTCTAGAATTTACAATTTCCCTGTTTGGAATTATTTTGCGAACAACTTATTATAGGTCATTGTATTATTCCAAAACTAGCAAGATAGTGAATATGGAAGTTGGTAATAATGAATCAAGCGATAAATAAGGTACTGTGTTGGTAGAACATTAGAAACAATAAATATAGTTTGAGATATAAACGCAACTACAGAGGCTGTCTAAAGAAGTGTGTAAATGGTAATAATCTCCACAAAGGAGATGTTACATTATGCACGAACGAGAGAAAGAATTAGTAGGCCTGTTGTCAGAACAATGCAAGAACATGGAGGATGTTCACAAACTGCTGAAATCACTGTTTAAAGGCACATTGGAGCAGATGCTGGAAGCTGAGATGGATGAACACCTTGGTTACGAAAAACATAATCCATCAGGCAATAACAGTGGAAACAGCAGGAACGGTTACGGAAGCAAGACCATAAAAACTGAGCTTGGAGAGACAGAGTTGCGGGTTCCACGAGATCGCAACGGCACATTTGATCCTCAAGTTGTAGAAAAACGACAAACTAAATCAGAAGATTTAGAAAACCGAATCATCGCAATGTATGCCAAAGGCATGTCAAATCGTGATATTGAAGACCACCTACGTGATATTTACGGCGTTCAAGCCTCAGCCAGCCTTATTAGTCGAATCACTGACAAAATCATGCCGGGAGTACAAGAATGGCAGGCCAGGCCATTGGACAGCATTTACCCTGTTGTATTTCTGGATGGCATAGTATTCAAGGTACGCAAAGATGCCAGGGTCATTAACAAATGTGTATACTCGGTTTTAGGCATTAACATGGACGGCAGGAAAGAGATACTAGGCATATGGATATCTGAAAACGAGAGTGCTTCCTTCTGGCTGAGTATCTGCAATGAGCTGAAAAACCGGGGCGTACGTGACATTCTGATAGCCTGCCGGGATAATCTGAGCGGTTTTTCGGAAGCAATAACTACAGTCTTTCCTCAAACAGAGCAGCAACTGTGCGTCATTCATCAGATACGCAACTCAACCAAGTATGTGCCATACAAGGACATTAAAGCTGTTATGGCTGACCTTAAGCTGGTTTACGGAGCACCATCATTGGATAATGCCGAGTATCGGCTAGAGGAATTTCGTGAAAAATGGGAGAAGAAATATCCCCAGATTTTAAAATCATGGCAGGCAAATTGGGCGGAGCTTTCCACTTATTTCAAATACCCTGAAGAAGTCCGGCGTCTAATTTATACGACCAACGCAGTGGAGGGATTTCACCGTATGTTGCGTAAATATACCAAAACTAAGACGATTTATCCTTCTGACGATGCGGTAAGAAAGTCTGTTTTCCTGTCAATTCAGGAAATCACCAAGAAATGGAGTATGCCCATCCGAGATTGGGGAATTATAATAGGGCAGCTTATGGTATTTTTTGATGACAGGTTTGAGCAATCACAAGCTGGTTAATTGCGGGGGCGCTGCCCCCGAGGTTTATCGCTTTGGTTTTCCAAGACGGCGATAAAAAAAGCGACACTCAAGAGAGTATCGCCGCCTCGCCAAACCTCATGCACCGCTCGGGTCGCACCTCTGCGTTGCCCTATCCTGTGCATGAGTAAAAGCTACTTTTAGTATTACTAAATTATTGGAGATTTATTCCATTTACACGGTTTATAATACACTCCCCAACTACAAACGATATCCCGCTCCAGGCCATGCCCTCCACTGTGTTACGGGCATATCCTTCCGCTCAGTGACGCCCGCTCATACCGGCTGCGCTATCGCTCCGCACTCGGTATCAGCTCCCCGGTGATATGTTAGTGGATCAAACACCATGTCGCACCGGGCTAACCCCCTCCGCACAGCTGTGCGCGCTCCGGGACTTATCCCTATCCCGCTTACGGCCATGCCCTCCACTATATTCCGGGCATCCCCTTCCGCTCAGTGGACGCCCGCTCATACCGGCTGCGCTAATCGCTCCGCTCTCGGTATCAGCTCCTCAATGATAGCCGGGTGGTTTACCCAACTGACGATCAGAGATATCCCACTTCAGACCCAGGGCTTCAGGCTACCCGATCGGCGCGCTCCTACCTACTTCACTTCGTGTGCAGATGAGTGCAGTCTCTCCGCTCTTTAACTTTACATCAGTTCTTGACTAACCTCATCTGAACTCTTTGGAATATTCTTTTCCTCCAGCTAAATTGCTATCCTTCAACTCACAAGTAGAACATAGAAGTAGAACCATCCCGCCAAGTATTCTCACCTTGACCAATTTATTTTGTCGTCTTTCCACTCGCCAGTATATGTATCACCATTAGGCCACGTTTTCGTGCCCTTACCATTAGGTTTGCCATCTATAAACTCGCCAACATAGGTCATACCATCTGGCCAAGTATATTTTCCTTGACCAGTTCTTTTGCCATTTCTCCACTCACCAGTATATTTATCACCGCTTGCCCACGTATATGTGCCTTGACCGTTTTCTTCGTTATCCTTCCACTCGCCAGTATATGTATCACCATTAGGCCACGTTTTCGTGCCCTTACCATTAGGTATGCCATCTATAAACTCGCCAACATAGGTCATACCATCCGGCCAAGTATATTTACCTTGACCATTTTCTTCGTTATTCTTCAACTCCCCAGTATAAGTATTACCACTAGGCCATGTTTTCGTGCCCTTACCATTAAACATGCCATCTATAAAATCGCCGACATAGGTCATACCTTCAGCTGAAGTATATTTACCATGGCCGGACATTCGACCAATTTTCCATTCACCAGTATATTTAGCACCATTTGCCCAGGTATAGGTTCCTTGACCATTTCGCTTGTTATCTTTCCACTCGCCAGTATATGTATCACCATTAGACCACGTTTTCGTAATTATTTCGCATGGTATGCTATCCTTCGAATCATCATCAGCGTCATCCTGTAATTGTGAATTTTCTCCGTCATTTTGATTACTTAATAAACTACTTAACCTTTCACCGCCACGTTTAAATAAAGCATTTATAGCCGAATCCAAAATATGTACGTTGTTATCAAGAGTATAGGAAAGTTCTACAGAAAGTCCTCTGTTATACTTTTTCGAAATAAATAACGTGCCTGGCGGATTGCTGATTACGATATCTTTCCATAAACACAAGACATGCTCATTAGCCCCAAACCACTTATGCTTTTCAAATATAATACCCCGATCATCAATAATTGCTGTCTTAAACCTAAATTGCTTACCTTCATGCAACCCTTCTAAGAGTTCTATTAAAATTCTCACGCCAACTGCTTTCCAAAGCCGATCAACGAAGTTGATATATACTTGCTCTTGTCTTGTTTCAATTGTTATATAATCGTATTCATTGCCTACAAATATGGTATACGTTGTACCCGTAGGTATACCATTAACAGAATGTCGGGTACCGCCCCACCTAATTCTTGTAATTGAATCTAACGTAAATTCATACTTTCCCCACTGAATGCCTTCAGGGGATATTTTAAGTTTTTTCTTAAACAGAATACCAATATCAGCCTCATATGAAATTTCTTCTCTCCATTTTTCTTCAGATGCCTTAGCTTCCTCATATTCTTTGAGACGTTCTGCGTTGATTTCATCAAGAACACGTCTATCCTCATCGACCCGCTCTGAAATTTCATCCACCTCTGCAAATACTTTTTGCATCAAAGCTATCAATTGCTGGGTAAATTCCGTCTTACCGTGTTCATTATGAAGATTTAGGGCTAAAGAACGAATTGAGTGGGCCATTTGCAGACTGGCATCATAATCAATACCACGAGTTTTGGTACTTAATTGAATAGGTAGAGCAATTTTATACCATTCTAATAAATCTTCCTCAAGTTCGGATATTAGTTTTGCAATCACTAAATCGGGTGCTTGCGTATCTGCAGCTTCCTTGATATTAGCAATCAGCCTATCAATTTTTTCCGCCTTTTCTTCTAAAATAGATTGTGTATCTAACATATAGTTATCAACTATATCATCCAACAGAATGGGGGCTTGTTCCTCTCCATTTTCTGTTGCTGTTTCAACCAAAATGGTAATAATTTTATAGTAATTGATATCTCGTAACGTATTTAAAATCTGTATTGAAACTCTTTTAAAATATTGTCTTCTTTCTGATAATTCCTGTTCAATTATAGATAGATCTGATAAAACTGGGAAACCAGCTATTATTCTTTCTTCATTTATCAATTTCAGAACTACTGCCGGATTTATTTCATCAAAAGCTAAAGCTAGATCAAGAATAAACGAAGCAATATATTGATTACGAGAGTTAATTAGTTCTTCATATTTATCTTTTTTTATATTAAAACGAAATCTACTGTCATCTTTTTGAATCTGTAATAGACTTGCTGCTAACAAGTTTGATAGTGAAATCTGCGGGATATTTTTTATTAATCGGATTTCAGATGGCTTGTCTACTACCGTACTTATAAATTCCGCTGCCCGTTGGGGTGCAATTCCAGGTAGCCAAGCAATCTCAGCTGATAAACGTTTGCGGGGATTCGTCAAATCAGAGCGCGCTTGCGCACAAATGGCTGGATCAATTAGCAGGCTCTTGTCCTCTGCCAGCTGTATGATACTTTTCTTATCATCACGTAGCGTTGCCCCCAATATGTAAAACGGATTATTAAAAATATCCATTTTTTACCTCCGGATAAACCCTATAGTATTTCCCTTTACAGAAGAATCATTTAATTGTACATTACTAATCGACCACATGAGAGTCTCCTGGTCAAGGCAAGTTTTCCCTGACTTAGCGGCGTATCTAGCCGCTTCACGAATAACAAAAACAGTATCGGATAAGGGTCTATTAGTTAATTTATCTACTAAGGGTGTAATATTAATATCATCGGCTTGCGGTATATTTTCCAACAAAGATTCCAGAAGGCCTTTAATTTCAGCGTGGGAAGGCATACCGACCTCAATCACATGGTCAAAACGACCTTTGCGGAGAATGGCTGGGTCGATGAGTTCAATCATATTGGTCATACCAATAACCAACACCCTATTATTTATTGCTTCAGGAATCCGTCGGAGAAACTCACCAACCTCTTCAACATGATGTAATCCGGTCGTATTCAGCGTTCCTCGTTCGGATAAAAAGGCCTCCATCTCGTCAATAACGACCACAGCAGGAGATGAGCTTATAGCTTTATCGAAAACATCAGCAATTTTTTGGCTGGTTTCATGTATATATGGGCTGCCTACACTACTTGAATCAATAGAGAACATAGGCCAATCAATAAATTCTACCAATTTTTCTATTGCAAATGTCTTGCCACATCCTGGAGGGCCATAAAGAACAATAGCAGAAGGAAAATAAATGCCAAAGGTTTCATATCTTTCAGGATTATAAATTATATCTATTACGTGCTCATTAAAAAATTCTTCGAGATAAGGTCGGCCAGGTAATATAAATTTTTTGTGTACATTCACCAGGTTTCTATTTTCGTTTCCGCCTAAGTTATCAGGGAATGATTCTATATTAGAAATAATACCTGAAAGGTTTATACCTTCTCTTCGAAGTCTCTCTATATCCCCACGGGGGATATTAAAACCGGCTGCATTTACTATATCCAGAATATCGGTAGGATTTAACCATCCTAAAAGCATATTAAGTCGGCGCAAAGACAGCACTGATATACCAACACCTCCAGTTAGCCAGGTACCAAACATTATGTCATCTGGTACACGATTTGATAGCGACCATGTTGGTAAAAGACGAGAGATATTTTCGATAAATATTGCATCATGTAATGGATCTTCTTTATCAATTTTTCTTGTTTCAGCGATCGAAACCGCAAAGGCTATTGCATCAGCTTTATTATTGGGGGGAATTGCCTCAATGACAGGTATAATTGTAGATTTGTTGTCAAAAGCCAAAACATAAAACTCTTCTGTACCGAAGGTCAAAGAGTGCAGTAAATCTTTATCAACAAGCCCTATTTTCACCCATTTAAGTCCAAGATCTGGCTTCACCACTAGAGCTTGAGTTCCCCGGTCAGTTTGATAAATCTGCCAATCAGATCCCGAATAAAGAAGTGCTCGGCTATACAATCCATTTATTAACGTATATCCAATTGGTAACCACATGTCCCTTGTCATAACTTATCCCCTTATAATGTTCGCAACATTAAACATATCATTTTCTGAATCACTATTAATTTGAATTTGATATAATTGCCACACAATTTCCCTCAGTTTATCAATCTCGTCAGTTTGTATTAGTAAAAATCCCAGTTTAGTTAATTCCTCAAATTTATATTTATCTCCAAATAAATATGATGATTTAGCCATCCATTTGAAACGTTCAACCACAAACCAGTCCTGCCTCCATAATATATCAAAATTTATTTCTTTTAATTTCTCTAAGTGTGTCTCGAAATCTCTGTCATTTCTCGCAATATTACCTTTAGCTGTTCTTACTAGATTTCTAAATGAGTTTTTTTCTGACGGACGTGCTAATTGAACTATATTTTGCTCAAAAAATTCATTAACACTGTCAAGCTCTAATTGGCGAATTTCTTTGAGATGCTCCACGCGTACCTTAGCAAGTAATTTTTTTGCCTCGAATACTTTTTCCATGGCTTCTTGTACTCTCTCAGTCTCGGATTCCGCTGGATCCAATGATATAGCAGTCTCCAATTTGTCATTGGCCTGATTTAATTTGGGATCATCTACAACTTGGCTAATCTCATTAATACGTTCCAGTGTGTTATTTCCTTCAGAGATCACATGGGTAGTAGCCGTACTGAAGTCCATCTGACCCGGAAGGCGTGAATAGAAATTGCGTCCGGAATGAAAGGCACCACCTATACATTCTACGGAAACTTCAAGTATGATATTGCCTGAATCCAACACTTGATATTCGCATTGTAAATCTGCGCCTGCCGGTATCACTCCATCTTCGAAGTCCGATCCGGATATCTCAAACACCCCAATTGGCCGGTTATCAGTTATAGGATCTTCTATTTCTCCCTCCCAAAGTTTGAATTTAAGAGAACTGGACGAACCAGCCTTAAGTGCTTCAGCAGCCTTGAATACTATCATACCTTCTCGAGGTAATGAATCACCTTCACGAACTAACCATGCCAATGTTGATCTGCCACCTAGTTTTTCCAGAGCTTCGATTCCGATTGAATGTGATGCTGGGATTGCATCTACCATTGCTGCAGTCCGCGTAATTATTATCTGATTATTTTCTATAGAAATTGGACTACCCAAAGCGTCAAAAACGAATACTTTAAACATGTTTTCCCCATATTTATTAAGCGTAACCTCAACTGTTGCACCGGTTGCTAATGACACGCGTCCTGATGTCCAGCCAGTATCCATACTGTCTATTTGAAATTCAGTTCCGGAAATAGCTTCCCCACCCAATTGGGCAACAACTTTAGCCCTTGATTCAGGTGTTCTGGCAATATAATTAAAGTTTATAGAAATTGCTCCACGTGAAAATAACTGCCCCCGCGCATTTTTTCTAACGCGGCTTTTAGAACTCCAATCGATCGATTCAGCGAAAAGGCTTGCACCCTCGGCAACAGCTGTCATTGGATTAACCTCAGTGCTAATTGGGATACCCAATTCGAAAGCTACTTTGTCTCTAAGAGGTTTATAGTTAGTGGGCCCTCCAATGAATATTATTCTGTCTAAGTCGTGGGGACTTAGACCAGTTTTCTGTAATGTCTCTCTAGCTGGTTCGATCGATTCATTAATTTGTTCGGAGATTAATTGGTTAAAGGTTTCTCGGTCAATCGGAATCTCTAAATAAATCTCACTGCCGGATTGATCCCGAGTTCTTAATTCGTTTTCCGATAGTTTGATAGTAGTATCATCGCACGATGACAATTCGATTTTTGCTTTTTCTGTTGCCCATATGGCTAATGCTCGCAAAGAAGCAAAGTTTGGATCGATGGTAAAATTCTCTGGAAGATTAAAATTATTCAAAAGCCAAGATTTTACTATATTATCGAAAATAAGACGATCGAAGTCTCGACCTCCACACATGGCCTTTCCGCCATGAGCAAGTAGGTTTATATGCCCACCTATGCTTTCCGCAATGGCTATGTCCAGAGTACCTCCTCCTATATCATATATCAAAAAAGTGCCATCGGTTTTTCGAGCACGCATTACACTCATTACTGCTGCTACAGGTTCTTGCATAAGTGCTACATTACCTAATCCTGCCATCTGAGCTGCCTGCATTGTTGCATCCTTCTGCATTTGGTTGAATGCAGCGGGAACCGTAATTACAGTTCCAATGTCAGGATCATTTCTCATTTCTTCAGGTAAATATCCGAATAATACCTTGAGAACCTCTGCTGAGCATTCCTCGGGAGTTTTCAAGGAATGGGTTCCTGGTAAATTAATTGGGGTACTTGTTCCCATAAGACGTTTAAATAAAGTTGCTGCATTACCTGGGCTGGTAGGAGCTAGGTTATATGCCCTTTCCCCAATATATTTGTTGCCACGCCGGTCAATAAAGATTGCAGAAGGTGTTACGTCCTTTTGGTCCGGACTTTTCCAAATGCGAGTCTCTTCCCCATTAAATGTGCATATAGCGCTGTTAGTAGTTCCAAGATCAATACCTACAAAATTTTTCATACATCCACCTTCCTTAATACAACTGTTCCGCTCTTTACTAATCCTTCAGAACTCATGATAATAGGTTCAAGCATCTGATCAACAATTAGAATGTCGGATGCAGTGAATTCTTCAATATTCAACGGTGAAACCGCCATACCAGGGTCGAATATCTGCCCTTCCACATTTACTATATGTAATCCAACCTCAGCCAGAGCCTCATCCACTTTTTTTAAAAACCACCTTAATTGACTGCTGTAACGATGTTGCTCTCCTGCATCCAGCTTTAATTGCATCCTATCGAATACTCGAGCAAAACGCCATGACTCCACAGTAAATTTGATTATAGTATCATTTAATTTGTCTGGATTAAAGTTACCAAGGTTATTATCCACTACAATGTCTCCAATTTTTTTTGCATTTTTTTGCATTTTTTTACAGTTGTTCTATAGTACATCCTACTTTTTAATCAATAATAGCATTACAACCATTAATAGCATTACAACCATTAATGCCCTTCGATCAAGCGAACAACTATAACCATATTATTCCTTCTACAATTAAATTACAAAATCCTCCAGTAATAAGGATGGTTTTTTTTATGTATACAGCTCATGTTTAGGCATCCCGCTTCAAGCCATGCCCTGCACTGTATTTCGGGCATCCCTTTCCGCTCAGTGACGCCCGCTCATACCGGCTTCGCTATTCGCTTCGCTCTCGGTATCAGCTCCCCGATGATAGTCTTGTACGTTAACCGACCTGGCGGATATATGAAATACCACTACAGTCCCAGGGCTACGAGCTGCCCGATCGGCGCACTCCTGCGAACGCTGTGCGATTATGATTCGTAGATGGTACTGCCCTCCGCTCTGAGCCTTCCGTCCGGTGGTCGAGGAAATCATGCCGAATGCACTTCGTCCTGATCTCGGCATCATGTTCCCGATGTAATTCTTTTAGGTAAATAACTATCTGTCTTCTTCTTTATGACATGGAAAAATTGGATTGGAACATTATACAATTAAGACTAAAATATAACAAAGATAAATTAAGCCCAATTGGAGGTGAAAAATAAAATGTATGCTGTTGCACAAATTACTCTTATGTTATTACCTATCTTTAGGTATGAGTTATTAGAAGATTTTCAAAAAAACGTATTCCTAACAATCGATCTCGGCAAAGAGAATTTATATAATATTTTATCGATATACGGATCTAATCATGACGAAAAGATATCATACGATGAATTTATAGATGCTTATGAAAATGCCTTATTAATTAATGCTGAAGCAGAAGCTCTGGGTTTTCAATCACTTTGTATGGAAAGCAAGTCTTTCCCTCAAAAGCTAAAGAGTAGCAAGGACCCGGGAATTTTATTATATATACCGTACATAAAGGGCAATAGTGAGTGCTTGGATACCAAAATAGTCTCCATTTATGGTAGCGAAATACTCTCTGAATATGCAAAACTAAGCAGTGAACGGATAGGTCGTAGAATTGCGGAAAACAATCTTACGCTGCTTACTGATTTGGATATGAGTTGCGATTTACTGGGGATGGAGGGATGTTTGAATTCAAATGGTAAAATTATTGGTCTATTGAAGGGAGAGTATAAAGAATCTATTTCAAAAACCCAACGAATACTTGAAAAAGGTGGATGTATACTTAGCTTGATGCCGCCAACTATGGGATTTAAAGATATGGACATCAATCCTTTTAAAACTAGTCTTAGTGATGCGAATATTATAATTGAAATGGGTAATGATGTACCACTTTTAGATATGCAAATACAGGAGAAAGTACCGTATTGCCTTAGCTTTCCTGAAAAATATAGCAATAAATTTACTGAACGTATTATAAATGGTGGGTTAGCCATTAGAATAAAAAACCATGCGGATGTAATTAGCCTTGCAAATAAACTTTTAGATGAATATACCAATTTTGATAACTGTATAATTTATTGCTTTAGATCATCAAAAATAAATAGATACTTTGATAAAATCTGGATCCTTACATATGATGTACCAAAATATAGTTTTATAGATCAATCAAAACAATATGATATAACCCACGTGGAATTGGTAATTAATAACGAAAATACAATCATTGAAGTCATAGATCATACCAAGAAAAGAATCTATCATCCGTTTAAGGCATGCCGAATTAAAATTGATAACTTCAATAAATACTCTGTTTTGTATGATGTGAAAAATTATTTTTACGATTGCGATTTTTCAATTGATTACCATACCCGTAATGTTTTAACCATTTATATAGAACCTATATTCCAGAAGGAGTCGTTTATGTATAAGATCCAAAGCGACATTTTGGAGGATGACCATATAGATATTCAAATGAACGACCGACACGAGCTGGTTTGCATTTTTGATAAGGTAAAGGAAATATATTTCTTCCCTGCTAAAGATCAAATGATTCTGGGCTTTTATGAAGGGAATGCATATAAATTTAAGCAGGTTTATTTTAACAGTGACATTAATCTGTCGGGTGGGGATATTCAAATATGCCCAAGACCTCCGTTGGACTATGATCGCGTTCACTATTACAATTTAGAAGAAGTGATAATAAAGTATGAAGGATTCAGGGTCTTTGTAAAAAAGACCCAAGCTGTTTTTTACAGCAACGGAATTACAAACGGAAAAATTCATGATTCAGTATGGGCGGATTATAATCAATTCGTAGTCAATAATCTGATAGAGCAGGAAAACTCTGAAGAGAGACAGATATTTAATATGGGATTAAAACTATACATAAAAAATAATCTTACAGATATGCTTAAGGGAAAAGTCTCTGAAGTCAATGTTAATAATCTCAAAAGGAATATACATTCTCGCCTGCCTCAAAATGCTGTATTAATGGATTTAGATGAAGTTAGGCAAGAATTAGCTGTTGAGTGTAAGTTTGAAATAATCTGTAGTTTGATTGATGAGATTATCGATGTTGGTGGCGATGAGATTCTCAAAATCAACTTAACGCTTATTGATGAGTGTATTGATGATAATTCGAGATGCATTTTTGAAGTCGAGGACCTGCAAGATGAATTATAAAATAAGAAAACTGGCACAAACTCGGTAAATATTAACTCTGATCGGGCAAGACCCTCCGGCCTGCTGCCCGCGCTCCGGGACTTACCCCTATCCCGCTCAAGGCCATGCCCTCCACTGTGTTCCGGGCATCCCCTTCCGCTCGGTGATCGCCCGCCCTCGGTACCAGTTCCCCGATGATATAATAGTTATTTACCCAACTAGCGATATAAAATGACCCAATTAGACCCAGGGTTCATGACTACCGATCGGCGCGCTCCAAACTACTACGTTTCGCGTGCAGGTGAGCGCGAACTTCACCCTATGTCTTACGTTTTGTAATCAGGACACCTTATATGGGGAAGCTAGTTTTTAAAAAAGTACGATTCAGCCGCTTTGCCAAGTCCATAAGTAGTTGAGTAAGCAATTGCAGCAGAAACTACATCACCAGGTCCTGGGAGTAGTTTCAATATCTGTCTTGCAGTTTGTTTAGCTAAATATCCTCCTGCTAAATTAATACCAGCGGCACCAAGGTATTCCTTAGCCGTATCCAATGATAAGCTGCGGCAGGATAGACCGCCAATTATAGCCAACATAATTAATTGAAGGGGGACGAGGATGGCAATATCGGGACCAGGAATTGGAGTAGCCCCTATTAATCCGGCTGCACCCGAAAACCGCTTGATTAATGATGAAGACAAATTTTTTAAGCTTTCACGCCTCCCTAACGCTTGAAAAAAATCGAGCAATGCCTCATCAGGAAGATTGTTGCCAATATAGTTATATAATGTATCGATATTCCATCGGTAGTCGTCATCGTTATCCCAAAAGCAACAAATAGGGATTACACATATATAAGGATTATTTTCTGAATAATGAAGCCGATAACCTTTTAAGGCATTATTATTATCGAGGTTTTCAAAAGTGGATTTTATTATATCCTTACAAAAATAGTTTAGCAAATTCAATATTTCCCCAGCTTTTTGGGGATTTTCCTCCGGAGGCCATTTTTTTGAACCAAAAACATCTACCTGATTAATACATACAATTGTAGGGAGCATCTTATCATTATTTATATTTTTAATTTCTTGTTTAAGCTTTGAAAAATAATTTAAGTCATTTTCAAGATTCCGTACTTCCTTAGCAGCTATGATATGCATTATAACATCAGGTTTATATTCTTTAATAGCTTCTAATAATGCATCCTCAGCATTTATATCTTGGGCATCGTTTGGTGTAGTTGATTCAAAAATTCCACGAGTATCTATTATATCCCAGGAAGAAAATTTTTCAGTAAATGTAATGTGATAAGGTATGGCATTAGAAGAATTAGGTCGAACTGGATCTTCTGCTTCAGCTACTTTTTTATTACATAATGCATTTATAAGGGATGACTTTCCATGTCCACTTCGCCCAAAAATTAGCAATCTGGGACTACGGCTATTTTTAATTAAATCTTCAATATCTTTTAAGGCAGTCCCCATGACTATATCTTTTACTATTTGCTTTATTTTTAGGTCACTTACAGGGATCACATCAAAAAGATCATTAATTTCTTTAATTAGAGATTCCGTTTTATTTCTATCGATTGCCATAAGATCATCCCTTTCATATTCATAAAGTTATAAATATTTAAATTGGTACCTTTTCAATTACTAGAATTCTAGTATTTTTAAAGTTTTACCTGCTTTTTCTACATACTTCTTTATTTTCCCATAACTTATCCTGCTTCAGACTAAGGACTTCGTACTATATAGACGAATATTTTTATAGGTGCATGTTGAATTTAATACAGCTAATCTAGTTAAATGGAATATAGTGGTATAATATGTAAAAAGAAATCAGATGGAAGAAAGTAAATGGTGCAAGTTGTTAAAGGCGTTACAGCAGATGTTATAATTAAGGACCAAAAAGTCTTAATTGTTCAGCGTCCGCAGCATGTTCCACTGGCAGGATTGTTGGAATTTCCAGACGGGAAAATCGAGGCAGGGGAAAGCCCAGAAGAATGTCTTGCCCGGGAGATGCGAGAAGAGTTTTCCATAGAAGTTGAAGTTGGAAGAGAATGCCGGTATTGAAAGGAGTATAAATAGTGAGCCGTAATAACGATCTAGAAAGGCTTTATAAAATATTAAATGATCTTAAATCAAGAACCGGCTTCCGGTATCTAAATAATAGTAATGGTCGTATGAATTGGCCGAATCAGGGAGTTTACTTCTTTTTCGAAGATGGTGAACTTAGAGAAGAAACTGGTGAATTACGAGTAGTACGGGTAGGTACACATGCAGTCTCCCAGGGTTCCCAAACTACTTTATGGAAAAGATTAATACAGCACCGAGGGACAATGACTGGGAGTGGAAACCACCGGGGTTCAATTTTTCGCCTTCATACCGGGACAGCCATTATAGCTCGAGATAATCTAATGTGTGATACCTGGGGTATTGGTGGGAACGCTACTCAAAAAATTAAAAGAGCCGAACAACCAATAGAGTTACTTGTTAGCCGTCAGATTGGGGCTATGCCTTTCTTATGGATTAAGGCTGAGGACAAGGCTGGGCCGCAAAGTATACGTAAATATATCGAGCGTAATACGATTGCTTTATTAAGTAACTATCATAAAACAGCCCTGGACAAGCCTTCAACTAATTGGTTAGGTCATTATTGTGCTAATAGGTTAGTAAGAGAGTCAGGGCTATGGAATGTAGATCACGTAGCCGATGGGTACAATCCAGATTTTTTAGAGAAACTCGAGCAGCTTATGAATCAAATGTAGGGAGTTGAGAATATGGTCAATTTTGGACGGGAGACCCTTTTGCTTTTTCCATGCTGCGCAGAAAAGGCTAGGGGAGGGGGAAAATGGACTGAGGATGGTAATCAGCTCGCTGGTCTTGTCGGCACCGATATTTTCTCCCGGGTACTTGCTGTACGACAGTCATTGCTTGACAACTTGAAACAAACAAGTCGTTATATTTCAGGAAAATATAATAAAAATACTGCAATAGTCTCAGGACCCGATTTCGGACAGAGTAATTATAACGGACAATATATGCCGGCAATAAAGAGATATACAGGATCACTCTATACTGCTGTTCCAGGATTTGCCGATTTGGTCCAACGTTCACGCACAAATAAAAATACACCTGACATGCTTATCCTATCTGCACTATACGGGCCACTTGCTCCACTAGATTTAATTCAGGATTATAATCTTAAAATATCAGATCCACTTGCTTATCAAACTTGGAAAAAGATATTCCCCTGGTTTTTACGTGAATATATTAAGGCTCAAAATATCGAGAGAATAATCCTTTATTTTGGAGGTTCCACTCATTATCTTAAAGTGGGCCGCTTGGGGGTTGAACCACTGTTAAAAGGGAATCTTCTAAAACAAGTTATACATTATGAAGTTGAAAACGGTAATGCATATCATACACCACATAATCACGGTCTATTGATAGGCAGTGATGCTGGGTGGTTAACTGAACCAAAATTGACCAGAGTGGTGCAAAAAGAAATTTGGTAATTAGTAGCGAGGTAAGAATGGAGGTTTAATATGTCTGTACCGATTAGTGATAATTGTTTACCGCGAGAAACATTCATATCTTACTCTTCCGAGGGGAAAATACTTCTTTCCGAGAATTTAATAAACTTGTTAGTAAATGCTAGGGAAATGTATGATTGGCCATTTGGTACGGGTGCTGCAAAAAGCCAGCAGACTATAATTGATTTAGAAGTTAAAATCAAAAACCTTATAGAGAATCTTACGCAAATTAATGCCAAAACCATTGTATCGTTGGTTTCTAAATGGGGCGGAAATAATGCTAATTCTCAAAACCTGATTGATAATGCTAAGTTAAACGTTCAAGATGCACTTGTAAGATGTATCAAAGGCTTATCAAATTCTTCTGATCCTTATAATTCGGTAGATAGACTATCAAATCAGCCAGGGCTACGCTTAGTAATGGCTAGTAAAATCTATCGCTTTTGTTGTCCAAATGAAGGAGCTTCATTAGATAGACATTCATCCTATTTCTTTAACTCTTTACCATTATTTAGGGCCCCGAATGGGGCCGGATATAGTACAAATTTTAAAAGGGAATGGTCAACAAGTTCCCATACAACCAGCAGATTAGCAATTTATCAGTCTTTTAGTCATTCTTATAATCTTCGAGAATATTTTAAGGCCTATTTACCACTCCTAGCCCAAATTGCAGATTATTTAAATAAAAACCAGGTTACATACTTATGTGCAGCGACCAAAAAATATAAATATTGGCGACCAACAGATATTGAAATGGCAGCTTATTTTTGGTGGGCCCGAAATGGCTCCAGGTAACCCCTTTAATTACTTAATGCGTTATATTACTCCAAAATCCCGCTTCAGGCCATGCCCTCCATTGTATTCCGGGCATCCCCTTCCGCTCAGTGAACGCCCGCTCGTACCGGCTGCGCTATTCGCTCCGCTCGGTACCAGCTCCCCGGTGATAGGTTAGTGGATCCAACTCCTTATCGCACCGGGCTAACCCCCTCCGCACAGCTGCGCGCGCTTCGGGACTTATCCCTATCCCGCTTCAGGCCATGCCCTCCACTGTGTTCCGGGCATCCCCTTCCGCTCGGTGGACGCTCGCTCGAACCGGCTGCGCTATTCGCTCCGCTCTCGGTACCAGCTCCCCGATGATAGGTTAGTGGTTCTCCCGCTCTGGCGAAAAGCAAACACTACTGCTTCTAAGACCGATTACATAACTACTATTCGACGAAGTGCCCATAGGGTTCCCTCGCTGTGCTCGGCCCATCCTCGAATAGGAGTTATGTAAACCGGTTGATCTACTAGTTCAGTAATCCGTTCATTTGTGCTGAACTATTATGGTATCGGATTTTTTGAGGAAGTTGCAAAAAGGATAAAAAATGATTTTATAGAAGAAAGTAAAATACAAGATAATCGGAAGGACGTGCTTTTTCATGGAAGTAGGAAACCTAAATTGTAATGGGCAAAAATTAATTAGAAAAACAGAACAGAAAAGTACTACTCACCCGAGTGCAAGAATATGGGTAATGTTTTGCCCTGTGTGTCAAAAAGAATATGGAGTTAATAGCTGTGATGCACATCATAGAAGATGTCCATATCACGATAAAGGGGCTAACGGTGAGCCGCTTATTTAACAGGGAATAGTTCATCAATTTTAACCTTTACTATAGCTTAGAATTAGTAAATATGGGGATGAGAATGATGTATTACTGGAGTATAAATACAGGCAAAATTATTTTAGAAGAAGAGTTGGTCTGCATGGACAAAGTTAAGGAATTATATTTTGGTACAGCCTTTTTCTCTAATGAGGGACTTCGTATATTAAAAGATATCGTTGAAAAAAATGCCCTGAAAAAGAATAGTGTCCATGTATATATTTCTGATGAATTTTCGCAAGATAAACCTTATTTATTGTTAGAAGAATTGTGTAAAATTGCAAAAGTTAAAATTTTTTTTAATCATACATTTCATTCTAAGGTCTATTTACTGAAAGGAAATGTTAACAAATTAGTATTTGGATCCTCCAACTTCACAAAAGGAGGTTTTTCAAAGAATATTGAATTCGATAGCATTGAGGAAGTTGATGGTGAAAAACTTAATGAAATAGAATGCTTTTTTAAGTATTGTGATTTTCATTCAACTGCTGTCAATGATGAAATAATTAAATACTATAAGAATAATCAAGCTAAAATCGAAGCACTAAGACAAGCCCAGAAAAGTCTTAGAAAAAAGATAAAAGGATATATACATCAGGAAGATGCCATGAATCCAGATGATTATGATATAGAAAACTATTATTTTACGTTTCCTGATTATGAGACCTTCTTTAAAAGAAATGAGCGAAGGGACGATAAAGCTATTAGAGACCAGAGAAAAGTTGTACAGAATAAACTGTTGGCAATTCATGATAATATTTACTCAAAAATAAAAAAACTAGGAGTTAACTGCCACTGGAATCCAAATAATGTTACATCACTTATCCGCCCGTGTGAAATTAATAAAGGGAAAGTTAACTGGCTTGGTATTCGTTATGGCAAGACCAAAAAAGAAGTTGATAGTGTTAATCAATGCCTTGGTGAAAATGAAAAAGATGAAATAAAAGGATTTCAGAAGCATGGCTGTTTACAGTTTTGTATTGTACCAAACGGATTCGAGATAAACCTATTTTTAGCAGTACGACATGAAGCGATTGATAGAGCATATGTGCAGGAAAAGATTAATCAGCTGGAACCGAAGATAACAAAGGAGATTTCTAAGTTACAAGGGTATGGTATGACATGGGAAATCTATAATGAAGTAACAGAAGAATATCATTGCTTTGAGATAGATAGTGAAAAAGCAGAAGATTTTTGTAAGTTTCTAAAAAAGTATGATAGAGATGGATGCGAATCCTTTCTAAGGTTGTTCTATCCAGCTAATGACAAAGTGCTTTTTGATAAAGATTCAATTAGTAAGGAAATCATTAAATATATTACGATGCTTAAGCCTTTGTATAATACAATGGTTTGGAGACCAAAGGTTTAGCATTCTTGATAGAACAAGATGGGTTACACCAGGTTGCTTCCCGCTAGTCACAACTTAATTCCCTTATTTAAAAATTCATCAAATATTCGTTAGAGGCTCCGCTCTGATAAGAACACTTGTTTCCTGAATTATGGTATTATGTAAACTAGAATCTTCCTATTATATATAACCGGAGGTGATAGGGTGAAGCTGGAGGATGTTTATAATCAGGTAGTGGGCCTGGTACCGCTATATACTGATGAAGGTAATGCTACCCGGATAATCTGCCAGACTGATATTGGTGATTTATTTTCTTTCACAGATACCCACCAGGTAGAAGGGATTAAACGTTTATTGGCACGTAACTATGCTCTTAACCTGTCGGCCCAGGCAGCGCAATTACAGAAGAATTACCACCGTTCTCCGCCGCTTCCGTTCCATCTTCCGGACGGCCGGATATTTGCGCCTTTCAAACTTCGCCTGGCCCGCATTGCCGGCGATGCCTGTTATGGTTATATAGAGCTTAAGATTATTGACCATATTGTTCCTGGTGAAAAAAATAGATGCCGGCTGCTTTTAACTAATGGTCAGGCACTGCCCGTCTACAGCCAGATTACCACCGCCCGCCTGGCATTATTTTTTGGTTTGGAGATTCAAAAAGCTAATGAAAGAAAGCCGGATCCGGACCAGGACCTCATGGTAGCATTTCGCATTCTGCGCAGATATTTAACCAACTAATTTTAATCTGCCAGTTTTTAAAAGCACCCGTCTTATGCATACCCGTTTTGAATTTCAAACTGCTAAACTCCCATCTTTTATAGACATTTATCCTTTCAGTGGGCCCCTGGAATACAAAATAGCCGTTTGGCTTCAATTCCCCCTATTGCCTTATTCTTTATGCAGGGTCAGGCCTGTCCAATATTGTCCAGATAATTGGCCGGGAGGACCACTATTTATCAAAGGGGGTGAACATATATGGCTATTACCGCAACTCCAACTGGCAGCACCTTAATTATGGTTGTTGACAATGGAACAGGGGGGTCTGATAACCTCAGATACGCGAATGTAAAAGTCGCTGCCACCGATGCAGATGTTTATGATGTTGCTGCCGGAGCAGCCGGGCTGAGTACTTTGCAGACCAAAGCACTTATGCTGATTCAACGCAGCAATGTGGTTGAACTCGAAAATGTTGGCTAATACAGCCGACTATTCTAAACGAAAGGAGGACATAAGCTATGGCGAGAGTATTGGAAATGAGCTTTTCTACTGAGCTGGGCAGATCCATTACCCTGCGGGTGGCTAATGCCAAAGACCCTTTAACCGGGGCTGAGGTAGCAGCTTGTATGGATAATATAATTGCTAAAAATATTTTCACCAGTACCGGCGGCGATCTGACCGGAAAGATCAAAGCCCAGGTGGTTACTACTACTTCCAGTGATGTTTCACTGGTATAGTTCTTAAGACATTAACCGGATCAAGGCATGCCCTGGTCCGGTTTTTTTGAAAGGGGGGGTGCATATGGATGAAATGTTAAAGATTATTGGAAACTTAGGATTTCCTATAGCAGTGTGCATATTTCGGCTTATCCGGACAGCGAATCCGGAAACATCCGGACGGCGTTCCGGGTTTATCCGGACACCTTGTCCATATAATTCCAGTATAGATTTTCTATCTGATTATTCAAGAATCATTAGTTCCTTCAATTGACTTTTTTACTTTCTCAGCCATAACTTGCCGCATAGATTTATCTGTTTCCAGTGAAATTATATAGGAATTATGAATAATCCGATCCATTATAGCATCAGCAATAGTGGGATCGGGGAACAGGTCATACCATTTATCTTGAGGGATTTGCCCAACTAAAATCATTGAAGCTTTACTGTAGCGTGATTCAGTTATCTCCAATATATCTCTGCTTTCTTCCAGGGAGTAAGGTTGAGTTCCTATGTCATCTATAATCAGCAGTTTATATCTTTGAATTTGCGCCATGAATTTCTTGTATCTGTTTTCAATCCTGGCGCTCTGAATGTCAATCAGCAGTTCCGGCATTCTGATGTATTTTACCTTGTACCCTTGCCTGCAGGCTGCATTGCCGAGCGCATTGGCCAGGTAGGTTTTGCCGCTTCCAGTCATACCGGAAATTATCACATTAAGCTTTTGCTCAAGATAAATGCATTTCGAGAGCATTTGGATGATTTTTTTATCAGCAACCTTTTTATGCTGATAGTCTATATCTTCAATACAGGCATTCTGGATAAATTGGGCTTCCCTAAGCAATTTCTTTATCCTTTTATTTTTACGGGCTAACCATTCTTTTTCTACCATCATTGCCAGCCGGTCTTCAAAGGACATGTCTTGTGTTGTAGCATCAGGTTTTTCCAACATCTCTGCCATTACTTTTAAATTCATTTCCAAAAGCTTGGCTATGGTAGGATTAGTGAGCATTGATGCCACCTCCCTGATAAGCTTGGCTGCCACGGATATTACTATGTGCTATTATCCTTTTATCAACCGGTATATTGGCTTTTTGCTGAGTTATTTGTTTTAATATCTTGCTAAAATATCGGTATGAATAGACTCTTACTTTTAATGCATAAGTACATGCCTGTTCCATTTCTTCGGGACTACAATTCTGACCAAGTCTCATGATTCCCATGCAGGTTCTGTATGTTTGCTGCGGAAAATCCCGGCTGTTTAATACCTGATTTATGTATTCTTCGGTTTTTACTCCTATTTTCCTGGCCCATTGGCAGAACCTATCAGAATTCCACCCTGAAACCGCCCTGTGCTCTTCAGGCATATGTTCTGGAAGAGTAGTATATCTAGCCGCCGTATCGTAATTACGCTTATGAACTCCGATACGCTGTTCATCAAGAAATATCTCTATTATTTTAGAAGTAACTCTGAGCCAGGCTTTTCTTCCGGCATATGAGTAATGGACGCTATAGTAAAAACCATCATATTCAACATGGTAGTTAAATTGTATCCTCGCTTCTTTCCATTCGCAATATTCATACCGGGTTAACGGGAGTGGTTTTAGATACGGCTTGTCTATTTTTTCAAAAGCCGTCATTCGATTGCCCTTAATTTTCTGGAAGGACTTTTCTATGAATTTTTCAAGCTGCTCCTTAATGGCATCATTAATTTCCCGTAGGCTAAAGAACTGCTGGTTTCTAAGCGGTGCTATTATTCGTTGAGTTGTGTTTTTTACCAGATTTTCATCGGCTGCTTTATCTTTTGGCTTTCCAGCTCTTGCCGGTACTATGGCAGTCTGATAATATTTGGCCAGGTCATTGTAGCTTTTGTTGATTACCGGATCATATATATTGGCTTTGGTTACTGCTGTTTTTGTGTTATCCGGGATGGTTACTGCTGGAACACCGCCAAAAAACTCAAAAGCTCTGATATGGGCATCTATCCAGCTTCTTTGTGTCATATCTTCATAGGCATAGGTAAAGGGATATGAACTTGCTGGTAATACTGCTACAAATATATATGCCTTGGCTGATTCTCCTGTAAATTTGTTTTTATATGATAGGGTGGAGCCTGCCCAGTCTACTTCCATTTCTTCTCCGCCCTTGTGCTCTTTATGCATCGTAAGCTTGTTGCTTTGCCGGAACTTTTTGTATCTCTCACAAAACTGGGTGTACATTATCCCATCAGAATGAAGGCTCTTGTATTCTTCCCACAGCAACATAAGGCTAACGCCTTTTTTCTTCATTTCGTAGAAGACATATTCCATATCTGGCTCAGGTACTTGGTTTACTTTTTCCATTGGTGGGTACAGCAGTGACATAAGCTGCTTATCGCTTAACATATTGGGCCAATTTATTTCGGCTCGTTCAGCTCTTTTCAGTATGTCCGCAACCGTGCTCTTCCCACAATTACAGGACTGCGCTATTTCTCGCAGGGACAATCCTGTCTCATACTTTAGTTTTAATATCTCTCTTGTTTTCAGCATATCCAGCCTCCTCATCAGATTGCCCTCCTCCTTTAATCATTGATTAAAGGATAACAGGCTCTTAAATTTTCTGACAAGGTGTCCGGATGTTACCGAAATGCTGTCCGGATACTTCCGAAATAGTGTCCGAATGTTTCCGAAACCGGTGTCCGGATGTCACCGAAATATCCAGCAGTGGCAGTGTTTTTATTGGTCCGGGTAGAAAAACGGATGGACTCGCTGACCAGTGCTATATGTGAACTGCGTGAAGCGATCTTAATGATGCCCAGAGAGCAGGCCTCTCCTGCCTGGTCTTCAGGGCGAATATCCAAGTCAAATACAGAATCAGCAAGTCAGGAGGGTGTACACTAGGAGGTTACATATGAACATTATTGAAACGGGCCTTAAGTTTAACGGCCTGCGTCGAAGAAATAGAACCAGCTTAATAGTCCTGCACCATTCTGCCAGCCCGGATGTAGGAGCAGCTGAAATTCACCGCTGGCATTTACAAAAGGGCTGGGCAGGTATCGGTTATCATTTTGTCATTCGTACCAACGGCAGCGTTGAACGCGGCCGGCCATTGGAAACAATCGGAGCTCATGCCGGGCCCGGGGTAAACGGATACAGCATCGGGATATGTTTGACCGGTGATTTTATGACTGCCAGGCCAACTGATTTGCAGATACGGGCCTTGTTAGAATTGATTGGCTGGTTAAAAAATTATTATGCCGGATCAACTCTGGATGTAAAACTTCACCGGGAAGTAACAGCTACAGAATGCCCGGGGATATATTTTCCCTGGGAGCAGATAAAGCCGGCCCTGGTTGGATCGGTAACAAAAGATAAAGGAGGCAGCACCGTGGAAGATTGGAAAAGCAAAATTATGTCCCAGGCTAAAGAAGCTGGATTAATACATGAAGATCATCAGCCGGATGAGCCTGCGCCGAAATGGTTTGTCCTGGCAATAGCTCTTAATATACTTAATAATTCTAAAATGGGAGGAAAAAGCATTGAGCAAAGATAATAAACAGAAAAGCAAAATGACTATTCAGCAATTCGGGCCCTGGATGGAAGAAAAGGCCCAGGCTGAATACCGCCGGGAAAATAATCGATTAAACTGTGTGGTGAGTATAGACCATATAGAACCGGGCAAGTTTGTTGCCCTATATGCAGTACCATCAAATAGCAGTCTTTTGATTATTGAGCTGGCATCTTCATTTAACAGCAAAGCCGAAGCGTGGGAGGCCCTGGCTAATGGCAGCGAAACCTATCCACCTTTATTTTTTAATGATTGGGTTAATCAGCAGTATCTTACTGACCGGGAGGCGAAGGTGGAGAGATTTGAATTTTAACTTTATAAATTAAGCCCCACAAAGGGGCTGTTTTTTTTTGTTAAGGTCATTTCATATAAAAACTCCTTCTTTTGAGCTTTCCTACCTTTTATTACATCGTGTTTTTTCTAATTAATCAGCTATTCTGACTGAAATTACATTAATTTGCAGGAATCTAGTAATTAAGTTTAGAAGTATTTTTTTTAATTGTATATGCTAAACCTCATATCGGAACAGCTGTTCACAGATATTGGGGCACCTGCCCCAATATCTGTTTGTATTATAAACTTTCAAAGTCGGCAATACTTACATTGGAAAACATTGGATGTTTATAATATTACGCAGATCGTCAGGGCACGAACTACCAAGCTATCTTCGGGGAGCTGGTACCGAGAGCGGAGCGAATAGCGCAGCCGGTACGAGCGGGCGGCCACCGAGCGGAAGGGGATGCCCGGAATATAATGAAGGGCATGGCCGTGAGCGGGATAGGGATAAGTCCCGGAGCGCGCGCAGCTGTGCGGAGGGGATTAGCCCGGTGCGACAAGGAGTTAGATCCAATAACATATCACCGGGGAGCTGATACCGAGAGCGGAGCGATCAGCGCAGCCGGTATGAGCGGGCGTCCACCGAGCGGAAGGATATGCCCGGGAGCCGGCTGGTACATCCATCCATGGTGCCAGCCAAAGGGTACCGGTGGACGGGCATGGCCTGAAGCGGGATAGCCACCTTCGGATAATGCGAGATTATGTAGGCGAAGCGAACCCGAAGGGCTACATAATCTTCCATTATCGGATGGTGGCGGTGGGGATAAGCCATAGATTGCAGTATTGTTCAGCTCATGATATTTAGAAGGGTAATTAAAGCTAATATTGAATACTAATATATGGTTAAATCAAAAATTGTTATTCGTGAAGTCTTATTTAACAAGGGATGTTTATGGAGAAAAAGATACATGAGGGGCATAGAAAGAGAGTTAAATCCAGGTATATTGCTGAGGGACTAGACCATTTCGAAGACCATGAGGTGTTGGAATTACTACTTTTTTATTGTATCCCGATGAAAGATACTAATAAGTTGGCACATGGCATGATTAATGAGTTTGGTTCTCTTGCCAGTATTTTTGAGGCAGATCCAAAAGATATTTCTAGACGTTGTGGGGTAAGCGAGAATACTGCCATTCTCCTGTCACTCATTCCGCCAGTGTCGCGACGATATCTTCAAAGAAAATGGGGAGACAAGCCTATGCTTAATAGTTCTTCTCTTGCAGGTGAATATGCTGTTTCACTTTTTGTGGGCAGAATATATGAAGCCTTTTATCTTATTTGCCTGGATGCACAGAACAGGATAAACAATGCTGCGTTGGTTCATGAGGGTACAATCAATGAGTCGTCGGTTTATCCGAGGCTAATTGTAGAGACAGCTTTACGGTATCAAGCGAACAGCGTCATACTGGCACACAATCATCCTGGAGGAACTATGCAGCCATCACAGGCTGATCTGGAAGTTACTAGGAAAATCAGCGCTGCGCTAGCTGCAATTTCCATTAATGTGTCTGACCATATTATTGTTGCAGGGGAAAGATATTTTAGTTTTGCTGAGAATGGATTGTTATAGACAATATAAATGAAATAGCTGAGGTGAAATAATGGATTTCTTCGATAATCATTATCTATTTTCGGAAACTTATTTAAGAGAATACATCAAACTTCAAAAAAAGGTGGCAGCACCTGATTTGGCAAGAAACTACAGGACCATTAAAGAATGGCATGACGAATGTGATGAACGAAATTGGTTCAGGGATTATATTTGTCCTGTTATTGATACAGTTGGTTTCAAATACCCACCAATTATGAATAATACTGCTGTTCTATATACGAATATACTATCAGCCGGTGATAAACCAGTTGCTGTGTTATATGCAACAAATAAAAATGAGGACCTAAGTTCCAACTGTAAGGGAAAGTATTACACCTATGAAACGGTAAGCGCAGCGAAAGCGAATGGGGTTGACTGGGCCATGCTTACCAATGGCTATCAGTGGAGGATATATAATGTAAAGAATATAAGTCCGTATGAGAACTATCTGGAAGTTAACATCGAAAACAGCATGAAAAATGGTAATGTGCCAGATGAAGCATTTTCCCTGTTTCATTTATTTTTTAATGCCAGTACTTATTATCGGGATGAATCGGGCGAGCTAGTTATTGAAGGGATAAAGGACAAGTCCGACGAAACGGCAGAACAGGTTGAAGATCTATTACGGGGTAAAGCAGAAGAGATTTTAAAAGACATATGTTATGGATTAAAAGAAACAATGCAATATGAATCGTATGATCGCACAACCTGCCGCATGATTTATCAGGATGCTATTACACTACTGTTCAGAATGCTTTTTTTTGGTTATGCAGAATCCAGAGGATTGCTGCCTCGACAAGAAGAGGATATGGAGTATAACCAGAATAGCTTTTTCAAACTTTGTGCAGAAGCAAAAGATATTCTCAATGCAGGAAAAGCTTACGAATCTAAAAATGACTTTAATTTTTGGAACCGGTTGGACGAGCATCTGCGGATTTATGTAGATCAAACATATAATGGTGGCCTTTTTAGTAATGATGATAAGCCTATTTTAAGGGAATACAAAGTAGCAAACGGCTGGATGATGAAATGCCTGGCAGAAATCGCCTACAAAAAGGATAAAAAAACCAACGTTTATCGCGAAAAAATCGAATACAAAGACCTTTCGGTAAGGAATCTAGGTTCAATATATGAAGGTTTATTAGAATTCAACCTGTTTATTGCAGAAGAAGAAATGGTGAAACGGACCACAAAAAACAAGACCCAATATCTCAAGACCAGCACACTAACATTAAAAAAATCAGATGAGCCTAACATTATAAAAATTGGGGATATCTATCTATCTCAGGACGCGACTGAAAGAAAAGATACCGGATCTTATTATACACCCGAAGATGTTGTTGAATACATCGTTTCTAACACGGTGGGCAAGAAGCTGGAAGAATTAAAAGCAGAATTGGGTATACTCCTGCAGAGGAGCTATAAGGAAATTGCCATTGAACCGACTGAATCAGGACGCAAAAGAATTCAAAAACAGATTGATGAAGAAACGCTCAGTTTTATTGAGAACAAAATTTTAAGCTTATCCATCATTGATAGCGCAATGGGCAGTGGCCATTTTTTAGTGAATGCAGCCTACAAGGTAGCTAACGGCATTGTAGAAATTTGGGGTCAAAATAACTGGGAGACTGAGGAAGAAATCCATGTAGATGTTGGCTATTGGAAACGTAAAGTCGTGGAGAACTGTATTTATGGTATTGATATTAATGCATTGGCAGTGACTCTTACCAAGCTATCTCTCTGGTTGATTTCAGCTGACAATGATAAGGCTCTTTCTTTCATTGATCATCATTTGAAAGAGGGCAACAGCATCATTGGAACAGATCGGTATCATGTCAGAACCAGCGGTGAAACTGGACCGATATTCGATGTTTCATATGAGGAATATATTGCTCCGGTTAAAAGCAAATATGCTGAATTGAGCCTAGTAGGAAGTTTGACTAAGGAAGATGTGGAACGGCAGAAGGAAATTTATAACGATATCCAGGCTATGCTTGAGCTTATTAAGAAAAAGTATGACTATTTTCTGGCAAGCCAGTATACCGGAGGGATACAAGACGAAGTTCGCTTTGGTGAACTTCTCAGAAGCCAAGATATAGAGGATTTTGAGCAGGAGGAAATGGATGATCTTTGGCAGTTAGCCACAGAGAAAAAGTTTTTCCACTGGGAGTTGGAGTTTCCTGAGATATTACTTGATGGGGGTTTTGATATTGCGATTGGAAATCCGCCGTATGTTGAAGCTGATTGTGTAGAGTATAAAGGTATAAAAGTTACCAATTCGTGCCATAATCTTTATGCATACTTAATAGAAGAAACATATAATCATATGAAAAACCAGGAAGCTTATTTTGGATGTATCATACCTTCTGCAAGCATATCAACTCCTAGGATGGCTAGTTTACAGATGTATATTGTGGATAATTCTAGTGATATATATATATCTACATATGATGATAGACCGGCCAAACTCTTTGAGAGAATTGAGCATATGAGAGCTGCAATAATTATATCGAAAATTGATAAACATTCCATAAACCATATGGTATATACCACTAAATATAATAGATGGTATTCGTCTGAACGACGGAAATTATTCGATACTATCAGATATTCTATTAATAATAAACTTGGTTATATCGAAGGTTATATTCCTAAAATTGGATTTAAAATTGAAAACAGCATTCTATCAAAATTGTTTGATAAAACGGAAAATATTAAAGGGCATTTATCTACAAAAGATGAAAAAAACAATGTTTATTACGGATATGGTGTTCAATACTGGATAAAAGCATTGGATAGATGTGCCGCCGAAATCGACAATACTGAAAGAAAGTCCACGGGTGAGAAAACTTTATATTTAAAGGAAAAATTTTCTAATAAGATATTTGCGGCACTTCTTAATTCAAGTACATTTTATTGGTATTTTATATCTTTTTCTGATTGCAGGAATTTAACTAAAAATACTATCTCATCATTTCCATTTGATTACACCCAATTAAGCCAAGAGCAAATAAAACAACTTAATATTTTAAGTGATCGATTAATTAATGATTTTATTGGCAATTCAAAGTTAAAATATACTAATTATGTTGGCACAGGCAAAATGGAATACAGAGAGTATTATCCTAAAAAGAGTAAGTCTATTATCAATGATATTGATGCTGTATTATCAGAATATTATGGTTTCACTAGTAAAGAACGTGATTTTATAACAAATTATGACATTCGTTTTAGAATGGGAGAAGATGGAGAAGAGAATAAATGAGCTATAAAATCCAAGCCCTTAACGGCTTTAAACTATATTTTGATCAACTTTCTTTAGTATTTAATGAAAAAAATAGTGGTGAGGGTAAGATCGATTATGATAGGCTTACTGATCTTACTGGATTAAACCGTAGAAAGATTCGCATGCTATTTACTTTTCTCAGTGATATTGGATTTACTATGAAGCGATCTTTGGAAAGCACTGAACTAGGGAAAATCGTCTTTCGTAATGATCCTTATCTAGAAGATGAGGGTACATTATGGATCATGCATTATTTGGCTGCTGCCAATCCTTATCTTTTAATATGGAACAGGATATTTAACGGTATTGCTCTTATGAATGAATTTACGAAAATTGATTTACTAAAAAACTTCAGTGATTTGAGGGATACCATGTCTGAGTACAGCTTTAAAGATCATATTGGAAAAGAAATAACAGTTGTTTTGGATGCTTATATAAACCAACGTTTTGCCAAATTAGGCCTTTTAGAATTTGAGGATAAAATCTATCAGACGGTCAGAAACCAGGATATAGCTGAGCTAATATTCTTAGCGTTCATGGTGCTATATCGTGACCGATATTTCCCTGGAGCATCTGCAATTGAGATTGGTGATTTAGTAGATGGGGACAATGCGCCTGGACGTATTCTCTTTTGGGATGAAGGTTACTTGAGAAATAGGTTGGAGGATTTGAAGGGGCAAGAATTAATTGGTATAGAATCGAGGGCTGATCTGGATCAAGTGAGATTCGGCAGTGATCTGAGATTTGAGAACATCGTGGAACAATACTACAAAAGCATTCGGAGATAGCTTATGGAAAACAAAATAAATATGATACGCTTTGTTGAAAATCAGAGCAAAGAAAGGTACAAAAACTTCATATTGTTTGGCCCGGCAATGTCCGGAAAAACGAAACTAGCAAAAAAACTTGCTTACAAAATGACAGCAAAGTATATAGATCTGCTAAAGGAATTTGCTGGGGATATAAATCTTAAGGCTACTATTGATACCTTTGAACCACATGATTTCAAACAGTATTTAAAAAGCGTTAGAGATAGGGACAACCTAATTATCATTGATAATATGGATTTTTTATTTAATACCTGGGATAGTTCGCAGCGGGAAAGTTTTTTCAACTTTGTTGAAATGGATGAGGATCTGAGCATATTTTGCCTGGTACTTCAGGACAACAAGTCACTAAAAGGGATTCATTTTAGGAATAGTTACGGCCAAAAAAGGGTCCTAAGCCTATACGATGTAGAGTAAGGGGGATAATTCCAGTGACATTAATAAAGGACATTATAAAAATACAGGGCGGTTATTCTGCCCAGGTAAAGCTTAAAGAAGAGTTTGAAGACCGAGGCCAGAATATTGAGAGGATGTCGCATTATAAGCCAATCCAGGCTCATCGTAAGGCTTTCGAGGTGATTGCGGAAGGTATTTACAAAAAGGATTCAAAACGTTGTTTTATACTCTCCGGATCATATGGCACAGGTAAGTCTCATCTTTGCTTGATGGCTGCAAACTATTTGGAAAATCCATCCGATATGCCGGAAATGGAACAATTCTTTATAAACTACAAAGAAGCGGAAGAGGAAGAGGCCACCAAAAAGGCTCAGCAGTTACAAAATATCCGGAAAACGGGGAGATATTTAGTATGTATTTGTGATTATGGCCTGGAGACAAGTTTTGAAACGATCGTACTACGTGCAATAAAAGACGCTCTTATTAGAGAGAACATTGATATAGAGGAGTTGGACAGTCATTACTTACAAGCACTCAAGAAGTTGGATCTCTGGGAGTCCCAGCATCCAAATTTCTACAAGGAGTTTGAAGGTCAATTAGAAAATACATATTCCAATTGGACGATGGCAAAATTTAAAAAGAGTTTAAATAACTATAGCAAGGAAGCTATCGAAATATTTAAAGAGCTTCATAAAAAAATAACCACTGCCGACTTTGATTATGATAAAGACAATATCGTAGAAATTATTAAGCAGGTGTCTAACAGTAAGGTAATTCATGATCGCTTTAAAGGAATAGCCATATTGTTTGATGAATTTGATAACCAAATTAAAAACAAAAGGTTCAATGTTACCAGTTTTCAAAAATTTGGAGAAATGTGTGAGAACTCGTTTGTCAGTGGTTTTATAACTATTTTCATAGCCACCATACATCGCTCTTTCCTTAGTTATAAAAGTGTGTATAACGATGCTGATTTCCAGGTGGCCAGTGATAGAATAAAAGAAATACCGATGGAAACTCAAGGGATTGAGGATATTATATCGGCTATAGTCATCCCGCAAAAGGATTCTCCGGGATGGCTTAATGATGTGGAAACAAATATAAATATTTTCAATAATCTGGCTTCAAAATGCGTTGAACAGGGAATATTTTTATGGTTATCTGCGCCTAAGCGGCGCAAAAGGATAATTGAAAATATTTATCCTATGCACCCCATGGCGACCTACAGTCTGTTAAAATTGGCTAGTGATGTAGGTTCAAACAATCGTTCTGTTTTCACGTTCTTTGCTGATGAAAAACTGGATGCTGGTTCATATGATTGGTTTGTTCGCAATCATCATATTATCAGTCAAAATGGCGAATTGCAGCTATATACCGTTGATCTCTTGTTTGATTATTTTGGCAGCAAAATCACGACCGATAATACGGAACTTAGATCCAATGTTAAAGATATGGTGAGAGATTATGAAACATCTGTAAGGGAACTAAACAAACATAGACAGGGTAAACAGGATCTCGAAATTGATGACAAATACTATGACAGAATTCTACGAACCATGATTATTTATAACATCATTAGTGTCCCGGTAAATATGGACAACCTTTTATTTGGATTGAATTGCAACAATCAGCAGGAAGATAAGCAACTGGAATATTTCTTGAAAAACGCATGCAAATTGAAAATTATCTACCTTAATGATACCAATCATTGTTATGAGTTCAGAAAGAGCGATGCCCAGGATATTAGTGGTTTGATCAGGGAATATAAACAGGATCCTGAAAACATGCCGGTCGATATTATGACGGAACTGAAAGAGGAGATCATCAAGCATCCCGATGTAAAAGGAATACAAAAGTTCTTTAAGAATGAAGAGTATCTTGAACCTAAGACGTACAATGCTTCTTATAATGAAGACAAAAGGCTGAAACGATATTTTGTTACTGTGAAGGAAATTGAAGCAGATACTTTCTTTGCAGACCTGGACAAGTCGGTACAGACATCTAAAACTGACATTAAGAAGAGTTATGAGGCAGCAGTCATCTATGTAATTTGTGAATCATTGGATGAGGTTCGCAGGGCAATAACGGCTGCAAGCAAAAATGTATATCCTACTGTATTAGTTGGTATACCGAGCGAAGAAATTCCGATATTTGATACGGTATTCTCACTAAAAGGCTGTATTAATATTAAAAACGACGATTTTTCTCCCCAGGACCAGGGGGTATTGAAAGAGTATATAAATACCTATGATAAAAGACTTGAAGATGCGTTTAATAAATACATTTCATCCCGAAACCTGATTTACTATAGCGTAAATGGTACAGAAATTAGTAGGAATAACGCAGATAACAACAAGGCAGCTTCCAGCATCCTGGAAGGATTGTATGATAAAACTAGAAATAAATTTAAACATGAAGATCTAAATGTCTGTCACGAATTCAAGGGGAAAAAGAATACTGCCTTGAAAGAAGCTGTGGAAAGTCTTCTGGATTTTTCTGGCGATTTTGGTTTTAGATCAAATCTACCGGCAGATAGGGGTGATAAAAGATATATTGAAAAGGCATTACTACACCAGGGGGTTATAACCAAGCTTAATACGATTGGCGAAAGGACTTTATGCCAATTTGAAATCAACCCTGAAAAATATAAAGGGGTTCTGCCTGCGCTTTCTGCCATGATTGAGGAGATTAAAGGAGCAAGGGGCGAGATTAATATAATATCAATGATGGACAGATTAATGGCTCAGTATGGATTGGGTTACAATGCATACATTTTATTTTTTGCGGTTATGCTCAGGTATTTCAAAGAAAGTGTGCATATTAAGCCTGATGTAAATGAAATTGGGAGTTTGAAACCTAGCTCCTATGATGATATTTTGGATCTTCTTTATGAAAGAAAGTACATGAATGCTGTAATTGTATATAAAAACATTTCTGAAACGGATCAGGCTTTTGTGAAGAAGATTTCCCCAATTTTTGTAGATAACGAAAATCTTATAATAGATGAAATATCCATTTCCGAGCTTTTTGATGCGATGAAGGAATGGTATAAAAATATACCAACAGTTGCAAAAGTTAAGGAGATATACAAAGACGGAAAAATGGATTTGTTTTTAGCTGTCTTTAAAAAGCTTGACACCACTTATTCGGTTGAATTTATTTTGGAAGAGCTAAAAACGATTTATGGATATGAACGGGATGAACTCTTAACAGATGAAAAAGCTGAAAGCATTACCCAAAAACTGAAGATAGACAAAGCCTGTATAGAAGCGGGTTACGATACAGTTGAAAGTGCTATCGTTAATCAGGTTAAGAAGATATATTCGATTACGGAAAGCAACTACGATACGATACTGCAAAAACTAAATGAATGGTATGATAAGCTTTCAGATATTCAGAAGGATTCGGGGGATTATTATCAGCTGCATAATGAAAACAGTAAGCCCCTTGTGCAGTTCTTTGGTAAGGGGTACTCTTTGCAAGATTTGTTAATGACCTATATACCCGGCGATAAAGGTTATAAGTTGACCCAGGTGAAGGAATGGACAACTGATAAAACTGATGCCTATATTCAAAAAATTACTCTTGGTAAAAAGCATATCGAAGAAAACATTTTTCTTGTGGAAGCGCCTGAATTCATTGAAGCGGGAACAGACATCAGTAAAGTTACGATCAGTCCAAGCGAATATAAGGTCTACTACAGAAGAAAAGTGGGAATAACTATAAATCTATCATCCCAGCATGACAAACTATATATCACATCAAATGGAGATGACCCTACAAAACAAGAATCGCAGCGGGAAATAAAAAGTGAAAGTTATCTATTCACTACAAGTGATAATAAAAAAATAATGTTTGCAGCGGCAGATAAGGACGGTAGATATAGTAGAGTTGTTAGCATTATCCTTGAAAATGAAGAGAAAAAATATGAAGTCACCTATAAAAAACCAGAAATTAGTAAAGGTAATCTATGGGGAAATCCTGTTATACCTGCACGTGAATATGATGAACCTAAAATTGAGGTAACTTTACCTAAAGACAAGGAAAGTATGAAAAAATGCGTCCTGAGCCTTTTCAATAAATCAATTGAAAAATATCAGGTTGATAAAGCTGTTTTAAGGGATTGCCTGGATGAAATCAAAAATGAATTGTAGGTGATATTTTGGGCAAGGTGCATATTTATGCTGATATAAACAATTCTTTAGATAGTTTTGAAGGGATGATTGTAAAGAATCCCCAGGACTATGTTGATGCATATAAAGTAATACAACAGGCAATATATCATGGTGAGGAAATGAAACTGCTGGTCAAGAACCATTACTGTTATGAAAGCTTTAAAAACATGCGAAACAATTATGGTGAAGATAATATAGAAATGTCAGTCTATTCACCGCGGCAAGAGTTTCTTAAGCTATATGGATCAGAGGTGCCGGACTACATCACTGACATGGATATTGTGAATGCAGGTATACTCGAAAATCCAGATTCTTTACAGCGCAAAGTAGGTCTTGATTTTGAATCATTTATTATGGCGAACTATGTATCTGAGGACCTTGCTTTTGAAAGATTTCCCGTAAACAGACTGATATGCATCCTTGAAAAGGTTGACTTTGCTTCTTTTGAGAATAATCGATCCGCAAGCCTTGTTAGTAAAGTTATCGAGCTTAGAACAAATCAGTGGAAGAAAAATGCATCTGCAAGCTGGGTTAATAATCTTATAGATCGATTTGTTGAAAGTCCCCAAAAGCTTTATGAAGACTTAAGTACATATTTGCTCGTTTCAAGGTATCCTAGTTTAATTGCCCAGGCAGCAATAGGAGATATCGTTGAGGATTTTGCAAAGGTACGATTTGAGAGTGACGATTTTTATAACCAATCAATTGATTATTCCAAGGTCCGAAAAGAAATTGAAATATACCTGAATTCTTTATCAGATGTACAGTTAGAATATGATGAAATTAGTCAATTGATAGATATGGTATCGGGGTATTTCCTTGAGGAATTCGATTTTGTCTTAAGGCTGCTGAAAGATAATGCTACTGTTATTGATCAGGATTTGGTGGAAAAGGCATTAATTAAATTTAGACCGATTGAGCAGCTTATCACGGATTATGATGAAAAAATTAACGGCATTATGCCACCTGTAAAACCATGCGCACCTTCTGATTCTTTTTGTCTGCAAGATTGGTTAAATTGGTCGATAAATCAATATTTACCCTATCGGTTTTGGTTAGAAGACAACGATAAGTATGACGAAAGTGTGGATGCCTATTCGGCCGCTTATGGTGAATGGATTTATAAAAATTACAATTTGCTTTTGTCTTCAGAGAAAAATATGGTCTTTAATACGGTGACGATTTTAAACAATGAATTAGTGACAAACGAGCTCTCCTTAATTGTTGTAATTGATAACTTCAACTATAAATATGTGAACCTCGTAAAAGAATACTTCCTTGAAAAAGGATACAGCAATATCGAGGAAACACCATTACTGGCAATGTTGCCAACAGTGACTGAGGTATCTAAGAAAAGTATTTTTACAGGTGAGGCATACGACAATAAGGTCGGAATTAATTATCAGCTTGAAGCCCAAAAATGGGAGAAAATGCTCGGTAAGAGTATAAGATATTTGAAAAATATTGGTGAACTATCCTCAATGAATTCAAAACAAGAAGATGTCATTTTCCTCAATTATCTTGAAATTGATGATTTGTTACATAAGAAACAAACGGAATCAGCATTATCTACCAGATCTAAGGTAAAAAATGAATTGAACGCATTGTGTCAAGCAATTGCCGCTTTTGCCAAAAGAATAGGATATGAAAATCAAATCAAGATTTATATTACTTCTGATCATGGGAGCACCAAACTAAGGAATGAACAGACAAATATGATTGAACAAACTTATTATAAGGGAAAGTCTGACAAAGGTGATCATCGGTATGTTGTTGTGACTGATGAAAATATGCATACATTACACAGCTCAATAGATCAGTATTGTTATGTTCTGGATAAAACCGGATTTGGAACTCGTCTAAATTATCTGATTGCCAAACGATACTACAGATTCAAAGAAACGGACGATTATTATGTGCATGGGGGTATTACACCTGAGGAACAAATTGTCCCCTTGATTAGATTTGAACATCTTGAAATTAAAGTGCAGGATCTAATGATTTCTCTGGGGAGCAATGAGTTTAGGCTATCAGCGAAGTCAAAAATACATCTGATTCTGAAGAATCCTAATGAGTATGCGGTTACTAACTTAACCGTAAAAATAATGAATGATAATATTCGTGCAGACATTAAGTCAGTAGAAGTAAAGAGTTTAGATAAGATTTCAATTATGGATTTGTATTTGGATAATGTGAGATTTGTAAAAAACAGAACAACTGAAGATCTTTTAAATATTAGAGTGGATTTCAAGTTTGTGGGTAAAGACTGTAGGCAAGAGTGTAGTCTACCAATTGTAATTAAAAGTATGCAACAAAGTACGATGAACTTTGACGACTTGTTATAAGTGAGGGAAAGTTTATGTTATCTTTTGAACAAAAAGCACTGGATTATTATGGAGACGTTATTATCAATAAGAGCCTGATTCATAAAGCCGGGTTCTCATCAAGAGCAATACCTGCATATGTTGGCGAATGGATACTTTACAGTTTTCTTGAAGAGGGAGAACTGACGGAAGAATCAAGAAACAGGATATCCACGTTTGTTAATAAATTTTTACCTTTGAAGGGGCAAAAGGAAGAGGTTAAAAATCGCCTGCTCAATATGGAAAATGTGAAGTTGTTAGATGACTATAGTGTATCTGTTAATTTGAAGAATGGGAACAGAACATTAAAAATTCCTTTTTTAGACTTGAATGATGCATACATAAGTGAAGAAATTGTTAATCGGAATGGTTTACTGCTATCGAGTGGCGTGTGGGGAGTAGCCGATTTATTCTATGTTCCACCTTCAGATATAAGCGAAAAAGGGCAATTGTGGATGAGAGACTTTAAGCCCTTTCAGGTTGGCAGTATTGATCTTGATTATTATAAAGAATGTAGAAGCAATTTTACTACTGAGGAATGGATTGATCTCATTATTTCAAGCATGGGCTTTAATCCAACAATCTATACAGATACACAGAAGAATGTTTTGATAACAAGGATTCTCCCCTTGGCTGAACCTAGAATCAATCTGGTGGAATTAGCTCCTAAAGGAACAGGAAAATCATTTGTTTACGGCAATGTATCAAGATACGGCAGGGTTATTGGAGGAGGCAAAATTTCACCTGCGGTTATGTTTCACCACAATGGTACCAACACGCCGGGGATTGTAACCAGATATGATGTTGTAATTTTGGATGAAGTGCAGAGCGTGAGAGGAGATTCGGCTGGCGAACTGATTGCAGGATTAAAAGTATATCTTGAGTCCGGTAGATTTAGTAGGGGTAACACTGAAGCCAGCGCAGAAGCAGGTTTTGTTATGCTAGGGAATATTACATTAGACGAAAATTATCAGCCTGTATATCAGGATGAGGGAATTTTTAATGAAATTCCTAATTTTCTTCAGGAAACTGCTTTTATTGATCGTTTGCATGGGATTATTCCCGGTTGGTTAATGCCGAGAGTATCGAAGGATACGCCATCAACGTTTTTGGGTTTTAAGGGGGACTTTTTCTCTGAGGTATTGCATGTACTCCGGAGTGAACCGCAATTCACGGATTATGTAAATTTGAATATGAGACTGAAGGACTGCAATGATTTAAGGGATAAAAAAGCAATTGTTCGTCTTGCCACAGCCTATCTAAAAGTTATTTTTCCAGACTTAATAATTAGCGATGAGGAGTTTATTCATTACTGTGTAAAACCTGCGGTGGAGTTAAGACAAAGGGTAAGGGATGAACTATATAAGATGGATAGTGAATATGCTAAAGTGGATATTAAGGTGATTGAAAAAGATCTCTAATGCTTAAATTTACCAACTATACTTCTTACTATACTTCTTAAGGAAATAATGGATGACCAACAAGTAAAGCGTGAAAAAAGAATGAATGCATTTAATAAGTTTGCTGATGCTATTGAAATGGGTGAAAGTGCAGAATCGATAGTTAAAAAGGGATTAAATATTACATAATTAAATCTTCATACTATTAGATTCTAAAACTACTTTTGTGTGTCTTAAATAAACTGTCTGTTTGTTATGAATTATTGATTTGATATTACCAAGTGGCTTAAGGAGGGGATGTTATGGAAGTATGGAGCTTTGAAGTAGGCCAACCATTTGGACTTTATGTTAATAAATCTCTACCTATGCAGGACCAGTGCAAATTGGCTATGAACGAAGCTGGGCATTTAATGATAACCATTGCACTGACCGATATGACTAGACAGGAACGAGATATTCTGTGGAGTTCACCTATTAAAGTACGTTTATTGGAAGATCCTAAAGGTTATATTTTACCAATATTTAGATTTGGTCAATCAGATATGATGGTTGAGACACCCTTTGACCCAACCTTATATGATGATGTTCGTATTTCTTTAATGCGTGTTAACCAAGGCATTAGCATGGTTGCTATAGAATCGACTACAAATATCATTCAAGCCTTACAGGTTTCGGATATACCGGATAATCTACACAAAAAGCTACAGACAAGCTGGCTAAAAGCAACTCAGGTAAAAGGTTTTTCATTGGAATACAAAAGGTGGATAGATAAATTATATTCTCAATACAATGTAATTGAACTTTGGAAAAGAGGACAAGATTATTGTACTTTAGGTAGTAATCAATTGGATGTTACTAAAATCTCGGTTATTCACCTTTTATGAAACGTTACTGGTTGTTAGAAATATTTTACGGTAATTTAAAAACCTTTCGTTAAAATAAAATCGGCTGTTTGAAACCACTTTTTTTGACCCTCTTTTTGACCCACGGCAGGATTTTTTTATTAAAAATATTAACGTTCGTAAACGAAAGAAAAATGAGCAAAAATTAAAAATGGCTTAATAATGGGAATATAAGGAACATGAATATTTGGGTAATTTCCGTACGTTAACGATTTTTGCAACATTGGGACTTAAAATCCCGCGACCCTTACCGGTCGTGCCGGTTCGACCCCGGCCCCGGGCACCATATAAAGCAAGAATTTACCGAAGGTTTACCGCCTTCGGTTTTTTGTATATGTAATTAATTTACACCTAAAGGCTTACAGTCTTGTTTACGCTGGATATGTTCCCGCTGACGACTATTGGCAGGCCGCCTTATAGCGGGTGTACCTGAATTCGACGTTTTAGTGAAATTCCTTACTTTTTCGAAACGTATTTACTGGCATTCAGTCCGGCAACCTGGCCTTCCCCTATTGATTTGGCTACCTGGTACGGTGGTCCGGTACAATCTCCGGCGGCAAAAATACCGGGCAGGCTGGTTTCCTGCTGATGATTGATCATTATGTGATTATCTTTTAGCTCCAGACCAGGTATGAGGCGGTCAGGAGCAGTTTCCGCCCCCAGGATAAATAATCCGTCCACCTTGATTATCTCTCCATTATCCAATTCCAGACCTTCCACGAAATCGTGTCCCACAATAGCACGGGGCTTGGCAGCAATGGCTTTAACTTTTTCCTCCAAATTACCGGGATTTTGGTACAGCGGCAGATAATATACCTTACTGCAGATTTCAGCCATGAAATTAGCTTCGGATTCGGCTTCTTCACCGTGAGCAATCAGGAGGACATCCCTGCCCCGGTAGATGGGTGTAACTGTTAAACTAAATTGAACAGAAAACAACAAATAAGAATGAACAGTAT
>ENA-UOOR01000536-UOOR01000536.1-fermentation-metagenome-genome-assembly--contig:-NODE-536-length-53679-cov-5.878375_pt1 | contig 53679 bp, 69 predicted proteins | sample MGYA00245780_ERZ724029 | MGnify/ENA primary metagenome ERZ724029 (study PRJEB28704, sample SAMN03018315) | fermentation metagenome | biome: anthropogenic terrestrial biome; feature: soil; material...
TGTGCCCCCGGTAATTCTGACATTACTTCTGCTCGCCCTCTGACACTATTTACATACGCCTTACGGTGCGGTTGGCCAATAGCATATTCTTGCCCTTCTACTACTGTATATTGTTGTTTCTTAACGCTTACGCTATCTTGAGTAAGCATATCGAGTGTTATTTTTTCGTTCATTTTCAAACCCCCCCTTAATTGGTGAAATAGGTAACGCTACCATACATTCTGCTTAAATCATAAATGTTCTCTGCATTTATTGTATTCCAACTTCCATTACTTAGTGCGCGTAGTGCGATTGATACTGATACTAAATACCCGCAATAATCTACAGTAAATCCGGTAGGCATTGTTATTTGTTCTATGACTCCAATATTAAGTCCAAAGAATCCCGATTTTGCAGTAAAAGGCACTCCTGTGATTGATATGCTCCCATCCATGTTAGTATCTTTTCCTGACAATAGTATTTCAAAGCTAAGCGTTACCATTTTCCCAACTTTACAGTAGGTGCCAATTTGTCTACTATAAGTATTATTTCCCGCTACTGTATTACCTTTTAATAATGGTGTCCATATGCCTTCCTCAATGCTCAACCCATGGACACCACCGACTTGTGACACAGTTTCTGCCTGATGCGTCTTATGATCCTGTTCCGCTTCTTCAAGTCTCGCGTCTAAGGTCTCAAATATCTTTCCCTTCGCTGTACTATGACGTGCGTCTACAATCTCTAGATCCTTAGTACCGTCAGGATTGTTTATAAGATTTAGGATTCGGGCCTTATTTAGACTAATATCTTTATCGACCTCTATCTTTTGGTATTCTTCCCTAATCTCATTACCACCTATTAAGGTATAATATTTATTAGCCATCTTGTTTTACCACCCCTATTTCTTACTTTTATTTTATAGAATTCAACGCTGTTTTTAATGCTTGGATGTAGGATGCGTTTAAGTCCTGATCTTTGCTCTTGTATGATGGAACCGGATAGGTCATATGTTCGCTCATCACGTTTAGGGCGTCCACAACTTTGTTATATAAGGAAGCTGTGACGTCATCATTAGGACTAACGGATGGTAACACCCCTATACTATTACCTAAACCATGGAATTGAGCAAATGCTATAATCTTAACACAAAAATCATTCCAATCCTGTGCTGTTAAAGTGGTAGTTACTGCTCCTGATGTGACATCAATAAACCCTGTAAAATTGGCTGGTCTATACGCATAAGCTTCCCCAAGACAGCTCCCTGAGGCTGAACAAGTTTGGCAGCCGCTAGTACAGCTACCAAGACAGCTACTAGCCGCAGAACAAGTTTGGCAGTTACCAGAACATCCAGCCTCACAATCATCAGCGCAGAATGCACTACATGTGCCATCACAGTACCCAACACAATTATTCCCACAACCATCCTCGCAGGTACCTTCACACGAAAACGTACAATTACTTGAGCATGTCTTCTCGCAGACGGATCCACACCCATTTGTGCAATCATCAGCACAAGTAGCAACACACCCATTTGTACAATCATTCGAGCAAGTTTCAGCACACAGCTGGGCACAAGCAGTAGAACATGTACCCGTGCAATCTAACGCACACGTGTCTGAGCAGTATGCAAAACACCCTCCCTCACAAGTACCCGTGCAGCCACCGGTACAAGTCTCAGCACATGTACCAGTACACCCACCAAGACTTGTGCAACTTAGACAAGTTCCATAACAATCGCCCTCGCAATTTCCCCCACAAATCTCATAACATGTCCCTTCGCAATTCCCTCTCCCGGAGCAGGAGACGCAACCACCCATACAATTACCGATATAATCACAATTAGTACATCCATCGTCACAATTTGATCCACATGAACCTGTGCATGATCCTGTACAAGTATTTAAACAGGTATCGGTACACGACTCGCTGCAAGTAAACCAACATGTGTCCTTACAATCGGCCATAAAATATCACCTCACGTCCGTACAAATAACATACCATCATTTATAAAGAAGTCGTACGATTTTGCACGAATTCCCTCATGCCCCCGCGAACATAAAAGGTCACATATCTGCTTTTGAAGGGTAGAATATCTTTGCGCTAGCGTATCTATTATCCGATCATAATGTTCATTATTAAATTTAAAATTGCTGAGAAATATCTGGTTAAAATTAATTTGTATACCTTGATACGCAAACATATTGTATTCGAGAATTGCCCGTTCGTCTTCAGTTAACTCAATTTTTATTTCTCGCATAGGGCACACCCCTCTATCCCGAGTTTAAATATAACTTTCTTTATCGTATCAAATCTGAGAATGTCATAATATTTTGATGTGTCTCCCTCTCCAATATACTTTATGAGAAGGTCACGCCATAAAGTTTTATGCTCCTTTAAAACCTCCATATAATAACGGAGAACTGTCTTAAAAGCCATAGGTGTATAATCGGCGCCTTTCACAGCATCCTCATATAATGCTGCAGCTGCCTCAACCTTAATAATTGTACCAATGAGTACTTCTGCATCGTTATCCGAAATCTTACATAAGATAGTATTCATAAATTAATCCTCCCTACTCAGTTCTCTTAACATATCAAGCTCATTCCGATCTATGATCTCTAAGGCCCATTCGTCAGGTACGTGGTACTCAAAGCGATCAGAGAGTCCTAAATGCCTATATAATGAATTCCAATAGTAACTATTTGCGAGCACCCTTGCCTTTTGCATAATGCAGTGAAAAGTTACCCTCTTGTTCGGGGTTCCGTTAATATCATAACAAAAGGCGGTACACCAGGAACATCCCTTAGCGATGGGACAGTTAAAGCACTCTTCTGTGCTCTGACTCTCCCTTGTAATAGATTTAAGCTCCATCATCATAGGCGACTCTTCGCGATCTATAATACCGTTATGTATGTTACCTATTACGAAAGGTTCCCTATTAGGTACGGATAGACAGTAATCCATATAGCGTAAACATGGATAACATCGTCCCTCAGGGTCAATAGCTAACATCCGTCCGTCACCACCACACCAATTTTGATTGTCAGACGGGTCCATTGGCGTGCCAATATCCTCATCAAATATAACCTGGGCGTGCTCTGTATATAGTTCTTCCCCTATCATAATATCGGCAAGCATTTTAAGTTGGTGGTATAGCTCTTTAGCATATTCTACACTCCATACGTCCTCAAAGACCACATTACAATTAAGCCATTTTAATCCCATTTTGAAGAGATGTATACTAGAGTCACATAAGTACTTAAGGTTCTCAGGACAGATAGTTACTTTCGTAGATGGGTGCCCATTTTGATCAAGATACAGACGCATATTTCTAGCAACGTCATCATATGTACCCTTTCCATCATGATACACCCTACAACTGTCATGTAATTCCTTATCACCATCAATGGTTATACCTATATGCACCCTTCCATTATATTTTTTTATAAAATCTTGCACTTTTTTAGTTTCATATAAAGAACCATTACTTGACATACTTATCGAGTAATTAGTAGCCCATCGATGGTTGAGACGGAACGCCTCGTAGATGAAGTAATCCATGAACTTGTCGATTAGCTCAATCTCTAATAATGGTTCCCCACCAATAAAGTCAAGAATGATACAATTAGAGTTGTCAGGATCAATATAATTATTAACCCTATCACTTAAAAGAAAATCAACCGTTTCTTTTGCTGTCTCCCAGGTCATCCTTTCTGGGGTTTTACCCTGCTGGTAACAATACGTACAAGCAAAATTACAGGCCTTAGTAACAACTATAGTTACATTCATAGTTGACAAATCAGTTATGTTCAGTTCAGGATGTATGACTTTCATACAATTTGCGAACCATTGCTGAAATTGTCGTTCGTAACCTTTACCTAAATATAAATAGTTTTTATTCATATAACCCCCTTATCTATTAACCAAATTTCGCTATAACACTTGGTAGACCCGTGACAGTTGCTTCCTCAAAATCTACATTTCCAACAAAATAAGTTTTATATGAACCAATACCAGCTTGTATTTTTAGGTTCCCCCCACATCCAAAAAATCCTTCGCCTTGGCCATTCCAGTGAAACTGGATTACTGGAACCCCGTTATGGTTAATACCCATAGCGCCTTCGTTGTAAGTACCAGCGACCGCGTAAAAACCATTTTGGTACTCACCATCATATGAAATAATCCCATGGGTATCTATAACAATCCTTTTTGCTGACCCATCGATTGTTTTTAATACACCCCCGGTAACCGTCCCACCTACTATAGTAGGGCTTTGCACTATTATGGAATCAATATATGTGGATTTAATATAGCTGGGTATTGTTGGGATGTCAGGTGCATCAATTAAATCATTAAAAGAAATATAACCATTATCGCCACCGATAAGGATCTGGTTGGCTTTTACGGCACCACCAAAAGTTCCATCCTCTAATATATCTATGAACTTAGCCTTAATTCTTCCGTCCATATCCACGAAGAAGTTCTTTACTAACCCATTACCCGTATCGCTATAAATAGAGTGACCCTCTGTTGCGTTAATCACCGTCTTGGCCTTGTTGTCCGATCGAATAGCTATAAAACCTTCTTCGCTACTTATAGAAACATTGTTATATAATTTATTTTGTTTAATGGTGTTTGTCTCTATTTGGTTAATTTTATCGGTTATTAAATCGATTGTGTTGGCAATTTCGAGATTGGTGTTTATCTCAAATATAGGATTGTACTCCCTAGATATGATTCTATTCTCAATATCTAATCCTATAACTTGATCTATTATCCGGATAGTGTCCCCGACCCCTATGACTTCTAGCTCCTGAAGGTTGTTTTCAATATACTCATTGCTATTTTTAAGAGCTAGAATATCGACCGTATAATAGGTCTTTAGCCCCCCTCTATTATCTATTATCTTAGTAATAGCTTTGAGGTTTTTACCAAGACGGATCTCGTATCCATTATTCTGACCTATTGTGTTAAGTATGTTAATGGTAAAGCCCCTATTTGTGTATTCTATTTCTCCTCCGAGGGCGTTAACCAACTGATAGATCAATTTCTTACGGGTGATTTCCTCATTAATCGATATAGCGATAACATCCGTGTAGTTAACACTTCCTACACTAAACTCCGTCCCAGAGAGAATATCTGTCAATATTTGCGTTGGTGTGCCTATTACAGCGTAGGAAGTATATAAATTATCTTCCCCATCCTCCAATCTGTAATTAACGTGTTCGCATTCGATATTATACGTGACGTTACTTTCATGTGTTTGCTCAATATACTTAATATCAAACGTCTGGTCCTCAATATAAATATTATTACCCTTATCAAAATATTCGCTTTTTAATTCCTTCTCGAAAGCTTCAAACGAGAAGGTGAATTCGCCATTAACTACACGTTTTATGGATGCCGATTCTTTTATAATGTTGTCTAAAATAGCAAGTTGTTGCCCAGTATGATCGTAAATTTTAGGATACATGAATTCACCCTCCCCTTTTTACAAATATGTATTCCTGTAGTCAAACTCAACTACTAGGTTTGTAATTGTTCCACCTATTTGGAACTTATTAGACCCAGGAAGTAACTCTAAGAAATCACCATCAAAATTACCTATCTTATTAACCTTAGAATCACCGTCTAAACTGTACACAAGCTTGTTTTTACAATCGATATATACTATCCCTGAAAGGTTTGTAAATATAATTGGCCCCATTGTGATTGACAAAGCTTGGCCTGAGAGTTTTATGACAGGAAACGTTTTGTACGTTCCGGCGTTTATAACATCAATCGTTTGTCCGGCGGATACAGTGAACGTCCTGTCATGTCCCTCCCAAGGTATATTAGTATAATCCCATGCACCAGTTGCATCGTCCCATGTTAAATTATCGTTATAATATGACTGATGCTGATAGGGCTCACACTCAAATATGATTGTGAAAGTATCCCTATATTCTCTGCTTAGCATACTTTCGGCTACGTCGTTCGTGACCTTTACGACATTATACTCTATATCCCTTTCATAATCAAAAACTAATATCCCAGTATCGGTTAACCAAAGAGCTACCTGCCTGGCTTTTTTTCTTCGATCAAGGATTTTATCTCCCGGTATAGTACACTCAAGTTCAATTTTAATGTTATTATAGCCATCCTCAAAGATATAACTACCATCTCTTCCTTGAACCTCTTCGTCCATTTGTCTCTTTTGTGGTATAACCGACATGGATGTAGTATTCACACAGACGCCAAACTCATCGCTATGTCTATTGTTAAACGTAATACCCATCTATTTACCCCCTATCCGTCGCGAGTTGCATTTGATATAACTTACGGGCAACCCGCTTAACGTCTGCTTCTTCCCGGACTACTAAACTTGAAATATTAAATGCGTTATGTATTACTTTTTCTCCTGATTTCTTATTCGGTGTTATACTATCCGATGCAAGCGTCCGTACACTCGTCCTGCTATTAACTAAGGTGGCTTTATCCATTGCCTCGGTTACCGATATACCACGTTTCCTGTCAAATATGTTTTTCATACCACTCTCTACTTCCGTCATGTCTACAACAGGTCGAATAGTTGGTTGCAATTCAACATCGCTATCAAGGACTTCCTGCACATGAGACAAAGCCTCGTTCATCCCATCCACAGTCGATTGGCCAAGATCTTCAGAGGCGGAGACAATTTTACGCCCCATCCCCTCAAGACCAATAACCATTCCCTGACCAGTCTGTTTACCTATCTTCTCGAAAACCTTAGATGGTGATTTTATACCGAGTAGCTTTTTTGCCCCATCAATAGCGCCAGTAACAACGCCTTTAACCGCATCAACCAAGGATTTTGCCATGCCGACAATGCCCTCAATCAACCCACTAACAATTTCGCCACCGACTTTCTTAATGCGCCCAAAGAAAGATACAAAAGCCTCGATTATAGCACGTATTAAATTCTCAACAGCATCGTAGATGGCGTTATGGTTGTTACGAATAGCGTCAGCAAGACCATTAATGAATGAAATAATTAGTTTATACGCGGTGTCAATAATATCTGGGAGTTTCGAAATAATACCATTAATGAAATTAAGTACAATATCAATAGCTGTAGCGACCACTTCCTTCATGTTATCCGAGATGCCTTTTAGGAATCCAATTATTATCTTCATTCCAGCATCTACAAACTGTGGAATATACTCAACTAACCGCAACAGTAACTCTAATATGAATTCCAATACTGTATGGATAAGAGGTGGCGTTAAGTCACCAAGGAGTTTGATTAAACCAGCAAACAAAGCCTCGATTGCCTCCATTATGGCAGGCATGCCCTCTGTTATTACCCCCGCAAAAGCTATTATTGCGTATCCTACCTGCTCTAATAGCATTGGAATTAGACCTATTATTGCGGTCACAATCGCTACCAGGGCTGCTGTTCCGGCTGTTCCAGCTACCGCTAATGCTGTAAGACCTGCTGAGAAAGCTAACATACCAGCACCAACAGCTAAACAACCTATACCAAATAAAGCAATAGCCGCTGCTAATCCCAAAATAACAGGAGTTAATGGTGCTAATAATAAACCAGCCACACCAATAACTGCAAATACTCCCGCCAGAGCAAGTAAACCTTTTCCAATCTCAGAAAGAGACATTGAACCTAGGGTCTTTAATACTGGAGCTAATATAGCAAGTGCTCCCGCTATCAATAGTAGCGCTGCTGCACCGGGAAGAGCCGTTGTCATAAGCATCATAGCCCCTGCGATAATTATCAGCGAGCCCGCAAGTACAACCAGACCTCTACCTATCTCATCCCATGTCATTTTACCCATAGAAGTAAGCGCGTTCGATAGGATTAGCAACGCTGCTGCAACAATAACTAAGGATGTTGCTGAGACGAGCATGTTTGGTGGCATGAGACTCATAGCCCCTGCAATAATCACCAAAGTTCCAGCCATTGTTATTAATCCTTTACCAATCTGCTCAATCGGCATCGCTCCCATCTTTCCAATAGCGCTTCCAAATATAAGCATTGCGGCACCAAGAATAGTCATACCTATCGCAGTAGATATAACTTTCTTAGCATCTGGAGTGGCATTAATAAATAATCCAAGTTCAAGAAGTAATATACCTATTGCTGCTATACCCTTAGCAAGATTAACTAGATCAAGTTTACCAAACTTCTCAACAGCAGTTGACAATATAACCATAGCCGTTGCTAATAAAAGAATACCGGTTGCTTTTCCAACGCCCATCTTGTTAAGGTCTGTTGCTTTCATAAACAAAGCAAGTTCTGTCATAAGAATACCTACGGCAAGTAAGCCTTTACCTAGGGATGCAATATCAATTCCCCCAAGTTTTTTTACCGCCGTAGCGAGAATGTTGATAGCTACTGCGAATAAAATCAGTCCAGTAGCGCCTTTTATCATAGAGCCCTCATTTTTTGATAGGACTTTTGCTGATGCAACCAGCATCGCCATTAAACCACCGATCGCAATAAGTCCTTTTTCTACTCCCTCCCAATCTAATTTCGCTATCTTGCTCATCGCGAAAGAAAGGATCAGAACCGCCGCGGATATACCTATCATCATCGTCGGTAGTTTTTTAAGTGCTTTAGACCCATCTCCACCTATTAATTTAGAAAATACAGTCATCGTACCGACAAGTTCGGCAAATAAGGTTGTTATTGCAGCCAAAGCGGCCGCTAACTTGTCAGATTCGATCATGGCTAAGACTACTAAAGCGCCTGCTAGCATAACAACGGCTGTAGCAATCTTAAGCAACACACCTGCTTTTAAGGATGTTTGCCATGCTTCTAACGAACCTCTTACGCCATCAAGAATACCCGAGAACCCTCCAGTGACCTCCGACATCGAACTGATGAACTTCTTAATACCTATAATTAAAGCCCCAAGCATACCTGTATTAAAAAGATCGAGGATAGAGCTAAATTCGCCTTTGTCAAGAGCACCAAGAATCTTCTCTTGCAGATTCATGAGGCCCTTTCCGATCATTTCTGCGAGTTTGTAAAATATAGGGGCTACCTTCTTAAGAATCTCGACTGTATTCTTGAAAACTTTACCGATGATCTCGAACATGGCTGAGAATGGTTCAAATCTAACACGTATCTTCTCAGCAAAAGTCTCAGCGCCACTTAAATCGGCAGTCTTAAACTCTTTGAAGAATCCAATGATTGCAGTTACGCCTTTTCCTACCTTTTCTTTAACCTTCTCGGTTACATTCGAGATCTTTTCTAGAGCCTTTCTAAAGGTCTCATTCTCGTTTACAAAGTCTCGGATCGCGCCAACACTGATTCTAATCTTATCAGCAACCCATTCAACGCCTCTAACTACTTTTTGGATTGTTTTGTTGAAAATATCACTCTTCTTAACAGCCTCGTCTAAAGAGACAAGCCAATCTCCGATGCCAGCAGTAAAATCAAGGAGGCTATTGGCCCCAGGTGATAAAGCTCTGATGAATATACCTATTCCGTTGCTAATAGCCGAGAGTCCTTGTTTAACTATATCAAATACCGCGAATACACCCTTAAATGTCCGTTTAAGTTTATCGGCTGTTTCGTCCCCTATTTTGAGCCTTTCTGTGAAGTTCTTGATAGATTCTGTGATTGAAATGAGTTTTTCAGCAGTCGTTGATGGAAAGAGCTCCCGAAATGCTTCTTTTATAGGAGCGGTTACTGCTTCGATAGCATCTACCAGATTCCAAAACGACTCAATAATTGCATCGCGTCCGCCGAGTTCTTTCCATTCTTGAAGTATTTCGTTACGTGATTCTGCACCACTAGCGAAGACTTCCCACAATTTATTAGTCACATCTGTCCAAAACACAGTTGCTTCCTCAAAATTACCAAATATAATCTCAAAAGTATTCATCCATCCGGAACTAACCGCGTCTTTCGTGGCATCAATAGCTTCGGTAAACGTCTTAGCCTGTTGGGCTGATTTGAACGCTTTCTCTGCTATCTCTGAATATTTACCAGATAAATGCGCCATTGCCTCAGATGCTGTGTCAAATTGTCCGGCTTGAACAAGTTCATATGCCGCCTCAGAAAGTTCAGAGAATTTTCCGAATGCTGCCTCCATAACTGCGGTGTCTGCCCATTTATCTTTTAAGGTGGTTCCGAAACTACCTATGGTAACCAGTTCACCTTTTGCAGTCCTTGCGTTCTTATCAAGTCTACCAAGGGCAATACCGGTATCAATGAATATCTCTTTCAATTGCTGGGAAGCCACACCAGCTAGCTCTAAACTCCTCCAGTCCATGTACTGAAGATTACCCGAGCCATACGACTGGTTAAGGTTATACATTGCCCTGCTAAATTCAGCGGCTCCTTTACCAGCATATGCAGTAGCATTGGCCACACCGGTGATTAACGGGATTAGATTGTCAATATTGCCACCAGAAGATGTCATCTGAGATAAAGCTTTGGTCATATCTGTGAATCCATAACTCGTTTCGTCAGAGAACCACATGAGTTTATCCAAATAACCATTTACTTCGTCTATTGATTTACCAGTCGCATTCATAATGGTCTGAACAGATGAGGTTTTTTCCTCATACTTACTCCAACCTGCAGATATCTGATCGATAGACAGGGATTTCGCCATTTGAATCCCTAAATCTGTAACTCTATTGGTTATGTTTTGGATGGCAGTAATACCTATGATGCCTAGAGTACTAAATCTCTCGGTGATTACATCGACTCCCTCTGCAATTCCAGCGAGTGAAAATCTCTTTCCAGCATCGCTTAAACCAGCTAAACTCTTACTGGCACCATCTAAATCAAGTCCCTTCTTAAGTCTATCAAGAGAACCGAGACTTTCTTTGACACCAGATTCGAATTGCCGATTGTTAAATTGCATTTCTACAATTCTTTCGTCGATAGATCTACTCATAAGTTAGTTACCTCCTTCCACGCTTCGTTAGCAAGTCTGTCAAAAATGGGTTTTAGTGCTGGATTAATATAATCTTTTCCTTGCACATATCCACCATTTCTTGTGGCATGACCATACTGAATAATGATAGCTATTGGGACACCATCTACGACATTCGAGTTGGTCCATGTGATATTGAAAGAGCGACCAATAGTTTGGATCTTATACCCCCAAGAATTTGCCGTTTTCCCAGAATCAATAGGAGTAGCAGCTTGGAGGGCAGCAACGCCATCTTTACCATACTTGTCAAGGATTTTTATGTAGTCCAATTTTTTATTACGGTCCAGGAACTTTTCTATGTTCTTAAAATTCCCACTATGCTTTAGTCTGATCATGAACGACCCTCCTCTAAATAGGTGGGGTTTTATTATCTTCAGGTTTATAAATATCCTTATCTGGCCATGTATTATTTATTGACAAATTCTCAACCAAAGATTTAATTAGCATGACAACTGCCGGGCCAACAAGTTCAACTAAGGCTGCCCTTGATAAACTTTCGGCAATCTCCTCCTTTTCGACATAGGCAAGATAATATGAGAAACCGGCCATAACGGCACCTATGTAAACAAGTATAAATATAAGTATTTTACTCGTATCTAACTTACCTTTATCGTTAAGCCACCATGAAACCCAGATTAAGAAAAAGCCAAATCCAACCATTCCGCATATCATAAAAATTTCTAATCCAAATATAGTTAGGATAAGGCCAGCTGCAAAGGAAAGGATAGTCGCATAGAAGGTAAATAAAAATGTCCGTCTAAACAACTTAGTACTTTTTATCAAACAATCCCGCCCTGTCAAGAACAGTGGCTAATTCCTGTCTCAACAAAAAACCCCTTGGGTTATCAATGAGACCATCCTTATCTCCATCAGAAAATAAACCACTCTTAACACCTCTCTCACACGACCCCTTTGCATAAGTCGAAACTGGTAACTCAGATAATCTTTTTGCGATTCGGGCCAACAAAATATCGACTTCTTCGTTAGTTAACTTTGAGAAATCCATATTTTCAACCTCCTTTATCCTAAGATTCTTATTAACTCTTCTTGCTATATCCCCATGGAGATTATATAAATATTCCCCAGGACAAGTCTTGTTTGTAAACCATCTATGTACAGTCATGTTTTGTTTAGTAATTTGTCCGATTAATGATTTATCAGCTCTCCACAGTAGCTGTTTTATATTATTTCTCCCACAAATATCCGTAAGGAGTAAAATTAAGGATTCATACGCTTTGGTAGAAATTGGCCAGTTAGGTCCTCCTCCATTGTTTGCAACTTCAATTGTTATAGCCCTTTCATCATTTGCGGATGAAGATGTACACCAAGAACGGTTCCTTTCTTCAACATACATACCTACCCGTCCGTCCGAACCTATGCCATAATTGCTACTCGCCCTTCTTTCCGGTCGTGCAAAAATTCCTCCACATGTTTCAATCGAACAGTTTCCCTCCATACTATGGATTGTGATAGTATCGATGGTATGTCTTCTTGGGTTTGTACTATTAGGAGAGATTTTGGTATACACTACCAATGGACTGTTACTCATTTTATCACCCCTTCGTATTAAGCGACTGCCTACGAGCCGCGTTTAGTGCCGCGTTGCGGTTCATAAGCTCTTTTCTGCTCATCTTTTTAGGAGGATTGTTCTTAATGTTGCATACATTAATTAAAGTCAACAATCTATTAAGATGCCATTTTTGGCATTCAAATGGAATGTTTAATGCCACCATCCAATAATATATAATTTCTGCTGTAATTATCTCACGATTTGGCGGTCTTTTATCTTTGGCAAAAATGGTAGCAGTCATAGGTGCCTCAATATATTTAGTTACCTCTCTAATTTGAGCATTTGTTATACCGACGTAATCATCATAGTTAACATGTTGTGTAATCGTCATACATCTTATGTAATCAACAGACTCTTCAAAGGTCTTTTCTTCTTTGGATAGGAATGGTTTACACCACTTTGACTCCCATTTTGAAAGCGAGACCAGAGAGTGCTCTAACTGTAATACTTTTTCCTTTGTATTGATGAATTCATTACGCGTTTCGTCGTATTGCTCGATGGCTGGTATGATAAGTTTTAACATCTCTTCTGGCCTCCTTTCATAATTTGAATTACTTTATCTGGATGCTGGAACCTCAGCATTCGGCGCAATTACTGGTGTAATACCATTAACAAAAGCCACTGCCGCTTCCGCATTACCAGCTAATTCCATAAACAATTCGCTATATGCTTCTGTTTGAGAGAAAGCCTCACGTAATTCCTGATTTTTAACAAACCTCTTCCCATCTTGCGATTTCTCACCATAAGATCTAAGGACGAGATCCTTAAACATCTCAATGATGCGCTTGGTATCTTTTTCCTGAACGATCTTTTTAAGTAGATTTGACAGTCCGCCATATTCGGACATTTCCATTTCAGCAACCTCAGCTTTACTGAGATTAAAATAAAAGTCCTCGACTCTTTCGTTTCCATCATAATCCGTATAAGTAATAGTCTTTTTTAACATAGTTATTCTCCTTTCAGTTTTTAAATGATAAAATTAGGGCTCCCATATTTCAGAGAGCCCGAATCTTTTGTTACATAATACTTAGATAGATGCCGTCTCGAAATTCTTTACAGTCGACGCTAATGCCTGCCCATAGATATCAACCACGCCACTAATGGTGACGATATAGATTGTATCGTTTACGAGGTTAGCATTCGGGTTGAAAGTAAGTATTTTACCAGTAGCATTCCACGTCTTTGTCCCTAAAACCATTTCACCCAAAGAATCAGTAACAACTATTGATTCTTTAGTTATTTTGTTGTTGAATGTAAATACGATATCAGCGTCAATAGTAACACCAGTCGCTTCATCATCCGGAACAATTGAGGAAAGCGCCAATGCCTCAGGGGCTTCTCCAGCAAACAAAGTAGCAACCTCATCCGGTAGAGGAAGACGAGGATCCGATTCAGCAGTTCCATACAGAATGTTTTCGAGCGTCGCAAGATTTTCTGCCTTAACCTTTGTTGAATCGATCGTCAAGGATGCAGTCGGCTTAAAACCGGGTACAGCAACTGGAATTGTTGATACTTCCCATGAGAACGTGGTGGCCTCAGGAGTATCGTTGATTGTAGCATAAGCTTTCTCAGAAGGGGCTGCAATACCACCATAAATGAGATGAAGTTTATACCCATGATCTTCACCCTCAGTATCATTACCAAGGGCGGTTCTGTAACATAAACCGAATGCCTGTCTCTTCTGTTGCCCGATAACGACACCAGTAGCCAAAGATGCAGAACCATCACAGACTGCGAATTCATCAGGGTAGGTATACGCTTCAATTGTAGCTCCAAATTCTTCAGCCGAGATCAAGTTAAGATACTTAATGTCGTCGGCATAGATTGGATTTGCTTCTGCACCAGATGGGCTTTCAGTAACAGCCGTTAAACCGTTCCAAGCAACACCCAAAGGATACAGACCCGTTAAAGGATTCTGAGGATACAGAACTCCCTGACGGACACCGGTTTCATAATAACGTTCACCGGTTTTATCCCAAAGAAGTTTACTCATGTTTAATGCCTCCATTCTTTCTTAATAGTATAATTGATACACGTCATGATTAAGATTGTCTGCCTTAAAATGTCTATCAAAGACACATTTTGGTAGTTTTCCAACCTTATCCGGAATTAGACTATCCGGATTTGCATCGATTACAGTAACTTGATACCGTTTGTTTGTAATGTACGGATTGTCATCTGCAAAAGCAGTATCAATGTCGCTGCGCCTATAGACAATACAAGGATAGTTCATCTTGACTGTTGCCGGAGGTTGAAAATATACATTACTACTCCCTAGAATCGTCATCAGGATCTGGTGGAGGGCTAGGCGTTGGCCCATTGTATACACCTCCTATAGTCAAGATTAGACGGGGCCTCTGAACTTCCACATTAGTGATCTTCCAAAGGGCCCCCATCCATTTCACATATCGCATTGCATGAAAGTGTTGATAGGCAAAGGGGTCTGCGACAATGCTGACCATGTTGTTAATTGTGAGATTGTCGTTAAGACCTTCCCCTGCCTCCAAACGACGTGTGTTTTTTATAACGTCACCAAAATACTTGCGTTCAGTGACCATATCTGTCCACACGCCAGGCGCAGTTTCGGTTGTTTCAGCATAGCCGATTTCACCGTAAAACTTTGCCATCTCTTCACCTCACTTCCATTTTGAAGCCCCATCAACGGAGGCTATGTAGCGATTACTCTTATACCGGTAGTCTCTCAATAATGAGAGCAGATTTTGGCTTAGTCAGGGCTCCAGAGATTCTGGTTTCAATCAGGTACTTGTACTGATTGTAGTCAATGTCAAAATCATCGAACATTGCAACCTGGCCGCCTCTATCAGCGCCAATTGTATAGTCCTTTAAGTTGACAACGATACCAAGAATTTGGTGTTCGTCGTCGCCAACCATACGAACTGCTTCGTTCATAGGTTCGACTTCAACAATCTTGCTAACGCGAAGAACAGAAGCCAATTCCTGAACAGTCTTATACAATCTGTGACCGAGTGTATCTTTTACAAGTAACATTTCAGTTAGCAGATCTGTGGAAGTATAAAGAGCCGGAACACCGGAACCCTTATAATACTTTCTTGCACGAATAAATTCGTCGATAATGTTGTCGATGGTTTCGTCAGCCGCAACTTCGACTCTGTGAACGAACACGTTGCCATCATCCATAGCAATCGGTCGAACGTTGCCTTCATTGATCTTATCTTCGTCACCAACAACACGACCGTCACCGATAAGAACTGCACGAGCAACTTCTTCGTCCAGCATTCCACGCATTTCTTTCTTCAGCCAAACAACTACGTCGAAGTCGGTGATATCAACCATGTCATCACGATCGAGTTTCTGCTTCTTATATACAGTTGTTGGTGTGGTTACCCTTCTCATCAAAGGAATTACTTCTTCCTTCTTAAGATTACCGGTAACATACCCTTTTGCCCTTGCTTCATCGACGGTTAAGTCAGCAATACGAGTTCTGATTCTCGCAAACGGAGTGTGGGTAGTATCAGAGAGAACGTCCTCCACCCAAGCGTCATTACGCTTAATTGTAACAGGACCGCCCGGATCAATATCCTTTGCATCCGGGAACAGAATATCGATAGGGTTAAAGCCGTATTCTTCGGCATGAGCAATGAAGCTCTCTTTCAGGGAGCCGAAACGCTTTGCATCGCCAAGAATCGTTACCATCTGATCATGCGTCAGAACGTTATTGTTAGCTTCCTGAGTTGACTGGTCAAACACGTTTGTTTTCATAATTGATTCTCCTTCTCCATTAAGATTTGAATGTTTGGCAGCAGCTCCGGATTCAGCACCAGCCTCTTCCAGAGCGGCTCCGATCAGATAGTAAACTACCTTTTTCTGGTCTTCATTGAGGGTATCGAAGACATCTTTGACGGTGGCATCAGCTTTTGCATGCTGGAGGGTTTTATCGACCTTTCCGTCTTCCTGCTTTGCGCCTGCCGCGTGAGCGATCATAGCATACACAACTTCTTTTTGCTCATCGTTGAGAGTATCGAATACCTCAGCGACAGTCTGATCTTCTTCACCATGAGCAGCGTTATCGCCGTCCTTGCCGAATTCAAGACCAGTGTAGATGATGGCTTCTGTTTCGTCTTCGACATATGTTCCATCACCATGAGCAAAACTGAGATTATCGATTAATGCGCCGGGATTGGCGCCTGAAAGCACCAAACTTACTTCACGGATAGCACCATGCATAACCTGCTTCATCTTTTCCTTAAGTTGGTTAGCATAAATTGACAGTGAAGAAATATCACCGTGTTCAACGAGTTGTTTGGCATTCTTGCCCGCTTCGGTATCATTGAATTTACCGTAGCAATAAACACCATCTTCACGATTTTCAAGAACGGCATGGCCAAGAACATTGGCAGGTTCATTGTGAAGATGTTGCCATACTAGCGGGACCGTCTGACCGTCCTGATCTTTAAATGCATCTTTAAGAATTATTCTTCCATCTGAGCACTTAAGACCATTTTTAGTGGCATACCCACTAAAGTCATATTTGGTCTTTGACATGAGTGTGTCCTCCTAACTTTTTGATTTTTGTTTTGCTAAATTATCCGAGATAAACTTCTGATTTTGCTGTTCGTAACTACCAGTCGTTTTAGCGGATTTCTTTTGTTTCTTTTGTTTCTTTTGTTTTCCAATCTTGATCGCTCGTTATCCCATTTTGAGCTACTTCGCCACCTCCAGCTTCTGCCCCAGGATTAGCTGCCTTATTAAGGTTCTTATTGCGGAGTTCATCAGCCGCGGGATCTTTTGAAGGTTTGTATCCAAGGACGGACCGAACCTCATTAGATGAAAGAATCTCATTCCTTGTAAACTTGTCAGCAATGTTTGCTAATTCAGTTACCGGAACGAGACTAAATGCGTCTCTAAAGTATTTGATCGACTGTCTCTGGGTTCTTGCTGTCTTTGTTAAAAACTTACGTTTAAACTCAGCGATAATAGCTGTTAAGATTGGAACAACGGTCCGGTTGTTATAGTTAAGCATAGTCTTTTCGTCTGCTGTACCATCAAAAACTGACTCAGTTAAACCTAACTGACTGTAAAGCATCTTTGTAAGATACTCTATCTGCTTCATCAAGTTATTCTCAGCAGGACGATTCAATTGTGTAATTCTCTCTGTTCCATCAGTATAAGCAATACCATATTTAGAACCAGAGAGTTGCATTTCAATATCCTTACGACGAGTTTCAGCTTGCTCCCTTCGTGCAGGAGTCTTTATTACATAGGGAAGTTGAATAATTAAATCTAGTTTACCAGAGCCGCTTTGTTCGTCAATAGCATCTAGAATTGATAATTTCTTAAGTAGTCGTTTTAATGTACTATTTGGCTCGTTCATTACCGAATACAAAGGGTTTTCAATAATAGCAACTTGACTCTTTGGAAGGGTAAGTTCTTCTTGAATTCCCTTGTTCTCGTTATAAAGCCGAACACGTACATGTTTTGGGAACCAAGAAACAATTCTTGCTGTACGCATCGTTTGGATGTCAAAAGACCCAGAGATTTTTGGATCAATTGTTGTATCGACAGGTACGACTGCAACAACACCCTCATCAAACATTGACATAACAATATCTTGTATGAATGCTCGATTTGACTGATCTATATTGGCTTCAGATGTGAGAATTTCATTTAAGCCAGAATTAATTGTCTCTACAAATCTCCCGTTCTCGTCGAGACGTACATGCTGAATGTTTACAGCGGAAACGTCTATGGCTATTCGGTTATAGACCGAGATTATGACGGACCGCTCATTAGTTACATGCATACGAACTCGATCTTGTCGGTGGTATGAACCATAACCCACAGAAGTATTAGTGGGATCCCGGTTCCTGAATGCATTCCATGCATGTTTTAATCTGGTAGTTATTGATTCTGGCATGAGCTCCCCTCCCTAAGTTTTATTAACAATTTCCTTCTTATAAGCAATTCGCCCAGAAGCATGAATACCTTTCGCAACTTGATTCATATTATAGCCTTGATCGGCAAGGGCGGTGTGAACTCCAATTTCGCCTCTCTTAGCTACGTATCGAAGAAGTTTACCAGAAGGGGACCCAATGTCTCCAACTCGATCATTCATCAGCTCTGCGAGCCTTTGATTGTATGAGTTAATAAACGTTTTGCTGATTCTGCCAGAACTTGTACGAACATCGCCGGCCGTGCTCCTTGCATAAGCCTCTGCCTGTGCAGAAGACTTTGCTCGAGCTTTCTCGGTGATCTTAGCACCCTTACCTTTAGTCACCCATTTGGTATCCTTGCGCTCAAGTCTTGCAAGTTGTGCTTGAGTTCTACGGACACCCCATTTCATTCCAAGAACCCCATAGTGAGCTAAAACATCGTCAGTTGTCACCCGAGCACCTCCTTTGCAAACTTATATGGTTAGCTTCCATTTTGATTAATAAACTGAGCCGACCTCAATTCTCCTCCAATTCGCATCGGTAATGGCATTATCGTCAATAGCTATATAAACATAGCTTGAATCCATATGAATTTCGCCAGCGGTCCCAACTGTGCCATTAATTCCACCAGCTAATTCAGTAGCCGCATTAGCAAAGGTTCCGTTAGCCATTACTGCACCAACTACAATATCGTTTCCATCAACACCAGCCACATCGGCGGTTAAAACAACGGTATTTCCATTACCATCAATAGCGCCAACACCCTGTGTATCTGAGGCCGTAATTGCCGATACAAGAGCTGTAATAGCATTAGCCGCTAAACAATCGACTCCACCAGCTAATTTATCGGCCGCAAATACATTTGTGCCTGCCGTAAAGGTTTCTGTTGTAGCAATAGCGTTTCCAGCAATGCCGCCAACTAAAGCTGTTATTGCACAAATATCCGTGCCCGCATCAAATGCGCTAGCTTTTGCCACGGGATTAGGTGTATTTACACCATCAGTACCGTTTATTGCAGCAACAATTGCTGCTTGAGCACCATCTAAATCTACTTCAACGGAAATCTTTCCATCTGCGTCATTTGCACCAATAGCAGTGAACGTATATTCTTTTGTCCCGATTATCATTTTGTCCCCAGCTATAGGTTGTATGTCGACCGTTAAATTTATGGTCGATGCCGTAGTGTAAGCGGAAACATCAACCGGAATGTCTGTCGATACTACTGGTTCCTGGGCTTCGTCGGCCATAAACACATACCTGTCTTCTCCTGCTTTAAGCGGGTTGTTAATTCCGAGAGTTTCTCCATGAGTAACAACGCCGCCGACATTTAGAGTTGCTTGCGCTGCAACGGCATTTACAGGACTTCCTGACGTGCCATGAATAGCGCCTATAATCTCCTGAATTTTGTCGCCAAGAGAAACAGAGGGGCTCTGGACCCTTGAGAGATTATTAAAAATCTTCAGTTCTTTTGTTGTTAAATTATTCATTTTTTATTCTCCTTTACGTCTTTTAATATTTTAATTTATTTTTTTACACATTTCGACCACTGGTTAGTCACTAATTATATCAAAAATCTTTGAGACATAATTCTCCCCAGTTGCCATTTTTGTTATTATAGCTGCGGATGATAATATAAAAAATCCTCCAGCGACACCGCTAAAGGTATCTAAGAATTCTTTACCTGTTTTTGCCCTAGTCGTACCCGCGATTGCTTCGTACTTTTTCCGTGCTTCTTTCTCAGTTTTAATATACTCTTTTCTAGCGGATAGTTTTTCAAGACGACTGGTTTTTCTACCTTTTGTCACACCAACTCGATCTCGCCTTAGACCATCCGAAGTACGAACCCCTATATATTTTTGTTTCCCATCCCTAGTTAACGTACCATCTTTATTCTGATAGCGTCTTACTCCCCACTTCATTCCAAGGACGCCAAAATGGGTGAGACTTTTATTAACTTGGCTAACAACCTGCATATACACACCTCCTTTTTTTTATCTATTAAAATTAGCAACCAGATTCCCCTATTTTGATTCTCCTTTACGTCTTTTAATATTTTAATTTATTTTTTTATAAATTAAATTTCGAAAATACCCTATCTAGTGCGGCGTTTCCGACACTCACAACCTCAGCGGTTGCCTGAGCATGGGTCTTACCTTCATCCATTAATTTACTTACCCTACGGATCTGTTGGCTTGTTAATCGGTCGAGACCCCAATTACTTGCAAGATTTGTCATGGTATAGTTTTTATTAAGTGTATACTTGTCTTGCTTTTGCTGACGGCTTGCCTGTGCTGTTTTATGTGCTGAATCGGGGGTTAGTTTTTCCTTTCCAATTCCGCCTGGTAGGAGAAGATTGCGAACAACCTTTTCGCCAACAACACGATTGTATGAGGAGAAGACTTCGCCAGCGCTTAGATCACGGACTTTTATACCACCTATGGAGTCCATGGTATCAAAAATTATTAATGGAGCTCTAGCCTTAAAGGTTGAAAGACGTATGTCATTTTCATCGGGGATTGCATCATATCCCTGTTTCTTTAGAGATTCATAATACTTAGCGATAACTGGATGTTTATTGACACCAAGGGCCAATGCATGGTTGAATCGTCCATACATTGTATTATCCGCTTTATGCTCTTTATTTATAGGGTATCCTTTAGAACGTCCGGATGAGGATTCCCCTTCATTTATAAGATTGAGGATTTCTTTTCTGTTTGTTTCGAGAAGTTTATTAAGTTCCTCAATCCGCTTTTCTTTTGACGGGATACGGATGTCTTTGTTTGCTGTCATTGTGAGTTGCTTAAGTTTTACTTCTCCCGGTTCATTTTGTATTAATCCGGTAACCCGTATTCGCCCAAGAACTCCACGATATAAATCCTTGTCTTTTGCGGCGTACGAGAGAAAGACGCCTTGTGAATATGACATGCTAGATGATGTGGCTATTCTTTGAAATGTGGTTCCTTTTTTCAATAACACATCGCCGGGCTTTAAATTTGGTTTACGACCAATGGTTTTATATTCTTTACGTATGCCCCATTTCATTCCAGGAACGCCATAATGTTTAAGTTCTTCGTCAATAACATATAGACGCATCATTTCATGGCTCATTCCGATCCTCCCTTCTGTTGTAAAGTATTAGATCGATTGGATTCAATCCCATTTTGAAGTTTGGGTTTACTCAAATGTTTCCTTGTTTAGCTTGTATGCTATCCAAGCATCCATTAAAGCGGCAACGCTATCAATCTTTTGTGCATGTCGCTTCTTAAGTAACTTACGGTTACCATTCGTATCCTCAAGAGTAATCGCATTACCCATGGCAAAAGACATTAATTCTTGGTCAAACACTAAGAATCTCTCTTCAGAAAGTGTTTTAAGTTCTCCAAGAGGGACCGATTCAGTCTTCACGCCTTGAATTACTTTCTCAATACCATAAGGACCATTCTCGGTCTCCCAACGGGCTACAAATTCCTTAGCATTGTATGGGTCAAACCCAAAACAACGAACATCGTATTGATTATCTTGTATGAATTTGTCAAGATCATCATAGACGTCCATCATGTCAAGAACTGTACATTCCAACACCATTAAAGAACCTTCTTCAATGAATTGGTCGTACTTAATACGCATTGCCCCTGGAAGCTTCATTAATGTGAGAGATGAAATATAACATCGCGTCTTAATTCCAAACTTCTCTCCTGGTAGAGGAAAGAGGAAAGTAAAGGCGCAGAAGTCATCTCCCTGCGAAAGGTCAGCACCCATTGCACAAGGCATAGACCAGAACTCTCTTTTCCGATGAGGTAGTGTCTCTTCATAAGTAAAGAAGTAGGTATAGCCTTCCATTGGAATACCAAACCGTTTTGCCAAAATATCGTTGCGCGTAGCCGGTGCATTCTCGGCGCGTTCAACATCAAGTTGGTAAGTCTCATATGTAACCGTCTTTCCAATATTGGGGTTAGCTTTCGGCCACATAGATGGGTCACTAACTTCTTGTATATCGTCAAGACGATAATACCAAATAGAAACATGAGGGTTTATGTATTCACCCTTGAGTATATTCATGAGTTCCATTTTGATGGTGTCACCAGAACTATTGCGAACTGTACCTTCAGAACTCATGGCAATAATGAGATAATCATCCAACTTAGAAGCACCCTGTTCAATTGCTCCAACAACATCCTCACGAATATCGCCAGACAGCCATTCATCAACAGTCGCTATTTTAGGTCTTAGGCCTTGTAGCTTATCTACACTCATTGGTCGAATTTCAAGTATCGAACCAGTTAGGAAGTTTTCAATTCCCTTCTTTGTTGACGCGAGTTTTACACGATTAGCCCTAGAACCAGTGGTGTTTTGTAAAGACCCTTCAGTTAGAAACTGATAGAGAGGACCACGAGCACGAGTAATAGCGGTTCGAATTGGTGACATAACTTCATCAGCTTGTTTCATTGTTGGTGCTGTAGTAATCTGATGAGTCGTCGACGTATCAACATTAAGAAAGTAATTTTGTATGCAGGAACCATACATTGATTTAGCAGCACCACGAGCTACGATTAAGTACTGTTTATTAATTAAACGTTTCTTAATCATCTTACGGACATATCGACCACCGTGCCCATCAGCATTTGGCTCGTAGACACTTCGTTCGACAAAGTAGTACCATCCGAAGATCTGCTCAGACCAAAGTTTGAAGGTATCTAAAAGCATCAAATCAGCGCCGTCCGTAAGAGTCAGCTCACATTCACAATATTCGATGAAACCTTCGACTGCATCTTCATCGTAATAGACTCCCCGGTTTGCAATTAAGTCATCTATACGATTCATTTCCATTGAAATCTCTTTGCAGACGGGAATGCTTCCTCGTAAAACTTCTTCGCGAAACTGAGCGTAATACTTAGGAGTTGCTGTATTTGATAAGCCCATAAGTTACCTCCTTTCTTACGACTTAGTAATCGTTACCAATTAAGTGATTGTCCACGTGTCTTTTCCGTCTACTATTTTAATTGATCCATCATCATTGAGGATTATGGAATATTTATCTCCATATTTTTTACGTAATTCGGTAATCTTCGTTTTATTTCTAGAAGCTCTATCAGCAAAGATTTTACCTTTCTTAACTCTTCGCATTTTTTTTTTCAGAAGCTGATACACGAGTCGCTAATTGTGTAGACGTTCTACGTATACCCCACTTCATACCGAGAACACCGTAGTGAGCTAATGATTGGTTACGATTTTGTTCCATTTTAAAACCCTCCTTATGGCTTAGTAATCGCCTTCTTGATAGCTTGACCCATCGGAGTTGTACTTAGAGCATAAATGGACGCGACGGTTGTTCCTACAGCTAATACGGCCTTTGCCGCTTCCATTCCCTTCGTGTAATCACTAACGGTGAGATCGCGCAACTGTTTCTCAAGCTGCATTCTCTTTGTAAGATCTTGTAATTCTTTGGTAGACAGATTCCTATATCCTTTTGCTTTAATATCTCTTGATTTAAGATAGTCATCTGAACCTTTCTTTTGAGTTCCACTACCTTTACCAACGGTCCCATTAGGACCAGGCTTCCGACGAACGCCCCATTTCATTCCGAGGATTCCAAAGTGAGCAAGAGTTTCATCGGCCTTGTGATAGAGTGATTCGATTGGTACTTCAGTGCTTACCTCAGGTCTATCATATGGAACGGAGTTTCCAAAAGGACTATTAGGTGTGCTTTTCCGTTTCAAGTCACCAATCAAATTTTGAACTTCGTTTTCTTTCCTCAATCGAATAAGCAGTTCATCGAGTTCTCTGTCTGTCGCACTCTTGATTGATTTTGTTTTATCCGCCATTTTGACTTCCTCCTTCTGCTTGCCAGTTAAGTGTAACTTCAAGCTCTTTAATTTGATCTTTTATTGCATCAACTAAGTAACCCATTTGTGGAGGATCAAAGACAAGACGAACCTTGAGGTAAACATAGGTCTTAATTGCCTCGAGGTCTTTCTTTTCTCCAACGAAGTCCTCCCACATCTTAGTCTTGTCCTGAATAGAGAACCCCTCAGAAGGACCGATACCAAGTTGATTCAATCTGAACAACGCCGTGTTGATGTGAATTATAATATCGGTGTCAAAACTTGTATCGGTCTCATCTGGACCGAGGAGTTTTTTAATAGATGTTAATATACTGGTTTCCATAATTGGGTATCTCCTTTCCGGCGTTCTTGGGGAAGTTTAACTAACAACGATGAGTCTCCATAATGGATTGCATTACTTGTATCGTGTGAACAACAAATGAGGTTGTCGGGATCAAAGATTATGTCTCTACCAAACTCAATGTCTTCAATTGTAATTGGATTAATATGATGAACAATAATACGGCCAAAAATCTCTCTGTCAGTAATTGCCAAATCACAACCATTATCACGAATAATAATATCACGTCTTGTATGTTTCCATTCGGGTGATCGATAAAAGTTTTGATTAAGATATCGTTCAAATCCAAAAGTTTCTCGCCCAACTGCTCCACCAATTTTAAGATACTCAAAACGTTCTTCAAAAGTTTTGAGACGACAAAGTTCGGAATATGATTTAAACATCATCTTCATCACTCCTTCTATCACCGGAATATCTTCTCATTGCGTTAAGGGCGTTAACGTAGAGTTCCTCTACACGTTTTGCTGATTGAATGGATTCTGTCTTTGCTTTCTTCAATTCCAATTCTTGCTCAAGAAGGGCTAATTCTTTTCTTTCTTTCGTAGAACCAAGTTTTAAAAAATGTGTAGTCTCTTGTGAGCTTGCTGTCCCCTTCATTAGTCGTTTCTCAACGAGATCCATAGCTAAAGATATTAATTGATTCTCTCTTCCCTCTGGTGTGGTTGCCGGAGGTCTCTTTCTTGGTGAGTTTTGTTTTGGTCTTTCCGTAGTACTCAATACTTAAGACCCCCTTTCATAATAGTTTGGGTAGACTTTAGGGGGTCGATAAGATGCGGCAACCAGTAACCCTTGAAAGGAGTCCCGGCTCACCACCCCCGGAAAATTAATCGATGCCCGGCGCCGCACCTTAGCCACCCCCCCCTAAAATTTTCCCCCGGAGAATTTTTTAGGAGCCAAGCGATGTAGACGGGGGGTATTAGTCGCTAGACCCTCCCCCTATGCCACTACCTTCCTATAGATTCCTAAGACATTCAACCTAACGATTTCATTGATAGCTTGTTCAATTGCCAAGTCTTCATCAGCTTCGGATAATTCATCACTTGTCTTGACAATTCGAGCCAAGTAAGCACAAGTAAAGTATCCTTTTTGCTCGTCGAACGCTTTCCACTCGTCGAACTGAGTAAAAGGATCAAACGGGTTGTCAATTGTTGTTAGCATTATAGCTTTCATCGTTATCTCCTTTCTCATTTCAACGCATTTGCTAACGTTGAAGTAGAAACACCAAGCGCGTCTGCTATTTCAGCTTGAGTGTATCCAGCAGCAAGCATCGTCTTTGCACGACTTGTTTTAGATGGAGACATCATTACTGTTGTTCTTGGCGTTGCTAGTTGTTTTATTCTATCAAGATCAGTGTTTTGCAATATTTGCGATAACTTCGAAGGGCTAACAGCGCCTGCTTGAATGGCTTCCCATTCCTTTTCTGTTATCTCTATCTGTTGTTTCTTTGCTCCGGTACGGGTTCTTGCTTCTGCAAGGGCCTGGTTCTTTACCTTTTTAATGTCATCTGCGTCCATGTTTGGATTCGCTTGACGCTTTCTAGCAACAACAGAATTAGCTAAGATCTGTGCTTGCCGCTCTATGGGTTTATTCATGAGGGCGGTATTTAAATGAGCAGTAAGGGTGGCAACTTCATTACTATAGACTTGTCTTGCTGATGGACTATAAGGAGTTGGTGTTGTAGCAAGGGCGTCTTTTCTAGAAGTATTTCCTAAAGCTTTCAAACTATTTGCATAGCCTGCATAAACTTCCTCAATGGGTCTACCAGAGGATAGTTTAAAAGCATCAGTTTCTTCTGCCATCTTTGTTGAAACAATCTTTCTCATAACCGTACGACCCTTTGAATCTACATAAGACTCACCAGTCTTTGTGTAAACTTTCATACCAGTTTCAGGATCTATAGGACCGCCTTCTTTAGTACTTCTTGGTTTACGAGCGTCAACTCTAATTTCAGAAGAAGATTTAGAAACTAAAGTAGAAGCACCACCACGTTTAGTGTTTTGATACTTTTCACTAAGAGCAGATATTCCATGATCAATGTATGATTGTCTGTAGTTCAAATTATGTTTCTCTGAATCTATAACAACCATTGAATGTCTAACTGCTCTAGCAATTTCATCAAGATTAGCCCCCTTAATTGTCATATCAGTAATTAGATTCGAAACTTCACCCATCTTAGTTTGTTTTGTCTTTGGTTTAATTGGCGGAATATTCGATCCTTCAGGAATCTTATACGCTGTAATTGGATCAAAATTTTCAAGACCTTTTAAAGACGAAGAAGTCTTTATTAAACCTCGATTGTTTGGAATCACTATAACAGCATCACCATCGAAGTCTGCACCTGAAAGTTTTTGTGCGACTTTAGGATTAATTCCGATAGCATCTGGTGCATTTTTCATAACAGCTTGTGCTGCTTTTGATCTGTTATTTACTGTAAGCTGGGGTATTTCAAAAGTTCCACCGTGTGGGTGTCTTATCAAAACAACTTGTTCACCATCTTTATAAGTTGGTGCATAAACTTCAGTATCCTTCATATTAGGAATAGGAAGGATTACTTTCGAAGCTTGCCTTGGAAGTGCTGCTGCTTTAAGGTGAACCGCCGAAGCATCACAATCATCAGCGAAAGCTAGCAAAAGTTGTTTTTTAACAACTGGGTTTGTTAGTGCCATAATTTCATCATACTCTTCTTGTTTTTGCTTAAGTGATAAATTAAGTTGTGTTTTAGCTAGCGGAACGGTTTGCTTAGAAAGAATTTGTGAAGAAATGGTTTTTGTCCAAGTCTCCCAATCGCCCTCTTCATTGACAATATTAAGGGCTCCCCTTTGTCCACCTGGCTTAATAGTCGAACCAAAAGGATTATCAGAATCTATAATTTCCTCTCCTGTATCTCCAGCAACTTTTTTCATTTTCTTCATAGCACCAAGTTTACCAACCTCTTTTGACTTATTCGTATTAAAAACTATGTCCACACCATTAGGTAAGTCATCAGAATAGATAGCCATTCCTTTTAAAAAATGTGTTCCATCAACACCAATACGAACTTGTGCATATTGGGATCCGCCAAGATCCAAATCAGGAACACCACGGCGAAGTTCAATAACACCATCCTTCAAAGTGCCACCTTCTTCGGAAAATCGAACTTTAACACGTTCAGAATCAACACTTTGTATAGGTTTTAAACCTAACACAGAAGTATAGGTTCTTCCATAGTCATCGGATTGAGCTGTTATACTTTGAATTTTACTTACGTCTTTTACGACTTCTTGCCAATTGCTATCCGGCGAACCAAGAACCTTTACAATTGTAAATTGTCCTGGTATTCCAATTTGTTCAACATTTACACGATGAACTTTATATCCCTGTTCTTGAAGTTCAGCAACGGCAGTATTTAATTTTGTACGACTTACACCAATATGATTTTCAACGCCAGCGCCTATATCAATAAACCTCTTTTGATCAACGCTTTCTTTGAGCATATTAGCTGTAGCCATGGTAATTGAAGCTCTTTCGGCAAGGGCGGGATCGAGAAGAGAACGGACTGAGGATTCATTTATTCCCATTCTCCTCCCGATTTCCATATTGGAGTAGCCCTTATCTTTAAGCCGCAAAGCTTCTGCGGTGTCGCCAGCTCTTTGTTCAGCTTTTGCAAGAGACATCCTCGCTCTTAATTGTGTTGTTGTTATTCCTTCTCCGCGAGCGATCTCCACATCACTTAGTCCTTTGTTACGAAGTTCTTGAATGTGGGACCGAAACCCAATAGCTCTTTGATAAGGATCTTCGCCAGACCCCCAGGGATATCTTCCTGAGCGTCTAGGCATTCCATAATGTTTTAAATCGTTACTCATGAAAGTTATCCTCCTATATTGATTTCAATTGCTCAATCTTTTTATCAAATACAATAATTTTATCCATGATACTATATACTTCCTCAGGCTCTGGAATATGTACAATAACTTCACCAGACTGATACAACCGAAGTTCGGTCTGAATATCTATAGGTTTAATATTATACTCTAAACAAAATAATGCATTATATACTAATAATTGTTTAATGGAGGCGGGAGTCACACCAGTCTTTAAATCGTGAATTCTTAAGAAATTTTTTCGAAAAGAGATGGTATCCGCAGTTCCAAAACAATTATCAGAAAAATATAGTATTTGTTCTGTCTGCATTTTAAAACCAATAGCATCATTAACATAAAGGTTCAGAGAGTTTCTTGTTTTAGGAAGTTTCACTCCAAGATTTATGCATTGGCATGCAAGAGCGTGGAGATCAGTTCCTCTTTGTGCTGCTTGATATTTTGTAAAAGTGGAAACTAGTTTTTCCTCATCATAATTAATCCAGTGATACTTACTGGCACTTAGGAAAGCGTGTAAGCCTTCCAACCGAGAATGATCGTTGAAGTTCATATAAAACCGCCTCTCTATTCTCTGGACAGATCATAGAAGCAAAAGACATATCATCCATAACTTCAAGATAATATTCTTGATTTGGTTGGAATGGTTCATAAAGACTTCTTTTACATTCCAAAGCCGCCCAGGTATTTCGGTACAAAATTAAGAGATCAGGAATTCCCTGAATATAATTAGCATCGTTCTTGAGGACCACACAACCAGGAAAGAGATCTTTAAGATCCATAATTAATTCTGATTGAAATTTTGACTCTCTAGCCATCTGAACGGCCTCCCTTCAAAAAATATAGAAGAGCGATTTTCTACTCCTCTTCTATTAGAGGCTATGCTTTTGGCGCGAAGAAAAAAGGAGTATTAAACCCCTTTTAAAACCCTTAATACTTCCTTTTTCTTTTTACCTTTCACAAGATTATTTATATGGTCGCATATGTGTTTAAAGTCTTCATTATACAATGTATAATCCATATGGACTTCGTCGATTTTAAACTCCCCGTCTATGTCGTTTACTTCTAATGTTCCAAATCCACCTTTGTAATCGTAACCCACCCGTATAGAGTTAAACCGGCCTAATCTCTTATGATACACATTAGTAATTATAACACCCATGTCACTACCTCCTTATTAATCCTTTTATTCTATAAGAGGCTATGTTTTGCCCGCGATAAAAATTTTAAGCAGACATAAAACGATGCTCATTAAAATCACGTTTATTATTAAACGCTTTTTGAATTGCTAAGTCAATGACAGAATTTGAACGCAAGTAATAATAGTAAAGATTTGTAAATGGCGTGTTTAATCTATCAATTCGACCAGCAGCTTGAATAGTTGCTTTGTATGAGTAATTCTGAGAATAGAATATAATAGTATCTGTTTCAATACAATTCCATCCTTCAGCTCCTGCTGCATATTGTACAATATATAACCAGTTGTCTGTGTCTGGTATTTGTTCATGTTTATGCCCATTCCATTGCGCAGTCGGTATTTCTATTTTTTCCCCGAGTTGAAGAAGTAAATCTCTCTCATAATTAAAGTTGTAGAATACTATAACCTTTGGGTGTTTTTCGATAAGTTGTTTAACTGTATCAATTCTCCTAGGATCGCTATTAACCACTCTCCTCATGAGATAACAAAGTTCGCTAACATCCTTAATCGGACGCTGTTCAAAAATGTTCCATCGCTTAATCAATACAGTATTAAAAAGTTCTCTATCAAAACCTACTTGAACTGATTTATCATGAGCTATCGTTCTTTTTTTATATCGCATATTAACAATGACAGCATCACGAAGACGAACCAATCTTGTGATTTCGACAAAGTGATCTATTTTCGGATATTTTGTAAAATTACTGTAAACAACATGTCTACGGATAAACTCTGTTCTATTTTTATACCATCCGTTTGCTATGAAGACGGGGATATAATCCATCCAAGTATCCCCGGGTGTAGCGCTTAATAAAATCCACTCATTACTTTTTGTAATTTTAAGAAAAGATTTTACCCATGTTCCGTTTCCTATAACTCGCTGCTCATCAAATATAAAAAAAGCATTTTTAACATTAGCATATTTACAAATATTATTCCAAGAATCAACAATTACGCTAACACCATTTATACTTTTTTCTTTTTTTGTGTATAGAAGAAATGGCGCGCATTCCTTTTCCCATTCGAGAGTATCCCGTTTTCTAGCAGTAGTAATGATATATAAATCTTTTGGTTTCTTCATAGGAGAATATCCACTCTCACCATTTGTCTTAATTTTTCCTTCACATACTTTTATGTAATAATAAGCAAGAGCGGTTATAGATTTACCAGAGCCGACTCCTCCAACCAAAATATTTCCGTTTTTGAGTTTTTCAACAGCATCGCGCTGATGTTCATATAAATTTATAGCCATATTGGTGAGCCAGTCCTCCTTTCAAAAAGTGCCCGTCGAGCCGATAGCACAGCTTTTTTTTTCTTAGTCGTGTTTGTGGTCTTTGCAATTTCCATCGCAAGCTTCACAATTTCCGCATCCACCTATAGCATCTGTACCGCTATCGGGAACATCATAATATTTTTTCTCGAATTCGTCTTCAGCGATTGTTACATACATCGATTTGACATATGCCTTTACACCGCTCTTTTCGTTTTTTGTTCCCTCATGTAGAACCCAATTATACGGACGGATAATGAGATCGATTTCAGAGATCTCCGCCCAATCGAGAATACCAACAGATTCATCATCCATGATGGTCTTTCCTTTACTTGAAATCATTATGATTTTTGGAGGGATGTTATCATAACTAACAGCTACTTGTAAATATCCCTGTTCGGCCTCATTGTCATCACGAGGTTGGAGCCAGCGAACGTTCCATCCATCTTTTTCCAAAGTTCTCGCAAGATCCTCTTCAAGAAAGACGCAGAAATTACGTCTTCCAGCTGGGTTGAATTTGCCTTCTTTCCCGCTAAAATTCCTAAAACCTATACGGGCGTTTTCAATTGCAATATTATTTTTTATCATGTTTTTTTTTCTCCTTTCAAAATGGCAGGCATTCATAGCCCGCTTCACAAATCAATTTTCCATCAATATCCTTCACTTTTTTCCAATTAGGACATCCTAAACAATCAAATTTGCCACAATCCCTATTGTTAGGGCCGCACTTATCAGAATCAGACATAAACCACTCAATATCGCCAAACTTTGAAATATCCCCTACAGCGGCATCAACTAGAGCGTTGTAATAACCTCGATCGATGTCTTTTTCCCTACCTAATTCTTTGATCATTTCTGCTTCTAGCCACCTATAACCTTTACTTCCTGTTGCTGCGTAATACTTATCCTCGTTTACACGGAGTAGGAGCCCCCCACCGCAACCAGGACGAACAGGACAAAATGCTCCAGCCTTTCCTATAAAACAATAATCATGCTCTCCTTCAGGAAGTTTTTCGTTCATATCTAGATACAATGCTCCTACAGTAACCGTTTTTGTTTCAAACATATCCTGAAACCCTATAGGTTCATGAGAGAATAATGTCTTAAAGACGTATGTCTGAGCAAATTGCGCTCCGGTTGCCGTCCAACCTTTATTCCTACGGAGTTCCTCAGATTTATGTGTCCCCCATCCATCAACTCTCGCAATGTACACTGCATCATTAACTAGACAGAATCTCTTATAAGTCTCTTCATGCTCAAATATATACCCGTATTTCTTGCCAAAATCCATTATAAAGTTTATGATTTCAGGAGTAGCATTTGGTATTTTTATAGAGTCGGTCTTAATATGAATAGCACTAAATCCTTGTTCTTCAACAGCATGTTTCAAAGAAATCATAAATAAAGCACCACGTTTTGCAACAATGTTGTCTTTGTTTCTTGGGTCTTTGAACTTGTTTTCAAACTTTGCTGACGTCAATCCATAAACAATATTAATAACAATCTTCAAAGCATAAGATAATGCTCCTGAATCACCATCACTTGTTAAGTAGTTAGACAGAATACCGCCAAGCATTCCCCTTGCTTTATCATAGTCTTTATGCTTGATAGCAATACGAGCATCAAGAAGTTCTTTGTAGTTCTTAGTATATGGCCCAAATATATTCATTTCGATTGCGCTTGTCGGATGCATTGAGGCGACATCAAGAACCGCAACGTTTGAATACATACCGGGTTTTGCAGAGACATAACCTCCCTCTCCTGTTTCTTCACCCCAATATGTACTTTTCCCATTCTCAAACACATACCCTGGAAACTCTTCCGATAAATCAGTATAAATAAACTTATCTTGTGGTCTCCTATCGTTTCCAAATATAATTTTAGCAGTATGCATCTGTGTTGTATCGTTTGGTGTAAGCCCACTCAAATCGGCAAGAATAAGTCTTGCTATGAAATCTTGTTTTCTATCATGGAATACAGCTTCGGTTGCATCAACGTCATTACCACAATAATCTGCAACTTTATCCCACAATTCTTCTGGAACAGGTTGATCCCAAGGGAGACCAAGTTCTTGATGGTGAATCCCAAGTTCAATTTCAAACTTCTTCAAACTCTGTTTTTTGGAAGAAAAATCATACACATCTGTATAGGATATGTTATATGCTTCTCCAAATAAACAGTTACGACTATTTCCAACAATTTTTTGACTAAGGTTGTAAAGTTGTTGATTATCATACCCTATATACCTTGCGTATAAAATATGATTATCATATCTACGGCAATTATAACCGATAAGTTTGAATTTCATTAATTCTTCTACTTCCTTAGCAGTTGGGTTAATCATCTTAACTTTGGTTCCGCCTTCCCTCTTCCACACAACTACAAACAAGTTTGGAAAGACTTCGACGTCATAAAATATAAGATCATCGCTTTGATAATTATCCGGCGCATTACTTATTTCTTCAGAAGCAAACTGCATCTTTTGAACCAGCTTAATACAATAATCAGATTGATTTGTTGAATTATTTGCAAACGCCAGAATCCTAGGACGCAAGTCTGTTACATCGTATTTCAATCCAGAATTGTATGCGTCTTCTAATATCTTATGAATAAAATCAATACTTGGTTTTGTTCCTGGATGAATTTCTTTTCTAAGATTTCGAGAAATTAACTCTCTTAATCCTTTTTCACTTTGTACAGCGTCAAAATTAATCATTTTTACTCCTTTCAATGGTAATCCACTATTTATAGTAGCAACTGGTGAGTTGTTGCACTTTGATAATTTTCGTCTTAATGACGCTTGTCCTACAAATACTTTAATTTCAATACCTTCAGCATAAACACGACTAAGTCTTTCAACATCCCCATCATAATTATAATGAAGATGAATACCTGCCCCACTCTTACTAAACTCTGCATATGTCGTTGGCCACTTACTTGCCTCCGCAAGATTCAATTCCATAGATTTATTTCCATCAGAATCTTTCAAATCAAAATCGATTACAATATGATTTAACGGAGGTCTTAAATAGTGTAACTCTTTAGTGTTAATATCTGAAAGTTTGGTTGTTACCTCATTCCATTTTTTTTCTGGAGTTTCTTTAATTGTTGTGTATTGTGCAGGACAATCAGCTAGTAACTGATCAATTATTGAGGTGGTATCATCAAGCACTAGAGAATATGGAGCTTCCTCCTCTTTTGGCTCAATGACGGTAAATTTATTGGACATAAAACCACTATAATAACTGCGTACTTGTTTGCCATCTATTCTTGTAACATCAGAGAAAGTCTTAAAATATGATTTCATCTCCTCTCTAAATTTATGACGAGGTAGCTTAAAATCAACTAACGCTTCGTCACAATACGTTTTGTACATTTCATATGCTTGCGAAAGTGCAACGCCGTCTTGCTCTTTAAATATGTGATACTGAGCTTCGATAAAGTTAAAGAATACATCAGTCTGGAATATCATCTCTAATGGACGGTAGCTTGAATAGTAATTTTTTCCCATCGCATTATAAACTTGCAGGCAATGCCAAGCAATTGCACCTAACTCAAAATCTATCTGACTCATTAATGTATGGTATCTCTTAGTAGATACTTTATCGCCACTTGGGCGCGCATCAACAAGTCTTCTGATGATTCCAGACTTAGCGTCGGTTATTTTAACCGCTCGATTTGTACCCATAAAGAGAAATGCGTTTGAACGTGCCATGTATGATGCTTTATATTTTTCATTCATCGTCATTTCTTCATGGGATATAATTGAATTAAGTTTTGTGTTATCCTCAATCTTGGATAGGTCACCATCGTGTTGAATGGCCACCAAAGGGTTCGAACGGAATACTTCTGTTGCGAATGCATTACTCATACTTGTAAGAGCTTTTGCCTCGAACGTTGTATAATATCCCTCAAATAACTTTTGTACAATATTAAGAAACGTAGATTTTCCAGAGCCAGCTTCTCCATATAACACTATAAATTTTTGAATATTCTTTGCGTCACCAGAAACTATAGCCCCAATAGCCCATTCAAGTTTTGCTCTCTCATCGGGTTCATACAAAGTTCCTATTAGTTCGTCATATGCTGCAATAGATCCTTCCTCAAGAGGATATGGCAATCTTCTACTAACATAATCTGTTTTTTTTACTTCTGTATTTGAGAACGTAAGATGATTATCTAACTGATGAGAATTATCTGACATCTCTTTAACAAAAGCTCGATAGTTTTTCCACATGTTCGATGAAAAATTAAGCATGCGTTTTACTTCAACTATCTTATCAGGCATTGTCTTTTGTAGTTCTTTACGATATTCTTCGAGTTCTTGGTCAATTAATCTTTGAACGTCATATTCGTCGGTTGACCATATCTGTTTGTCTTCGTCCCATATAGCATAGAATGATCTCCCGCGAATCATCAAATCTTTCGAACGACAAGCTTTAAAATCAGGAAAGATTTTTATACCGTGTTTAGTGACCTCTGTTGCGATTTGATAAAAGTCCACGGGCATCCTCCTTTCAAAATACATTTATCCTTTTATCCTGTTTTGTGACACTGTTACGTTGTTACACTTATTTTTAAAAACTTTTCTATATATATTACTATTTTTTAAAAGTCTTTAAGAAAAAAGTGTAACAAGTGTCACAGATCACCCTCAAAGCCAGTCATACCAAGGCTTTCCGGGTTTTAAAAAGTGTCACAAAAGTGTCACAATGTTACACTTATTTGTCACACTTTTATAGATTTTAGCAATTTTTTACAATATAACATGTATTTAACATTTTATGTTTTAAAAGTGTAACAAAAAGTGTCACAAAAATACTTCTAAATCCCGTAATTTTCTATTATATAGGCGCTCATTTGGTACCAAATTTCTATACATCGTTGGTCTTTTCTTTGGTTTTTTAATGGAAATAAACCTCCGTTTCCATCACTTTCGTAGCGCCTATCGAGTAAAATTCCTATTTTCTGATGAATTGTATCTGTGTTTTTCATTTGTAATAATGTTTTGTTATCACACCAACCCAAACCTAAATTATCAAGCAATATCCAAAACCATTCCCCTGGTGTTTTTTCCCAAGGACTGTTCGCCGATTCGAATTCGAGTCTGTAGGCTAATCCAATCAACATCTCCAAAACCGTGCAAGGTTTATCATGCGATAAAGAGAGGCCTTGTGGCCCCCCCTCCTCGTCTTCAAATCTTTCTCTTAACTGTTTACCGTCTTCGCCTCTATTATCATCATTTGGTATCAACGAATAGAAATCTATTCTATGCAACTCATTAAGCAGTTTGTCATATTCACGAGAACCGTCCTCATCTACGATGCTGTATAAGAATTTGAAATATCTATTCATCACCTTGTTCCCTCCGCTTTTTCTGCTTTCTCAAATATGCTTCCCGTGGACTAAGATTTGGCTCTAGTCCTATCCCATATACCTGTTCGGCATATGCCTTGTTTATGGAAATGATTTCGTAATCTATACAGAGAGGTTCGTTACGCACCCACACGGTAGTCTGCATATCCAATGCTGCAAGAGCATCATATCCAACCTTCTCCTCAATATCATTAATCACTTCTTCATGTTCGTCACACAAGACATCATCGACATTGTAATAATACAGGGATATCTTATCATGATGGTCAAATTCGTTCGTAAACTCTTGGTCGTCTATAATATACGGCATAGTTCTATCTACTTGCGTCAGATCCATTTCTTCCTCTGTTTTTCCCGCGGCGTCCGTAACAGGCTGCTCCTCTTCTTCCTCGTCGGCATCAGTTTCCTCATGTTTGATACCGGATAAGTTGTAATTCCTTTTTGCCTGCTCATAAGGGTTACCGTCCAGCGACGAACGAGTAAGAGCGTTTCGGTTTGTACGCTCAACTTTTTCTTCCTCATTTTTTTCTGCATATTCTTCGTCGGACATGCCGTTTTCTTTATTATATGGTTCCCTGAGTCGTGCATCCTGACGTTCAAATGCTTCTTTCACGCTATCGATCTCCTCTTGAGCAAGATCTGCGTAATATTTTTCATAGACCTTCTTCGCAACAATAAAACCAGTTGCGGCTCCCACTGCAAATATCGCGACTTTTAAAAGTGTTGATTTATAATACATGCTTGTTATCTCCTTTCTACCTCATTATTCATATCCAAACCAATGGATAAAGAAATTATTTTGTCATTACTTAAATTAACAAGTCCACCAAGGCTAAGTGGTATGTGATTTTTAAAACTATTAAGCAGAGTCTTCTCAAAGTCCTCAGTGAATATAATCGTTGCACCAACAACTTCGTTCTGATCACAGCGTATAGTTACAGGGATTTTGTTTTGTTCCATAGTGTTTTATCTCCTTTCAATAAATGATTATACTTTAGGCTTCACTACGAGCCCTTCGATTATTACTTTATACGTATGGTGCCCGTCATTATACTCGGTTTGCACAGAATGAATATTTAACCCTAGATTAAAAACAGGTATCGGCATTATGTCTCCCGTTTTAAAAAACATAGTAACATAATCTTCAAGCATTTTTGCATCTTGTATATCGTCCCCATCATATACAGGCCAAGTAATATGTTCTCCAGGTTTCAATTTTGAAACTGTATTTAGTAAAGCTGAGGCTTTTAACATAACCTGCTCCCTTCAAGACTTTAATAAGTAGCCCAAATATCGTTCTTCCTCGTCTTCAGGGCCAATACAATTCGACAAATATCCCGGGTTCAGTACGGTGGTTGACAATCATGTATGCTTTATGCCTCTTGAACAGATATAAATCATTGGGAGTAATGATTTCAAATATCTCGAACACAATCTCGCCTTCACCATCCATAAAGACGTTTTCCGCCTTAAGATAGTATAAAGCCAAGCTCTCTCCCATCATGACTCAACCACCTCCTTTAACTTTCCCCATAATCGGATAATATCTCGCATATGATATGAGGGTTTTCTCGATGACGAAAGACATTATATCCTGGGTCTTGTTTAAATAAGAAGATATCATTGGGGGTCAGCGCTTCGAAGATGTTTACAACCCTGATTCCACATTGGTCGTAAAATATGTTCTCCTCGGAATCATAGAAGAACTGCAACGCTCCATCGTAACCCATTTGATAGAATAATTGCTCATCTCCCAAGACGCTCAACCCCCAATCCTTGTTGTGATATGGATGAATAAATATCTAAATAACATCCTTCGTCCTCGCCATACGTAATACCATGGTCATACAAATATAGTTGAGGGTAGTCAAAGACGTCTCTATAGAATATACCACATCCTATGAAATTTAAGCCTTCCCTCTCGTAAAAAGGTCATAGATTACCCCGTCAACATTGAAGTCAAGAAGGATAGAACGTTCGTACCCATTGACGAAATCTCTGGCTCTCGGTCTATCGCCATCAAATACGCCGAAGTCAATGAAATTATCACCGTTATCACTGATCATCCAGCCAACTATAGCACCAGCCTGAGTTCTAGGAATGCCAAGGGCGTCGTATACCTCATTCAAGAACACGTGGCCTCTGGACTTCAACATATCGTTATAGTAATTCTGCTGACTGCGTAAGAACATTAAATTATACTCGGGGTTTTTACTCCACTGTTCACAGCCCTCATCAAAGAACCGTGCATAGACGCTGAGTCCATTCGGATCATCCACCAATACCTGTTTTTTCTGTGCTTTATGTTTGACGCCATCCGCATCTGTATATGCAGCTTCAACTATTTCCTGTTTTCTTACACCATTTTTATACATGTAATCGGCTTCTTCTCCATGCTCTTCAATAACTCTCTTACGATAAGTACTAAAGCCTTCCTCAACCGCCTTATAAGCAGCCATAAGAGCAATATTTCTCTTCTTCATAATTCCTTGCCCAGCAATTATGCATGCGATTGATGCAACACCGAGAGTTATAGATGGGCCATATAGTTTGATGAAATCAACAGTTGTCTGCGTGTAAGTCACAACGAGATCTTTCTTTTTATCCTGTTCAGAATATGCAGAAATATCGATATCGCCGTCTTGGACTTTTTGCCAACATTCATGGATTTTATCTACCTTTTCTCTGTGGTTATCGAGAACAGCCTCGACTTTAAGTGTAGCTCTGCAAGCTAATACGGCTGATGCTACTGTACCGGCGATACCTACGCCAAGCAAAATTTCAGGACTACGTGCTTTTATAGCTAGTCCCGTTTTACCGGTCATTTTTACTAAACCGGATGTAATCTTTTCTAATCCTAATTTCATAATAATTCTCCTTTCATATCTGCGACTTCAAATATCAGTCATCGTTTAATTTAATTACTTCCCAGTTTTTTGCTGGAGAACCGTAGTAAATTTTATCATTGAATAAACGAATATCTATAAGAGGCTCTTGACTTTGCCTACCTAGATATTTTGCGATTACGATACCAGTAACATCTTGAGCTATCTTACTCTTAACCTCATCACGCAAATTCGGTTCTAATTCTTTTAAGTTAGACATTAATAGCACCACCTCTATTGGTAATAATATCATATGTTTGTTCAGCTTCCTCTCCATATAGGGTGTTAATAATCTCATGTGAATTTCCATTCATCCGTGCAATTTGGATGCGAGAAATATCTTTTCCTCCTGAAATATCAACACCCATTACAAGGGTTTCACTCACCCTAAGAACCGGCCCGGGATCATCCTTTTTGCAGTCGCAGGATTCCCCATGATCAAAGTTACCCTTGCATTCAGGACAATGCCAATATTGTTTAGACATATATATGACCTCCTAATTTCTTTTTTTTATCCCCCGCTTTTTAGAGTGTTCATTGCACACCCTAGTCCAACAATTGGGTACGAGGTAAATCTAATAAATATCCACCTCTAACCCTGGTTACACCAGCGCCTCTTAAATCGGTCCAACCATATTTGTTATCTGTGAAATTACTTGTGATTCCAACCAAATCGTATAAATCAGCAACTGTTGCTTGGTTATAGTCGATAGTTAAATCTACAAGATGCGATAACACGGTTTCCGCTTCCCCTCTAGTTTCGAGCACAATTTCATCAAAATCATGACGGGCTCTACTCGCTCTTGAAATATCCCTTCGGTCACGGTCTCTTGGATCCCTATCCCTATCGGTTGTCCGATAATAAGAACCGTAACTTGTATAAGAGCGTCCGTTATCTCTCCTGCCACCACTACGGCCTCTTCTTTCTCCGCCGAAGAGAAACATCTCAGCGAAACCTCCCCAACCTACGATATCACAAACCATAGATTTAGCAGCTGGAATAAGAACGTCGTGGAAAATATAGCTACCAACACTTTTTGTATCATCCTCAAGGAATGTCTCGGCTAGTTTCTTACCAATCCCTTGTTTTTGCCTCTTTACAGTACCACTGATAACCTTATTTAGTTTTTTATCTTCAATCTCGGTTTGTTTTGCCTCTTTTTTTAATATTTTTGAATTTGAGGGGAACTTGTTTTTTAGTAGTTCTTTATTTTCCATGTGCTTCTCTCCTCCTCTTACGGCATTCGGGACATCTTTTAAAGAGCTCCAGTCCCTTATCTTTTAACCATTTTGCCTCCCCAGCCAAGATACTGAAGGACTTTTTGCAATCTTTTTCTTTACATGTACGGGTGATTTTTACATCCATAATCATTCTCCTTTCAGAATATAATTAGCAAAAGAGAAGAGGCCTCCTTTATGCCTCTGCTCCTGTCACTTCTTCCTCAGATTTATTACCTTCCTCTGTAAATACCTGTACAGCTTTTATGATTGAATCCATTGTTCCTTCAAATTTGTTGCTGGCTGCCGATGCAGTCATTCCCGCCACAAAGAAACTTCCCACTCCAATGCAAACTTTGGTTACTTTTTTTACACCTTCCGGGGTTGTTGCCCGTATCAGGTTTGCCACTACTGCGCCAACTCCTATTGAAATTACTAATCCTCCAACCATTTTTACTACTGTTAATGCTTTATTTACATTTTCCATAATGAGTCTCCTTTCAAATATAGTTTCATTATAGGCTATGTAATTTCAGCGAATACCTAAATATCAATCGTCAAATTTAGCCCTCGTTATGTTAGAGATACCATTACCGCGGAAAAATAGATGATCTTCTGGTATGATCTGTATGCAGTTAATATAATTATCATACGCTATACACCATTCCTCTACGATCTGTAAGGCAATATTGGATGGTTCTGTCGTTAAATTATGCGGCATAACAATAAACTGGCCCTCTTGGGTAACCACGTCCGTGACAGTATCTGGAAAGTATTCAGATCGTACTCGATTCATTATCACTCCGAGAACTTTCCCTACCTCATAATAGTTGATTTCATTTTGGAAGTCTATGTCATATTCCCCATCCCCATCAACACTGCCATCACCGCTAAGCGCCTGCGCCAACAAATATATCTCCTCATATGTAAATCCGTATCTCGGATCTCTTTCAATCTCTTCCATCGTTATGGGTTGTTCTTCTGGAATATCATCCGCTATACTCATCAGGGTCGGCTTAGGGATATCGCTGAATACCTCCGTATTTTCTGGATCTTTCGCCATACTAAGTATAATTGATATTACAATAGCAGCCATAAGTAATGAGCAAACAGCACACAATCGTTGCATAATTATTCGCTTTCGTTTACATATATATATATTTTCCATAGGTTTATCCTCCTAAAAATAAAGAAGAGACACCTAAGTTTTACTTAGATGCCTCCACCTTCTGTTTTATACCGTTTCTAAATATTCGTAACGGTATCACCAATCACTTTTAATCCCTCCGTTAATCCATCAGAATTTAAGTTCTCGACCGCTCCTTCAATGAGCTCCATTTCCCGGTTCGCTAACAGTTTTATTGCTAATACGCCTACTGCTACACCAACCACAACGATTGCTCCTTTAACGATCTTACCTTTATTTTCTTTAATAAATTCACCGAATGTTCTTTTTTCGTTCATGATGATTCTCCTTTCATTATTTAAAATTTAGTATTTCTCTTCATTATACCCTGTGTAATTTCTGCGACCTATTCCGAAGCAGATTTGTATCTTGTATAATACCCGTCATTGTCTTTAACACATTCAAACGGATTTGTACAATTTTCTTTGTCGTAAAAGCATCCTTTACAGGTTTTAGATTTAACCTCTTCCTTTTCGACTTCTTTAGGAATATGAAACTCCTTTTTCATAAACGATGGGACGTCAGTTTTTTCTTCCCACAATCTCTTAAGTTCGAGTTTCTTGCGTTGCTCATATTCCTAAGCAGTGATTTCATCCCAATCTTTACCTCCCTCTTTAAAGAAACGATTGATTTCAACACGTTCCCCATCAGGTTTAATAAGATAGAATATACCAACAGTATCGAAGTCGCCGTTTTTACAGTCAGTTAAGAGGTTTTGACAATATACTTTAATCGGAGCAGTAGGCCAGTACGGCATCGTGATTGGGTACATCTCGTCAATAATTTTCTGAACCAAATCGCTATGGTAAGTGCTCTTGTTAGAAATGTCAACGCAATAATGTGAGTTAATATCGCTGTATTTTATGGTGCCATCTGCATAGACATACTTAAAGAGCGAACTCATACGTTTGCACTGATAGTTAACCTCTTCCCCTTTAAGGCCGCTCATACCTGAAATATCATTCCAGGTTTCAGGCGTATCGACTATAGGAGTTAACGGTCTTCCGTCAATTAATCTATTAAGAATGTTCTGTGTCAGGCCTATACTGAACCCGCTATGACCAGCTTTTGTGAGACTTCTAAAGGCCCTCAAAGCACTTTCATAGCAAGCACAACCATAATCCCAATCCCCATCCTTAACTTTGCTGTCTTCTCTCTCGTTCTTACAAGCCAGTTCAACTTCACGATAAGCCCATCCAGTCATACCTTTTCTTGGTTTGAAAATATCTTTAATGGCTCTAAACGCAAGGCGGAAAGCCCTACAAATATGACGGACCGCTCGTATAAAGATTGATGGTTTACATGTTGAAATATGAACCTCACAGCATACCTTTTCCTCTTCTTCCGACATATGTACTGCTCTATCATCCCAATACTCGTTGGCAAATATCTTCCTCGGATCGCCGCCAAACTCTTCAATAACCTCGGGTAAGTTCTCATTAACTGCTTCCAAACGAATCCCTTGGTCGTTACAGAAATTAACAGCCGCATCTAGATATTCGTCCACACGATTGGTCCATAGAATAACTTTTGCTCCTTCTGCAATTTCCTCTTTGATTCTTTTAATATTCTTTTCGATTGGCTCTCCTACTTCAGGATATTTATTGGTAACAATGGTTCCGTCGAAGTCAAGAGCTATGATTTTTATAGCGTGTTTTTCTGACATGGTGATAATCTCCTTTCATTTTTTAAGTTTATGTAGCCGCCCACAAGGGGCGGAGATTTAATTAAACCAACATAAAAGCCGGACGAACCCCAGCAGAGTCCGAAGCGCTTCGGCAGTTCGCAGCGCCAAGGTTGCCCACATAAGCGAAATAAGACGCAGACACATTTCCTTTCGTTGCATTTTGCATCCAATACCATTTGTAGTTGTCATTGAAATCTGCAACTCGATTCCTTCTCTTTTTCATAAGAGGAAGTTGCTCGTCATAATCCGGTTCCATTACACGGTCATACCAATCATCATGGCCGATCATCTGACCGTATGTAGGAATACTAAGATCACTAATTCTATTTCTGATATCTTTTGGAAACGCCTCCAATAATACGGTGTTAATCCACTTGCAGAGATCTGATTTCTCATAACCGCCTTTATTGGTATATTTCTCGTTCATAGACCGCTCTGTAACACAATCGTCAAACAAAAACAGTATCCCTTTTTCAGTGATTTTCTGTGCAGTCGCAGTAAATTCTCCAAAACCAGTCAACTGAACGATAATCTGGTCCCCAACTCTAACATTCTTAACTTCCAATTTTCTTTTTCTTAATACTTTCATTGTGATTCTCCTTTCAAGAATATAAATGCTTACATCATATCTTCTGTATAACCTTTACTCCTCAAGAAGTCTTCCCAAGTGAGTTCATCGATCTGAGCAATTGCTCTTTGCTGGTTTTCCTCTTCCCACTCACAAACAAGAGGGTCTTCATAATTCATCCAATCCTCGAAGTCACCCTGCCCTTTCATCCGTAAATCATGTAAAATATCTTTTACTGCACTCTTAAAGCGTCGGGCAATAGGCTTACGGGATTGCATAAGGACTTCATAAAGACCGTATTCGGTGAGATACCATTTATTAGTTGCATTTCCGCGAGCGTTCGTACTATTATTACGAGTGCTCACCAATACTTTTTCTCTATCGTCAATAGAAGCTAACATGTGATGAGTGTTCCCAACACTATAATCAATCATCTTAGCAACATCAGACGCCAAGAATAAAGGATCATTCATTGTACCATAAATATCCAATTCATAGCCTTGAACTGCGATTGTACGAAGAACATCAATTCTTTGTTCCATGGTTTCTCCTTTCTTAAAAATCTTCTACTTCATATATCTTGGCTCAACTCCGTAATTAAGTACCAGACAAGGTTCCCCATCCTCAGATAACTGGGCGCTGAAGTCAACTTCAAGAAGTCCTTTATCAATATCCCATCCCATTTGGTCGCCAAGTTTTATACCAGAGAGGCCTATCGCATAATAAAATTCGTTAACAGTTAGAAACATATCGCTTAACAAATCACGATTTAATCCATTAACCGTTCTCCTTATTTGCTCGATATCCGATTTAAAATATCTTCCACTTAGACTATCATAACACATAACCTCACCTTTACCAGTAAATATAACTTCGTTCTCGCCAAGTGGGTTCTTCTTAATACGATCTGCTGACACTTCATCTCGTATCTTAAGTTCCTTATTCTTACCGATTGTTTCGACAACCTTTGTCTGATACTCCTTAAAAGCAGCCTCTGTTAAACCATAAAGACTTGCTAATGCGGCATTACGCCTCAAAGAAATATGATTTGCACCAATCATACAGGCAATTGTTATGGTTCCTACGGCAAATGTAGGAATATAAGTCTTCCAAGTTAATTTGATGGTTTCCATTTTAGATAGGTAGTTAGCTTTATCTCGCCAAGAATATCCATCTGTATCCACACCAAGCCATTCAGCAAACGATATCTCATCTGGATTATCAACTTCTTCCTCGTATTTGTTCCATACATGATTGTCTATGATTGCAAGCGCCTTAGGTGTTGCTCTGATCCCTAATATAGTAGTAGTTACAAGACCAGCCACCGCTACTCCAGTTAAAATAGTAGGACTGTTTTTAGAAATCACTCCCCCGAGGTTTTTCGTAAATTGCACTATACCTTTTGTCTCCATTTGGTATTCCCCTTTCATCTTCTTTTAATATTTAAAAATATAAAAAGAGAAGCGTTCGGTTGCATCCTTATCTACGATTTTCACGCCTGTGCTACAGTGCACTAACTTCTCTTCATTAAACCCTGTGTATTTTATGCGAGGTCTATTTCCAAACGGACCATTCTGCTCCACAATTCATGCAATGTCTACTTTCGTCTCGTCCGTAAGGATAGTTGTAATTTGTCCCATCACAATGTTCACATTCGCTATTTCTTAAACAATGTGAAACCTGTTCTTTTGAACATTCCTCATTTACTTTCTTGCACTTAGAACAACTTTTTAATTTTTCCATGGTGATCCCCCTTTTTTCAAATATCTTTCCCGCCACAATGATAGCAATATAACTTACGTGTCTTATCAGTGATAACTACGGTTGTCTCACGCCCACATACAGGACAATATGTTGGATATAATTCAGTCCTACTCCTTGTTAAATTCTCTCTAACTTGTGGTATGATCTTATTGGCTTTAAATATCTCAATAGTATCACCAATACCGATACTAAGATCCTCGAATATCTTTAACGAATGGAGATTCGCCTGTTTAACTTCAGTTCCTTCTAACCACACTGGTTCAAATATAACGACAGGTGTTATAAGACCTGTTGTACTAACACTCCATTTCATACCTGTAACGGTAGTAGTAACACTAATATCGGGCCATTTGAATGCCATACTGTGCTTAGGAAACTTTGCTGTTGCGCCCAGTGAATCCCCATAACGAATATCATTTAATACCAATACAAGACCATCTACAGGGAATTCAAAATCTTCGACATCCCTTGTGTATTTATCAATTTCGGCAATGAGTTCAAAGTTAAGAACCTTTGTATGGGGCACAACTTTAAAACCAAGAGACTTGAGATGTCCTAATTGTTTATATCTAGTTGCAATATCACGTCCGTGCCCTTCAATAAGAATTACAGAGTGTGCTATGAAGCTCATATGTCTTAATAGAACGTTTGTCGTTCGTGTAGTGTTAACCAGGCCACTTACCATGTTACGCGGATTGCTGTATTTTTCTCCCTCCTTTGTCTTTTTTATCTTTTCAAAATCGGCAATAGATATACAACCTTCACCACGTATTATAACATTGTTTTTGATTGGTATAGTCATTGGGACGTTTTTCATCAAGATAACATTCTTTGAAATATCTTTTCCATAATGACCATCTCCACGGCTAACTGCTTGTTGTAAAGTACCAAACGAATAATATAAGACGATACTTATGCCGTCCAGTTTCCAGGATAAGACACCTTCCTTTTCACCAAGGAAACGCAATAACTCGTCGATACTTTTTGTATCTTTAAGCGAAAGGATTGGTGAATAATGCTTAATTTTACCTTCCTCAGGTTCAGTAAAGCCGACCTTCATTGTTGGCGAGCCTTTTAGTCTGATACCCGTTTCTGCTTCTAGATGTATTAACTCGCTCAAATATCTATCATATTGCGCATCACTTATTGGTGATTCCTCGTCATTATGCGGCGTATAATACTTACGTGCGGCATCATTTAAAATATCAATTAAATCAGCCATACGGGCTTCCTTGGTAATATCGGTAATCATTTTGTATCTCCTTTCTTTGGTTTTTTATTCTTGTACATTAGAAAATCCGCCGTTTTCATCGCTGTATTAAGTGATAAATTCGACGGTTTATACACAGTTCCATAGGATGCACCGAGCATTTCAAATATGACAGGTAACTTTGATATGGCTAGAAATTCATCGCCACCAAGTCTAAACGTCCAGTCAGAGCATCTCTTAATTTTGTCAGCTATGCTTTTAATATAAAGGTCTCCTTCCCCATGTCCTTTCGTATCGTTAATGATCTTGAGATTATCTATATCGATTATCGTAACAAAGATACTCATCGAATCAAATTTCTCACGAAACTCTTCAAGCATGTTACGATTGTATGTTTCTGTTAGTCTATCAACGAAGGCTAAATAACATAGTTCTTCTCTTGACTTATCATGATCCAAAAAAGTTAGCGTAGGGTCTGTCGTTCCTTTTATTTGTTCCAAGCGTTTTTTAATAAGTCTTCTTATCTCTTTCTTCTCAGTAATCCTAAATATGATTTTGCCTTTAACTGCCATTATTAAGCCTCCTTTCAAAAAAATATTATACTACTATGTAAAATTGGCGAATGAAAAAGAAAAGAGACTTAGATTCAGGACCTCTACTTTCGTAGTCCCGAAGCGCCTAACATTTCTATCTCTTCATTATAAGCCATGTAATTTCTGCGAGGGGAATGTAAAAAAGGAAGAGGATATTACTCCTCTTTTGCCTTTAAAGCTTCTTTGATCTTGTCCCAGTGTGCTGCGATATTGTAAATACCATTTGCCGCAGCAAGAACTGTTACTACTGCTACTCCACCAGATAACCCCGTCCTAATACTTCCTTTGTATTTCAAACCTTGAGTTAATCCAATAGCTGCCGCAGCTGCCCAAATCCATTCCTGTTTCAATTGTGCTTTTACTCCACCCATAAACACTGTGCCGATAAAATTACTCTTTTCCAAAATATTCATTTTATGCTCTCCCTTCATTTATTAGTTTCATTAAAGGCCTTGCAATCACTGCGATCAAGTTCGTCCATAGCTTTGTTGGCAAGATAATCTGCCCTATTATTTCCATCGTTATCAGCATGACCCTTGCATTTTATGAATTTTATATCCTTAATTAAGAATATTAATTCTAAAAGTTCTTCCCAAAGTATTCGATTTTCAACTGGTTTTTTCTTAGCTGTAACCCAACCATTATCAAGCCATGTTGATACCCATTCATTTATTCCAGATATAACATAACTGCTATCCATAATAATCTCAACCGAAAAAGGTCTTTTTGGTAAATATCTTAAAGCCATTATACAAGAAGTTAGTTCCATTATATTGTTAGTTGTATTATGTCTTGTACCAGAGAGCTCTTCCACATGGTCGTTATATTGCAGCACAGCACCAAATCCCCCTATGTTTTCATCAAACTGATTTCCACGGCAACCGCCATCGCAAAAAATATAAACTTTTTCCATAGTTACCTCCAAAAAGAAAGAAGCCTATTAAGCTTCCCCTTTTATAACTTCTAATCTTCTTTCAATCTTTTCTCTTTCATCGAGTCGTTTCAGTCCCTTCAAGCCTGACCGTATCATTAAGATACCTGCGATTGTTACCAACCCACAAACCCCTAATACTACTTTATCACTTGTTGTGAACATAATATTACTCCTTTCGAAATATAGATTTCTATTAGAGTCCGTGTATTTATCGCGAAAAGAAAGAAGCTTACGCTTCATCCTCAATACCTAATTTATTTCTAATATGGCCTACTACTTTTGCTAGTTCATCGATTTGTTTATCATACATATCCTCAATGCCCGGTATATCAACAACATCTTCCGCGTTAGCTAATAAGACTTTTATAGCTAATTCTTCCATGTCGTTTTCTGCCTTGTACGTTCTTAATGCTTGTTTACATTCACTTGAATCAAGTTTCATAATAAAACCTCCTTTAATAATATAGTTTCATTATAGGCGAAGTTTTTCACGCGAATTACCACTTCTCGCCATATATTTCCCCTATTGCTGACATCATCCAAACAATAGCTTTTCTTTCCTCACCTTGCATTTTGGATAGAGAAATAAGTACTATGTCTTTGAAACAATCCCAGCAAGTATCTTGATTATAAGCGAATTTCCCAAACTTAAGTTCAGCACCACATTTAATACATTTCGATTTAGTAGACATAAATATAATCTCCTTTCGCAAAAAGAAAGAGGCTTAATTGCCTCAATCCTCTACTTACTTGATTGTACGTATTGACAAATCCTTGCACTTGATTTTTACTCCTATCCGTTTCTCCTTTCCTTCATCAGTTTCAATCGGAATATCGATTTCTGTCTCGAATTCTCCTTTTGTTTCTAATAAAACTCCACCTTTTAACAGGTAGGATATAATCATATCGCTAAGTGATGCTTTCATAATACATTCCCCTTTCAAATATAGTTTCATTATAGCCTATGTAATCTATGCGAAAGGAAGGAAAAGGAGAGGCTATGCGCCTCGTCCTTAGTGTGTTCTCAAATATCGAATGAGGACCCAAACCAACCAAAAACCACCCGTTATTACTGTCATGAACAAATCAAACATAATACTAACTCGCCTTTGTTTCATCCGGTTTCTCCTTTCAAATATAAGTTTCTATTATACACTCAGTTTTCCGCGCGAAAGAGAAAAGGGATAAACCCTTTGTATTATCCGCGACGTATCTGAAAATTCTCGTTATCAGTATATAAGGTTGTAACAACATCGAGATCTTTTTCAATATCGTCAAGTTCTGGTTTATGAATATATGTCCACACCGCGCATAACAAATTCCAAATATAAGCTCTATCATGTGGCTCGTCCGTATCCCCTCGCAAATGCTTTATAAAATGTCTACATGCGGAGTCGAGATAACAATGGAGGGGTATTCCTTTTTTCCAATTATTCTCCCCGTACTTTTTTGCACCTTCCTCAAAGTGTTTGCTAACCTCAATCATAGCGGTATAAATATCTTTGTACTCTGTATAGTCTTCTACGAACGTTTGTATGGAACCAAGCAAAAGCGAAATATCTTTTGTGCGTTTGAATCCCTCAATAGGTTCCAAACAAGGTGCGTTTAACAACTGTGCTACAGCATCCAGAGGAAGAAGATCGGCACGACCTTTACCCTCAGAAATATCACGAACCGCTCCAGTATCAAAATCTCTTCGATTTCCACTATCTTGTATCATAACCTGCTCCTTTCGACCTAAAATGGCATTAAAATATGGCAAAAATAGGTGATATACTCTCAGACGCTCCAGAATGCCCTACAATCGATTTAGACCCCTTTCTGGTAGTTTATATTACCTGCCTTCTAAAAGTCTCTTATAATCGATTCTATGAGGCCGTTTTTTCCGAAAGTCCGAAAAATTTTTAAAATATGTAGGGAAAGGGAAAGGCGTGCTGTTACACACGCCCTTTCATTACAAATCCCAATGCTTTCGAGGTAATTATATCAATTTTTTCATGTTTAAGTATCAATACTATTCCTATCAAGTTTGCGGCTACAACAATTGCTGTATCCGGACTAATTCCTTTTGATTTTTCATAGCTTTTCGCTTTCAAAAGTTTTTCCAGATTACCAGCCATTTCACCGTACTCATCAGAACTAGCGTCGAACTTAGCCATATCATCCAAAATCGAATCAATCGCCTTTTCCAACTTTGATTTTTTTCTTAAATTAAGCTTCATTTCCATACACCTTTCCCTTCTGTAAATTTCTTCTTCATTATAGGCCTTGTTCTTTTTGCGAGATATGAAGAATTAATCAGAAAGTTTGGCGTTCGGATCCACCTTTAAAGAAATTTTATCTTTACCTGCAAGGTCTTCTAAACTACTATTAAGCTGCAATCTGTAAATATCTTTTTCAGGATTTGTTACATCTACCTGTAAGACTCCATCCGTATCAGCTCCTGATTTTATGTAGGTGTTGGTACTAATTCCGAGCAAGACGCCCAAGAAGATAGTTAAAGCAGAAATTGTACCGACAACTTGCTCCCCATATGGGAATCCCCAAATAGCCGCAAGAGCAAAATATAAAGTTGCACTAGCGGGGAGTAGGTACTGAGCAATCCATTTTAATGTGTCATAAACTTTATTACTTAATAGCATGGTAGATTTCCTCCTTTTTAAAATTAAAATTTGATTTGACTATGCGTAACTTATCGACTTCGGCCATTATACGCCTAGCAGACCCGTTACCGTCCATCTTTAAGTACGGCCTATACAAATAGTCGTTAAGATTCTCATACTCATCCTGAGTAATCCAATCCCCACGGTCAACATAATTAAGACCGAGATAAAGAATCCGATCGTGGGCGAGGCCGAGGAGCATCTCTCTCGTGACATCTTTCTTATCGAGCCTTGATTGCAGAACTGCCCAGAATCCCGATGATGCTATCACTGAGCAGATAATGGTAATAAACATTTGTCTCCATGGTTCCATAATATGCACCTCATAATCTTTTTATTTGATGGGTTTCGTCCAATCATTTACGACCTCCTTTATTTATTAGTATAAATATCATTACCGTTTGTCGCCAACTTCCTCAAGCACTCCCAACAGTTCAGCCAGCAACATGCCGGCCGCCAATATTGGTAGCGATTGTAATATCAGACTTAATGCGCACGCCACTATCCTTATTGCCGATTTGAAGAACGACACGTATAGATGCCACTTACTATTCATCTTTTTATCACCTCCCCCGTGTCTGTCGTATTATAATCCGAATGTGACGATTGCTCATAAAAAATAGACCTTCATAGGTCTTGTTTTTATGAATCTTATTTCATTTGAAAATGACTTACCCTACAATGCTAACTACCCAACTTGTTACAGGCGTAGCTGGAGTAGACTCAAAATTCCTTACTCTTACTAATAAATATCCATTAGCTTTACAATACGTGTTCCAAAGTAAACCGGCTGGCATTGTAGCGTTCGGCATCGCAGTAACTACTTTGTCTTTGTAAGTACCTTCTAATTGATACTGTAAAGTTACTTCCGCCCCTGCTGCCAACTCTGTAAAAGGTAACGTAACAGTTAATTTGTTGCTTGGGTAGTAATAAGACCATGTATTCCATTTCGAATTAGTAGCATCCCATGTTCGTCTAGCAATTACGTTCGTAGAATTAAGAGGTATCCATGTTTGGAAGGCAAAACCATCGTAAGTATCCAATCTATTGGTTAGGAGTGTACCTGCACCTGCAATCGGAAACCCACTAGAATCAGCATTTAGAAAGGATGTTGTTGTTAACTGTACTGATGGGAAAGAACCTAAAAGGGAATCTACCGTTAATCCTGTCTTAGAAATTTTATTTAACGCAAGTAATTCGCTAGGTACAAATTTATAAAATTGATCCCAATTGTTTGTCGTTGTATTCCATGCACGTTTATAAAATACTCTTTTTTCACCTGCTGGATACCAAAGTTGGAACGCTAACTCTAAATTACTTGAAGATTTATTTGTATATAAAGTTCCGCTCCGCCCATTAGGGAAAGAATTAATGTCAGTAGAAAGGAAATTTGTAATGCTAATTTTACCGTTTTCGAAATTCGAAATAGAGGTAGTATCATTAACTCCAGTACTTGCACTAACATAAGAAGCTATGTTTTTTAACTTATCGGAGTTAATTGTCCCTTCTTTACTAACCTTAAAATATCCCTTTTTGAAATTACCTACATCAATTAAATTACCTTTAACTTTTAGTGCTACATCGTGGTTGACCACCGGTACACCTATAGAATTAATGTAATCCAATAGGTTACTTAATGCAGTTAAGTTAGCTTGACCTGTCGCATCGTCATTAAATTCAAAAGCATGTATACAAAAAACTAACCAACCATTGTTTTTAACACACTCATCCACATACTCTTTTAACTTATTAAAATCTCTAGCCACCCCATCAGCAACTAAGGTTTGTCTTGCAATCACGTATTGGTCAATAGGGGATTTATTTACATTATATCCTTCTGAATTAGTGGCGAATGCTGCTTCATAATGTTTCCTTGCTATTTCCACAACTTTATCATTCCACGCCCCATATGGGTAGGCAATAGCGTTACAATCAATCCCTACAATATCCTTTAAGTCTTGTACAGATTGAGCAAATTGGTTTTCAATTTCTGCTTCTGTTAACGTAGTAAGGTCAAGGTGGTCAGCAGTATGTGAAACAAGAGAATGTCCATCTGCAATAAATTCATGAAGTTGAGCAGTTGTTACACCACCAGTGTTAATGAAATTTGTTCGAATCGCTAAAGTAAACTTTGCATTCTTACTCTCAAATAACGGTTTTAAAATTGAATAATCTCTCGCTAAACCATCATCCGAAATGAATGTAACTAATGGTGTTGCTGTTGGAACTTGATAATTTTCTTTCGCCACACTTTCTGCCCAATGCGTCTTATGATCCTGTTCCGCTTCTTCAAGTCTCGCGTCTAAGGTCTCAAATATCTTTCCCTTCGCTGTACTATGACGTGCGTCTACAATCTCTAGATCCTTAGTACCGTCAGGATTGTTTATAAGATTGACTACTCTCTCATCAATTGAACTAAAATCCTCATCGACTTTATCAAACCCCGTATTTATCTTTTTATATTCCTGTTTGATCTCATTATTACCTATAAGGGTACAATATTTGTTAGACATCTTAATCTATCACCCTCTTTTCTCTTAATAACCTTAAGTCGTATTATAATCCTAGTGCGTCATAACTCAATCTGTAATAACTTCATTTACGGTCGGTATTTCTCCCCAAATTGATAGGATTGCAGCGATATGTGCCCCCGGTAATTCTGACATTACTTCTGCTCGCCCTCTGACACTATTTACAT
>ENA-UOOR01000538-UOOR01000538.1-fermentation-metagenome-genome-assembly--contig:-NODE-538-length-53502-cov-10.203136_pt1 | contig 53502 bp, 48 predicted proteins | sample MGYA00245780_ERZ724029 | MGnify/ENA primary metagenome ERZ724029 (study PRJEB28704, sample SAMN03018315) | fermentation metagenome | biome: anthropogenic terrestrial biome; feature: soil; material...
TCATTCTTTCACGTGCCCCAGCCTGCTGGGGTGGGCGACTACCTAGAAAATAGCCCTAGTTGATTCACCCGCCTACAATTTATATTACTTTGTAATACTATCGGTTGGCGGCATGAGCGACTACCTAAGCTCCATTAGCGTCTCGCGAAGCGAGCGGAGAAACCTTTGGTTTTGCTCGTCAGTTCCAACCGTTACTCTAATATGCTTAGGTAAACCGAAAATATCAGCAGTTCTAATAATCACCCCTTTGCGTAGCATAGCTTGGAAGACATCTTTGGCCGCAAAAGAAGTGGAAAAAAGAATGAAATTAGCCTCGCTAGGTAAATAATCCAGTCCAAGTTCATCAAAACCATGATAGAGTTTTTTCTTTCCCTGATGGTTCATCTCTTTACTCAGTCTAAAGTGTTCTTGATCTCTTAAAGCAGCTTGAGCGGCAACCTGGGCAATACGATTGACATTAAAAGGCTCGCGCACTCTATTCAGGTATGATATTAGAGCACTCGCTCCCACTCCATAACCAATCCTAAGCCCGGCTAAACCATAAATCTTCGAAAAAGTCCGCAAGGTAAGAACTCTTCCGTCACTTATATAATCTATTCCATTAGGGTAATCCGGATCATCAACATATTCTAGATAAGCCTGGTCAATAATAACTAAAATATGAGAGGGAATTTGAGCCAGAAAGCGTTCTAATTCTTTCCGGTTATTCATTGTTCCCGTCGGATTATTAGGGTTACAGACAAAGATGGCTTTTGTCCGGTTGCTTACTGCGCGAGCCATCGCTTCCAGGTCATGGCCTAGGTCTTTACCCCTAACTTTAACCAATCGTGCCCCCATTAATTGAGTAGCATAGGCATATTCACCAAAAGTAGGATCAGCCACCACTACTTCATCACCTGAATGGAAAAAAGCTTCAGCTAACAACTTGATAATCTCATCACAACCATTACCCAGAATAATCTCCTCGGTCTTTACCCCCAGTTCTTTTGCTAGCGTCTCTTTTAAGTTGAAACAGCTCCCATCAGGGTAGAGATGCGCCTCATTAAGAATGCTGTGAGCAGCTTCCAGCGCCTGGGGAGAAGGCCCTAAAGGATTTTCATTAGAGGCCATCTTAATCACATCTTGAATCCCTAGTTCTCTTTGTACTTCTTCGATGGGTTTCCCCGGCACATAGGGGGCAATTCCCAAAATTTCTTGCCGAATCAGTGTGTCATAGGTCATTTTTTTCCCCTCCATGTAATACTTTCCACGCTCCATCCCAGACAACTTCCACTTTTTCCGCATTAGCGGGCGCTGCGCGCTCTAAACCCAATCCCGCGCGGAAAAAAGCGCGAAGAAACCCTCCGTGGGAAACAATGATTAGCTGTCGCGCCGGGAAAAGATTGGCTAAAAGACCCATTACCTTTAAAGCGCGAGTTTTCAGTTCTTGCCGCGACTCAAGCTCCGGTAAAAAAAGATCGCCATCACCCCAACCCGGATACCTTTCTTTAATCTCATGTAATGTTAATCCCTCGAGGGGGCCAAATTCCCGTTCCCGCAGACCTTTATAAGAGAAAAGTGGAATTTGCAGCGTATCGCTGATAATTTCCCCAGTCTCTTTAGCTCTTTGCAATTCGCTGGTAATAATAAACTCCCAATCTTGGCGTTTTAAACTTTGGGCCAGTTCAGAAACTTCTCTCCTCCCCTGCTGGTTTAGAGTGGTATCTGTACAGCCCTGAATTCTTCCTTCAATATTCCAATCAGTGCTTCCGTGTCGCACCAGACAAAACTTAGTTTTCATCGCTTGCCCGGTCCGGACGGAGGGCCCGTGCCCCTCGGATGTAGACATGTTGTACCTCCTTACAAGAATCATCTAAACAAACATGAAGCATTACGCGGATACAACGATTTAACGCTCCAGGCACAGAGAGCTCCACACTATCCAGTGCCGGCCACCCTGTATATCCTAGTTGACGCACAGCTTCCGCTGGAAAAGCAGCGGTTAAATCAGGAGTTGCCGTAAAAAAAGCACTAATTACGTTTTCAGAATTTATATGGTTACGTTGGACAATTTCAGTTATTAACTCTCTGGCCGCCGAGAGAATCTCCTCACGAGTATCTTCCGTGACCGTAGTAGCGCCCCGTATTGCTCTTACTTTACCCATTTTCTTCATACACCTCGTTGCTAAACATCAGCTTAGCTTTGCTTACTCATTGCTGATCAATAATTAAGTATGATCAGGACTAATTTCTTCTTACTTAATTGCTCGATGACCAAGACCTACCGCCACTTCATTAAGATGTAAAAGACCGACAGCACAGAAAATAGCAACACTAACGTGTTCCCCTCGCCTCGCCAAACCAATCTTACCACCAATATTCAACCCAATAGCCTTAGGGATAATCTGGAGTAAAGCTTCGTGAGTAGCGCCAGCCACCGCTCCTTCTTCAGCATGGGTATCATCAATTAAAAATTCCCGTTTCCCAGCAACTACCGCGCGTTCGATAATAGTTTTTACTGCCTGAACTGTTTCTCCGCCATAATCTACCGCCGCTGCCCGGATCTCATCTTCCCGTAGTTTCTCCTTGAATAATCGTTCTTCATCGCGGGAAATAGTCATCGCCATTTGTAGGGCGGCTCGCGCCACCTCTTTGCTACTACCACCAACCATTATTGTCACCTCCAAATAATATAAAAAAAGCACTCAACGGAGCGCCTAGTGACACTGGTTATCTTTGCTATCAATCTACCGCACTACCGTCCAGCAGTTCTTTTATTAACAATCTAACATAGAATGTTATCTTTGGCAAGACTTCTTCAGTTACTTTGCTTTTTTTTAAAAAAAACTGTTTAGAGATCGCCCTTCTATTCTTTCAACTAAACAAAAAGTATACCTAATTGTTGGGAACACTAGCAGGATCTGAATAATTATTAAGATAAATATAAGGAAAGCAATGATCTTCCAGACCGCCCGCTCAAACAATGATCAATACTCCTTCCTCACGCGCCGTACTCCGCCCGTTCCTCTTTTTTATATTGAAACTCTTCAAGCACCCTTTTTATTTCAGGTAAAGCCTCCCTCGCAGCTATCTCCCCCTTTTCGATGCACTCCTCAGCTCGATAAAATTGAACCGTTCCTACTTTTCCGACCTCAGGAGAGAGCACTAAGTCTGCTTTTTCGGTTTGAATACCATCTAGCCGTTTTGACATAATTTCAAAAGTCCGATATAAGATGTCAAAAACACTCCGTGGCGCCTCTGAATCTAACTCACCAGCTACATTAATGGCAATTACCAAATCCATTCCCATTTCCGCCGCCGCCGCCACAGGAACTCCGGCCACTACTCCACCGTCAACTAATATTCTATTTTCATAAGGAAGAGGTGTAAAAATCCCCGGAATAGAGATCGAAGCGCGAACTGCAGTTTCAATCTCTCCCTGATCAAAAACGATCTCCTCTCCAGTCAGAAGGTCAGTAGCAATAACCCTGACTGGAATTTCAAGTTCCTCCAATTTCTTCCCCTTAGTAAGTAAACGGATCAGTGGAATAATACGTTTCCCTTCAACTAAACCATAGCGGGGAAACCGTAGATCGACAAATTTCTCCCAAGAGATACTAGTAGCCAAAGCTGATAAATATTTAAGATCAGTTCCAGCAGCAAAAAGAACTGCCATCACTGCCCCCATACTGGTTCCACTCAGCGCGTCCACCGGAATATTTTCTTCCTTTAACACCTTTAAAACTCCGAGATGAGCAAATCCCCGTGCTCCTCCCCCGCCTAAGGCCCAAGCAATACGCGGTCTTTGTCGTCGCATAGTCATCAACCCTCCTAGTTTCCAGCAGCCACAATCAACTCTTCCTGGTTACTACAATTTTTATGAGAATCTTTCGTAATTTTTCCGTCTTTTACTAGCATTTTATCATTATTTCTTCCCACTAATGCGAAGCTAATAGCCTCTTCAATCCCTCTAACCGGAACGACCTGAATTTCTGTTTCTTCCGCAAAAATATCCTGCCAATTTTCGGCGGGGATAATAACCTTGGTCGCTCCTGCCTGTTTCGCCGCTTTTACTTTAGGGATGATCCCGCCTACTGGCATTACATGACCTAAAATGGAAACTTCTCCAGTCATTGCCACCAAATTATCAACAGGCGTCCCTGTGAGCGCCGAATAGATGGCAGTGACCAAAGTTATGCCCGCCGACGGACCGTCAAGGGGAATTCCTCCAGGAAAATTAATATGCAAATCATAGTTATCACAGTCTATTCCAAAATATTTTTTTAAAATGGTTAGCACATTTTCCACTGACCCCCGAGCAGTACTTTTTCGACGAATGGTTCTTCCGTATTCGCCCATCTCCTCCTCATCAATCATTCCAGTGGTAATAACTTTCCCTTTCCCATCAGCGACTGGGGTCGCCGCCACTTCCAATTCTACTAAGACGCCCATATTCGGACCGTAGACCGCCAAACCATTAGCGTAGCCCACCTGCGGTTCTCCTGGAACTTTTTTATTAGGACGAGGCGCGTATTGACCACTATTCACTACCCATTCAATATCTTTACGAAGAATGATATTTCGTCCTTCAGTGAGAGCAAGACCAGCCGCGATCTGTACCATATTGACACCATCCCGACCATTAGTAGCAAATTTTATTATAACATCAATACCACCATCTTCCAACTGGAAATCGATCTTCTTCACAGCATTTAAAACGATAATCCTAATTTCTTCAGGAGTAAGAGCACGAAAGAAAATTTCTATACACCGCGATCGCACCGCGGGGGGTATTTCCTGAGGCATTCTGGTCGTCGCCCCAATTAACCGAAAATCCGCTGGTAGACCATTGCGGAAAATATCATGAATATGAGATGGTATATTAGGATCTTCCGAACTATAATAAGCGCTTTCTAAAAATACCTTCCGATCCTCAAGGACTTTTAGTAACTTGTTCATTTGGATCGGATGAAGTTCCCCAATTTCATCGATAAACAAAATGCCGCCATGAGCTTTAGTAACAGCCCCGGGTTTTGGTTGCGGAATCCCTGCCATCCCCAATGGTCCCGCTCCTTGATAAATCGGGTCATGAACCGAGCCTATTAGTGGGTCAGCTATGCCACGCTCATCAAAACGAGCAGTCGTAGCATCCATCTCAATAAATTTCGCTTGATTTTTTAGAGGAGATAAAGGATTGTTTTTTGCCTCTTCTAAAACTACTCTCGCCGCTGCTGTTTTTCCCACACCAGGTGGTCCATATAATAAAATATGCTGAGGATTCGGTCCACAAAGCGCAGCCCTTAGAGCCTTTAATCCATCTTCCTGACCAATAATCTCTTCAAATTTAGCAGGTCTCGTCTTTTCAGAAAGTGGCTCTGTTAGAGAGATACTCCGTAAACGCTGCAATTTTTCCATTTCTTTCTTCGATTCTTTGTCGACTGCTACTTTATTCCCTTGTTGAGCTCTAAGTAGATTCCAGAAGTACATTCCAATCACAATAGCAAAAAAAAGGTTGATTACACCTATTATATTCCCGGCAAAATTCATCTGACCTATCCTCCCTATTAAAAAATATTCTCGAAACTCGTTGCTAGTCTCACATTTTGCTCTCAACTAAAAAACGATTTACTTCGTAAGCAAAAAGTGAGATTAGTCGCTCGTAGCGAATGACAGCCTTTGTAGGCGTCGGCTTATCTTCCAATTTATTATCTCCATTGTTATTGTTTTCATTAATGTTTTTACACTTAATTATAACTTCTCTACCTTCTTTTTCTCCCTTTAAGTTAAGTTTTGCACTGCGAATGTCGGTCTCAGGAAACAATCACTCAGTTTCACTTTAGCAAACGCACTCATTTTTGTCCGGTTTGAACAGTTAGTGAGAGAATAAGTTAAGAAGTATCAAAAAGAAACCTCCACCTAATATTTAGTGTTGGAGGCAACTCTTGAGTTTCTGATTCTGTTACTTTGAACTCTTTTACATTGAAATCCATGCGTATATACGAAAAAAACCCGCTTTAAGCGGGTTTTCCAGTTTAAGCTGATTCTTCTTTCTTTTTCTTTCTCTGCTCCGCGCTGGTGGAAAGGAGTGGTTCCTTGTTCTCCTCCACCATCTCTTTAGTAATCACGCATTTTTTCACATCAGAGCGCGATGGGATATCGTACATCACACCCAAGAGCAACTTTTCGATAATCGCCCTTAAGCCCCTCGCTCCAGAATTACGCTTCATCGTAAGTTTGGCAATTGCTTGTAAAGAATCCATCGTAAATTCCAATTCGACCCCATCAAGCTCCATCATCTTCTTATACTGCTTAACCAGAGCGTTTTTAGGTTCAGTAAGAATCGTAATCAACGCCTCTTCATCTAGAGCATCCAAAGAGACAATGATCGGTAAGCGACCTATAAACTCCGGGATCATCCCATATCTTAATAGATCTTCCGGCATCACTTGCCTTAAAATATCACCTATAGGTTTCTCCTGCTTGGGCTGGATTTCAGCCCCGAAACCCATAGTTTTTTTACCTATTCGTCTCTCAATCAGCTTTTCCAAACCATCAAAAGCTCCACCACAAATGAATAAGATGTTTGTAGTATCTAATTGAATAAACTCCTGATGGGGATGTTTCCGTCCTCCCTGAGGAGGCACAGAAGCAGTCGTTCCCTCCAAGATTTTTAATAAGGCTTGTTGTACCCCTTCGCCCGAAACATCCCGGGTAATAGAGGGGTTCTCTGTTTTACGAGCGATCTTATCTACTTCATCAATGTAAACAATACCTTTTTCGGCTTTTTCTACATCATAGTCGGCAGCTTGAATCAACTTTAACAGGATGTTCTCCACATCCTCTCCGACATAGCCCGCTTCAGTAAGTGAGGTGGCGTCGGCGATGGCAAACGGTACATTAAGGATCTTGGCCAGGGTTTGAGCTAGTAAAGTTTTACCACTCCCCGTCGGGCCCATAATCAGAATATTACTCTTTTGCAGCTCAACATCATCAAATAACCCCTCAGAGTTAATTCTTTTATAGTGATTGTAAACTGCTACTGCGAGCGTCTTTTTAGCCTCCTCCTGTCCAATCACATACTGATCAAGTATCGCCTTAATTTCAACTGGTTTAGGTATATTTTCCAAATCGAAGGAGGTATCATCATTCAGTTCCTCGTCAATAATCTCATTGCACAGTTCAATACACTCATCACAGATATACACCCCGGGTCCGGCGATTAATTTTTTAACTTGTTCCTGAGCTTTTCCACAAAAAGAACATTTTAACTGTCCTTTATCATCGCCGAATTTAAACATCTCACCACCTCTTTCTTTTGGAATCAGACCGCAAAGCTTACGTAGAATACTTCTCATCTCACCTGGCTTCTCTAGCGGTAGCCAACGTGAACGACACTTAAATAATACCGAGGAGGTTTGTCGATCAACGTCAACCTTTACCCTATTATTTGGGTCAGTGGAAGTTAATATAGACGACTATTTCATTTTACGTTTCTCAATAATCTCATCAATAATCCCATATTCTTTAGCCTCTTGGGCGCTCATCCAATAATTACGATCTACATCATGAGTAATTTTTTCTAAAGGCTTTCCTGTATGGTGGGAAAGGATGTGATTAGTAACTTCCCTTAATCTTAAAATCTCTCGAGCTTGAATCTCAATATCAGCAGCTTGCCCCTCTGCCCCTCCCAACGGTTGATGAATCATTACCCTAGAGTTAGGCAGAGCGTATCTTTTTCCTTTAGCCCCCGCGCACAAAAGTAGCGCTCCCATACTGGCAGCAAAACCCACACAGATCGTAGAGACTTCAGGTTTTATATACTGCATAGCGTCATAAATAGCTAAGCCAGAATAGATTACACCACCCGGGCTATTAATATACACGGAGATATCTTTTTCCGGATCTTCACTCTCGAGATAAATAAGTTGAGCCACGATCAAATTAGCCATGTGGTCATCAATCGGACCACTGATAAAAACAATTCTTTCCTTGAGCAAGCGGGAGAAAATGTCATAGGCTCGCTCACCACGATTGGTCTGTTCAACTACCATTGGCACCAAATTCATTCTTCTTTCACCTCTTCCACTTTCTCTTCAGCCTCAACCTTAACGGGTTGCCCATTTTGGGCAGAATCTACCAGCAATTTAATCGTCTTTTCCCGTTCGAGGGAAGAATTAATTCCTGCAATAACATTGGCTTTCTTCTCTTTCATCATCGCTTCTTTGGTAGCAGGAGGATAGAATTGCAGTAAATAATCTAATCGTTCATTTATTTCGTCCTCACTTACGATAATTCCTTCTACCTTGGCGATAGCAGAAAGGACTAAATCTGTTTTTACCCGATTTTCAGCTTGAGGGTAAAATTCCTGTCGTAAGTCGTCAATTGTCCGTTCTGAGTATTTAAGATACTCCTCTAATTTTAACCCTCTTTCTTCTAAATCATGCTCAACATTATGGATTAAACGATCTACTTCTCGGTTAATCAAAGTTTCCGTTACTTCAACACTACTGTTTGCAACCACCTTTTCGATGACAGCATTTTCGAAGTCTCTCTGTGCTTTCTTCTCCTTATTCTCTAGGAACCTTTTCCTTAAATCTTCCTTTAACGCCGCCATGGTTTCAAAGTTCCCTAAACTCTTTGCAAACTCATCATCAAGCACTGGCAATTCTTTAACTTTAATTTCATGTAGTTTAACCTTAAAAACTGCTTCTTTGCCTGCAAAATCCGGTTGGTGATATTCTTCGGGGAAAGTCGCTTTAATTTCTTTCTCCTCTTCCAGCGCCATTCCCAACAACCCTGCTTCAAAACCCGGAATAAAACTTCCGGCTCCTACTTCTATAGTATATCCTTGAGCTGCGCCTCCGGGGAATGGTTCCCCTTCTAAGTAACCTTCAAAATCGATAACCGCAAAATCACCATTTTCAACCACCGTTTTTTCAGCGCTGACTAGTTCAGCGTGGCGATCCTGAAGTGCTTTTATCTCCTTATCTACTTCTTCTTCCGTGACTACTGGAGTATCTTTTTCCGCGCTTATTCCTTTATATTGACCTAGTTTTATTTCAGGCAAAACTTCAACTTCTGCTTTAAACTTGAAGGGTTTCCCCTCCTCAATTCCATCCTCAAAATCGATCTTGGGATTATCAACTGGTTCTAGTTTATGTTCGACCAGCGCCTCATAATAACCTCGTGAGATTAATATTTCCATAGCATCCTGGTATAGAACCTCTTTGCCATATTGTTTCTCCAAAATTAAACGAGGAGTCTTGCCCTTTCTGAACCCAGGTACATTTATTTGCTTAACTACCTTTTTATAAGCTTGATTAAAAGCATCCGCGACTTCCTTAGGATCTGCCTCTAGTTCAAGTAAAACCCGATTGTGTTCTAGTTTATCTAGATTTGATTGCATAGTGCTCCTCCTTACATCTCCAGTATATAAAATCATCCACTACTCGTTTAGTATATAGTATAACCCCCATGGCAATGAGGAGCCGATAAAACCTCTGGTTTTATCGGCTCATTTGTCAATATAAAAAGCCTTGCCTAATTGTACCCTTGAAAGGGATTGAGTGTCAAGTAAAGAAAAGAAGAAAAAACGGCCATAGCCGCTGATATTTCTGGTGCGAGAGAGGGGACTTGAACCCCTACGGTTGCCCACTAGATCCTAAGTCTAGCGCGTCTGCCATTCCGCCACTCTCGCAAAATCCCTACCTCAAATATATTACCACAAATCTTAGGAAGACGTCAACCGAAATTTAGCGGATAAGTTTTTTGCGCATCGATTATATAGTGCGGAATATCAAATTGTATAGTACGAATATAGCATAATAATCGTACGAACATCTTGCGCAAAAGGTTCTACAATGATATACTGTTCACGGGAGGGGAGATAAATGAAATCAAGAACTTACAAGGAAGGCGTGGTCATAACCGTAACCGAGCTTAAACAGAATTTAGGGAAATACATGGACTTTGTGGAAGAGCAAAATGATGTGGTGATCACGAAAAACGGCAAGAAGATTGCCAGATTAACTCCATATATTACCGATATTGAACAGTATTTTTTAGTGCGGGAAAGGGCTTTGGATTATCAGTATGGCGGGAAGAAAGTATCCTATGAAGAGTTTATGGAGATCAATGAAAAGACTACTTTGCGCATGGAATTTATCAATGGCGAAATCCATTTATTGGCCTCGCCAAGCATTGGGCATCAGGAGATCCTAGGTCGCCTGTATCTTACCTTTACTGAATACCTTAAGGGTAAAAAGTGCCGCGTCTTTTTAGCTCCTTTTGATGTTCATTTTCGAAAGAAAGAGATTAAAGAACCCGATGTTATGCAACCGGATTTGTTGGTAGCCTGTGACCTGGAGAATAATGTGACGGAAAAAGGGCGGTATATGGGGACCCCGACTTTGGTGATTGAAATCCTCTCAGACAGCACACGCAGCAACGATATGATCGATAAATTGAATACTTACCGCTTGTCCGGGGTGAAGGAATACTGGATCGTTAACCAGAAGCAGGAGAATATCATGGTCTATAATTTTACCGATTATGAAATCGATAAGTATAAAACCTATGAAAAGGGAGATACCGCCCCATCATTAGTCTTTATGGGTTTATCCGTCGCGATCGATAGCCTGTTTGCCGGGTTAATTCACGCGCCGCAGTAATAAAAAACACAACAAGTTTTAGCAAAAAAGCAATCCCGCAAGAAGCCTACTTTAAGGCTTTGCGGGATTTTTTTAACCGTTTTGCTTCCGAACTCAAGAACTATTACCAAACTTAGGAAGGCGCCAATCGATGTTTAGCGGGCAAAAAGATGACTGCCAATCTGCGTTGTCACCGTCCTCGACCAGATCCATTTAGAAGTGGTTTTACCGGGATTATAAAAATATAATGCTCCATGGGACGGATCCCATCCAGCTTTAGCTAGTTTTGCGGCTTGATAAGCCGTAGCATCCGGTCGTAACCAAACTTGCCCATCCCGTACTGTGCAAAATTCTCCTTTTTTAAAGACAATATTCCATAAATTATTAGGAAAGTTAGGACTAGCGACTCGATTAACAAGAACAGCTCCTACAGCTACCTGCCCTTCAAAAGGCTCCCCTCTGGCTTCTGCATAAATCACCCGCGCTAAAAGGTCAAGATCGATATTTTCTCCCCGATCAGGCAAGACCGGGGAAGAAATAGGCGGTGGCGCCGATGGTCTGGTTGCAGTAGTAACCGTTTTCCGATCCTGGGACGCTGTTCCTCTCTTGATCTCTAAGGCAGGATTATTGGATTGCGCGATCTCCTCTTGCTGACTAGAATCTTCTTTTACTTTTTTCTCTTTATTCAAATCACTCTGTATCTTCTCTTCCGGGCTGGGACGATCGCCTTCCAAAGCAACGTTCTCCCCAGATTCTCCTAACACTCGCCCGGTCGATAACATACTAAAGCTAAGCACACCCATAAAAGGGATAACCCAGCATAATAACAAGATTAAGGCCACTTTTCGCTTATGAGCCGGTGTAAGCAACTCCATGATCTTCACTTTATCCACCTCCATTGTAAAGGGAGCGCTCCAACACTAATCGAAAAACTAATTAGCTCTCTCCTTGCTCGTCACTCGTCTATGAAAGCTTGCCTTGGATTGTTAGCTTAATTTCAAGTTACGACATAATATATAGCGTGTTGCTTGCATGTCGTTCATCTGGCTACCCAGAAAATAGCTCTAGTTGATTCATCTGGTCTTGATTAAATCCTACAGGACAGTTGGTCGACTTACCCGCCTTCGATCTTAATCACTTTGTGATATTTAGGAAGTCGGCGTGAGCGACTACCATCTGATAACAAAATGAGCCAGATAATCCAAGTCTAGGGACAACGCAATAGGCCCAAGCTAAATGATAACATAATAATGTGAAGGTGGTTAGACCTTAATCTTTTACAACTCAGTAAAATATAAGACAATTAGTTAATTGTAGGATAAGCCAAGGCCGATAAAGATTGTCTCCGCATGACTGTCATAACTTAAATTCACCAGTAAGGGTGGAAGGATCTGATAGAAAGCATCGATCTCGTAGATTACTTGTTGCGAAGGGACTAAACATTTAACCCCTCCGGTTAAGAGAAACGGGGAGTACCTATTCTTATAATTAAACCCGGCGCCAAAAAGAAAGTCAAGTCTCCCATTGGTTTTCCCTCCTACCATCGCGTATAAGCCGGAGGAGTCGCTAAAGGAGACTAAGGTACTACCCACCTGAATCTCAGAGGAAAATTCCCCGTTAACATGTTGAGAAATAATTTTAGTAGCAATCTTATCGTCATGAAAATACCCCATTTTCCTACCTGTTTGTCCCAGATCAGTCCCCAACCAAACTGCGTTTTCCCACACCCCGTAAGAAACTGTTGCCGATAGGAAAATCACTAATAAAGCTATTATTCCAGAAAATAATAATTTTTTCTTCATAACATCGCCTCCATAAATGGTATTTTATATTCATTTTTTATTTGATTAACTGTTTGTATAAATAGTAGTGTTTCTCAGCCATCTTGTTTAAGGTAAAATCGTTCGTCACTTGCTCACGCCCGGCATCACCCATCCTCTTTCTGGTCTCTGCATCGCTCCATAATTGCTGAATCGCTGCGGCCAAGGCCTTAGGATCGGCGGGGCGAATCAAAATGCCAGTTTCCTTAGTAACAATCTCCGGAACCCCCCCGACCCTGCTGGCAATCACCGGTTTACCGGCCCTCATTGCTTCTAAAACAGCTATGGACATCCCTTCCTCCAAGGTAGGTAGCACAAATAAATCAATCATCGCCAATATTTCAGGTATATCCCGGCGAAAACCCGTAAAAAGAAGATTTTCTCTCACCCCTACGCCTACCGCCAACTCTTCTAGTTGCTGACGAAAAGGACCATCTCCTACGATCAGCATTCTAAAATCAAAAGCTTCGTTCTTTAGCAAGGCAGCGGCTTCAATCAGATACTGGATCCCCTTTTGCGGAATCAAGCGGGCTATTGTTCCAATTAATGGCCGGCCTTCGGGAACTCCCCACTCCCGTTTCAACTCTCCCGTATCAAAAAGTTCGTGAGCAACAACCGGATCAATCCCATTATAAATACAAGTGACTTTTCCCTCCGGAAGATGCAGGCGTTTAATCGTATCCATTTCAATAAAACGAGAGATAACAATAAGATGGTCTACGATCCGACCGATTGCTCTAGCCGATGTTAAGGTTGCCCAATTTTTCAAAATATCAGATGGGTTAGGAAGCGGGTTATGGAAGGTACATACCAAACGATAACGGCGATAATTATGTAGTCCAGCCCATAAGGAAAGGAGCCCGGCTTTATAACCGTGAGCATGGATGATCTCCACATCCCAGGCCTTCGCCAAGCGCGGCAAAGTAATGGCAACCTGCCAATCATGCCAGGGATTTATACCTTGGCGAATATCAAGTGGAAAAATAGTAAACTCCGGATTTTCCCGAGAAAAATTTTTTCCTTCTTCAAAGGGACAAACAATGAAGGGCTCCACCAGTTTCCGATCAAGATATTGCCAAAGCCCCTTCAGGTGTTGCCGCATTCCTCCAGAAACCGGGCGGACCACATATAAGACTTTGATTGGTTTAGACAGCTTACCTGCGCCCCTTTGTCATTATATTACATTTCTGTTTATGGTTAGAGTCTCCCTCTAAGCAACGGCTAATACCCTTTTTTTCTTTTATCTTTAGCTTCATTTCTGCATTTATTCGCCAACTCTTCCAAGTTTTTTATATAATTCTTGTGTTTCGATCGTTGGTGCGATCCCTACGGTTATCTTCCATTTAAACCCGGCTGTGATCAAAGCTACAAATTGCTGGCGGTCGTTTAAAATAATCTGCTTGTAATCAATAGAGATTATTCTGACAGATGATTAAATCCGGAACCGCTATTTCCCCAAATGCTTCCGGAGACGATACATCATCCGGCCAGCAATCATTAAATGAATATAGGGCAAAAGATATTCAATAATTCCTGGGTAAAACGGAGGATTAAGGAAGATGTACTCGGTTACTGGGTTTAGATCCAGATTTCGACATCACGATCCGGATCCCTTTTATTATGTTTATTTTTTGTTTAGAGCTATAGATTATCATAATAGTGATCTAGGAAATTTGCCTAATCCCAAGATATCATTAACTAACCGCTTCTCAATTCATCTGCCTCTGAATTACATTACTTCACTTGCGGAAGGTAGCCAGCATGAGCCAACTGCTGCTTGGGAATAAATAAAAAATCCCAGCCTAAAAAAATTAAATGAAAGTCACTCCCTGATTTTCGGAAAAGACTTGCCATTAACGCTACTATTATGGCAAACTAGAATTAGCATAACAAGTAAACATTGTATAATTTAAAGAAGTCCATAAGTTTGTAAAAAGGAGTGATAATAATAATAACCTTAATTGAACTTACAATTGAGAGTTATTTACAAAATATCGATCCAGTAATAGAGTATATTCTGCAGAAGTGAACGACTACTAACGATAAAGCCCTCGTTCTTGTCAACAGACAAGAACGAGGGCTTAGTTTTTTAAGTTAAAAAGGTAAGATCAATTCATTAAGCAATTAAAAATAGTAAAGATGCGATTTAGCGCTTGACGCGCGCATTACCTTCCCAGATACTCCAGACCTGTTCTTCGTCAGCAGGTTGAGCGTAATCCGTCAAGAAAGTGGTAGCCATTGCGCCAGTCGCCCATGCAAACTGAACCCATTTCTCTGCTTCCCACCCCTTTAAGATCGCGTACAGCAGTCCGCCAACGAAACCATCGCCACCGCCAATACGATCCAGAACAGTAATCGGTCGAGGTTCAACCACATGCCAATTTTCACCCTCTAATAAGATGGCGCCCCACATGTGATTGTTGACGTTAATAACCTCACGAAGCGTGTTGGCAAAGGCTGAAGTATTTGGAAAGGCCTTCTTCACTCGGCCAATCATTTCTTTAAAACCATCAATTTGAGCAGTTATGTCTTTACCCCCAGCTTCCGGACCCTTTATTCCTAAACAGAGTTGGTAATCCTCCTCGTTTCCAATCAAAATATCAGAAATACTTGCAATCTCCGTAAAGATCTCATGAAGCTCTTTTTCTCGGCCCTTCCAGAAGGTGGCTCGGTAGTTAAGATCAAAGGAAATTCGGGTGCCATATTTCTTGGCGGCTCGAGCTATTTCAAGGCAGAAAGTGCTTGTTTCCGGCGATAGCGCTGCAATCAAACCTGATAGATGCACAATCTGTACGCCTTCCTTGTCAAATATCCTATCCAGATCAAAGTCTTTAACATTAAGGGTTCGTCCAACTTCACCCGCCCGATCATTAAGCACTCTTGGTCCGCGGGAACCGTAACCGCTATCAGCAATGTTAAACTGGTGCCGATAACCCCAAGGACCACCTTGAGGAACTTCCGGACCCTCATAAGCCATATGTCGGCTCGCCAGATTGTTTTTGATAAACTGAGCAATCGGGCTGCCCTTTACAAAAGTTGTTAAGACTTTAACGGGAAGACCAAGATAAGACGAAATGCTCGCCACATTAGTCTCTGCACTGGTAGCATGCATGATAAAAGTATCACTGCTATTTACTGGCTGCCCATTAACGGGAGTAATACGAACTCCCATGCTGGTAGGTACGACTAGAGAATAGGTAAAATCTTTTCGTAGTTCAATACTCAATTTAGCAACCTCCTTAAGATATGGTATTACCTTTTTAACTTCATTTACTTCTATAGTAATATATTTTAACCATAATATCCACCAAAAGACTGGATATTGCATCCAATAAGGTGTTAATCTATTGTAAAATATGTAGTCTATCCTTTTATTTCGACCCCTAAGTATAAATTAAGGAATTGCATAATTGATTAATCTAAAATTTAACCACAAAATATTGATAGTCTAAGAATGCCGCTGGGGCTTGTCGAGGCGCCTGGCTCTGATTTTCATCACTTCATGTGTGCGGGCGGTAGCCAGCGTGAGCGACTACCTAATTAAAGTCAAGCGCTTTATTGTGGTTAAATGGATGTCTAGGGTAATTATGCAATTCCCTCATTTAGAAACTTTATTTTTTAACAAATTAACATAAAGCCCACCCTAATGGGTGGGCTTATATAACTAATTATCCCTAACTTCCTTCAACTGTGTTAAATAACTGGTCCAATACCGCCTAAAATAATTAATAGTAAAAGAATAAAGATGATAAACATTGGAAAACCAGAGCCACCACTTCCTATAGTACCCATTTATAGACCCTCCTTTGAAAAAAACTCTTTTATAAATTATGCAACCCTTTAAAAACCGGAATAGGAATAAAGCCTTTTATAAAATGATGACTTTCATAAACATATACCGTGCACTATAACTTTGTAACAATCGTCAATCATATCGGTTAGCTTTACTTTCGAACGGCGGGAGATTGCGCGTAAAGTAACCACGTTAATGGTGCCAAAGATATTAGCTAAAATAATGGATGGATCCACATCTACCAAATAACCTTCCTTTTTTCCCTGTTCAATCATAGTATAGAAATGATCCATAAACTGATCATATTCTGATTTAAATTTAGTATTAAATTGATTTTTAATTTCTTCCAAGTTGAGAAAATCCAGTCTTTCCCGGTAAATTAAAAGAAAGGTTTCTTCATTCTCTTCATAATACTGTAAAACTGCGGCCACTAAGTTTTTAATCTGTTCTTTAATCGGTTTGCTACGGTCAATCTGATTATAAACCCGCTTATAAAGCTCGGAAGCGCTTTCTTTTAATACTTCAGTAATAAGATCTTGCTTGGTAGGAAAATAATGATACATGGTGGATTTCCCCATGCCTAAGGAACGCGATATATCCTCCAAACTAACGGCATGAAAACTTTTTTCCGAAAAAAATTTACGCGCTTTTTCTAAAATATCTTGTCTCCGATTAGTCAAATGGTTCACCTCAAAGTATTTTTTAATTATTTTGTTTTCTAATGTGAGGGAATTGCATAATTACCTATGCTTGTATTTAACCAATTCAGGAAATGCCTCTGGGGGTTATCAATATATTGTGGTTAAATCTTAAATAAGTAAATTATGCAATTCCTTAAATGAATAATATATTTAAGGCTTTATACAAGCGACTAGTTATAATCGATTCCCTCTAATGAAACTAAATATTTAGGTTCAGATTATTTTAGCATAACAGTTATGAAAAAACTATAAGCAAAATTCCATGCACGCTCATTTTTTATCGACTTTCTAAAGCTCGATTTATGCTTTTTGTGGTCTGAGCAAATAATGATTTTTCGTTATGAATTTTAAAGTTAGATAAAACGCTTTAATTAGGAAATAAGCCCTGGATACCCAGGGCTTATTTCCTGTTTTAGAAGGTCTTTGTTACCCCCAAAACAATTTGGGAAAGTTCTTCGAAGTTGTTAAGAAATGAATCATCATCTCCGCCCAAGAAGTTTGCTTTACCCCAGAGACAAAGGCCATCTTGGAGCTGATAAGATATTTCCGGGCTAAGGAGCCAACCCTGATCGGATAAGCAATAAGCCCATTTTGCTTCGGCTTTGAGCCGATCATTCAAGAAGAAGCGGTAAGCATCGAAGGTTAAATAACTATTGAGCATACTCTTTGTATATTCCCAAGGAAAACCGTAGACAAATTGAGCATTAACATAGGTTCCCTTTTTAAAGAAATAATCGGCGCCGAATAAGCCTGTAAAATATTTTTCGTCCGAGAAGCGATAGGCTTCGGGTAAAGCAGAATTGTCAGCCAAATCAGAGGCAAAAAATCCTTCTTTCGGCAGGGTATAGGTTAGTTCGCTCCAGACACTGGCCTCGCCAACCGTGCCGGTGGCCGTCAGACCAATTTTTTGCATGAACAGATATTTTTCATTAAGATAAACTGTAACTTGTTTTGGCTTTCCGGTGCCATCATCTATCTCGGGGACGACCGCATAATCGGCGATTAAACGGGTAGGGACATAACCCCGTTGGTAATTGAGACCAAGATCAAAATTGTAAAAATTACCGACTGTCTTCAGCATTAAGCCGGGGCCGTCTTGGCCATAGTCAATTGGTTCTGGATCCGTCGTCAAGACATTAACAGGAATGCTTGCAATCATCTGGTCTGATAAGCCGTAAGCTTTTAATTCTTGCTGAGCAGAGTTAGTAATGGCTTCATTGGCCGTTGTTCGGTAGACATTTTCCAGGTTACTACCTAGATAGGTTGGAGTCATCCGTGCTTGTAAGAACAGGTCCACCTGATAGTCGCCAGGATACCATTTAATTCTCATGCCATCTACTGCGCGCCCCTTATTTTTGACCAAATCATCAACAAAAAGGGCGTGATTCGGAGTACAGAGATTTAAAGTCGAAATCCCGTCACCCACACCATAAGTAATATATTGTCTTCCTACTATTGCATCAATATTAAGTTCAAATGGTGATAAGAAAGTAGCATAAGCCTCATCCAGTTTAAAATCAAGCTGAGAGTCTATTTCATTGGTAGTATTCGCGGTCGCGCTGTTAAGATCAAAGAGGTAAGCGCTTAAATTATCAAAGGTGTTATCGTAAAAGCGGGTATCGATACCTAGTTTCCAACTGCCATTCTCGCCAAATTCCTCTTGCAAATCGATATTTAAGACGATTGAGCCAACCGCATTATCAAAATTATCATCGCCCTTAGCCGGTATGCGTAGCTCCGAACCAACCTCCCCGGTAGTTTGGGCCGCCCACGTCAAGGTGGAAAGCGCTAAGATCAACACAAAGGCAAGACTAAACCGAGTAAAGCGTTTCATTCTCCAGACATCTCCTTTTTTAATATTTAATATTACTTCTGGTCATGGTTCTTTCGGTAAAAATATCATCTTTTAATCCAACATCAAACTCTGGTTGGTCTACATTAATCTCTGTACGATGCGCAGAGGTTAAATCAACCATTTTCAAGTTTTTCGGGAATTTATGTTTACCATATTGCGTAACCTGATCGGCAGTTAAGATTTTACATTCTTTCTTGCCCTTATCGTAGAATTTAATCTCCATCGGAAAAAAGTCGCTTTTTAGAACCTTCATCAGTAAATGGTCATAGTCACTCTTTTTTATATCTTTGTCACGCAATTCAACGTAATAAGCCTCACTATCCTCAGTAACCAGTTTCGAAACATAGTCAGAAGTATCATAATTGATCAGGCTCAAATCGTTATAGGTAAAATCAGTTCCCATAAAGCTGCCGGTTTTAGCGCTACCGGCAATACGTTTAGTCTTATGAAAATCGGGTAAGTACATATACATGATATCGTTACCTTGGTCGAGCAAAGCGGTTCCTTTTACGTCACTGGGAGAGAGGAACTTCAGTAAGGATTTTGTAATATCTGCATCCTTCTCTTTTTTAGTAAAGAACATCACTTGTCGGTCATTAATTAAACCTTTGTGATCAAAAGTTTTAATCTGCATCTTTCCCACCATGTCATTAAAATCACCGTATTCATCTTTAACTTTATCTACTACCTCTTGGCCCGTCATCGCCATGGCCTGAGAAGCAGTAGTAAAGAATAATGATAATACCATCGCCATACTAAACAAAGACTTCATTGTTGATGAGTTTAAAATTCTTTTTTTCATTTTCTTCTTTCCTTTCAATTTGATCTTTACTTTTATAATTTCTTGGTGTCCAGATAGCTAAAGAGCGCCGGTAGGAAAAAGATAGCCAAAAGAGCGCTGACAACCATGGTTAAAGCTGTTAAACCACCGAAACGCGCCACGGTAACGGTGGAGGATAGAACCAATACCAAGAAACCTAAAGCCACGGAGATAGCATTTGAAGAGATCGGTTTTCCAACTTTACCAAGCGTTACCCGTAAAACGCTGTCCATATCAGATTGAAGCTTTGACTCCCGGCGAAACCGATTAGCAAAATGAATTGAATAATCAATACCTGTACCAATGGCGACACTGGCGATCATTGTGGTCGCAACATCCAACGGTATCTTACAGACCACCATGCAAGCAAAGTTAATCACCACTGTAAAGATAATCGGAGTACAAATCATTAGTCCTTGAAGCCAAGAACCCATTTGTACCACTAAAAGCAGGAAGACAAGAACCAGCGACAGCCCTAAACTCTTTAACTGACTGCTCAAAAGCTTTTTGGTAACTGTTTCATAAACAACAGGGGTTCCGGATAATTCTATGTTAAACTCTTCCTCACTGACTACAGCGGAGTTTTGGAATTGCTCTGGAAGATCTTCTAAATAAATTTCATCACTGAAGATATTTTTAAGAAGACCGGAGATTGTTTCCAGATTATCTTGACCAGTAGTTTTTTGCTGTAAAGTTTTAGCAATTTCATTTATCTTCTCATTTTGCTTGTCTAGATAAAGAAAGTGAAAATCCTCCCAAAGATAATCGGCGGCATCCTCCAGATCATCTTTGTCACATCCAGGGTTTATTTTAGCAAGCGCATCATAGATATCGTCTCTCTGGCCTCCGTTTTGTAAGCTTTTAAGCAGAACAGCCTTGCTTGCTCCAGGATTATCCAAAGAAAAACCAAGGTAGTCTTCAGTTAACTCTTCAGCCAGAAAACTCTCTACCTGCTTGCCATATTCTTGAGCAAAGTTGTTTAGGGAGAAAGTTGTTAAGTTATCAAGACGATCGCTGATTATGGTTTTAAAAGCTTCCGCATGATTGTTGGTTAAAGTCTGTATTTTGGTGGAGATATCGTTGGCTAAAATCTCTTGGCAGTATCTTCTTAAATCTTCCGGCGCTTCGCTGATCTTAACGATATAGGCCTTACGGGGAATAGTGTTTATAAAATCACGAATTTTTCTGTTCGTCACCGTCAGTTTACTGGAACTGGTCTCAATATTGCGCGCAATAATGATACCTTCAGAATAATCAGGAGTTAGATAATCTCTTACTTGCTCCTGACCCTCTAAGAAGAGACCGAGGGAAGCAACTTGGTTACGAGTAACCGGTATCTCCTTTACACCATTGATCGTTTTATTAGCCTCTTCGATAAGGTCAGCATATGAGATTGGGTTATTGACTTCATTGGCTTGTAAAAAGTCTTCGACCTTTTTCATCTGTTTTAAAACAAACGGACTTCTTAAATCGCCGGTAACATCTAAGTGATAGATACTGGCCCCACCAAATTTTTCATTGACTTTATTGATGGCGATGCGCGCTTCTGATTCGGGGCGAAAAGCGGTCGCATAGTCCGTATCAAATTTAATTTGCGGAATCAAAAATATAGATAAGACGATGATTAACCCGACAACAACGAGAACCTTAGTTCTTTTTCCGAAAATAACGGGCGCCATCTTCGAAAAGATGTTAACGTCATCCTTCGTTACCTTGCTTTGTTTTTGCGGTTTATATCGCATTAAGACCAATAACGAAGGGATAAATGTATAGGCGGTCAGATAAGCGGCCAAGACCCCAAATGCAGTAAAGATACCAAGTTCTTTAATAGGTGTTAGTTCTGCCGTTACCAGTGAAGCAAAACCGACAATTGTCGTTAGCGCGGAAAGGAATAAAGCCATTCCAATATTGCTCATCCCGGCAATCAGTTTTTCCTTTTTAGTTTTATCAGAATCAACGCTACCGTAGTATTCATTCATCACATGAATGCCATAAGCGCTTCCCACCGCAATCAGGATCACTGGGATGGCAATTCCAATCGTCGAAAGGTTTCTTCCGGTGGCAACAATCAGCCCTAACGTCCAGATTACAGAGATAATAACAGCTAAAAGCGGTAACAAAGTTGCTCTTAACGTGCGGAAAGTAAGGAAAAGAACTAAAGTTACCAGCAGAATAACCAGCGGCAAGAAGGTTCGTAAGTCTTTTTTGGCCGAAGTATCGGCATAATCAGAAACAAACGAAGGACCGGTAAAGTAATGTTGGTAATTATTATTATCTGCCACTAACTTACGGATTTTTTGCACAACTTCTTGGGTATCAACATCCGGAGCAAGTTTAATCATCATCATACTATATTTTCCGTCGGCGGTAATAAGATTATCTTTGTACAAGTCCTTGCTTAAAGCATAATTTTTAAGTTCGGTTAATTCCTCCGGACTGTAATGCGGTTCGCTTTCAACTAAACGTTCAACATTTAAAGCGCCGTCGTCGGCTCGCATATCCATAACATTAGTCAAACTAGTAACCGAAGCGACTCCTGATACTTGCCGGCATTTTTCTGTTAAGCGATCGATATGGTTTAAGGCTTCATTGGTAAAAATATTATCTGCTTTAATAATAACAATGCCGATGTTATTACCGTTAAAGGTATCTCCCAACCGATTAAAGGTGGAGATGGTCGGATCATCAGATGGTAAATAGTTTAGGATATCATCATCGATTTTCAGATCAAAAGTGAAGAAAAGGAAAACTAGAGTTATTAAAAGATTAATAGCAAGAAATGTTTTGGGATGTTCGATAATAAAACGACTTATTTTCTGCAAGGCACTACCTCCTTATTTTGTGGACCGACCGGTTGGTCTGTAAATAATTATAGTACCTTTTCTCTTTTCGTCAAGAGCAAAACAGGTTACCTATAGCCTTTTTGCAAAATTTTAATATCATTTTCCAATAAAAGTATATTAGTCGAAATTTTTTTAGGCATCTACCATTTTTTGTAAAGTTTTATAGCTAATTTACTGCTCCCTCTTATAGCATAAACGCTGCGTTTTGCCCGGCAATAAACCCGGAGGACCAAGCCCATTGAAGGTTAAAGCCTCCACACAACCCATCAATATCTACTAGTTCTCCAGCAAAAAACAGACCTTTAACTAATTTTGATTCCATGGTATCAGGATTGATTTCCCTTGTATCAACCCCTCCCACTGTCACCTGCGCGCTAGGCCAGCTTTTTGTCCCCCTCACTTTAAATCGCCAATCCATCATCAGATTAACAATCTGCTCTTGTTCTTGAAGGGAAACATTACCTGCCAGACACTTCGAATCCTTTAGTCCGGCTTCTTTAAGCAAGACCGGGATCAACCTTTTATTAATTAACCCCACTAAGCAAAATTCAATAGTCTTTCTTGATCCGTTTTTTAAGCGTTCACTAATCAAATGTGTCAAATCTTCCTTTGACATCATATCCATAATGGTCAGCTTTAAAATCGCTTCCTCTTTCTTTTGAAGAAGCTCTCCTGCTTTCCTACTAATTTGCAGAATGGGCGGACCTGAGACCCCATAATCAGCAAAAAGAATATCTCCTCTGTCCTTAGCCACTGACTTATCACCGGCTAAAATCTCCGCCGTTCCTACCAGCTTAACCCCTTGGATCTGCTTGAAATATGAGCCTTCTAATTTCAGTTGGACAAGAGCAGGAAAAGGAGCAATAATAGTATGTCCCAAGCTTTTTGCTAATTGATAGCCATTTCCATCCGAACCGGTAGAGGGCATCGCTTTCCCCCCAGTAGCGAGCACAACCCTCTCCCCTTGAAAGACAGAACCATCTTCTACTTCAATCCAAAATTGGTTATTTTCTTTTCTAATCCTTTTCACATAAGCATTAGTAATGATCTTAACACCCATTTCGGTTAGTTCATACAAAAGCACATCTAAAATGCTGGAAGCTTGGTCCGACATGGGGAATACTTTCCCAAAGTCCTCGACTTTATGAGCAATCCCCAGTTTTTCAAAAAAATCAATGGTCTCTTTACTCCCAAAAGTTGAGAGCGCATGATAGGCAAACTGCGGATTATTCCCATAGTAACAGCTTAGATCAGCATTAATATTCGTGAAATTACACCGACCATTTCCGGTCGCTAGGATCTTCTTCCCGATTCGAGAGTTTCTTTCTAGGATGGTAACATCCGCACCCTGCCTTCTGGCAAAGATAGCAGCTAACATCCCAGCGGCGCCGCCTCCCATAATTATCACCTGATCCTTCACCGTCATCATCTTCCTTTACTAAAATAACTTTTTCTATTTCGCTTCTTACCCTTACCTTTTTTCTTGACAACAATCAGCTAATTTGTTACTTAGAGTAAGCCCAATAAAACTACAAAGACAACTCCGATAATTAAAGAAAATACAGTCTTATGATCCGATATTTTCCCAATCGAGGAAGGGATTAATTCATCAGCACAGATGTAAATCATTAGGCCGGCGGTAGATGCTATTAAAAAACCAACCAATTGTATAGAGATAATTGTAAATAAATACTTAGCAAGCAGAAAGCCGATAACAATGGGAATCGCTGTTGCTGAGGAGAGGAGAAAGGCTTTCATTCTATTTTGTGAACAGCGATAATACGGCGCCGAAGTACAAATGCCCTCGGGGATATTATGGATTGCGATCGCCAGCGCCACAATCAAGCCAGTCTTGGACTCGGCTACAGAACCAACCGCAATCGCCATCCCTTCCGGTAAATTATGGAGCCCAATCCCCACAATCAGATAGATGGCGGTTTTATTAAGATTTCCCCCGGATTCTTGAGAACAAACTTCTGGGTGGATATGCGGTAAGAGGCGGTCAACACCATACATCACCACTGAACCTGTAATAATTCCAATCACACAGACCCAAATGGAAGAAAACTCAATACTCTCCGGAATTAATTCTAAAAATGAGATCCCAAGCATTACCCCAGCAGCAAATGATAACATTTCATACATAAACTTATCTGTTGGTCTTTTCCACACACCAACCAACGAGCCCAGAACCGGAGCTAAAACTGAGAGCATCAGAATAAAAAATGCAGAATTCATTGTTCCTTCCCTCCAATTCTTCGAAATTATTTAGTTTTGCTTAAACTTATTTGCTACACAAGGGAATTAGATAATTTGCTTGTATTTGACCGCAATATATAGTTTGACTTAGATAAAGGATTTTTCTTGTGGTCAAATCTTAAATAATTGAATTATGCAATTCCTTAAACACAAGAAAAGCGAAATAAGTTAATTTTATTATGATATCGATAACCATTATCACTTCTTGAGCAGATCAATCCCACTTTTTTCTTCATTCAGCATTCTTGATGAAGCATAGACTAAAATTGGATTGAGCGACATGGAGGTCACGAGCCGCTTTCAAGCCAAGGACAGACTATTAAGGGACTGCGATGCTTCTCAATTCACCTGGTTAAATTATTTCGTGATGCGAAAGGTAGCCAGCGTGAACGACTACCAACATACCAAATTTCTCCTTACTATAGTAACGCACTTCCCTCTCAAATGCAAGAAACCCCTGGTAAAAAAGGACAAACTAGTTGAGAACAACACTAACCGCCGCATCCGGGCAATGTAAAGCACACAGCTTACAGGTGATGCATCCTTTAGCATTTATTTCGACCCGATTAGTTCCGTAAGCTCCCAACTCTGAAGACCAACTAATCACATTCACCGGACACTTTTCAATGCATAATCCACAACCTTTGCAAAGTTCGGGAAAGATGGTCCAAGAACCGCGGTCTGTTTTTGAGAGCACTCCTTCAAACTTGCTTCGCTCGTCAGCAATAACCTGCTTTTCTCCACTCTTTTGTTCCATATAATTGGTATTCATCCATTATCCCCTCTTTCCTTTGGTTCTAATCCCATCTTTATTCCAATCTCTAATGCTTTAAAGTTTAACTCCCTTAGTTCCGGGCGCTGTCGAAACTTCTCACCAAATTTTTGCTCTACAGCGGCTCGAACTTTATCCGGCGCTAAAACTTTAATAAGACTTACCACTGCTCCTAAAATAATAATATTAAAAACTCTGGGGGTCAGCTCCTCCTGGGCTATTTTTGCCGCTGGGACTCCTCGAACAATCAACTTCTGCTCTTTTGGCGGCGCCATTCCCTCCCCCTCTTCAGTCCCTATCATTTTGGCAAAGGCTTCTGGGGCAATGGTGTCATACCCTTGAATCCCCACTGCCAGGTCCTCAATAACAGGAGCTTTTAGATTTGATTGATCGTAAAGATAGATCGTATTAGGCTTAAGATAGCCTTTTGTTCTCTCTACTGACCTTTGACTTAAAACCGTTACCAGATCAGCCTTCTGGAATTTAGGTGAACCAATCTTCTCTTCGGAGATTTGCACAAAGGCAATGGAAACACCCCCTCGTTGCTCCACCCCGAAATTAGGAATATAAAGGGCTTGTTGTCCAGAGATATAGGCGGCTTCCGCTAGTAGTTCTCCAATGGACTGCACCCCCTGTCCCCCTTCTCCGGCGATCACGATTTTAAACAGCCTCTCTTCCAGTCCCATCTTTAAACCTCCTGCTCTGCGTCTTTCAACTCTGGTACCCGTAGTTCACCAACTTTAAAATAGCGTTCCATCTCTCCCTGGAGAAACCCCCAGGTCTCTTTGGCATTAGTCCGCCAGTTCGTAGGACAAGTTGAAAGGACTTCAACAAAGGAAAACCCCCTCCCCTCCAGCTGATTACGGAGAGCTTTTTTTAAATATCTTTTTAATTGGTTGTAATCCCCAACTGTTCCTCTGGCCACATATGTTCCTTTCGGAGCGATGGCCGCTACTAATTCCGGTCCGAGCAGTGGTGAGCCGGTCTTCTCCACATCCCGTCCGTAAGGGGTGGTGCCGGTCTTCTGTCCCGGTAAAGTTGTAGGAGCTAACTGCCCCCCGGTCATTGCATATAAAGTATTGTTCGCTAAAATCGCGGTAATTCGGTCGCCGCGCATAGCAGTATTAACTAAGTGTTGAGCGCCGATGGCATATCCTCCACCATCACCCATATAAGCGATACCAATCACTTCTGGTCTAGCCCTTTTCGCGCCCACAATCAAAGGGATCGTCCTACCGTGATGAGTTTGAATACTATCAACATTAAAAAAATCCCAACTCAGCAAGGAACAACCAATATCACATCCATAGAGAACTCGGTCTAAAATACCAAGTTCATCTACCGCCTCCCCCAAAGCTTTGAGAGCAATACCATGACCGCACCCCGGACAGAAACGATGAGGTTTGGTCTCTTTCCGCCAAGAAGTAGGCATGCTTTTATTCTCCATTCTTTCCCTGAGCACCGCCTGCTCTCCTCCTGACATGTTTTACCCCTCCTTTTTGCCTAAGGGAATTGAATAATTACCTTAAGCTTGTATTTGACCGATCTACAAAATGCTTCTAACTTTTATCCATTGAATTATGCAACTCCTTAACCTAGGTGCACAATAGTCGCTTCGATTTCTTCGGTTGTAATCCCCACACCCGGCCTTAATAACGAGGCGATGGTATTTGATAAGCCGTACAATTCTTCCTTGACGATCGAAAGTAACTGTCCGTAAGCTGATTCAACCACCACTATTTTAAGTTCAGGATTTTCTGAAACTACTCGCCGCAAAGCTTCTCCAGGAAAGGGACGGACGGTAATTGGCCGGAAATATCCCACTTTCCACCCTTGGAGCTTTAAGTTTTCGACCGCGCCTTTAGCCGCACGAGCTACAATCCCATGGGCTACTATTAAAACTTCGACTGCTGGGTCGCTCTCCTCTTCCCATTCTATTAAAGCCGGTTTGAGCTGTTCAAAATCAGTCACATACTCCATTAAAATCTTATTTAATTCTTCCTCGATATTAAAAGTATTGCGCAGATGAACCGGATCACGATCTAAATATGGGATTCCTGGTCTGAGCAGTATTGGTTCAGCAGTAAGATTCTCCCAGCCACGAGCCTCCGGTCGAAAAAGAGTTACCGTCTCTCTCATTTTAGCTTGATAACCATCACCCAGCACAAAAGCGGGAAATCGATACTTCCAAGCCGCATTAAAAGCTTTAATCGTATACTCAAAAAGTTCTTGGTGGGAGGAAGTAGAATAAACAATCCTCATTCCTTCCCCATTCCCACCGGTAGCAGTAAGTCTTAATTCTTGCTGGGAATAAATAACTGTAGCAGTCGAAGGTCCTCCCCGCTGTTGAATAACCCATACTCCCGGGAGTCTCATCATCTCCGCCATCGCGATCGGTTCCTGCATTAAAATATTACCCGGACCAGCAGTGCCAGAGAAAGTTTTCTTGCCGACTAAAGCGCCACCCAGCATGGCAAACCCCGCTGAGATCTCATCTTCGGTCTGGAGAAAACCCCTCCCAAAGTGCGGAGCAAGTTTTGCCCAATAATGCATAATCTCGTTTTGGGGAGTAATTGGGTAGCCATACATAAAGTCGGCATTCGCCGCTAGCGCCGCCCACGCAATCACCTCATTGCCAGTCATAAACATTCGTTTTTCCTTGTTAAGAACTTCCTCATATTCCTGTCTTAACCCTTCGCTGGCTATTTTCCCCACCTCGCTTTCACTTATCAAGCTTTTTGCGTTATCACCACATCGCATAGGGCATATACCTATCCAGTGGCCAAACCTTGTTTCCCATTAGATCAAACTCCCCGATTTCCTCGGCGTAAGGTCGTAAGACCGTAGTAGCTACTACTCTTATCCCCAATTCCCGGGCCACTTGGGTTACCAGCATTGCTCCTTCCTGAATTAGTTCGATGGTCGTCTCCTCCCCAAGATGAGTATTATTAATTAACCCATCTACCTCTCCAAATTCTGTAATATAACTTACAAGTAAGGAAAATGACGAAGTTAGTGGCCGCGTGATATTAATTACCAAGTTTAAATGAATTTTTTCCCTTCTCTCCTGAAAACTGCCTGTTATCAAATTTAGTATGTTACGACCATTGACTCCGTATCCCAAATCAATAATCACATCCCCCTTAAAATTAAAAGCCGTTGTCATCTCCGCTTTTAGCGGGATTCCGGCTTCTCCTAATCCGATCGTCTCCACTGTTTCCCATCCTAAAACATTAATTCCCACCTGCTCTAAAAACTTTTTAAGGGGCCGAAGTGTATAAAAAGGTTCTACTATATCCAAGTCCACCAATCTTACTTTTCTTCCCTCTTGAAGTAAATTCAAACTTCTATTAACAGCGTTTTCGCTTTTACCGCTGGCATATTCTCCCGCATAAGCTTCGAGTATTCTCCCCAAATTCACATCTCCTCCTACAATTAGGCTAATTGCCTTCTCCCTATATTCAACTGTCACTTGATAGCCTTACTGTAGCAACCGACTATCTATCGCGACCTCAGTAACAACGCAATTAGCTTAAGCTAAGGGATTATATAATTCGATTATTTAAAATTTAACCATAATCTATAGTCGTTCACGCTGGCTACCCTTCCCATCACAAAGTGATTTTAATCAAGGCCAGGTGAATCGACAAGCCCCGAAGTGATTTTTAGATTGGGTAAAAAGATACCGTGGGTAATTATGCAATTCACTAAAGTAGGAAATCTCTCCCTTAAAACCAACAGCATAAAACAGTCTAACATGGAAACCTTATAGGTGAGGTGAAATTAATGGGGAAAAAAAAGCTTACCCCAGCCCAGAGAAAATATCAAGAAAAAGCCAAAAAAGCTGAACCTAAACCTTTATATTTACGTAATGCCTTGTTTGCCTTCTTAAGCGGAGGATTAGTTTGTGTCATCGGACAAGGTTTAACGGATTTTTATAGCAGGATAATGAACCTTCCCCCAGAAGAAGCCGGAGACCCGGCAGTAGCTACTGTGATCCTAATTGGAGCTCTTTTAACCGGGTTTGGTGTTTTTGATAATATTGCCAAATATGCCGGCGCCGGGCTGGCAGTTCCGGTTACTGGCTTTGCCAATTCTGTGGTCTCCTCAGCGCTAGAGTTTCGGGAAGAAGGCTTGCTTTACGGGATAAGCGCTAAAATGTTTACCTTGGCTGGCTCAGTAATTACCTTCGGAGTCGTAACCGCTTTTATCATCGGTTTGATTTATGCTATATTTCTTTAAAAACAGTTTTTACTCAAGAGAATAAAAGGAGAGAACCATGGGTAAAAAAACTGGAAAACAAACTTACCAAATCGCCAATCCCCCTATGATTATTAGTACCGGAACAGTGGCGGGTCCCTTTGAAGGACTTGGCCCCCTAGCTCAAGATTTTGATGAAATATTAACTGATGCCCGTAACGAGCAAAGTTCCTTTGAAAAGGCCGAACGTTCGATATTAATCAAAGCCTGTCGGCTGGCTTTAGATCATGCCAGTTTCTCTTCTACTGAAGTTGATCTTTTTCTCGCTGGCGATCTTCTAAATCAGACCATTTCTTCTAATTTTTCTGCAATCTCCCTTGGCATTCCTTTCATTGGTCTCTATGGTGCCTGCTCTACAGCAGCCTTAGGTCTCGGTCTAGGAACTCTCATCCTTGATGGTGGTTTTGCCGGGTCGGTCTTAACTGCTACCTCCAGTCATAACTCTGCCGCCGAACGACAGTATAGATACCCCACCGAATATGGAGGACAACGTCGCTCCTACCAGCAATGGACCGTCACTGGAGCAGGAGCGGCCCTCCTGGGTTACACTGGTGAAGGTCCTCGGGTAACAGCCGTTACCTTTGGCAAAGTGATGGATTTAGGATCAACCGATCCTTTAAATATGGGAGCCGCCATGGCGCCGGCCGCCGCCGACACCATTGTTCGGCATTTTCAAGACACCGGTTGGGATCCGAATTCTTTTGATCTGATTGTCACCGGTGATCTGGGAAAGGTTGGTCTTGACCTTTGTCGTCAAGAACTTAGCGAGCAGGGGATAACCCTTGGGGATAACTTTAATGATTGTGGGGTCATGATCTATGATCTCAGTAAACAAGATGTCCATGCGGGAGGAAGTGGCTGCGCCGCCTCGGCGCTGGTCACCTACGGGCCTCTCTACCGCAGACTAAAACGGAAAGAGATCCACCGGCTGCTTTTAATCGGCACCGGAGCTCTGCACAGTCCCACTTCGTATATGCAAGGAGAAAACATTCCTTGCATTGCTCATGCTGTTAGAATCGAGGTTTAGAACAAATGCCTGGAAAATCCGTAGCGCAATGGGTCGAATGGAAAGGAGTTTTGCACCTTGGGTTTAATTGAAAGTTTTAGCCGTATGTTGCTGGATAATGTGACCGATAAGTTTCTTTTACGTTTGATGCGTGACCCTTATGTGGAAAATATCTGGGAACTAGTCTCGACCACCATGAAAGTCACCCCGCTTCAGCTGATGGAGATCGTGCTCCGGGCGGAAAAAGGAAAACCCCTAGGCCGTCCTTTTGGCAGTGTCTACCACTTCTCTCCTTGGCAGGAGTTGATGTTTAACCCGGTTCATCTCTTTCGTCTGCCCACTGCCGATCCGAAGACGGTAACTACCAAGGTAACCCTGGGACTGAATGCTGCCAGACCTTTAGAATTACAGATTCCCATCATTATTTCCGGGATGTCCTATGGAGGAGCCCTAAGTAAACAAGCTAGAATCGCCTTAGCAAAAGCTTCGACCCAAGCAGGCGCCGCTACCAATACCGGAGAAGGCGCCTATCTTCCCGAGGAACGGGAAAATGCCGTCAAATATATTTACCAGTACCACCGGGGTCTATGGCCCCATGGCAACAAAAAAGAATTTTACACTATGGCTGATATGATCGAGATCCAATTAGGACAAGGAGCGCAAGCTTCTGCTCCCCAAACCACCCTGGCGGAGAAGATCAACGAAGAATTCCGCGAGATCTACGGTCTCGCCGAAGGAGAAGATATGGTCATCGCCTCTCGCTTACCAGGACTTGAATCTCCCGAAGATCTAAAGAACTTGGTCTCACGACTGAAAGAAGAGACCGGAGGCGTTCCCATCTCCTATAAATTTGCCGCCACCCATTATCTTGAAGCAGAGATCGAAATCGCCTTACAGGCAGGAATAGATGTAATCGTCATTGATGGAGCCGAAGCCGGAACTCATGCCGGGCAGCCCTTGCTGGAAGATGATTTCGGTCTTCCGACCATGCATGCGTTGGTTAGAGCAGCGGACTTTCTAGTAGAAAAAGGAGTCAGGGATCGAGTCTCTATTATCGCCAGCGGAGGATTTTTCTCTCCCGGGCACTTTTTAAAAGCCATGGCCTTGGGAGCAGATGCGGTTTATATCGGCACCGCCGCCGTGATGGCCATGATCCATACTCAAATGGTTGAAACCGCACCTTTAGAACCCCCAACCCAGTTAGCTTTAAACAGTGGTCGGCTCAAAGAGGAGCTAGATCTGGACTTAGCTGTGGAAAGCCTTACTAATTATCTAAAATCCTGCGTTGCCGAGATGGTGCTAGGCGCAGTAGCAATGGGTAAAGAGTCGCTCTCGGCTGTCGATCGTAACGATCTTTGCGCCCTCACCCCTGAAGTAGCTGAGCTGACCGGTGTTCAACTTGCATATCGGAGAAAGACCTATGATTTTCCCCAACCAGCCGAAGTAAGAAAAAATAGTGAGAACAGAGCTTATCAATAATAAATCTCACCTTTCGCACCCACTAAGTCGTCAACGTTAACAACCACTTGGCCCAAGTAAAAAACAAGATGAAAGTTAACGTTGATCGAACAAGCCTCGAAGTGTTTTCTATATAGTCGCTCACGCTGGCTACTTTCCCCATCACGAAGTGATCTAAAGCAAAGCCAAGTGAATCGACAAGCAAGTTGTTCATGCCGCCTACCGACAGTATAACAAAGAAATGTAAATCAAAGACGGGTGAATCAACAAAGGAGGAATTTCCTGAATTGGTTAAATACACGCTTAGGGTAATTATGCAATTCCCTCAGGTGCGAAAAGTGAGCTAAGTAAAGGTAAACCATTAATTAGTTTCGATTTTGACTGGTAAACTCTTTCCACACTGATTACAGAATTTAGCGTCATCAGAGATTTTTGCTTCACAATAAGGACAAAACCTTTTTCCTCGCGCTTCCTGGGACTCACGGTAAACTTGCTTTAACTCTTTTTCCTTCTGCTTAACCTGCTCTTCCAAAGTAGCTATCACTTTACACTTTTCCTTCAGTTTTTCCTGATCAAAATTTTCCTCACTATACATAGTATAAGTTAATTCACCCAAGGCTGGGAAATAAGATCTCATCTTGCTTTTTAATTCATCGATCTCTTTTTTTACTTTTGAGACTTGTACTACCTCTTTTGTTTTAACATTGATTGTGGTTGTTAATTTATCAACACTCTTTTTTACATCTTGCCATAAATCGGCCAATTTTTTTCACCTCCATAATACTATCTATGGAAATTGCATAATTACCTTAAATTTGCATGTGAACGAACTCCTTACTAATAATGTTCGTAACACACATCTATTTTATAGTAAGCTAAAATATTACTACTCCTGCTAAGTTTCTCACTTTACAGATTTCGCTCGGCTTTTATTCTAAATTTTCAATAAAATTATTTCTCTCACCCATATTAAGAAATTGCAATTTAATTATTTAACATTTGACCACAATTTATAGTAAAAGGTTTTAACGAAACAGTTTGTCTTTATAGTAAGAAACAAGACCGGCAAACACCGGTCTTGTTCAGAAACGTCTTCTTAAGCATGGGTTTAACTATTTGCTATCCACCTTAGCCATATGACAAATCAGGTCTACCACCTTGTTAGAATAACCCCACTCATTATCATACCAAGCCACTAATTTAACAAAGTTATCATTTAAAGCAATTCCAGCTTTAGCATCAAAGATCGAAGTGTGGGGGTCATGAATAAAGTCGGAAGAAACGACATCATCCTCAGTATAAGCTAAAATTCCTTTTAGTTCATTTTCAGAAGCCTTTTTAACCGCCGCTTTAATCTGTTCATAAGAAGTTGCTTTTTCCAACCGACAGGTTAAATCGACAACAGATACATTAATGGTTGGAATGCGGAAAGACATACCTGTAAGTTTACCATTAAGTTCGGGAATAACCTTGCCCACAGCCTTAGCCGCACCGGTAGAAGAAGGAATGATGTTCGCGCTCGCTGCCCGTCCCCCTCTCCAGTCTTTCTTCGAAGGACCATCAACGGTTTTTTGAGTAGCGGTCATGGAGTGAACGGTGGTCATCAAGCCTTCGACGATCCCAAAATTATCATTAATCACTTTGACCAAAGGAGCCAAGCAGTTGGTGGTACAGGAAGCATTAGAGACCACCTTCATATCTTTATTGTACTTATCATGGTTAACACCCATTACAAACATGGGCGCATCCTTTGAAGGAGCGCTAATCACTACCTTTTTGGCGCCGCCTTTAAAATGAGCAGAAGCTTTTTCTGTAACGGTAAAAACGCCTGTTGATTCCACTACGTACTCAGCCCCACAGGAGCTCCAAGGAATTTCTGCCGGATCCATACACCCGAAAACACTAACCTTTTTCCCGTTAACCACTAGTTTCTCATCTTCAATCGTCACTTCACCCTTAAAACGGCCATGAACAGTATCATACTTTAACATATAAACCATGTAATCAAGGGCAATAAAAGGATCATTAATCCCCACGATCTCCACTTCCGGATTATCAACTGCCGCTCTAAAAACGAGCCGCCCGATCCGTCCGAACCCATTAATCCCTACTTTAACTGACACTTTTAGTACCTCCTTTTCAATCCAACCGGCTGAATTTATGAGGACATTTAAGTCGTCCTCGCAAACGGTTTACTTCTAATTGTATATAAAATTTTTTTATTCTTCAATAACAAAAAGGAAAAAAAGGAGAAATTTAACCTAATTATTATAACCCAAAATCACAAAAGGTTGAATATTGCTGGTTTAGGAATTTACAACCTCAAAACTTCCTCAAGTTCTATGCCTATCTGGACGATATAAATTTAAGGATTGCATAATTCAATTATTTAAGATTAACCACAATATATTGATAGCCTAATACTAGTTAAACACTATATATTGTGGTTAAACATAAGCTTAGGTAATTATGCAATTCCCTCAATTCTGAAATTATATCCATTCAAAATCTATTTTATAAGTATTTTGACGCTAACATGAGCATGCCGATTATAAGGAGGCTTTTTAAGTGACCACCGATCGTGAACAGCAAGACATCGATTTTACACTCTTACCTTCCTTTATTATCGAAACCGAGGAGCAATTAGAAAGATTAATTCAGCTTCTTTTGTTAATAGAGGAAAATCCAGAGCGGCAAGCAGATCATCTGGATGAGTTATTCCGCCTTATTCATCAGCTGAAAGGATCTTCCGCCATCGTCGGTTTAACGGATCTTAGCGTCTCTTTACATGAAGTGGAAAACTTACTTGAGCAAGTTCGGGAAAAAAACGCTAGTTTTGAAGAACATTTAATTAATTTATTAATCGAATTTGCCACCGCTCTGGAAGCAGCGCTAGAAAATCAATTAACCGATTTCAATAAAGATTACTGGATTTCCCGGTTTAGAAAATGCCATCCCGACCTTGAAGATGACCAAACTTACGAGATCATTAAACCGGATATCCCCCTCATTCTCAGCCGGGAAGAGAAAGAGTTGGTCGCCTCCTCCCAGGAAGAGGATAAGATTATCTACGGCATCGAACTCCTTTTTACCCAAGAAGCGCCTTTAAGAAGCGTTGTCGCCATCGCCTTTTATAATTACTTACAAAGATTCGGAGAAATCCTGACCACGGCTCCACCTTTCTCTCAGCTAGCTGAAGAAAACTTTGCAATTTTTAAAGCGGTTTTAATTAGCGAAAAACCGCTCACTTTAGAAGAACAACAAAAGATTATAACCTTTCCAGTTAACGATGGAGTTGAAAAAGTATATATCAGAGAATGGACATACCGAAAAGAAGAAAGCTCTTCTTTTAATAAAACAATCCGGGTGGATACCGAGCAAATCGATGAACTTATTAAACAACTAGAAAAACTGAGCGCCATCAAAACCGCCTTATGCCATCTTTACTCCTTAAAAAAACAGGATGCTGCCACTTGGGAAGAGCTGGGCGCAAACTTAAAAGACCTTGAACACCTTGTTGCTAGCCTACAGTTGGAAGTGGACAATTTGCGTATGGTCCCCGTAAAACAAATATTTTCCAGGTTTACTAATTATATACGGAAGATGGCCCAGCAAACCAAGAAAATAGTGAAGATCGAACTCCGCGATCAAAATATCAAAATTGATAAAGATATAGCAGAACAATTAATCGATCCGCTGACCCAATTGATTAAAAACGCGATTGATCATGGAATTGAAACACCTGCGGAAAGAAAACAAGCTGGCAAGAAAGAAGCCGGAACCATTTGGCTGGAAGCGCGCCAGGATGGTAAATATCTCCATATTAGTGTTAGAGACGATGGTCGTGGTCTTGATTTTATAAAAATTTCCAGTACGGCAGTTGCTAGAAAATTGACTGCAGACCAAAAACGCTTTTCTACTGACAACATTAGTGAGCTTCAACAAATCATCTTTACCCCAGGGTTCTCCACTTCCGAACAGGTTAATAACCTCTCTGGCCGTGGAGTCGGTCTTGATATTGTAAAAACCAACCTGGACAAGCTGCAAGGAATAATTGAGATTATAAGCCAAGAACAACAAGGCGCCACCTTCACTTTAAAAATCCCTTTTACCTTTATAGAGGGGCCCACACTAAACAAAGGGAATTAATAAAGGTCATCAATACTGAAGCTGTACTTAACTATTTTCTTAAATTATAATTACTGGAGAAGATTTATTATGAAAATGAGCAACAAAAGAATAGTTACAATCTTTAGTGGGGACTGTTTTGTCTCCGAAAACCGCAACATAATAATCAGCACTATTCTCGGTTCTTGTGTCGCGGTTTGTCTTTATGATAAATGGGCTGGAATAGGTGGTATGAACCACTTTATGCTTCCAACTCGTACTCAAGATCGCAGCAAGAAACAAAGCTCCCATGAGCTTTATGGTCTTCCTTCCCTACAAAAAATGGTTAAAGAATTACTACGAGCTGGCGCTGTAAACCCAAGACTTGAAGCAAAAGTTTTTGGCGGCGCTAAAGTAATAAAGGAACTGCCCTTAAATATACCGAAGTCTAATATTGAATGTGCTCTTGATTTTTTAAAGCAACATGATATCAAAGTCATTTCTAGTGATACCGGGGGAGAATTTGGCAGAAAAGTATTATTTGACCTTTCCGATTTTTCTGTTTATGTAGAAACCCTGACCAACACGAAAATAACACAACTGGAGAGTTTTATCAATGAACAAAGGAACATCAATACTTCCTCCCAGTGACCAAGAGATTAACGAGTTATGTAAAATCATCAATACAAATCTGGGTTTTAAGTACGATCACCAAAAAAAATATCTAATTGTCTCACGCTTAGATAAACATTTGGCGCAATTAGGTTTCACTACCTATCGCCAATATCTTGAGTATTTACAAACTGAGCCCGAGGAGCATAGTATCCTTTTTTCCTTATTAACCACTAATGTAACTTCCTTCTTCCGAGAAGCTATTCATTTTCAATATCTTAAGAAGGTTCTACTCCCCCATTACCGAAAAGTAAACACCGGCCCTAAAAAAATCCGAGCATGGTCTGCCGGTTGTTCATCTGGGGAAGAACCTTACAGCCTAGCAATCACTCTTCGCGAAAGCCTCGGCGCCGACTGGGATATTATGATCCTCGCTACTGATATTAGCGCTCAAAAATTAACCATGGGTTCCAAAGGAGGGCCCTACACCAGGGAACAGGTGGCGATGATCCCCCCACACCTGCTCAGTAAATACTTTTCTCCAGAAAAACATAAAGAGGAAACCCTTTACCGAGCAACACCTCTTCTCCGTCAACTGGTGGCCTTTCAATTAGTCAATCTTCTAGATCAACAGGCTCTTCCTCAACATATTCGCCTGAATCTCATCTTCTGTCGCAATGTCTTTATTTACATGGCCGAGGAGGCTAAAAACCAAATCCTATCACAGTTTTACTCCCGTTTATATCCCAATGGTTATCTTTTTCTAGGCCTCTCCGAATCCTTAAATAGCTCTGACTCTCGCTGGAACTCAATCGGAAAATCTATCTATCAGAAAAAATAAACTAGGAGATGATTTAGATCGAAAGGAAGATTAGGGTTTTAATCGTAGATGATTCAGCCTTTATTCGTTGCTTTTTATCTGATCTTATTCAAGAAACGGAAGATTTGGAAGTAGCGGCAGTGGCTCCTGATCCCACAAAAGCCTTAAGATACCTTAAAGAACAAACAATCGATGTGATCACCCTTGATGTTGAGATGCCGAATATGGATGGGTTAGAATTTCTTCGTTACCTCATGAAGTTCCATCCCAAGCCGGTACTAATGATCAGTTCTTGGACCCATACCAATAGTGAGTTGGCTGTCAAAGCTTTAGCGCTAGGGGCTATAGATTGTGTGGGTAAACCAGTAATTGGCTTTCGTGAAGGAATGGAGAAGTTAAAGACAGAAATTATTACCAAAATCAGAGTAGCAGCCCAAGCCCATGTTAGTAAAAATTCTTTAGTTTCCCTCCCAAGCCGACAGGCTTCAGAACACGCTTTCCCTGTTTCGGCAGGAACCGGATTAGAAATTACCACCGATAAAGTGATTGTAATTGGCACCTCTACCGGTGGCACTGTAGCTCTGACCGAAATCTTTAAAGAGCTGCATCCGCAGGTTCCAGGGATAATTGTTATCCAACATATGTCCGCAATGTTCACCCCTTCTTTTGCCTCCTCTCTGCAGCAAGCAAGTCATCTGCGAGTTCACGAAGCCAAAGATGGGGAGCAAATCCTTGCTGGTCAAGCTCTGGTTGTGCCGGGAGGAAAAAGTCTAACGATCAAAAAAAGCGGCGCTAAATATCATACGATCATCGCGCCGCCTTTAAAAGATTCGATTTATAATCCCTCAATTAATCACACCTTTAACTCCGTAGCTTTGGTAGCTGGGCGTAATGCTATGGGTATTATTCTGACCGGAATGGGAGATGATGGCGCCGAAGGGTTAAGAGCCATGAGAGAAAATGGAGCCTACACCATCGCCCAAGATGAAAAAACTTCTGTTATTTATGGAATGCCCCAAAAAGCCTGGGAAAAAGGGGGAGCAGTAAAACAAATCCCTCTTGAGCGGATTTCCTCCGAGATTCACCTATGGGCTGGTTTAAAGTAGTAAAAAAGCTCGTCTCACTTTACTTGTCTTTGGAATAATTCTCGAGCAAGGATGCTTGTCGTGCAACGTCAATTGTATCTATCAAACTACAGTGCTCAAAAACAACACAGCAGTAAAATTCCATACTGATTAGGAGTTAATAAAGTAGGCGCCACTATGAACTCCTTCTTCTCCTCATGTAAAGCCATCACTGCTTTTCCAGTTAGATAGCCCAGCATTGAGCCGAAGAAAACATCCGAAGGCCAATGCGCTTGATCATACACCCTGGAGAGAGCCGTTGCTCCAGCCAATCCGTAAACTAACACTGGGATATATTTATTTTCCTGATAGATGGTAGCAAGCACTGAAGCTATAGAAAAAACCCCAGCCGAATGCCCTGAAGGAAACGAAAGGTTTTTTAGAGAGAGACCCGGCCCATCCCAAGTATAATAAGGATCGCCAGTATTAGGTCGATGCCGGTGAGCAGTCATTTTTAAGATATAAACAAAAGAGCTACTAACCAAATAACTCTCCAAGCATAATCCAGCGCTTTCCGTGATCTTTTCTTCTCCGGCAGAACAACCGTAAAGGTATAAACCGGCCAGTGAAGGCAGAAGATAAAGCCCATTACCCAAAGGCTGAACCACTGTAGAAACTAAGTCCCAAGCTTCATTGCGTTGCTCTTGAACCAAGGCGAAAAGTTTAGCGTCATTGTTATAGAGCATAACCGTAGTTCCAAGTACTAAGGAAGCTGTTAACCACTGTTTTTTCTCCCAGTGCAACGGGGAGAGAGTAAGCTCTCGGAAATCCGAAAGAAACTGCTTAACCGGTGGATTACTGGTTTCAACACTATTTTTAAGTTCAGCCGCCGATACCGGATTAGCGCTCAACAGTAAAAGAAAAACCAGCGCCACCAGTTTGGTGGTTAATGTAAAAAAGGATTTATTACTTATTGGCTCCATCTGCTTCATCATCCTACTTTTATCTTGAACAGTCTATTATTTATCTTTATCTCTAATCTCCACCCGTCGGATCTTCCCACTAATCGTCTTCGGTAGTTCAGTCACAAACTCCACCACTCGGGGATACTTATAAGGAGCCGTTATCCTCTTGACATGATTCTGAAGTTCTTTAGCAAGCTCCTTGCTGGGGGAGTAATTTACCGTCAAGACTACACTGGCCTTCACAATCTGTCCCCGATCAGGATCCGGAACACCGGTGACCGCGCATTCCAGAACCGCCGGATGTTCCAATAAAGCGCTCTCCACTTCAAAAGGGCCGATGCGATAACCGGAACTCTTAATCACATCATCAACCCTACCGACAAACCAATAGTAGCCATCTTCATCCCGCCAGGCGGTATCTCCCGTATAATATCGACCATCATGCCAGACACTCTCGGTTTTTTCTCGATCTCGATAATAGCCGCTGAAAATCCCCACCGGTTTTTGTTGATCCGTGCGGATGACGATCTGGCCAACCTCCCCTACCTCACAGGGAACGCCGTCTTCACCGATAATCTCCACCTCATAACCAGGCGAAGGTTTACCCATTGAACCTGGTTTTGGTTCCATCCAAGGGAAGGTGCCAATGGCCACCGTTAACTCGGTCTGACCGTAAGCCTCCATTAATTTGATTCCGGTCATCTTTAGAAACTGGTAATAAACCTCAGGATTCAGCGGTTCTCCGGCTACCACACAATATTGTAGCTTCTGTAAATTATAGCGCGTTAAGTCCTCTTTAATCAAATACCGGTAAATAGTGGGCGGCGCGCAAAAAGTAGTCACTCCGTATTTTTCAATCACTTGTAAAAGCTCTTGCGCATGGAATCTTTCAAAATCATAAACAAAAACCGCACTGCCAGCCAACCATTGTCCATAGAGCTTCCCCCATACCGCTTTCGCCCACCCGGTTTCCGCTACCGTCAGGTGAAGGCCTCCCTCTTGAACATTTTGCCAATACTTAGCAGTGACAATATGTCCCAGGGGATACTCGAAATTATGCATCACCATCTTTGGGTAACCGGTCGTTCCCGAAGTAAAATAAAGCAGTGCAATATCTTCAGGAGTAAATTGTTCCTCTGTCCTTTGAAAACAAGGCTCGGATTTTGCCAGCTCCCGTTCGAAATTCAGCCACCCCGACCGTTCTCCATTGACCAAAACTTTAACTTTAAGTGTAGGAGATTCCTGCCCCGCGGCTTCGATATGCTTAACCACCTCATCATCAGCCACGGAAATAATCATTTTTACATTAGCCGCCTTATTACGATAAACAATATCGGGCGCCGTTAACAGATGGGTTGCCGGGACCGCAATCGCTCCTACTTTATGCAGGCCTAGCAGCGCAAACCAAAATTCGTAGCGCCGCTTAAGAATCAACATCACCGGATCCCCTTTTCCGATTCCAACCCGCTGTAAAAAACCCGCCATCCGATCACTATACTCTTTAACTTCGGAAAACCGAATATTTCGACTGTTTCCCTGCTCATCGCACCAGACGATTGCGATCTTCTCCGGAGTTTCCTCCGCAATTTTATCTACCACATCATAAGCAAAGTTAAAATTGGGAGGCGTCTTGATCTTAAAATTCTTTACAAATTCATCATAAGAATGGAAATCTCCTGCTACAAATCTTTTCAACATCAATTTTTCCAACCTCACTTATCAACTATACTATGACCGCCAGAAATTGAGCCGGTTCCCCATTTAAGGCCCTCATCCCATGATCAATACCGGAATCAAAATATAAAGAATCTCCGGGGTAAAGAATAATTTCATACCCATCAAGAAACACTTTGAGGGCGCCGGAGAGCAAATAGTTAAATTCCTGACCCGGATGGTTATTAAGCTTCAAGGGATGCTCCTCTGCTTCCGGTTCGACCGTGACCAGAAAAGGTTCAGCCCTTTTCAGAATGAAGTTATAGGCCAAATTCTGGTATTTATAGTCTTTTCTTCTTTGGACGGAAACCCCTCTCCCCTTCCTGGTTAAAGCATAATTACGCAAACGTGGCTCTTCCCCGGTAATTAAGGAACTAAGCTCAAGCTGGAATTTTTGAGCAATCTTGTATAAAATACCAACAGGAATATCATCAGTTCCCGCTTCATAGCTCTTATATAAATCCACTGTAATCTTTAGCTCCCTGGCAAGCTCGTCTTGGCTTAAACCGGCAATCTCCCGCATTTCTTTAATTCTGGCCGCAATCTGTCTAATTTCTTCCTCCATTTTCTCTACTCCTTCCCACTATAACTATTATGAACGACAATCCAGAAAATGTCTTTGGAGCTTCTCGACCCACCTGGCTCAAATCATCACTTCACGTCTATGGGCGGTAGCCAGCGTGAGCGACTACTTCTTGAATAAAATATAATTTAAATATTTTTACATATTTATTCCTTGGTTCGAATTAGTATTAAATTCTTGCCTTCTTTCCAAACTCCTCTTTTTTTGAAAAAAGACCGCCCCTAAGGACAGTCCGCCTCTATTCTCCCTTGTCCTGTAGATAATTTTTAATCGCGGTCATAAAATCATCCCCGTATTTCACTAGTTTCTGCATACCGACCCCTTTTATCGACAGCATCGCTTCTTTATTTAAGGGCTGGCGCCGCGACATTTCACGAAGGGTACTATCGGGGAAAATGATATAGGGCGGAACTTTTTCACGCTCAGCAATTTGTTTTCGTAACCTACGTAAACGTTCAAAAAGAGGGTCTTCTTCTCGTTCCGGATCCGTAGTCGTCACTATTTTCCCCTTAACTTTTTGATGCTCTTTCAAAACCAAAACGGCCTTAGACCGCAGTTTAACAACAGGGTACTCGCCGCCGGTCAGGGCCAAATAATCCTCAGCAATTAACTGATTTATTAAGTCCTTGATCTCAGGCAAGGTCCTTTCTTTCATTAACCCATAAGTAGAAAGGCGATCAAATCCTAAACTCCGCAGTCTTTTCGTGGAAGACCCTTTTAAGACCCCGGCAACCGTATTCACTCCATACGAACCACCCATCCGAATAATACAAGAAAAGGTTTTTTCAGCTTCCTCCGTAATATCCACGATCTCCAATTGATCATTACAATTACTGCACTTATGACAATTCTCCGGAAATTCTTCCTCTCCAAAGTATTCCAAGATAAATCCACGTAAGCACTGGGAGGTATGGACATAATCGGCCATTGTTTGCAATTTATCCAGTTCACTTTTTTTCCTCGCTGGCGAGTAAACCGTCTGTTCGATCAAGTATTTTTGAATAATAATGTCTTGAGGGCTGAACAATAAAATACACTCGCTTGCTTCCCCATCCCGACCTGCCCGACCTGCCTCTTGGTAATAGGCTTCCATATTTTTGGGAAGATTATAGTGGATGACATAACGAATATTTGATTTATCAATTCCCATCCCGAAAGCATTAGTCGCTACCATAATTTGCAGGTTATCATTTAAAAATTCTTCTTGAAAAAACTTTCGCTCCCGATCGTTTAAGCCCGCATGATATTTCCCTACGGCCAATCCTTTTTTACTTAAAAAATCATATAAATTTTCTACTTCTTTTCTCGTGGCCGCATAAATGATCCCAGCTTCTCTTTTGTTCTCTCCAATATACTTCAGGATAAAATTCTTCTTTTCAACTCGGCGATAGACACTAAAATACAGATTACTCCGGTCAAACCCAGTCATATAGATATTAGCATGATGAAGCTCAAGTAAACTGATGATATCGGCTTGGACTTCCTCAGTTGCTGTCGCCGTAAAAGCGGCGACCACTGGTCGACTGACCAGTTTTTTAATAAAAGGTCCAACCCGGCGATAACTAGGTCGGAAGTCGTGACCCCACTGCGACACACAATGGGCTTCGTCAATGGCTAAAAAGGAGACTTCCAGTTTTTTTACCATCTCGAGAAAAGAATCGGCTTCCAACCGTTCCGGAGCGATATATAAGATCTTATACTCGCCAGCCGCCGTCTTTTCGATTCTCCGTTCTACCTCTTTAAGCGATAAAGAGCTATTAATAAAAGAAGCGGGGATCCCCAAGTTTTCTAAGGTGTCAACCTGATCTTTCATTAAGGAGATCAAGGGTGAAACCACCAACGTAACACCGTTAAAAAGTAAAGCTGGGATCTGAAAACAGATTGACTTCCCGGCACCGGTAGGCATAATGGCAAAAGTATCCTTTCCCTGCAAGATGCTTTTTATTACCCTGGCCTGTCCCCCCCGGAATTTGGCATAGCCATAATACTTCTTAAGCAATGCTTCCGCCTGTTCCAGAATATCCTTCACCTCCGGTTTTTTCGCTTACTACTCTTTAAGCAATCGCAGAATCATTTTATCAAGTAGTTTGCTCACAAAAAGCAAAATTTCATTCCATTTATGCTTTTTGTGGTCTAATCATCAAGTATTACTTCGAGATAAAGCATCATCCCCCTTTTTTTTAGTCGCTCACGCCGGCTTCCTAATATCACAAAGTGATTAAGATCAAAGGCGGGTAAGTCGACCAACTGTCCTGTAGGATTTTATTCAAGACCAGATAAATCAACTAGGGCTATTTTCTGGGTAGCTTGACAAAAAGAAATCGGAAGTTTATAGTAAATAAAAAAAAGGAGCAGTATGATGTCTATTGATCTTCACCTTCATACTCAGGCTTCCGACGGTACCTTAACTCCGAAAGAACTCCTTGCTAAGGCGAAAAAATACGGTCTCATGGCTGTCTCCATTACCGATCATGATGTCATCGATTCCCTCCAAGAAGGGGTGGCCATTGCCGCTAACTTAGGGTTGACTTTTATTCCAGGGGTAGAGATCTCCGCCAGTTACACAGCGGATCTGAGCCTTCATATTTTGGGTTATGGGATTGATCCGCAAAACCCTAAGCTACGTAAGGTTCTTCGCCAAAATCAACAGGCTTGGGAGCAAAGTGAAGAAGATTCCATTGCTGCACTTGAAAAGATTAACATCAAAATAGACCGTCTAAGATATAATTACTGGAAAACCCATTCTGAGATGGGAGGGTGGCCACTGTTTAATACCTTGAGAGAAATGGGTTTAGTTAGCGACATGAAGGAGTACTTCAGTAAGTATTTTGGCTGGGGGCAACCGGCCTACATTACTATTCTCTTTGCCTCTCCCCGCGAAGTCATTTCGGCTATAAAGGCCGCCGGCGGTGTGCCTATTCTTGCTCACCCCGGGCTGTATGTGGAGGGTACAACTAAACTTATTACCAGAGCAAGCTTTCGGCAAACCTTAATTAGTTGGGGCATCGAAGGGCTGGAGGCGATCGCTAGTGGCCATTCGGCAGAAGAAACCGCTTTCCTGTTAACTTATTGTCAAAATAATAATCTTCTGGTGACCGGAGGGTCCGACTACCATGGAGAGTTTGCCGGGCGAAGCTTGGGAGTGCCTAAAGTGGATGATGCTTATCTTCAACCCTTATTATCCGCCATTGAACAAGCGCAACAGAGAATTATAGTAAAACATATTTAACTTAGTGTTTAATTTAAGGAATTGCATAATTCAATTATTTAAGATTTGACCACATTATATTGATAGCCTAATAAAAGCCAAACACTATATATTGTGGTCAAATACAACCTTAAGGTAATTATGTAATTCCCTCAATTACATCTCTCTAAATTTGCTTCGTAGACTCTAAGGGAATGAACTCTGCTAAAAATTCACCTTTAGCCCCACGACCAGGTTCCAGTCATCCCGGGTGTTTTGGATCTCCCCTTGGACAGTAGCATGGGGATTTACGCTGGTCTTGCCTCCGACCACCACCAAATCACTGATTAAGTCCTCAGCTCCATAGAAACCACCGTAAAACAATAAGGTAGGTGATACGTCATAAGCAGCCTCTGCGTAAAAACCAAAATTAGTCTCTTTTTGCTCATTCTTTCGGCTATTGACACTCACCACTTCACATAAGAGATTAAGCAGTCCGCTGGTAAAGTCGGCATCGATTAAAAGAGCAAAATCACTGGCATCGAATTGTTTAGCCCGGTTAATGGAAGCCAAACCCACTCCAATCTCCAGCTCCGGATTGATCGCGAACGCTCCGCGTCCCACTAAATCGGTCCCTTCCCCAAAATAGTCGTTGGATACCGAGCCCACTAGAGCAAACTGATTAAAACTCGTCTTATATTTCACCCCAATCCCTTTATTAAACCCCGGATCTGCTGGGGCGACCACCCCTCCCTGCCATTGCACCTTCTTGGCCAGGCTTCCATTCATCGTCTCCGATTGGTCAGAAGCCCACTCAATGGAGAAGCGTCCGATATTGACCTCATCATCGCGGAGCACGTCATGAAGGTAATAATAGGCAATAATTTCTTCTTTGTAACCTTGATCGAAATTGAGTTCCCCCCTAACTCCGTCCTTGGCGCTTAAGTCGGCATTAAAATCGAGGGTAAGACCGTCAAAAAAGAACCCGGAATAATCGGAATTAATGCCAAAACCTACCCGCAGTTCGCCGCTGTCGATTACAGGGGCGGCATTAGACGGCCCCGTTACTAAAAAAAGCATCAGAACACCAACGAAAATAAAACCTGGTTTCTTCATGATTAATGGTTTAATGAAAGCAGATAGTTCTCGCAAAGTTAAATCCCCCTTACAAATTTAAAAAGTCCCTACCAGCATTAAATAGGAACTTTCAATTCAAGTTTACTAAAATCCTGCCGGGCAACTATATTTTTACATTTACTCTTCATTTAAAAGTTTTGCCTACCTATACCCAGAAAATAGCCCTAGTTGATTCACCCGACTTTGATTAAAGCACTAGCGTGCACTAAGGAAGGTCGGCGTGAACAACTAATTAAAGATGCCTTTGGGGCTTGTCGAGGCGCCTGGCTTAGATTTTTCATCATTTCATGTGCGCGGGCAGCCAGCGTGAGCGACTACTAAGGAAATACATAATTATATTTTATTCGAGGGAATTGTCTAAAAGAATAAATTAGGGATTGGACCTAAAATATGAAGATTAGTCAATTCCTAGTAGGACTAGTAAGATACTATGATCAAATTTAAAATAACGAATTATACAATTTCTTAACACTAAAAATTGGCAAAAACCCTTGTTAAATCAATTCCCAAATCAGGAAAGATCTCCACCTTCACCTCTTCCTCGGTCGTATAAACCTGAGGAGGACCATACTTACCATCATTTCCTATTTTATATACTTGCAGAGTTTTATTCGTGGGATCGGCTAACCAGTATTCCAGTACTCCCACTCGCTCGTATAAATCACGTTTGATTTTCATATCCTTGCCGGCAGTATAGGGAGAAAGGATTTCAATCACCAGATCAGGAGCGCCTTTACAGCCCCGTTCATCCAGCTTGTTTTCGTCACAAACCACCACCAGATCCGGTTGAACTACTGTCTCAATCCGTTCATCCTCTTCATCGCCCTTTGGTAAACGCACATCAAACGGCGCCGCATATACCTGGCAGTTTTTATCTTTAAGGTAAACAGCCAATTGGAGCATAAGTTCTCTGGATATATCCTGATGCGCCCTTGATGGCGCCGGCGTCATATTATAAGGAACACCATCGATCAGCTCCCAACGCTCTTCATCCGGCCAAGTCAAATAATCCCCATAAGTATACTTCTCTTTGGTAGCGGCTTCAAGTTTGGTTTCCCGGACTTTAAACTTCACAACCCTTACCTCCCTTACCAAACCTTTTTGAACAAAGATAAGTGTTTTATTTTATACTTTCTCCTTGCCCCTTATTTGCAAGTCTTGCCCTTAAATCCGAAAATACCTCTTCAATAGTAAAAAACGTTGATTAGTAATCTTTGCTTCTAATTCCGCTTCTTTTAGTTTTAGATTTCTTTTTCAAACAGTTTGTATTCATAGGCTTTTATTTATAAATCTGGAACGAGTTTAATAGGTGGCATATCACCCCTGTGCTTAGGCTCAGATCGCAGGGAAGCTATTATGCCGATCAAAGAAACTACTAAAGCTAGTACTCAGCAAAGTAAGGCCTGCCAGTAATCACTTTCATTTGGTCAATGATATTTTAATCCATTCAATTGACAAAATCCAGCAACAATAATTTCATTGATTCAAATCATTAAATATTCCCTAACCATTTTAATATGTACTCAGGACTTTCCTTTAAAACATACATTCGCTTATAATTCTCTTTATTTTCTAGTATATTTTCTTTTATAAGAACTTTAATAACGCTGTAGACAAGCGTTTTGGGAGACTTTTTATAATTTGTTTCTTGAATAATTTTATCATTCAATAGCGAAGATATCGTAGATGTCTTTATAAAATCCTTATTATATCGAACAAATTAGTCTATGATAGTTCTAACAATTTCTTCAAATATATGTATGGGAATTATATTGGGATAACTACTGCTCCCATCAGGTCTTGCTGTTTCAATTCTTATATTTTCATTTTCCTTCCTCCACGTTGTTCTATCAACTACATCTTTTATGTCTTTTTCGTTTTCCTCTTCAATTTCTTCGTTATCTTCTTCCTGATTATTATTAATTATGGAACCTCCAAACACTTCTTTGTAAGAACCCTTTAAATTTGCTAGTTCATTCATATGGTTTTTAACTTTATCTAATATTTGCAACGCATTTTGTATTTCTTCAACTTGTCCATTTTTACTACAATCAGGTATATGTTCTTGTAAGATTTTATTTATTAGATCTTCTAAACTATCCTCTAGCAAATCATAGGAAGCACTTATATCCTCAATTTCCTTTTTGAAGACTATATTCATTTTTATCACCCCCCAATATTTTCTATAAACACTGTTAACCTACTCACATCTTTAAAGTTCTTTAATATTACAAATTTGAATTTCTAGCAATTTTTAACAATTTATCCTAATGCCTCAAACAACTTAAATACTTGCCATATTCCTCCAACCTATCCCTAATCAAATCATCATTTGGGTCAAGCTTCATTGAATAATTAAAATAAGCCCTTGCCTTTTTAAAATCTTTCTTCTGGTCATATGCATGCCCCAATTTTTTTACTATATAAAGCATTCCAGGAGTCTTTTTGTTAATTTCCTCTAATATATCTATGGCATTTTCCTGTTCGCTATTTAAACCATAAGCACATGCCAGCCTATATCTGTAATTTAAGTCATCGGGATTTCTTGATACAAGTTTTTCGTAGACTTTGACTGCTTCCTCGTATCTTTTTAGTTCAAAGAATAGTTTTCCTTTTAAGTATAGAAGATTATCTTCTAGTGCTTCTCTTCTTATTCCTTCTACTTTTTCAATATCTATGCTTTTTAACACATCAATGCTATCAAAATATCTTCCCTGCTGAAAATACGTGTAGGCAGTGTGATATAATACATCAGCAGATTTATTTCCATTCTCATATTCCGTTTTTAGCAGTAATTCTGCTTTATCAAATTTTTTATTTTTATAGCATCGGATTACCCTCTCTAACCAATCACTACCCTCATACCTTATTACTTCAGGCCCTTCACTGTAGGAAATAATACTGTTATTTTCATTCTTCAATACCTCTTTAAAATCCCTTTTTATATCTTGCACATTTTGATATCTTCCCTCAGGGGTTCTTTCAAGTAACTTCATTATAATTTTTTCAACAGATTCAGGTATATTATCATTTATTTCTCTTGGCCTAGGATAAGGCATATTATTAATTAATTGATTAGCAGTTTCATGTGGTGTCCTACCAGTTAAAAACTTATATAAAAGCACTCCCAATCCATAAATATCAGAATTCAGATATCTGCGGTTTGAACCAGCAACTTCAGGAGCCATATATGCCCAAGTTCCTCCACCATCAATTGTTTTTATAAATAAGTCTTCTATCAGTTTGCTTGTGCCAAAATCAGTTATTTTGACTGTTGTCCCATCCGTTAAGATATTTTGAGGTTTAATATCCCCGTGGCAGATATTTTTTGAATGAATATACTCTATTCCATCAAGTATCTGAAAAAACATACTATATATTTCTTCAAAAGTTCGAGGACTCATAAATCCCGTTTCACATAATTCATCTGATAGTTTATGCCCATTAAAATATTCCATTTCAATGAGAAAAACTCCATCTACCCGTCCCATCCAGTATATAGTAATTACATTTGGATGATGATTTCCAATGAATTCTTTTCCTTCAGATAAAGTATTATCTCCCCGTTCTTGGTCCTTAGGTATTTTAAGTGCCACAATTTCTTTGCTTTCAAGGTTTACAGCCCTCCACACATAACCAAAAGAACCTTCATCAATAAATTCCTTTAGCAAATACTTGTCTCCTATATTCATATCTACCTGTGGGCGGAAATTAACGGCTTTCTTTTTTCTCACTTTATCCAACCTCTACCCATTGATTTAATATAAGATTATCAGCATTACCTGAAGCAACACACCGATAAATTAAATACTTAGTTTTTAATGCATTAATTCCTCTCATATATGAACCATCACTTTTTTTAAACCCTTTATCCAATATGGATATATATTCTTCAATCTCTCCCGGATTTTCCCCAGCATAACTCCAATATACAAATAATATGATAGGGATATTCCCACCTAATTGATGATAAGCAATAAGCAAGTTTTCTATTTTCTCTTTAACTTTTAAATCTTTTCTTCTATTCTTTTCATATCTTTCAAATTCGCAAATCAATATAGGGTTATTATCTTCTTTTGAATACCAAATAGAATCTGGCCTTACCTCATTAACTTTAACTTCGTAATTGGCTTGGCTCTCTGCAACCATTTGCCCATAATAACCTGTTTGTGAATATGGATATACAGGACATTCTGAAAGGGATGTAATTCCTTCTACATGTCTCCCTATAGCAGTTATGTAATTAAGACCTACAGTATGAACAGTTTCTGAATAGTCCCTTATCCCAAATTGTGTCATCATGGGAAACATTTCATTTCTAATATTTCCTTCTTTAAATTCTTCTTTTATAAAATCAATAATCTTTTCCCTATTCATTGAATGTGCCCCATTCCTTAATAACTTCAGGGGATTCTCCACCATGTATAAGCGCTTTTGTCCCAACCTTTACTAACAATGGTGCAGGTATTGACCTTCCATTTATCAATGCCTCTCCTGTTGATAGAGATGGTAGTTCATCAATATCAGACTTTGAGAACATATCTGATGTTTTTGCAATAAACCTTTGGTCATCTGGATTCTTTAACCTCATTGTAATGATTGTATTACATTGTGATGTAACATCTGGGTCCAGTTTCGATGGCCTTTGGGATATAATTGCAAACCCTGTACCAAACTTTCTTCCTTCTGCAGCAATTTTCTTTATAATTTTTTTAGATATACTCGGAATGCCTGCTGGTGCAAAATTATGTCCCTCTTCGTAAACAAGAAAACATGGTCTTATCTGCCTTTTCTTATCCGATGCTGCTCTCAATACCTCACTGGATATCAATGCTGTAATAATTTGCTTTGCATCGTCAGATAAGCCTTGTAAATCTATAATTACAAGCCTTCCTACACTCTTTCCTTTTTCCCCAATCATTTCATAAATATCTGTAGGTTCACCAATAGCCCTTGTATAAAAACTTTTTGCCTCATTTATTACTCGGGACAATTTTATAGAAGCAACTGCTGCACTTCTGTTGTTTAATGCTTTTGATTCTCCTTCAGTCAAGTTATCCCAACTCTTTAATTCTTCTAATCCTCGCTCATCTGATAAAAGATAAGTTAAATCCTGAATATCCCTGGGGGGATTACTGTACTTTGCCTTCCAATATCTTATTGCAACATCTAATACTCTTTCTTGAGCCTCCGTTAACCCGGGAAGAATAGATGATAAATCGTCCATATCAAATCTGTCAAATTGCAGAGCCAAATGGTGATTCTTTGCACTATATTTATAATCAAAAGAATCAATCTGAGGAGTATATACCTTTATTCCACCTCCAGCATTCAGCATCTTTGATAAGTTCTCCTGAATCTTTTGTATGCTCTCCTTTTCTTTTTCTTCCTCGATATAATCGAAATTGTTATTAAAGTGTATCTCTCCCTTTCCAAATGCTTTCCCATACTCACCATGAACATCAAATACTACTACTGTTCCATTCATTTCTGCAACAAGTCTTTCAATAATTCTTCCTACAGTATATGATTTTCCTGAACCAGTCATAGCCAATACCGCTAGATGCTCTGTAACCAGTTTGTTTACGTCCAAATAAACAGGGACTATGTTGCTTCCCTTATCGTATCCAATGAGATTTCCTATATGAAGGCTTGTATTTTCATCAAATTTATAAAACTTGGACAAAAACTCATAATCTACGCCATATACCTTCTCTCCTGGGTCAAGAGGTCTCCTAGGTATTTTTATCTGTCCATAATAATCTCTATATCCAACTAATTCTATTGTTCCAAACAAGGTCTCTCCTGTAACTTGTGCACCTGGTAATATTTCAAGGGATGATAACCCCTCACCCATGTTGGAGTTATATAGAATATTGCTTCTGGATATGGAAACAATTCTTCCTAGAACATAGGTGTTTCCATCTTCTTCAGTTTCTCTATGTTTAATTTTTACAAACTCACCCCTTTTAGCAGAAAAACTGTTTTCAAGGGCAATCTTTAAATCATTAGGATTCCCAGTGTTACCGATAAGTTTGCCTATGTATTTGTCCATAAATAATACTCACCCCTTCGTTTTATTCTTCAAATACATCTAAGTCTTCTTTCCAAATACTTTCTAACTCCTCATTTTTAAGCATCTCTCTTGCTTGTGCTTTATAGTATTGTAGTATAACATTTTTCCCGTTATTTGTTGCCTCAACTGGTTTTAAAGCATATTTTGCGTACCATAATGGTAATGGCATTGCTTTTTGTTGGTCAAATGCAATTAAAGAGATAACTTGGGAAGCCAGTTTATCGAGCATTTCTGTTTTCCATGCTTCTTTACTTCCCAAAACTTCTACAAGCATTGGAGGAGTAGTGTTTCCAGCCTTAATATGCATACCTACCATTTCATATTTTCCAACAGATTGAGGTTCCAACCTGTTTCTCTCTTCCTCATTGATTCTGCTAATCTCATAGGCTGCTGTTCTCGTTCTCTTAACCAGAATTCCTGTTAAAAGTCTTTTTACACCAACTTCCTGTAATTTAGGCATTATACTATTCATATTCTTAATAATTTTTCTATCAATATCATCAACAACATATTTCACTTTATCTTGTGTTAAAGCAAATATTACTGCACCGAATCGTTTGTTACCAACAGACGCTATTTTAATCCCATTTTCATCAAATGGATATATTTTTTCTTTATACTTAACCCAAAATCCTTCTATTGTAGAGACGCACTGTTTATAGACTTTTTCAAGGTCTTTTCTACCTGATATAGGCATATCTTGTAGTTCTAGCAACAATGGTACATCCACCATAACAAATTCAGGCTTTTCATCGTCCTCCATTAAATCCTCTAGCAACTTATATACATTTATAATATCTATGAATTTTAACTTCCTCTGACTATCCAAATCATCTATCTCATCTACATCTACTATACTTTCCTGCCTTGTTTTATAGATAGAACCATCATCGATAAGAACATCCTGCCGTACTGCCCCAGCAACATATAAAATTCCACCAAATGCATTAGAAGTCCTGTTAGTTGCAGAAATTCCTGAAGCCTTAATGGTAAGCGGATTAATTAGTTCTATATTTCTAATCA
>ENA-UOOR01000540-UOOR01000540.1-fermentation-metagenome-genome-assembly--contig:-NODE-540-length-53310-cov-4.139292_pt1 | contig 53310 bp, 51 predicted proteins | sample MGYA00245780_ERZ724029 | MGnify/ENA primary metagenome ERZ724029 (study PRJEB28704, sample SAMN03018315) | fermentation metagenome | biome: anthropogenic terrestrial biome; feature: soil; material...
GCCGCATAGACTCTGGCTTTTTGGGCCAAAAATCTTTTTTGCTGGCTTTTTCTGGCATCCCCGGCGCGATTCGAACGCGCGACCTTCCGCTTAGGAGGCGGACGCTCTATCCTGCTGAGCTACGGAGACAAATTCTTTTAAAATCGGCTGTGCCAAACGGATAGCCCTCTGTCCCACCCCGGCGGGCAAGCCGTTTACAGCCTTGTTATTCTAACCCGAAGCCGTGTCAATGTCAACCGTTGTTGACTTATTAATATTAAATATGTATAATATTTTTTTATCTGTTAATTAAAGATGATATTGAATCCGTCGAGAAAGGAACCAAAATGCTTATTCTTCAAAATATCACAAAGGATTATTTGGTCGGGGGCGGCACAATCCGTGCGCTCCGTGGTATAAGCTTGAATTTCAGAAAAAGTGAGTTTGTATCCGTGCTCGGGCCTTCCGGCTGCGGAAAAACCACACTTTTGAACCTTATCGGCGGACTGGACCATTATACCCAGGGCGACCTGATCATCAACGACCGCTCAACCAATGAATACCGTGATAAGGATTGGGACGCCTACCGCAACCATTCTATCGGCTTTGTTTTCCAAAGCTATAACCTGATTCCCCACCAAAGCGTTCTGGCTAACGTTGAGCTGGCCCTCACCCTTTCCGGCGTTTCCAAGACCGAACGGCGCAAGCGCGCTCTCAAGGTTCTGGATCAGGTTGGCCTATCCGACCAGGTGGGCAAGCGTCCCTCCCAAATGTCCGGCGGGCAGATGCAGCGGGTAGCCATCGCCAGAGCGCTGATTAACGACCCGGATATTCTTCTGGCCGACGAGCCTACCGGCGCCCTGGACTCCGAGACCAGCACCCAGGTCATGGCGCTTCTCAGGGAAATTGCCAAGGATAAGCTGGTCATTATGGTTACCCACAACGCCGAACTTGCGGCGGAATATTCCACCCGGATCATCCGGCTGCTGGACGGCGCCGTTACCGGCGACACCGATCCTTACGATGCCGCGGCGGAAGAAACACCCCGGAGCCCCGCCCGGAGCGGCAGCCTTTCTATGTCCTTCGCAACCGCCCTGTCCCTTTCGCTAAACAATTTGATGACCAAAAAGGCGCGCACAATCCTCACCGCCTTCGCGGGGAGCATCGGCATCATCGGCATCGCCCTGATCATGTCCCTGTCTAACGGCATTCAGATCTACATCGACCGCGTCCAGGAGGATACCCTGTCCAGCTACCCCATTGAGATTGACGCCAAGGCCGCGGATCTTTCCTCGCTGGTTTCGTCCCTGTCCGGCATCCATGAAGAGGCGGCCGGCGGCGAAGCCCACGGTGACGACGCGGTATACTCCAACGTCATCATCTATGATCTGATGAACAGCCTTACCTCGGCGGACACCCAAACCAACAATCTCAAGGCTTTTAAGGAATATCTTGACGATCCGGACTGCCCTGTACGGCAGTATGCCAGCGCGGTTCGCTATACCTATGGCATGAATTTTGACATCTACACCAAGGACAAAAACGATCACATCGTCAAGTCCGACGTGATTGAGCTTCTCGAGAGCCTGATGACGGAAATGTACGGAGGCGATTACAGCACCTATTTCGCCACAATGGGCGATTTTTACTCCCAGTTTGAGGTCTGGGAGGAAATGCTTGCAGGGGACGGCAGCGACTTAATCAGCGATACCGTCAAAAATCAATACGATCTGCTCTACGGCAGCTGGCCGCAGAGCTATGATGAGACTATCCTGGTAGTTGACGGAAATAACGAGGTCAGCGATCTTGTTCTCTATGCCCTGGGACTCAAAACCGAAACCGAAATGTCCGACTTTATCTCGGCCATGATGAATGGAGAGCAGATTGGCGCCTCGATCCAGAGCTGGAGCTACGAGGAAATCTGCAGCCACAGCTTTAAGCTCGTCATGCCCTCTGAATACTACCGATATGATCCCGCTGCGAGCGCTTACACAGATATGTCGGAGACCGAAGCAGGCATGGATTATCTGTTTAACTCCGACGACGTGGGCATGACGCTGAAGGTTGTCGGAATCGTCCGGCAGAACCAGGACGCCGTATCCGGCATGATGCAGGGCGTCATCGGCTATACCTCCGCCCTGACCGCGCACATCATAGACGCCGCCGCCGGCGAGGAAATCATTCAGCGGCAGGCGGAGAACCCCGACATTGATGTAATCAGCGGCCTGCCCTTTGCCTCCGCCGACGCTCCCGAGCCTACCGACGCGGAAAAAGCGGAGGCTGTGACCGAATACATTTCCGGCCTGGACACCACTGAAAAAGCCGCATTTTATACTGAGATCATGGCCATTCCCTCCGATGCATATGTGGAAGGGATCGTGACCCAGAATATATCCCAGATGTCCCGCGAATATATCCAGGAACAGCTGACCGCCAGCTATGCTCAGGAAATGGGCGTCGATCCCCAGACGGTTGCGGACTATATTTCCGGAATGGATGACGAAACCCTCTTTGCCTATGTGCGCGACGCCATGGCCGGGGAAGTCAGAAACCAGTACGCGGAAGGGGTCAAGGCTCAACTTGCCCTGATGAGCGCGGACCAGCTTGCCGCCATGGCCGGCGCCCCGCTCGAGCCCTGGCAATACGGTTACGCCTATGAAAACCTGCTGCCGCCAAAAACATCCGACAGAACCTATGAGGAAAACATGGCCCTTCTCGGACGGATAGATGAAAGCTCCCCCAGCGGAGTTCAAATCTACGCCGAGACCTTTGAGAACAAGGACTCCATTGCCGACGCCATTGCAGATTATAATGCTTCCGCAGACGAGGACGATATCATCAGCTACACTGATTATGTGGCCCTGCTGATGAGCTCCATTACGACAATTATCAACGCCATCAGCTATGTGCTGATCGCCTTTGTAGCCATCTCCCTGGTGGTGTCCTCCATCATGATCGGCATCATCACCTATATCTCCGTTCTTGAGCGGACCAAGGAGATCGGCATACTCCGTGCCATAGGCGCGTCAAAGCGGGATATTTCACGGGTTTTCAATGCCGAAACCCTCATAGAGGGCTTTATCTCCGGGATCATCGGAATCGGCATGACGCTGCTTCTGATTATCCCCATCAATATGATCATACACCGACTGACGAATATCATGAGTCTCAACGCGACGCTGCCCGTTTCAGGCGGGATCTCGCTTGTAATCATCTCCATGATTCTAACCTTTATTTCAGGACTCATCCCCTCTGGCATTGCGGCCAGACGTGACCCGGTGGAGGCTTTAAGAACAGAATAATGAAGTATATTAAACCCGAAATCGGCTTCTATAAGAATGCTCTGGCACTGATGCTCCCCATGATCATCCAAAACATCGTCACCAACACGATGCAGCTTGCAGATACCTTTATGGTGGGCGCCCTCGGTGAAATTGAGCTTGCGGCCGTCACCATGGCAAACTCGATCTTTTTTGTGCTGCTCCTGCTGATATTCGGCATCCAGAGCGGCGCCAGCGTGCTTGTGGCACAATATAACGGCCGCGGCAGCGTAGACGCCGTCAACCGCGTCATGGGAATCGGCCTTTACGCTTCCCTTGGTCTCACTACGATCGTTTCACTGCTGACCTTTTTCTTCCCGCGGGAGATCATGGGCATCATCACAAACAACGCCGATCTGATCGAGCCCGGCGCCGATTATGCCCGTATCGTCGGATTCTCATATGTATTCATGGCGATAAGCGGGATTTATATCTCCGTCCAGCGCAGTATGGAGAACCCCAGATTCGGCGCGTACCTGCTCACCATCTCCGGCATCATGAATATTGTCCTCAACTATATGCTGATCTTCGGCAAATGGGGCGCCCCGGCCATGGGCTGCGCGGGCGCCGCCCTGGCGACGGTAATCAGCCGGGTTTTCGAGGTGCTGGTCGTGCTGATATACGCTCCGCTTTCCAAGCGGCTCCCCCTTGAACTGCCTCTGGTCTTCCGGCCGGGCAGGCTGATCGCCGGGGATTTTGTCCGGTATTCCCTGCCGGTAATCTGCAACGAGGGGCTGTGGAGCCTGGCAATGACGGTATATGCCGTCATCATGGGGCATATGCCCGACAGCACCCCCATACTTGCGGCCTATACCATTTCCGGAAACATTGACCGGCTGGTTGCGGTAGCGCTGTTTGCTGCCGGAAACGCCTCCGCCGTGATCACGGGGAGAGAAATCGGCCGCGGCAACCGGGACACGCTTTACAGCATTGGCGTGGCCCTCAACCGGCTTTGCTTCTCCACCGGAATCGCAAGTCTGGTCGGCCTGCTCTTGGTGCGGCAGTTTGCCGCGGACAGCTTCATCTTTCCCCTGATGAACATCTCCGCCGAGGCCGGCGGCATTGCAAAATACATGCTGCTCCTGCTGGCCCTGGTCATGCCCCTTCGAGCCGTAAACCTCTGCAACATCGTCGGCGTGTTCCGCGGCGGCGGGGACGTCCACTACGCCCTGATGTGCGACGTCTCTCCCATCTATTTTATCTGCCTGCCGACCGCCGCCCTCTGCGGCCTGGTGTTCGGCCTGGGGATCAAAGCCGTTTATCTCTGCATGTGCGCAGATGAACTTATCCGGATCTGCCTTATCCTTCCACGCCTGAAATCCGGAAAATGGATCAACAACGTGACCCGCGATACGCTGGTATAAGCCGGCATCGCATCAGCCTAATATTCAGCGCCCCGATCACCGGACAGCACACGATGCTGAATGGTGACCGGGGCGCGCTCAAATTTGCTCGATTTTGTGTTTTCCCGTCTCAGGCGTCAATGCTTCTGGCAAAGGTCACGCCATCTCTCTGCAGGTTGATTTCCAGCTTCACCCTGTCCGCGCGTATCAGGCTGAGCGTAAACTCATAAACAATGCCTGTCTCCGTGCGCGTCCTGCGCTCCACGGAAAACGCACAGTCGCCGGGTTTGCAGTTTAGGATCTCCGCTTCTTCCCGGCTCATGGACACCGCCTGGTAAGTATCCAGAGCGGAAAAGGGCATAATCCCCTCCTCATAAAGCAGGCTGTAAAAGCTGTGTGTCTCCAAAAGCTCCCGGGTCAGTTTGGGGTAAATATAGATGGGATAATACGACGTCTCCAAAATCAGCGGCTGTCCGTCAACATTCCGAATCCGAACAAAGCGATACACCGGGGTGGCATGGACGCCCATTTCCAGCCTGTCGGCGATTTCCGTCGGCGGAGAAATGATCTCATATTCAAGAATGGTAGAAGACGGCGTCATACCCAGAGCGCTGATCTCGGAGGTGAAGGAATAGACATTCTCCGCCCGCCGCCGCATTTTCGGCTCGGCCACAAAGGTTCCCCTGCCCTGTTTCCTGGTAACAAGCCCGTCCGCCTCCAGAGCGCCGATCGCCTGGCGCACCGTGCTGCGGCTTACATTAAAGGCGCGGCAAAGCTCGGTCTCCGACGGCAGCAGCGCCCCCGCCGGCAGCGCCCCGGCGGAAATGTTGCGCCTAATGATGCTGACAAGCTGTGAATAAAGGGGAATATCGCTTTGCATGGAGAGCTGGCTCTGCAATATTGGATTTATCTTCATCAAGGCCCTCCCGACTTGTCATAACGTCTGTTATGTTTGTCTCATTATAACTGATCCGTATGCATTTTACAAGCCCGGATTACCGTCTCTTGAATCTGCGGTACGGTTAGGCCCAAATAAAAAGCACCGGGCATACGCCCGGCGCTTAAAACTTATTTACGCTTAAAGCTGGAAAAGATCCGCTGGAAAAATTCCCCCACCGCGGACACAAGGTTCTTAATGGATTCGGCAAAGCTTTTCGCTTTCGTCTTTGCTTCAGCCATTTTCTTAATGGTTTTCTGCACAGATTCGACCTTGGCCTTCAGTTCGTCGGAATTCAGCTTTTCAAGGGATCGGCAAAGGCTGATCAGCTGATCCATCTGCGAGTCGGTAAGAGAGACGTTGTATTGCGACGCAATTTCCTCGATCTGCGCACGCAGCTCGTCGTCCGTCATATTCTGCGTCTCGTCCAGAATGAGCTTCAGCTCATTGACGATTTCAACGGAATCAAAGCTGCCTATCTGGTCGGCCAGCTCCGCAGTCATGGTAAGCTCCTGGGTTCCTACCAGCTTGGCCGTCTCGTCCAGGGTTTCCCCCGTGATGTCTTCATAGGCCAGATATACGCCCGTGAGAGCCGCCGTACCCGAGACCTCAAATGGCGCCGCCACGATCACCCGCGCGTCGGTAATTCCGGCGGTGGCCAGTGCGCTGACATACATCTCCGGCTTGCACCAGCTGATGTTTGATGTGGTCACGTCCAGTCCGCTACCATCCGGCATCAGCTCGATATACACACAGGATATGGCCCGGGTCCCGATAAGGGAATCGTCCACATAGCCGGTCAGGTATTCCCGCTCGTCGGCATTGGTGACTTCAAGCTCGGCGACGCTGCCCCGGCTGATCCCAAAAGCGGCATAAACATCCGCAATGTTCTGCTCTGTCAAATCCGCGCCGATCACAGCGCGCGCCTCAGTTTCGACGTCGGCAAACGCGCCGGTTGCCGGCGTCAGCAGGCAGGCGGCGAGAAATATCGATAATAATTTTTTCATTTTCATGTCGATGCCCTCCGGAATTAGTGTTCCATGATTCCTTATGACGCACACAGACAAATTATGTTCCCGGCGCCATTAAAGCGGCTGTTTTGCAATCTTCGCCCAGCGTCTGGGATAAATTCTGGGCGTTTCACAAATTTTTTTAATAATCACCGCGGCGTGCCTGATTTCGGTTCCGGGAATCGTATAGAAAAAGGTTTGTTGATACTCTCCGCCAAGCACTTCAATCGCCTTTTGGGCTTCCGCGATCTCTTCCCCGCAGTCCGGCCCCTTCATTGCGATAAACAGCCCACCAATATCCACAAAGGGCAGGCAAAGCTCACAGAGCACGCACAGTCGGGCCACGGCCCTGGACACGGCAATATCGAATCCGGCCCGCAGCGCCGGCGGCGGTTCTTCAGCCCTGGCGGTAACGCAGTCCACGTCCCCGATTCCAATGAGTCCGCAGACCTCCCGCAGAAAATTCATTCGTTTTTCCTGGCTGTCCAGCAGCGTAAGCCTCATCCCCGGCTCCATGATTTTAAGCGGCAGCCCCGGAAAACCCGCGCCGGTTCCCACGTCGATCACGCGCCGGCCTTTAAAATCCGCCGCACCCAGAAGGGCGCAGCAATCGAGAAAATGCAGACGTGCCGTATCCTCTGCGCCTTTTATGGCCGTCAGATTCATGACCGCGTTGCGTTCCTGAAGATAGTCATAATAGCGGCGGAAGCGGTCAATTGCCTCCCCGTCCGCCGAAAGCCCCAGGGCTTTCAGCCCCTCGCGCAGGATTTCCTCCATCATTGCCCCCAAGAAACCTCATTTATTGTAACCCGGTTAAAAAAAATAAGTGGTATAATTGCCGGCTTGCGGCTATTATACCACGTCATAAAATCAAATTCAATCACGCATAGAAGTCATGGTCGCCGATTGATACCACAAATACACGGGTCTCCCGGAACCATAACGTGCTGCCGGTTGCCGGATTTACAAAATACAGGCTTGACCCCGCCACATTATAGCCTTCAAGACAGAGCTTTGCCGCAATTACTGACTGCTCATTGGGCTCAAGGTAAATGCTACCCGTTTCCACCGGGCTGAACTGCACCCCATAACGGGTGTCAAAAATGACCTCATATACAGTATCAGGGCAGGAGGGATCCGCGACTCTGTTAAGCACAACGTTACCTACGCCCATCATGCCTTCCATGGACTGATTGCCGGATTCCGCGCTGATGATTCGGGCCAGCCACATAAGATCCGTCTCGTCATAGAATTCATCGCCGCCGGCCAAAGCGCCCGTATGTGTCGTATCAATGTCAATGCTGCCCGTAGCCGCATCCCACTGTACCTCCGCGCACACCAAAGCGGCAATTTCCGCCGCGGGCAGGCAATACTCCCCGCCGATGATCTGCACGCCATACGGCAGATAGAAATAGCGCCCGTTTGCCGTCATATACTCCGCGCCGTCCGCCACATTGAACACAACGTCTCCCACCGAAGCGCGGTATTCCCCGTCTCCAGGCGCGTCGTCGTCAATATAAGGAATTTCCAGCGCCGCGCAAAACCCGGAGACCGGCATATAGATCACCGCGCCCTCCGTCAGATAGCCGGAGGTCGTGAGTATCCCGTCCACATAAACATCCACACACGGGTATCCGTCGGCATCGGCTCCACGACCGCCGTCAGAGGCCTGGGGAACGGAAAACCCGCACAACGCTCCGCAAACCAAACATGCGGCGCATATTATGGCAATATTGGATTTAACCCTTTTTCCCATGCTACGCTCCCATAATCACTTGCTGTGGATTCCGTTTGCCCGCGCAGGCAGATGAAATCTCATCCCATGCAATAATTATAGTCAAAAATGGGGGCGAAAATCAATCGGCATTTTCCACAATATAGCTTTTCCGATTTTTAGTATTGTAAACAACGACACCACATTATATGCACAAATCGACGGTTTATAGCTTCTTATCACTACATGTAGTGTTGTGCGTTCTGCCCAATCGACGTGCTGCGACGCATTTCGACCGGTACCTTTTTGCAACAACGACGGATTGGTTTACAATAATTCAGTATTTATGTAAATAAATTAATTATTTTGTTACATTATGTAAATCATTTTTTGTCGTTTTTCAGGCATACCTCCAGGGCTTTCGCCAGTTGATCCGGACAGGAGGTGGGCTTGCCGCCGCACCGGACGCCTGACATTCTGGCTATGGCCTCCTCTGCGCTCATCCCCACCAGGAGCCTGGAAATCCCCTGAAGATTGCCGCTGCATCCCCCAATAATATCAATATTGAGGATTTTACCCTCCTCAACCTCCACGTTCATGGTTTGCGCGCAAACCCCTTCCGGGCTGTATGACAGCTTCATATTCCCATTCCTTTCATTCGTGCGTTCAAATATCACCCGACATAATGCCACAACCGGGCCAAAATGGAAATCCCGTATTTTTCTCCCGAGTCAGGCATAATAATTAATGATCGGGAGGTGAATGCCATGTCGGGGATGAAAAAACTGATCTCAGCGGGACTTGTCGTCCTGGGTGCGCGGCTTGCCATCATGGGCGGCGTGGGCGACTGGATAAAAGAGGCGTCCAGCGACGGACGGCTCGTGTCCGCAAGTCTGACCCTGGAGCTGGGAAGGCCGGCTGAAGCCGCCGCCGAGCCTTCGATCCCGGCATACTGCACGGTGGAAATTCCTTCCTCAACACAAGCGGGAAACATTGCGCCGCAGACTCCGGGGCTTTCCTCCGAGGATGGCCCTGAGATTGTGGAAACCACGATTTACAGTGGCCTATCCATAAAAAACGGCACCGATCTTAAGGTCGACGTAGCCGAGCTCATGGCCGAAGGGCTTTCTCTCAGGCTTCCGGACGAAGGCGCCCAGATCCTCATTATCCATACCCACGCCAGCGAAGCCTATACGCCGGACGGCCAGGACATCTACACGCCTTCGGACCCCAGCCGAACCGAGGACGTCCGATATAATGTCGTGCGCGTTGGCGACGAGCTGGCGGCCGCCTTGGAAAGCTACGGGCTTTCCGTCATCCATGACCGGGAAATCTACGATTACCCCAGCTATACCGGCTCCTATTCCCGGTCCGGCGCGGCCGTCGAGTCCCATCTGGAGGAGAACCCGAAAATTGCAGTGGTCATCGATCTGCACCGGGACGCCCTTGCCTCAGGCGACGTGGTTTATAAGACCAAAGCCGAGCTGGAAGGCGAATGCGCCGCCCAGGTCATGCTGCTGGCGGGCACCGGGGAAAGCGGCCTTTCACATCCCAACTGGAAAGAAAATCTCAAGCTGGCCCTATATCTGCAACAGGCCATGAACACGAAATACCCTACACTCGCCCGGCCGATTACCCTGACTCCCGAACGGTATAACCAGCACCTGTCCGCTGGCTCGCTGCTTCTGGAGGTGGGGAGCAGCGGTAACACCCTACAGGAAGCCCTTTGCGCCGTCCGCCTTTTCGCCGACGCCGCCGGCCCGGCGCTTCTCAATCTAATCGACGCCGAGTAGAATAAAATCCTCCTTGCCCGTCAACAATTGACACATAGGAAAAGGAGGTTTTACTGAATGAAAGTAAGCGATATTATGTCCGACCGGGTGATCACCGTAGGTCAGGACGAACCCGTCATCACCGCCGCACGCCTGTTCAAGCGCTATAACCTGGGCGCTATGCCCGTATGCGACGATACCGGCCGCCTGCAGGGAATGCTGACCGACCGTGATATCGTCCTGCGCTGCACGGCTTCCGGCGCCGATCCCAAAAACGTCAAAATCCGCGACATCATGAGCCGCGGCATCGTGACCACCACCCCCGACTGCGACATCGACTCCGCCGCGAAGCAGATGAGCGCAGATCAGGTCAGGCGGCTTCCCGTGGTAGACGGCGGTCGGCTGATCGGAATGCTGTCCCTTTGCGACATGGCACGCCATTGCGATATGGAGGCGGCCGCGGCTCTGGCCGAGATTTCCTCCAACGTCACCAGAAAACGGGTGGAAGAAAAATAGTGAGGGCAGCCTGAGCAACGGCTGCCCTCGCTATATTCCGTTACTGCGTCATTTCCGCTTGCGGTTGCCGGAACGGCGGTCGGAGTTACGTTTATTCTCCGCAATCCTGCTGTCCGCCTCCTGCATAAAATGTTTGAGCTTATCTTCAAAGCTATTATCCATTGCGGCGTCCGCCTGAGCGTACTGCCTCGGCGCATACTGCCTGGGCTGGGGCGCAGGTCTTTGCTGCCTGCGCTCGGCAGGCTGTTCTTCCGCCTTTTTAATTGAGAGGTTGATTTTGCCGTTTTCCGCGATACCGATTACACGGACCTTAATGGTTTGCCCTTCCTTTACGAAATCATTGACGTCGTTCACGAAGGTATTGGCCACCTCAGAAATATGAACAAGACCGCTCTTGCCATCCTCCAGCGTGACAAACGCGCCGAATTTGGTAATCCCGGTTACACGGCCTTCCACGACCGTTCCAACTTCAAGCTGCATAGAAGCTTTTTATCCCCCTGTTAATCGCTAATATCATAAAATACTTTTTCGCCTGGGAGTACGAGGCCGAGCTTGTTCCGAGCAATTTCCTCGATTTTTTCTTCATCGCCGCCGTGGGCGATCTGATATTCGAGTTCTGCGTTTCGCTGGGTCATTTCCGTAACCTGCTGCTGCAGTTCTTCGCTCAGAGCCTCGGCTTCCGAGACCCTTCCGCGCACCGATACCAAATTCACCACTGCGTAAAGCGTCAGGGCCAGGATGACTATTTTCGTAAACATACTTGCCTTTTTCATCTTCAACGCCATCGCTCCTTCCCTTTGCCTTGGTGACGCGCCGCCTGTTACATCTAGAGTTATAGGATATTGTAAACCATAAACCAGTTTTTTGGAAGATGCTTTTTACACTTTTTATAAACTTTTTGAAAACCCCTTCAAACTTTCTGAAAATTAGCCGAAATGGACGGATCGCCGCGGCAGTTGCTTCAGCAAAATGACTAAAAATCCGCAGAAAAACATGCGAGACCAGAAGCCCATAAACCGCCCCCCCCAGCGCCACAAATATAAGCATGAAAAGTCTGAGCTGGCCTTCGCCGGGCGCCAGCCCAAAAATAAACAGGCTAAGCGCCGATAACGCGCAGTACAGCGCGTCCAGAAAGGCCGTCCAAAAGCCCGAGCGGAGCCGCAGGCGGAAGGCCTTGACAAAATCATAGACAAGCCCCAGCGCCACGCCGAGCATCAAGGCCAGCGCCGCCTGTGCCGCCTGCTTTGTAACGGAGATATCCATGCTCAGCCAAACAGGCGGCTCCACAAGCTGCCCGACGGCATGGTCTCTTCATAGCACAGGTCGGTGATCAATCCGCCTATGCTGACTTCTCCCGTGTCCAAACTCAGCTTCTCAATATGCAGCCCGCTTCCGCGCACCGCCAGTCCACCCTGGGACGTAAGCATAAATATCTCATTCTCGTCGAACCGCTCCACGTCCTCCACGCTGGTCACCGACAGCCTGCTCCGCTCTTCCATAATCATGTTATGCGGCTTTGCTGCTGCCGGCCTGCTTTTTTCTTCATACGCCATGTTGTCACCCCTCTCCGGTATTTGTACAGTCTATGCCCGTCCGCACACACGAAAACCAGGTTCTTTTCGGAACCTTTGTCGAATGCCTTGACGCCTGCCGGAGATGTGTTATGTTAACCATGAAAGGTAGGTTGTATTATGAACGTAGGCCGGATTTCCCTCGCCATATTGTCCGTGGCTCTGCTGCTGACGGCTAATCTGCATGTGGTTTATTCCGTATCCGTAGCGGGCAGCGAGCTGCCGGGGAGGTATTCCGCGGCCCAGATCCAGGCGGGGGAATCCGCCGCCCGGGCTGCCGCCGAGGAGATTTCCCGATACTCCGGCGAATGCGCCGGGTATGAGAAATATGCAACGGTCCGCTTCTCGCCCCCCGATGGGGATGCGCTCAGCCTTGCCCTGGCCCTGCTGGAAAACAGCAGCGGAGTGGACGTGGCCTGGCGCGTAAGCGTAGACGGCGAAGACCTGGGCAAAACCACCGACCCCACGGCTCTGGGGGAGGTGCTCGAATCCATCCTTGCGGACAGGGCGGTACATGACGCCGTCTCGGCTGAGTTTGCGGACACAATTGCCCTCCGGCGCGTCTTTGTACCGGAGGGCTGGGAATATGATCTCATGGCGCTGTCACGGGCGCTGCGCGACACGACGCAGGTGATATCCATAACCTCTGACGGCACCGTGCGGTACAGCTGACCCAACCCACCGCCCGGGATGTCAGGCCCGCCTTCCCAGAGCAAAGCCCATTAAGACCCCGCAGATCCCGCCTATGATGTGGGTCAGCTGGGAAATATTGTCCCGGGCAAGTACCCCCCTGACCACCTCGCCGCCGATATAAAAAACCAGCACGAGAATCAGCGTCAGGGGTATCTGGCCGTTTCGCATCCCCGACAGGGAGGCCATCACGATGAGCATGAACACGATACCCGATGCCCCAAGCAGCGCGGAGCCGGGAAAAAACAGCCACTGAACCAGTCCCGACGCAAGGGCCGTTACGGCGAAAGCCATAAGCAGGCCGCGGCTGCCGTACTTTTCCTCCATGGGCGGGCCGATCACAAGAATCATCAGCATATTGCTGAAATAATGACCGTAATCCGCATGGCCCAGCACATGCAGGAAAAACCGCGGATACGTGAAGGGGTCCGACAGCGGGGAGCGGTACACGGAAAACAGCTTCGTCGTCGAAGCCCCGCCGGTAAGCCAGCCGAGGGCCAGTGCGCCGAGTCCGGCAAGGGCAAAGGTCAGAACCACCGGCGAGTTATAGGAAATGCGTCTTAATCTCACGGCGCTTTCCGATCAAAGGTTGGCCAGCGCCGTGTCATATGCGGCTTTCGTCCCGGCGTCGAAGCAGACCATACGAACCTGCGTAATCTCGGGATGCTCCTCCAGATACGACTTGATTGCCGTCAGGGCCGTCGGCGCCGCCTGATCCAGTGGATAGCCGTATACGCCTGTGCTGATGGACGGAAAATCAACAGTTTTGCAGCCGTATTCCGACGCCAGCTCAAGGCATGAACGATAACAGCCGGCCAGCAGCTCCGGCTCTCTTTTATTGCCGCCGTGCCATACCGGGCCGGGGGTATGCAGAACGTATTTTGCCGGCAGGCGATATCCTTTTGTGATTTTCGCCTTGCCTGTCTCGCAGCCGTGAAGGGTGCGGCATTCCGCCAGAAGCTCAGGCCCCGCCGCCCGGTGAATAGCGCCGTCCACCCCGCCCCCGCCCAACAGGCTGCAGTTGGCCGCGTTGGCAATGGCGTCCACCCGCTGCTTTGTGATGTCGCCCTGGATGATAGCGATTCTTTCCACCATGATAATTCCTCCCCATATGATTTTAACACGGACGGCGTCAGGCCGTCCGTGTTTTGTTTAAACCCTTTCAATATCCGCAATAAGCCTGTCCACGTCCTCCGGCCGGGTTGCCCAGCTGGTGCAGAAACGGACGGCACGGCGGCCTTCGTCTATTCTTGCCCATTCGGAAAAGCTGTATTTTTCAGACAGCATGTCCAACGCCTCGTCGGGCGCTATGGGAAACTGCTGGTTCGTCGGGGAATCATAAAGCAGTGGCCAGCCTTTTTCCTCAAAGGCCCGGCGAAGTCGCAGGGCAAGGGCCACCTCACGCTCCGCGGTTTTTTCATACAGCCCGTCCGTCATGAGGGTCTCGAACTGAAGGCCCAGCAGCCGGCCCTTGGCAAACATTCCGCCCCGCTGTTTGACGATGTAACGAAAATCCCGCTTCAGGGCGTCGTGGGTAATGACCACGGCCTCTCCGAAAAGCGCGCCCAGCTTTGTGCCGCCTATGTAAAACACATCGCAAAGCGCCGCCAGATCCGGCAGAAAAACGTCGTTTCCCGGCGCCACCAGGGCGGTGCCAAGCCGTGCCCCGTCCACGAAAAGCAAAAGCCCGTTTTCCCGGCACACCCGGCTGATACCGGCCAGCTCCCGCCGGGAATAAATCGTCCCGTTTTCCGTGGGCTGGGAGATATACACCATGGCCGGCTGGGCCTGATGCTCGTGGGTGGCGTCGTCCCAGTGGGCTTTCACAACCCTTTCCACCTGAGCGGCGCCGATTTTTCCGTCCGGACTTGGAAGCGTGATAATCTTATGCCCGGTAGCCTCCACCGCCCCGGACTCGTGGACGCTGATATGTCCCGTATCCGCCGCGATGACCGCCTGATGGGGACGAAGGGCCGCGGTGATGACAGTCATATTGGCCTGAGTGCCGCCCACGAGAAAATGCACGTCGGCCCCGGGGGCGCGGCAGCGTGTTCTGATCAGCGCCGCCGCCCCGGCGCAATAGCTGTCTTCGCCGTATCCGGGTGTCTGCTCTGTGTTGGTTTCCAGAAGCCTTGCCATGATTTCGGGCAACGCGCCCTCCAGATAATCGCTTTCAAAACGGATCATTTGCGCAGACCCCCGACAATTCAGTATTTTTAATCAGATTGCACTGATGATGATTTTTTCCGTATCCGAGGTCAGGCTGATCCCGGACATGTTGCCCCCGCGCTCGTCTACAATTACGGAGGCGATCCCGTCCTCGATTTCCTTCTGGATGGCGCGGCGCAGGTTCCGCGCGCCGTAGGTAAGACTGTAGCTCTTTTTTACCAGATAATCCAGAACCGCGTCGTCCCAGGTCAGGGTCATGCCCTTTTCCGACATGAGCTGCTTCACCTCATCCAGCATCAGCACGGCGATCCTGCGGAAGTTTTCTTCCGTCAGCTTATTGAAGAACACGATTTCGTCCACACGGTTAATGAATTCGGGTCTCAGGAAATCATTGAGGGCCTTCATGACCCGGTCCCTGTCCTGCTGCGCCAGAGTAGAGCCGAAGCCCACGGCGCCGCTCTTCATGCCGCTTCCCGCATTGGTTGTCATGATAACGACCGCATTTTCAAAATTGATTGTTCTGCCCTGGGCATCGGTAATGCGGCCGTCGTCCAGGATCTGGAGCAGGATATTAAGCACGTCGGGATGGGCTTTTTCAATCTCGTCGAAAAGCACCACGGAATAGGGCTTTCTCCTGATTTTTTCGGTAAGCTGGCCGGCCTCGTCATAGCCCACATAGCCCGGGGGAGAGCCGATGATCCGGGATACCGAAAACTTCTCCATAAATTCCGACATATCCAGCCGGATGAGGGATTCGGGCGAATCGAACAAATCCTCCGCCAGGCGCTTGACCAGCTCAGTTTTTCCCACGCCGGTGCCGCCCACGAAAATGAAGCTGACCGGCTTTCTCTTTGCCTTAAGCCCAACCCGGCTGCGCTTTATGGCGGCGCACACGGAATCAATGGCATTATCCTGGCCCACGATATGCGCCCTGAGCCTGTCGCCCAGCTTGGCCAGGCGTTCAAATTCATCCTCGGTTATAGACTTTGCCGGAATTTTCGTCCAAAGCTCAATGACTCTGGCCAGGTTTTCTTTGGTCAGCTGCGGCGGATTGGCCTTGAGCCTGTTCAGCTCGTCTGTGAGCTTCATGCTGCCGGCCCGGATTACCGCCAGGCGCTCGTAATGCTCCTTCTCGGTATCGGCAATGAGCAGTTCCCGCTCCTTCTCCAGATCCGCCAGCTCCTTCTCCACCTCTTCCATCCGGATAATTCCCCGATCCTTCAGGTTCACGTCCGAGCAGGCCTCGTCTATCAGGTCGATTGCCTTGTCCGGCAAATACCTGTCGGTTATATACCGCTCGGACATGGTGACGGCAAGCCTGCACATCTCCGGGGGAATTTTGACCCTGTGGCACTCCTCGTAATAATGGGCGATGCCCTCGATAATATTCACACTGTCCTCAATGGACGGCTCCGCCACGGTTACCGGCTGGAAACGCCGCTCCAGCGCCGCGTCCTTTTCGATGTGCTTCCGGTATTCGGTAAAGGTGGTGGCCCCAATCACCTGGATTTCACCCCGGCTCAGGGCAGGCTTAAGGATATTGGCCGCGTTCATGCTGCCTTCGGCATCTCCCGCGCCGACAAGATTGTGAACCTCGTCTATGACAAGGATGATGTTCCCCGTTTTGCGTATCTCCTCGATAAGCCCCTTCATGCGGGACTCGAACTGGCCGCGGAATTGCGTGCCCGCCACCAGCGCCGTCAGGTCCAGAAGATAAACTTCCTTTTCACGCAGCTTATACGGTACGCCGCCCATGGCTATGCGCTGGGCCAGCCCCTCGGCAATGGCAGTCTTGCCAACGCCCGGCTCCCCGATCAGGCAGGGGTTATTCTTCTGCCGCCGGTTCAGAATCTGTATGACCCGCTCCAGCTCATCCTCACGGCCGATCATGGCGTCAAGCTTATTCTCCCGCGCCCTTTCCGTGAGGTTAATGCAATAATTATCCAAAAACTTTTTCTTTACGGAGCGCCCCGCGCCGCTCTCCCGGGTTTCCCGGGTCTCCCGCTGCTCCTGCTTTCCGAATGGCGCTGGCTCGCCGACCACCTCGGGCAGATCGTCACCGGTATGGCCACCGCCAAACAGACGGTTCAAAAACGGGAAGGTGGCTGTTTTGCCCTCATCCCCGGAATCGGTCTCGCTGTTTTCTATGTCCATAAGCCCGTCGGCGCTGCCAAGAGCCTCCATCATTTCATTGGAAAGCCCCTCCAGCTCGTCGTCCGAAATCCCCATTTTATTTATCACGTCATCCACAGGCTTTATGTGAAGCTCGCGGGCGCATTTCAGGCACAGCCCTTCATTTTTCGACTGGCTGCCCTCTATCCTTGTTATGAAAATAACTGCCACATTTTTATGACAGCGCGAGCAAAATACAGGCTGCATATCATATCTCCTTATTGATGTATCAGCATATTGACCTAAAATCTGCCGGAAAGCAGATTAGCACTCCATCTATTCGAGTGCTAATCTACCACCAGGCATGGGGAATGTCAACACCAGTGGCCGGGAATTGATACTTTGTTCATATTCGCGTCAGATACCGATACCTATGGTAAGAAAATCAATGGCGATAAAAAACCTGCCGAGGAAGGTTTCACCCATAGTGTCTTTTCCTATTGCCAGCCCGGCAAATCTCAGCGCCCAACAAAGCAGGATGCAAAGCATGATTCCTTTGATCAGTCCGGCAACCGCTCCACCCGCGTCGTTCAGTATATCCATATTGGGGATTTTGAACGACAGATTTGTTAAATTACCAATAGCTGTCAAAATAATGAACAGCAGTATAAAGCACAGGACAATTCCCGCCACGTACGTGATTCTTCCGCAGAGTACCTCCACCACGGCCGGGGCAATATCCGTACCCTGCCCATCGGCATATTGCTCCGCCTCCAGCGCCATCTGTTCGGCGGCGTCGTCATAGATCCCGATTGTCCGGTAAGTCTCGTAGCTAAATTCATGCCGCAGCGTAGGGTCCTCGTTAAGGATATCGTTATACGACAGCTCCGTGTTGGCCAGCCCCATGTTTTCCAGCACGGTGGTATTCATCTGCCGCTCTACATAACCGCTGGCAAAAGGGCGCAGCGCCGGCACAATCTCATAAGAATATGCGGTTGAGATCAGGCAGGCCCCGTATAGAGAGACTATTATCACAACCATGCCGCCTATTCCCATTATCAATCCTTTTTTATATCCCGTCCAGATGCTGATGATGACGATGGACAGAAGTACGAGGTCGATTGCTACTTTCATTGCTGATTTCCCCCTTATCGCACGAACCCTGTGCGCCGTGCCTGAATCGCTGCGGCCGCGCTTATGCCCGCCGCCCGTCCGGTTTAACCCCGGATCACAGGCCTTCTATCTGTGCGGATGCCGTGAAGATTAGTATGATGTCGCCTTTGGGGCGGAGCAGCGCCTTTTTGAGGCTTTGCACATCCTTGATCCCGCCGCTCCGGTTCATGGCCTGGGAATACACCGCCAGCTCATCGGTATAAAGGGCCAGGACCTGCTTTCCCGAGGCGGAAAGGTATTTTAATGCCGAATCCGGCTCCGTGCTGCCCAAAAGCTCCCCTTTGTCCCCCACCGTTACAATCATGTCGGCGCTGGCGGAAAGATATTTCGAGAGCCCCAGGGTCAAAAATCCACTGCCGCCGAAGGAATAATCCGTCAGGTACATGCCGCCGAAGTCGTAAGCCCCGACCATCTCTCCGGTATCTTCAAGGAACACAGCCCGCGTTTCCGAGATAGCGCAAATACGGCCGGAATCCATCCAGCCCAGATCCACCAGCAGCTCACCCGGGGCGGCAAATGATCCCTTTTCCGTCTTGTCGGACAGGGAATAGATGCGCACATGGCCGCCGTCCCCGTCGGCCGTGATGGCCGCCATGCTCCTGCCGTCCGGCGAGACCCGGGCGACGAGGGGGTAGCCCTTGCCGGAGTACCATTCATAAACCGGCTTCAGGTCGGGATTATATACGGTCACCAGCCCCTTATAGCCCGTCTCCGTGGTAGTGACGGCCATAAATCCGCTGTCGTTCATGGTAACGGCGATGATGGTGCCGTTCGTATCCATGTTGGTAACGTTCCCCTCAAAATCCGCCACGCGAAGGACGGTGCCGCCGATATCGAAGGCCGCCACATGCTTGTCCGATGCGGCCAGTGCCGGGGTCTTAAGGGAGCAGATATGGCGAACCACAGTGTAACCGCTGGCATCCAGAATCTGAAGGCCGGTGGATGAGGCCGCGGCCAATCCGTTGCCGGCAGGGGCAAACACCTGGGCGGAACCACCCTCAAATGCCCAGGGCGTTCCCTTGTCGTCCTTCCCGCCGCCGGCGCTGATCAGGCCGGCAATACTGTCTCGAAAAAGAAAGATCGACACCGCCGCGGCGATGAGCAATACCGCAGCGGCAATCTTCCGTACCAGTATCGGACGGGCGGTTTTCTTTTCCTTTGATTTAGACATGCCCGTTATCTCCCCGGCGCGTGTATTTCATCGGGCCATCATGTCCCCCACTGCGCCGTCATACCATACGCGCGAGAGGTAAAGTCCCTGCGGCGGCATGGTCGGCCCCGTCATCCTTCTGTCCCGCGTTTCCAGAAGCGCCGGAATATCCTCCGGCGCCAGTTTCCCGTGGGAGGCATACACCAGGGTCCCTACGATAGCCCGCGCCATGTTATACAAAAAGCCATCCGCGCAGACGGAAACGGTGATCAGGTCTCCCTCTCGCTCCGCCCGGCACCAATGTACCGTTCTGACCGTGGTTTTCGTCTCGGTTCCCACGCTGCGCACAGCGGCAAAATCATGTGTACCCTCAAAGGCTTCCCCGGCCCGCTCCATCTGGGCTATATCCAGGGGCGCCGGGTAAAAGCATACGCGGTTTTGCATAAAGGGGTCGCGAATACGGGTATTCATGATTTTATAGACGTATTCTTTCTTTAAACAGTTTCCAATGGCGTTAAAATCCCCCGTCGCTTCCACAGCGTCCGTCACCGCGATATCCGCCGGCAGCCGTGAATTCACGGCCAGCGGCAGCCGGTTCATGGGGATCGTGCTGTCCGTTTTGAAATTGGCGCAGTAGCGCAGGGCGTGAACTCCCGCGTCGGTGCGCCCACAGCCGGTAACCCTGACCTGGTGCCCGCAAATCCTGGCCAGCGCCCTTTCCAGGGTCTCCGCCACTGAAATATCGGTCTTCTGTACCTGCCAGCCGTGATAGGCCGTGCCGTCATATCGGAGTCTTATTGCGATGTTTTTCATGGCGTCCGCTATAACCCATACACGTTCATTACAATGGTTGCCGCCAAAACCGCCGCGCCCAAAATGAGGGCCCAGGCATCCCTGCTGTGCATCCGAAGCTGCTTCATGCGGGTGCGGCCCTCGCCGCCGTGGTAGCACCGGCTTTCCATTGCGACGGCCAGTTCGTCGGCCCTCCTGAAGGCGGAGACGAACAGCGGCACCAGCAGCGGCAGAAGCGCTTTGGCTCTGTCCGTCAGTTTTCCGGTTTCAAAATCCGCGCCCCTGGCCTTCTGGGCCGACATGATCTTATCCGTCTCCTCCACAAGGGTCGGGATAAATCTGAGGGCCATGCTCATCATCATGGACATTTCGTGCACTGGCACCTTGATTTTCTTCAGCGGGTTCAGCAGCTTTTCCAGGCCGTCCGTCAGCGCTATTGGTGAAGTGGTATAGGTCAGCAGAAAGGTTCCGCTGATGAGCATCATAATGCGCAGAACCATGAGCGACGCCTGCTTTATGCCCTCCCAGGTAAACTTGAAAATCCAGAATTGGGCTATTGGCTCGCCCCCGGTATAAAAAAGGTTCAGCAGCGCCGTCAGCACGATTATAAAGATCAGGGGCTTGAGGCCCTTGAGGATTGTTTTCGGGCTGATCCTGGAAACGGCAATGCACGACACCGTCACCGCCAGCATCATGGCATAGGACACATAGCCGACTGCTATAAACAGCGCCGCTATATAGACGATCACCAGGATGAGCTTTGTGCGCGGATCGAGCCGGTGTACCACGGTGTCCCCCGGAAAGTACTGGCCCAGGGTAATATCCTTCAGCACGTTTCGCCACCTCCGCCCGCAAGCGCCAGCACCGCGTCCCGAAGCTGGTCCAATGTGTATATGGCATCCGGCAGGGAAAGGCCCTTTTGCCTGAGCGCCTTCGCAATAGAGGTGGGCGCCGGCACGTCCAGTCCCATAGCCAGAAGCTCGTCCGCCCGCGAGAACACCGCCTCCGGCGCGCCGTCCATCGCCACCCTGCCGTCGGCAAATACGATGATGCGCTCCGCTATACGGGCCGCGTCGTCCATGCTGTGGGTAACCAGGATGACCGTAGAACCGGTCTTGCGCCTGTAATCCACAATGTTCTGGAGAATCCCCTCGCAGCCGGACGGGTCCAGCCCCGCCGTAGGCTCATCCAGAATCAGGACGCCCGGGCGCATGGCAATGACGCCGGCTATGGCGATCCGCCGCTTCTGCCCGCCGGACAGCTCCAGCGGGGATTTTTCAAACAGCTCCTCCGGGATACCCACAAACTGGGCGGCCTCCCGGACCCGTTCATCCACTTCGGCTTCCGAGAGCTTCATATTCTTCGGGCCGAAGGCGATGTCCCGATAGACCGTTTCTTCAAAAAGCTGATATTCCGGGTACTGGAAAACCAGCCCCACCTTGAACCGTACGTCCCGGGTGGCGGTTTTGGAAGCGAAAATATCCGCGCCTTCGTAGAATATTCTACCCGTTGTCGGCGCCAAAAGTCCATTAAGATGCTGGATAAAGGTGGACTTTCCCGAGCCCGTGTGGCCTATCAGCCCAACCATCTGTCCTTTGTAGATTTCAAGGTTAATGTCTTCAATGGCCACCTTTTCAAACGGCGTGCCCCGGCTGTATATATGGCTGAGCGCCTCGATCCTGATCACACAATCCAATGGCTTTCTCCTAAATCCTCACAAAAGCTTCTGCGCAATCACGTCGGCGCATTCCTCAACGGTCAGGGCGTCCAGCGGCAGATCCAGCCCGGCTTCCCGAAGGGTATATAGCAGCTCGGTTGTGGCCGGCACCGCCAGTCCTTCCTCTTTCAGCCGCCCGGCATGGGGAAAAATCTCCCTTGGCGCGCCGTCGGCAATGATCCTGCCCTCCGACATGACGATCAGCCTGTCGGCCCCCACGCATTCCGACATATGGTGGGTAATCAGAACGACTGTCATGCCGTTTTCCCGGCATAGCCGCGTCACGGTTTCGATCACTTCCCGCCGGCCTACCGGGTCCAGCATGGCGGTAGGCTCGTCCAGCACCACACACCGGGGATTCATTGCCAGCACCCCGGCAATGGCCACCCGCTGCTTCTGGCCGCCGGACAGCAGGTGCGGCGCGTGCATCCGGTAGTCATACATCCCCACCCGGCGCAGGGCGTCGTCCACCCGCTCACGGATTTCCGCCGACGGAACGCCGAGGTTTTCGGGCGCGAAAGCCACGTCATCCTCCACCACATTCGCCACGATCTGATTGTCCGGATTCTGAAAAACCATGCCGATCGTGCGGCGCACATCCAATATCCGGGCTTCGTCCGCGGTATCTATGCCGCTTACCGTCACCTTGCCGGACGTGGGCAGGAGTATGGCGTTGAACAGCTTTGCCAGGGTGCTTTTACCGGAGCCGTTATGACCCAGAATCACCGCAAAGCTGCCTTCTTCTATTTCAATATCAATTCCGGACAGCGTTTCGATCTCATCGCCCGGATAGGTGTAGTGCAGGCCTTCCGTTTTTATTATCGCAGACATATTCCGTATCCTCTAATCATCAGTGGCCATTTGCCCTCAAAGGCGCGCCGTCCACCGGCAGGCCGCCCCGCAGGGCAGATATAGTCCGCCGGCCGTGACCGGAAGCCCCAGTTCCTGGCTTTCCGAGCGCCCGCCAAACTTCTTCGTCAATATACTCTCGCTGATATAGGTGAGCACCGAGGGCGAAAGCCCGGTGGTATAGGCGTTGATCAGGACAAAGAGCGGGTCGTCCGAAAGCACGCCCGAGCACAGGGAAACAAAATCCCAGAGCCCGTCCTCCAGCTTCCACACCTCTCCGCCGGGGCCGCGTCCGTAACTGGGCGGGTCCATGATGACCGCGTCGTATCTGCGGCCGCGTCTAATTTCGCGTTCTACGAATTTTCCGCAGTCGTCCACAATCCACCGAACCGGCCTGTCCGCAACGCCGGAGGCGGCCGCATTCTCTTTTGCCCAGGCCACCATACCCTTGGCCGCGTCCACGTGGCAGACGGAAGCGCCCGCCCGCAGGGCCGCGACGGTCGCGCCGCCGGTATATGCGAAGAGATTGAGCACGCTCACGGGCCGCCCGGCCTTTGTGATCATTCTCATGATATAATCCCAGTTTACGGCCTGCTCCGGAAAAAGCCCCGTATGCTTAAAATTCATGGGTTTAACATGAAAGCGCAGCACGCCATAGTCGACCTGCCAGCTGGCCGGCAGGGAACGCTTATCCCATGCCCCGCCGCCGGAGTCGCTTCTGATATACACCCCGTCGCATTTTTTCCAGCGGGGATCCCGGCGAGGCGTTTTCCATATCGCCTGGGGGTCCGGGCGCACAAGGGTATAGCTGCCCCACCGCTCCAGTCTTTCTCCCCCAGAACAGTCGATCAGCTCGTAATCCCGCCAGTTATCGGAAACCCACATGGCACACCTCATCCATAATATCGGAGTGTAATTATACCATTTATTATGCGCAGGGTCAATTCAATAAAAAAATAAGCGCCGAAAAGGGCGCTTATTTTTTATTTCCCGTAATATCCCGCCGCGGCGCTGTACACAATGATTGCATCCGCCGCGCCCGAATCCAGGGCCTCAAAGCAGGCGCGGGCGCCGCCGGTGAGCCGGGTCACCTTGTTCAGGCGGTTCTTCAGCGCCTCGTCGCTGTTGAGAGCGTCCAAATATTTTGCATCCACATCCATGGCCAGCGTCTTCCCGGACAGCCGGCCCTTGCTTCGGATTCCCGAATCGGAAAGCGCCACCAGCACCAGCTCATTGGTCATATATGAGGGCAGCACCGTATAGTTCGAAGACGCGGGATCCAGCGTCAGGCCGCCCCAGGCGCAGTCGATATTTCCGGACGAAAGCTCAATATACGCATCCTCGCTCTTGATCGGCAGAAACTTAACCGCCCATCCCAGCCGCTCACATACCGCCCGGGCAACGTCCACATCAAATCCGGAATACCCCTCGCCGTCGGCATAGCTCATGGGAAACGCCCCCCCATCCAGCCCAACAATCAGCGTGCGGCTTGGAACATCCCCGATCCGGTCCAATGCCTCCGCATCGGATGAAAAGGTCGTCGTATCCTCCGAAAACCACTGAATCGCAAGGCTATGTATGGTTCCGTCCGCCGTCAGCTCCTTCAAGGCCGCCTCCACGTAATACCGGACAAAATCGTCATTTCGAAAGCCGATGGAAAAGGTCTCCGACCCGAAGGTCTCAAGTCTTCGGTATTTGCCGTTTGAAGACAATTCGCCCCCGCCGCAGGCGCACAGCAGAAAAATGAGGCACGCCGAGAGCATAATGGCGGCCATCCTGTTCTTTCTATGCAAAAGCGTCTCCTCCCTTGGTGTATTTCCCCGCAGTTTCTCGTTTTTTGACATAAAATAAAGAATTGCGCGTGTCAATGACACGCGCAATTATCATAATTCAAATGCGTCCCGTATTCAAGTGTTAATTGTAAACTGTCATGTTCCCGGAATTCCCAATACCTTATTGGCGGAACCGCTCCAGGAACAGCTTCGTCCTCTCCCGGGTAGGATTGCTGACGATCTCCGGCCCGCCTTCCTCAACGATCACACCGTCGTCCATAAATACAATATGATCGGAAACGTCGCGGGCAAAAGCCATCTCATGGGTAACAATGACCATAGTCATATTTTCCTCGGCCAGCTGCCGGATCACCTTGAGTATCTCGCCGGTGAGCTCCGGGTCCAGCGCGCTGGTGGGTTCATCAAAAAACAGGATATCCGGCTTCATGGCCAAAGCCCTGGCGATGGCCACCCGCTGCTGCTGCCCGCCTGAAAGCTGGTACGGATAGGCATCCGCCTTATCCTCAAGTCCCATTTTTTTCAGCAGCGCCCCGGCGGACTCCAGGGCTTCCGCCTTTGACCGCTTCTGAACGCTTACCGGCGCGTCAATAATATTTCTCAGGACGGAATAATGGGGGAACAGGTTAAAGTTCTGAAACACCATGCCGAAACGGCTTCTCATACGCCGAAGCTCCGCCGGGGAAGCATAGACAGACCTGCCGTCCCGATCCGCCCGGGCGGCATATTTTCCGAGGTAGACCAGATCACCGCCGTCCATGGTCTCCAGCAGTGTGGCGCAGCGCAGAAGGGTGGATTTTCCGGAGCCGGAAGGCCCGATAATGGCCAGCACCTCCCCCGCCATGACGGAAATGGATACGCCCTTAAGCACCTCCATAGAGCCGAATTGCTTACTGCAGCCGTTGATTTCCAGTATTTTCACAAAAGCCGCCCCCTACCTATAATAATCCAGCGCCTTTTCAATGCGTTCCATCCCAAAGGCGACGATATAATTGAATACGTAATAAAACACGGCGGCTATGACAAAGGGCATCAAGGTTCCCTGGGAGACCGATATTCTTTCCGCCCAGGTAAACATTTCAGTGAGCGCGATCACCGAGGCCAGGGACGTGTCCTTCACCAGGGTGATGACCTCGTTGGTCACCGGCGGCAGGATGCGCTTAATCACCTGGGGCAGCACGATCCTGAAAAAGGTCTGACGCTTTGTGTAGCCCAGAACGCTGGCCGCCTCATACTGGCCCGCGGGGATAGACTCAATACCCGCCCTGTAGATTTCCGCGAAATACGCGGCGTAGTTGATCACAAACGCCACAATCGCCGCCCAAAAGCGCCAGTCTGTGCTGATTTTCATATTGAGCAGCAGGCTCGGCCCATAGAATACCACCATGAGCTGGAGCATCAAAGGCGTGCCCCGCATGATGGAAATATAGATTTTAACAAGCCACCGCAGGGGCTTGAATGCCGACATCCTCCCGAAGGCTACAAGCAGCCCCAGCGGCAGGGAGCCCAGCAGGGTCAGGCAAAAGATCAGAAATGATTTCATGAAGCCCTGCGCAATCAGCAGGACCATGGTATTAAAGGTCATGTGCGGCGCCTCATTTCAGGAGGATCGAGTCCTGCCGGAACGGCAAGACTCGATTTCAAGATTATTCAAAGGATGCCGGATCGGCTCAGCCGACCATGCAAAGGCTCTCGATCACCAGACCGTAGTCCACATAGTTCCGGGCTATCTCCAGCATCGTGCCGTCTTCGGCGATTTCCTTCAGCGTGGTATTCACCGCGTCACGCAGCTCAGTATTGCCCAGCAGGAAGCCCACGGCGTACTGCTCGGTGGAAATATCCTCGTCAAGAATCACATAGCCCTCGCCCTTGTTGGCAATCTGGAAGTTGGCGACGCCCAGGTCGGCGGCTATCGCGTCCACCGTACCCTGCTCCAGTTCCATAAAGCCCTTGTTGTAATCGGAGAGCTCCACGACGCCGGCCAGAGAAGCCAGCAGATCGGCGCATTCCTCACTGTTCAGCGCGTCGAGTGCGGAAGACGCCGCCTGGACCATCAGCGTCTTGCCCGCCAGATCCGCAAGGGAGGTAATCCCGGAATCGGCTTTTACAACAACCACAATGCTGTTGTCCACATACGGCTCGGACCAGGTATAGTCGTTTTCGCGCCCGTTATAGGTGAAGCCGTTCCAGATGCAGTTGATATTGCCGCTGGACAGTTCGGCGTCCTTGGCCTTCCAGTCTATGGCGACGCAGTCGAATTCCCATCCGAGACGGGTGCAGACCTCCTTGGCCAGGGCCAGGTCGAAGCCGTCGTAGCTGCCGTCGTCGGCAACAAAGCCGAAGGGCGGGAAGTCCGCGTCGAAGCCCACGACGAGCTTATCGGTCTCGGGCGCGGCAGTCGCGGCCGGCGCGCCGCCGCAGGCGCACAGCGCCAGGGCCAGAACCAGGGCAAGGGCAAGAGCAATCAGTTTTTTCATGATATGTACCTCGCTTTATAATTCACTTCGGCAACATAATACCACATTAGCGAAATAAATCAAATCTTTTTTTCCGGGGGGCTGTGCATTTTTTACACAGCTTGATTCTGACGGGTGACAGTTGTATAATCTGAAAGTTATGAAATACTATGATGCAGGAAAATGTGATATTGCCGTCATCGGCGCGGGCCACGCGGGTATTGAGGCCGCGCTGGCCGCGGCGCGCCTCGGCATTGATACGATTTGCTTCACCCTCCATCTGGACATGGTTGGCAACATGCCCTGCAACCCTGCCATCGGAGGCACGGGAAAGGGCCATCTCGTCCGTGAGCTGGACGCTTTGGGCGGAGAAATGGCGGTTGCCGCGGACAAGGCCTGCATACAATACCGTATGCTGAACCGGGGCAAGGGCCCGGCCGTACACAGCCTGAGGGCCCAGGCGGACAGGCGCCTGTACCAGTCCGTCATGAAGCACACCCTGGAAAAGCAGGAAAATCTCAGGGTCAAGCAGGCCGAAATCGTCGATATCGGCAGGGAAAACGGACGGGTCTGTTCCGTCACCACCGCAACGGGCGCGGTCTACCGGTGCCGGGCCGCCATCATCTGCACCGGCACCCACCTGGGAGGACGGACCATCATCGGCGAAGCGGTGGCGGATTCCGGCCCCGACGGGCTGGCCGCATCCCTGCCTCTGGGGAAGGTTTGCGCCGGCTTCGGCCTTGCCATGCGCCGGTTCAAGACCGGCACGCCGCCCCGGATCAACCGGCGGACGGTGGACTTCTCCAAAATGACCATCCAGCCCGGAGACGAGGATATTGAGCCCTTCTCCTTTGTCACGGATCACCCCCCGGTAAACCGGGCGGTCTGCTGGCTCACTTACACAAATGAGGAAACCCATCGGATCATCAGGGAAAATCTGGACCGCTGCCCGCTGTATTCCGGCGTGATTGACGGCATTGGCCCCCGCTACTGCCCTTCTATCGAGACCAAGATTGTGACTTTCCCGGACAAAACCCGCCACCAGCTCTTCATTGAGCCCATGGGACTGGATACCGAGGAGCTTTATATTCTGGGCCTGTCCTCGTCCATGCCGGAGGATGTGCAGGTTAAAGTGCTGCACACCATTGCCGGCCTTGAGCATGCCGAAATGACCCGCCCGGCCTACGCCATTGAATATGACTGCGTGGACCCCCTGGAGCTTTACCCCACGATGGAGGCCAAGAAAATCGACGGCCTTTACGGCGCCGGACAATTCAACGGTTCCTCCGGCTATGAAGAAGCGGCGGTTCAGGGCTTCGTGGCCGGCGTTAACGCCGCGCTGAAGATCAAGGGCGGCGAGCCTCTGATCCTTCGCCGTTCCGACGGATATATCGGCACCCTCATCGACGACCTGGTCACTAAGGGTACAAACGAGCCTTACCGCATGATGACCTCCCGTTCCGAATACCGTCTTCTGCACCGTCAGGATAACGCGGATATCCGCCTGTCCCATATCGGCCTGCGCATCGGGCTGATCAGCCCGGCGCGCCATCAGGCCGTACTGGATAAATATCAAATGGTCGAGGATGAAACTGCGCGGCTGGAAAAGACCTATGTCTCCCCTTCCCCGGCCCTTGCCCAGATGCTGTCCTCCCTCGGCACGACTCCGATTGCCTCCGGCGTTTCTCTGGCGGATCTTCTCCGGCGGCCCCAGATAAACTACGCCGACCTGGCGCCCTTCGACACGGCGCGCCCGGAGCTTCCCCGCAGGGTCACGGAGCAGGTGGAAATCAGCCTGCGGTACGAGGGCTACATTAAAAGGCAGTTAAAGCAGGTACAGGAATTTTCCAGGATGGAAAACCGGCCCCTGCCGGAGGATATAGAGTACGAGCGGGTTCCCAGCCTGCGAACCGAAGCCGTTCAGAAGCTGAACCGCGTCCGGCCCGCGAATTTCGGGATGGCCTCCCGCATCTCGGGGGTTTCCCCGGCAGACCTGACCGCCCTGATGATCTACTGCGAGGACAGAAAGGCAAGGCACAGCCATGGATAAAATCGTTATCGGCTTTTCCGGCGGCGTGGATTCCGCCGTTTCCGCCTCAATCCTCAGGGAGCGGGGCTATGACGTACACGGCCTTTATCTGGAAACCGGCGGCGCCGCCTCGGCTGATGAGGTGCGCGCAGCCGCCGAAGCCATGGCGATTCCCCTGGAGATCGCCGATGCCCGCGCCGACCTGGAGGAGAAGGTCTGCCGGCCCTTTGCCGAGGCATACGCCAGGGGCGAGACCCCTAACCCCTGCGTTTTGTGCAACCCGGCCGTGAAATTCAGTTATCTGACGCAATACGCCGACCGGATCGGGGCCGCCCTCATCGCCACCGGGCACTACGCCAGGGTAAACGATGGCGGCCTGTATATGGGGATGCCGGAAAACGACCAGAGCTATATGCTCAATCGCATCACCCGGGCGCAGCTTTCCAGGCTCGTTCTGCCCCTGGGCAATTATCGAAAATCCCAGGTGCGCGCCCTCGCCGCCGCGCTGGCTCTCCCGGCAGCCCAAAAGCCAGCCAGCATGGAGATCTGCTTCATCCGGGACGGCGACCACGCGGCCTGGATGGAAAAGCGGGGCGCGGCGCCCCCGCCCGGAGACCTCATTTATAACGGCAGCGTGGTAGGGCGGCACGGCGGCGTTCACCGCTTCACCCTTGGCCAGCGGCGGGGCCTCTCCTTTTCCGCAGGAAAGCGGGTCTATGTATCCGAGATACGCCCGGACACAAACGAAGTGGTTCTGGCCGACGGAGACGGACTTTTCGCCGAGGGTCTCACAGCCCGGGACATGAACTGGCTCGTCGATCCCCCCGACGCCGCGTTTTCCTGCCGCGTCCGCGTGCGGCATTCTCTGGCAAGCTATCCCGCAACGGCGGTTCGGGAGGAAAACGGCTTGGTAACCGTGTCCTTTGACGAACCTGTCCGGGCGCCCACACGTGGCCAGTCGGCCGTCCTCTACGACGGCGAGCGTCTACTGGGCGGCGGGTTTATCCTTTAATCGCATCCGACAAAAAACGGGAGGGCAACCCCCCGTTTTTTCTGATTCCGGGCTGCCTGCAACGACCATTTCCGGCTTTCAAAAAAATCCTATTGACATTCCGTAAAATTCGGTGTATCTTAACCGTACTAATACATATAATACAGTCGTACTCTATATCAGGGGGTGATTAATATGGTATCGATCAATTTCAGAGATTCCCGCCCGATATACACCCAGGTAAAGGATTCCCTCCGGCATTATATCGTATCCGGGGCCTTTCCGCCGGACTATAGGCTTCCGTCGGTACGGGAACTGGCCGCGGAACTGGCGATCAATCCGAACACCATTCAAAGGGCGTATCGCGAGCTGGAGGCTGAGGGGTATATCTGCTCAATCCCCGGAAAGGGCAGTTTCACCTGCACACATGCAGAGGTGGATGAAAGTCGGGTGAAGCAGTTGCTCGAGAAATTTGACAGCGTGGTTTCCGAGCTGCGATACCTGGGCTTTTCTGCCGCACAGCTCCATGATCGCTTAAACAAAGGAGGACACAGCGATGATCAAAGTTAAGGATATCGTCAAAACCTTTGATGAATTCCGCGCCCTGGACGGTCTTTCCCTCGAAGTTCCGGAGGGTTCTATATACGGGCTTGTAGGGCCCAACGGCTCCGGCAAATCGACGATAATTCGCCATCTGACCGGCATATATCTTCAGGATTCCGGTGAAATTACCATTGACGGCGAGCCGGTATTTGAGAATCCCGCAGTCAAAGCCCGTATTGCCTATATTCCTGACGATATCTTTTATTTCTCCCAGGCCTCCATCACGGACATGATGAAATTCTACAATGGCGTGCAGCCCACCTTCGACACCGGCCTTTTTGCCAAGCTACACGGGGTTTTCCCTTTGGATGTAAAGCAGCCGATCCGCCGCCTGTCAAAGGGTATGCAGAAGCAGGCCGCATTCTGGCTGGCTGTCGCCATGCGCCCGGATATCCTGATCCTCGACGAGCCGGTGGACGGACTCGACCCTGTCATGCGGCGCCAGGTCTGGAGCATCATCATGCAGGATGTTGCCGAGCGCAACACGACCGTTTTGGTATCCTCCCACAACCTCCGGGAGCTGGAAGATGTCTGCGACCGGGTCGGGATTATCGACAAGGGCCGTCTTCTCCTTGAGCGGAGCCTTTCCGACCTGCAGGAGAACATCGCCAAGATACAGATTGTCCTGCCCGACGGCGCGTCTCTGCCCCAGGGGCTGGATATCATCCATGAAAACAGCCCCGGAAGGCTCAAAACCCTGATCGTCAGGGGAAAAGCCAGCGAGACCACCAATATCCTGTCATCGGTTAATCCGCTGTTTATGGATGTGGTGCCGCTCAATCTTGAGGAAATATTCATCTATGAGCTGGGAGGTGCCGATTATGCGGTCAAAGACATCATTCTTTAATGCCACACTCTTCTGGAAAACCGTCGCGCGCTTCTGGCCGATATGGTTTATTTACGCCTTTGTCTGGGCCATATTCATGCCCATATTCCTCGGGAGCAGCCTGAACAGCGCCATCCGCTACTCGTCCAGCACCGCCGGCATCGTGAATGCCCTTCAGAGTCTGCCGCTGGAGATGGGCTTATATGGCGCCACTATCATCAGCTTCATCGCCTGCTGCTTTTCCGCCATGGCGGTGTTCAGCCACCTGTATTCCATGCGCAGCGCCGGCGCATATGCCGCCCTGCCCATAAAGCGCCAGGGCGTTTTCACCTCCGTCACTCTTGCCGGAATCCTGCCGCTGCTTGCCATCAACCTGGCCACATTTGCCGCCACCCTCATTGTGGAAGCCGCCCAGGGCCCGGTGTATCTGCCCGCCCTGCTTCAATGGCTGGCGATGGTTTCGCTGATTAACATATTTTTCTATGGCTTCGCGGTCCTTTGCGCCCAGATGACGGGCAATCTTATCGTGCTGCCGCTGGTCTACGCCGTGCTCAACTTAACGGTGTATGTGGTGGAAGAACTGATAAAATACATTTTAAGAATTTTCGTTTTTGGATTTTCCAGCAGCGGCTTTTCCCTGTCCTTCCTCTCCCCCGTAATCTACCTGTGCCGATATTGCAGCATCAACAGCACCTCCGCCTATCACGCCGCCTCCGACAGCTATCAGGTAACCGGATATTATTTCTCCGGCTGGGGAACCGTGATCGCTTATGCCGTCGCCGGACTGGTTCTGATCGCTGCCGGCCTGCTGCTGTACAAGCGCCGCAGGATGGAGACCGCCGGCGACGTGGTGGCTGTGCGATGGCTGAGGCCCATATTCAAATACTGCCTTTCCCTCGGCTGCGCCCTCTGCATCGGCCTGCTGCTGTTCTCGATCCTCCGGCCCGACTATAGTTACGGCGGAACGCCCATGAATGTGCTGGTTTTGACCGCCCTCATGATCGTCGGCTGCTTTATAGGCTATTTTGCCGCGGAGATGCTCATTCACAAAAGCTTTGCCGTCTGGCGGGGACGCCGGCGCTGGCTCGGCTTTCTGGTCGCTTCCGCCGTGATCACGGTGCTGACCTTTTCCTGCGAATTCGACCTTTTCGGATATGAAAAAAAGGTTCCCGCGGCGGATAATATTGAACAGGTCTCGCTGCGGGTCAACGGGGATAACAGCGTCCTGACCGAACCGCAAAACATCGGAAACGCCGTGGCCCTCCATAACTCCATAATCGGCAACAAGGCCTTCCACGAAAGTTCCGGCGACGGCTCTGCCTACATGTACATGGAATATACACTTCGGGATGGCACCGTCATAAAGCGCGCCTACTCCCTGAACTACGATACGGACGGCAACGCGGACGACGTGATTGCCCTTCAGAATCTGGTCAACACCCAGGAGGCCATCAACTACCGCAAACAGCTAAGCTACAATATCACGGCGGAGAATATCAATTACGCCTATGTGAGCTTCAGAACGCTGGAATATGACGAATACGGCTATAATGACACCGGGATCAGTCTGACGGCGGAAGAAGCCAACGTCCTCTATCATGAATATATCCTCCCCGATATTGCCAACGGCACCCTGGGCAGGATCTGGCTGATCACGGACGATGATTATCTGAATACCGTTTATGGCTGCTCCATTCAAATAGAATGCAACGAGCGTGACAGCGAGGGTAATTATTCCTATCAGTCCTTTTATACCGTGCCCACCGTCGATTCCGTCCGCACAAACGCCTGGCTGCGCGAGCATGGCGTGGAGCTGAACACTGAAGGCGAACTCGCCGCCAAGTACGACACCTATTATTCGAAACCCGGAATTGCCGTAGACTGACCGGATATTCAAAGAAAAAGCGCGCATGAATAAAACATGCGCGCTTTTTCTTTGCTGTTCATATTTTCTTGGCCGTGTGTTAAAGATTTCTTATTTTTTTGTTCATGACCTCGTCATAAGTGGGTATTACTATAAGAGCATATAAATTCACATGGAGGAAATCCCATGTATCCATACGATGATCATATTGAAGAAAATAACGGGGCTTCAAATTCCGATCCGCCCGCTGAAAACGACGAGGATTGCTTTATCCCTCCGGCGGACCACCCCTCATACCGGGACGCGGACTATACGCCCGAGAGCGAGGCCACAATTCCCCCCCGCTACTACGTCCCTGAAGAAAAGCCTCCGAAAGAGAAAAAACCGAAAGCCGAAGGGCAAATCCGCTTCGGCAAGGTAGTGACGCTATGCCTTTGCTGCGCCGTGGTCGGCGGGCTGGCCGGCGGCGGACTGGCCGGCTACTACTTTAACGCTGCCGGCGGCAAAGAAAATGCCGATCTGAACAGCACGCCCCTGCTTTCAGCATCCAACCCTTTCGAAACCGCTCAAACAGCCGTCCCGATGAATACCGGGGGCGTCACCGCAGGCGATATCTATGCGCTGGGCTGCACCCAGGTTGTGGGAATCACCACTGAGATCACCACCACCAATTTCTTTGGCATGACCAGCTCGGTTCCTATCTCCGGCAGCGGCTTTGTGATCACGGAAAACGGCTATATTCTCACCAATTATCACGTCATTGAAAACGCCTATTTGGGCGGCTACGAAATCTCCGTCATGCTTTACGACGGTAACGAATACACGGCCGAAATCGTTGGCCATGATGCCGACAACGACATTGCGGTTCTCAAGATTGACGCCAGCGGCCTCAGCCCCGTCAGCTTGGGAAACAGCGAAACCCTCAGCGTGGGAGATACGGTTTATGCCATCGGCAATCCCCTTGGCGAGCTGGCCTATACCATGACCAGCGGCATCGTTTCCGCCACGGACCGGATCATCACCGTCGATGAAAGCACTTCCCTCAACATGTTCCAGTTCGACGCGGCGGTCAACGCCGGCAATTCCGGCGGCCCCGTCTATAACGGTGCGGGTCAGGTCGTAGGCGTTGTGACCGCCAAATACAAGGAAACGGGCGTTGAGGGCCTTGGTTTCGCAATCCCCATCAACGACGCTGTGGATATTGCCAATGAGCTGATCGCGAACGGCTATGTCTCCGGAAAGGCCTATATGGGCGTGGTTCCCGATACAGTCCCCGCAAGCGTCGCCCAGTATTACAATCTGGTGCAGGGCGCCTATGTATACTCCATCGAATCCGGCAGCGCGGCGGAAACCGCGGGCCTCAAGGTGGGCGATATCGTCACGGAGATGAACGGCGTGAGCATCCTCTCCGCCGACGATCTGAAAGCGGAGGTAAAGCAGCATTCCGCGGGCGAAACCGTCGGGATCAAGGTCTATCGCTCCGGGGAATACCTTGAGCTTTCGATTACCTTTGACGAAAAGCAGCCAGACAGCAACGCAGCCTCCGACGGCCAGCCCCAAACATTTCCAAGCGGCTATCCCTACGCCAGCGGCTGGTAAGAATATAACCCCGGCGCTATGCACGGGTTTATATAGATACTCCCGGATCTCTCCTAAACACTTTTTACTCCTCTCTTTTTTGACACAAAAACAAAAGGCCTGCCGGACACCCGGCGGGCCTTTTGTTTTTCTTGGGAAGATATTCATCAGCACTGCAACTAATCCTTGATTTATCCCGGCGGTATTGTATAATGTTAAATGATTTATCATAAACTTCCCTGAAATTATTCTTTAGGAGGAACCCTTAAAATGACATACGAGATGGACATCGCCGGCCTAAAACGGGACCTGCCCCTGTGTAAAGTCACAGACGATCTTTACATAGGCGCATTTGTCATGTTTGGCGACGTCGAGCTCACCGTTCATTGCGCCGCGGAGCTTCTCAAACTTGCCCCCGAGTATGATTACCTCATCGCACCGGAAGCCAAAGCCATCCCGCTGCTCTATGAAATGGCCCGCCAATCCGGAGCGGACAAATATTTTCTTGCCCGCAAAGGCGCGAAAGCCTATATGACCGGCGTTTTTGAAGTCGCCGTGCGTTCCATCACCACAATGAGTATGCAGAAGCTTGTCATAGACACCGCGGATGCGGAGCTAATGCGCGAAAAACGCATCCTGATAGTCGACGACGTAATCTCCACGGGAGAATCCCTCCACGCCATGGAGGAGCTGGTCACAAAGGCCGGCGGCATCATCGCCGGAAAAATGGCCGTTCTTGCCGAGGGAGATGCCATGAAGCGCAATGATATCATCACCTTGGGATATCTTCCCACCTTTAATCCGGACGGCTCCGTCAAGGCCTGACATGGCCCGGAATATACGAATACCCGGCCGTAACGGTCGGGTATTTACTATAGTGCAATTATCTGAGTTTTTGAAAAAAATTCCGCATCAGTTCCTCGCATTCCTCACTTAAAACCCCTCCGTAGATGGCCGGACGATGGCCGTAACGTTCCTCGAACAGGTTGATCACGCTTCCGCAGGACCCGGTAGCGGCTTCCTTCGCCCCATATACCAGTCTGGGTATCCGCGCGTTGATGACCGCCCCGGCGCACATGGGGCAAGGTTCCAGAGTCACGAACAGCGTGCAGTCCGAAAGCCGCCAGGAACCGATGCGGGCACAGGCCTGCCGGATCGCCTCAATCTCCGCGTGGGCGACGGCGTCCGAGCATTCCTCCCGCCTGTTGCGCCCCTCGCCGATCACCGTACCCGCGCAATCGGCGATGACGCAGCCAACAGGCACCTCGCCGGCAGCGGCGGACTCCGCCGCCAGTTTCAGGGCCATTCTCATGTAGACTCGAAAATCCATGCCACCTTATCCTTCAATCATTCGGAGTTAAATATGATTTCAATTTTACTCATCGGCGTCGGCCTGTCAATGGACGCGTTTGCGATTTCCGTAACCAACGGCATGACTCTCAAGAATTGCAATTGGCGCCACGCGCTGCTCATGGGGGCGTATTTCGGCGGGTTCCAGTTTATCATGCCGCTTATCGGTAGTTTTATCGGCAGCACAATCAGCGGATATATCAGCGCGTACGGGCATTATATCAGCTTTTTTCTTCTGGCCTTTATCGGGTTAAGAATGATTTGCGAGGCTTTTAAAGACTGCGGCGGAAGCGGCCTGACCATTCTTTCGCATCCGCGCCTGCTGGTCATGGCCGTTGCAACCAGCATCGATGCTCTGGCAGTTGGCGTTTCTTTCGCCTTCATGGAAGTGATGCTGCTGCCTTCCTGTATCCTGATCGGCTGTATTACCTTTGTCATGAGCTTCGCAGGGGCGATGCTGGGCACGAAAATCTCCTGTCATTCCAGGAAACACGCCGTCATACTCGGCGGCTGCGTGCTTATCGGCATCGGGATCAAGCTGCTGCTGGAAGGGATCATTTAGGCATATCTGCAAGAAAAAGAGTCCGCCGGGGGGCGGGCTCTTTTTTCGGATATTCCGGACTCAGGCCAACGCCGCGGTGATGATGGACATCTGGTAGACCTCTTCCGCGTCGCAGCCGCGGGAAAGGTCGTTTATGGGAGAATTCAGCCCCTGCATGATCGGCCCATAGGCGGCGAATCCGCCAAGGCGCTGGGCGATCTTATAGCCGATATTTCCAGAGTTGATCTCCGGGAATATAAAGGTGTTGGCATAGCCCGCCACCTTGGAGCCAGGGAACTTCCGCTGCCCGACCGTCGCGGACACCGCCGCGTCGAACTGCATTTCCCCGTCGCTGTCAATCTCCGGCGCCAGAATCTTGGCCTTTTCGGCAGCCATACGGGCCAGATCCACCGCCGGCCCATTTCCGGAGCCCTTGGTAGAGTAGCTCAGGAAGGCCATCTTCGGGTCAATGCCGAAAATCTTCGCCGTCCGCGCACAGCTTACGCCCACTTCCGCCAGCTTATCCGCCGCGCTGAAGGTGACGTTGCCGTCCTTATCCACATCGTCGGTATACTCAATATTGATGGCGCAGTCCCCCATCGCCAGCATTTCGTCGCCCCGCACCAGGATAAAGACCGAGGAGACCAGATGGGCGTCGGGCCTGGTTTTCACCAACTGCAGCGCCGGCCGGACAGTATCTGCGGTGGAGTAGGTGGCGCCGCCCAGAAGGGCGTCCACAACCCCCATCTTCACCAGCATCGTTCCAAAATAGTTGCCCTTGGAAAGCGCCGCGCGGCAATCCTCCGCGGATACCTTCCCCTTGCGCAGGCGCACCATTTCCTTAACCATGGCGTCCATATCCGGATACACAGCGGGGTCCGCTATTTCAATACCCTCAATATCAAACCCCCCTGCCTTGGCCGCAGCCTTCACCTCGACCTCGGGTCCCACCAGCACGGGGGTAAGGAAACCGCCCTGCTTCAGGCGGGCCGCCGCCTCAAGTATGCGCGCATCCATTCCCTCGGTGTATACAATTTTGCGGGGATTCTGCTTTAGGAGCTCAATGAGATTTTCAAACATTTTTCCAGCCTCCGAATAATGTAACGGCGCTATCCGCCATATTTTTCAATTTACTTTAACATCTTAACCCACCATTTGCAAGAAAAAGCTGTTTACAAATTACATTTGCTCGGATATAATACACGCTGTTATCACTTTACCGGAGGAATAAGATGGAACGCAAATTTTCAGCGGTGTTGTCTGAGCTGCGCCGCTTAAAAGGGCTCAGCCAGCGGAACGCCGCATCCGATCTGGGCATCAGTCAGGCGCTCCTGTCCCATTATGAAAACGGCGCACGGGAGCCCGGCCTTAACTTTGTCTGTCGGGCCTGCGATTATTATGGCGTATCCGCCGATTATCTGCTAGGCCGCACGGAAACGGCAGACTGCTACGACGCCAGCCTTGAGCGCATTCGCGGCTTTGTCGCGGAGCTGCGCACTCTTGTGGAAAGGGCGGAACTGTTCACGGAGGGCAACACTAAATGACACCACAGGATCATATCCGGAATTTTTCCATCATCGCCCATATAGATCACGGAAAATCTACTCTGTCTGACCGCCTTATTGAGCTTTGCGGGGCGGTGGACGGCCGAAATATGGCAGAACAGATTCTTGATAATATGGATCTTGAGCGTGAGCACGGCATCACCATCAAAGCCCGCGCCGTCGGCCTTTCCTATCATGCGCAGAACGGTGAGGATTACACGCTCAACCTCATCGACACGCCGGGGCATGTGGACTTCAGCTATGAGGTCAGCCGCAGCCTGGCCGCCTGCGAGGGCGCCGTTCTGATCGTGGACGCCACCCAGGGCGTTGAGGCCCAGACCCTGGCCAATACCTATCTGGCGCTTAACCATAATCTGGAGATACTGCCGGTCATCAACAAAATAGACCTGGCCGCCGCAGATCCGGCCCGCACAAAGGCGGAGATCGAGGACATCATCGGCATCCCCGCCATGGACGCGCCGGAAATATCGGCCAAAAACGGCGTCAATATCGAGGCCGTCCTGGAAGACATCGTGAAAAACGTCCCTCCGCCGGGCGGAGACCCCAACGCGCCTCTGAAGGCCCTGATATTCGACAGCCAGTACGACTCCTTCCGGGGAGTGGTGGTTCTTGTCCGCGTTGTGGACGGAGTGCTGAAGAAGGATATGGAAGTTAAGCTCATGGCCGCGGGGGCCGTCTATAAGGTGATTGAGGCCGGCTACCTTCGACCCATGGGGCTGGAGCCCTGCTCCGCCCTGTCCGCCGGAGACGTGGGGTACTTTACCGCCAGCATCAAAAATGTTGCGGACACCAGAGTTGGCGACACCGTTACCGGCGCCCTGAATGCCGCCGCCCAGCCGCTGCCCGGCTATACCCCCGCCCGGCCGATGGTCTACTGCGGCATTTATACGGAGGACGGCTCGAAATTCCCCGATCTGCGGGATGCCCTGGAAAAGCTCCGGCTTAACGACGCGTCCCTCTCCTTTGAACCCGAGTCCTCCGTCGCCCTGGGCTTCGGCTTTCGCTGCGGCTTTCTGGGTATGCTCCATATGGAGATCATCCAGGAGCGCCTGGAGCGGGAATTCGGCCTGGATCTGATCACCACCCTGCCCTCGGTTATCTATGAAGTCACGAAAACCGACGGCTCCCGTCTGCTGGTGGACAACCCCCATAATTACCCGGACCCGGCCCAGATTCTTGAGGCAAAGGAGCCTTTTGTTTCCGTATCGATCATCACCCCCCTGGAATTCGTCGGCAACATTATGCCCCTGTGCCAGGACCGGCGCGCTGACTATAAAGACATGCAGTACCTTGACGCGCGGCTGGTTGAGCTGCGCTATCTGATGCCCCTTAATGAGATTATTTATGATTTTTTTGATACCCTTAAGGCCAGAACAAAGGGATATGCCTCACTGGATTACGAACTGGCCGAATATCGGCCCTCCGACCTGGTCAAGGTTAACATGCTGCTCAACGGCGATCAGGTGGACGCCCTATCCTTCATCGCCCATAAGGACAAAGCCTATCCCCGCGCCAGAAAGCTTTGCGAAAAACTGAAGGAAAATATCCCCCGCCAGCTTTTTGAAATTCCGGTGCAGGCGGCCATCGGCGGAAAGATCATCGCCCGTGAAACCGTCAAGGCTCTCCGCAAGGACGTTTTGGCAAAGTGCTACGGCGGCGATATCTCCCGGAAGAAGAAGCTGCTGGAAAAGCAGAAGGAAGGCAAGAAAAAGATGCGGCAGCTGGGTACGGTACAAATTCCCACAGAGGCTTTCCTGGCTGTGCTGAAGCTGGGCGAATAAGATGATACGAAACAGTTTCTTGAGAAAAACACGAAAAAATGCACCTCGGCCCCGCGCCATTTGCCGTCATATCACGGCGGCTGTTCTCTGCGGGGCCATGCTCCTGCCCCTGGGCGGCTGCATAGGGAAAAACGAGGCTTTTAAAAAACAGATGTTTGCCATGGACACCGTGATGACGCTCACCGCCTACGGCGAAAATGGCGAGGCCGCCCTCAACGCGGCAGCCGGGGTGATTAATTCCCTGAACGCCCTGCTGGACCCCGAGGACGCCGACAGCGGGGTATACGCGCTAAACAACGCCGGGGGCGGGAAAGTCGCGGTTTCCGCCGAAATCGGGGAAATGCTGGAGACCGCCCAGGCGATACACGCCCAAACCGGCGGCGCCCTTGACCCCAGCATTTACCCGCTGGTCAAGCTCTGGGGCTTTATCGACAGCGAATTTCGCGTCCCTACCGAGGCCGAGATCGCCGATGGGCTGAAAAGGCTCTGCCTTGACCGGATTGTCGTCCAGGGGCCCTCCGAGGACGGGAGTTACTCCGTAACCATGCCGGCGGAGGCCCAAGTCACCTTCGGCGCCATCGCCAAGGGCCTGACCTCCGACCGGGCCGTTGCGGCGATGCGCGACGCCGGCGCATCCAGCGCCATCATCTCCCTGGGTGGCAACGTCCAGACCCTGGGGCTCAAGCCCGACGGCAGCAACTGGAATGTGGCGATACAGGACCCGGAAGATACCGGCGGATATGTCGGCATCGTAAGCGTCGGCGAGACCGCCGTCATCACCAGCGGCAGCTACCAGCGGTACTTTGAGCAGAACGGCGTGCGCTACCACCATATCATAGATCCCGCCACCGGGTTCCCCGCAGACAACGGACTGGTGTCCGCAACCATCATTTGCAAAAGCGGCATGACGGCGGATTGCCTGTCAACGGCCATGTGCGTTCTGGGCGAGGCCGCGGCCCTGGATTACTGGCGTGACTATGGCGGCTTTGAGATGATCCTGATTACCGACGACGAACGAGTCATCTGCACCGGCGGCCTGAGAGACAGCTTTACGCTATATAACGAGGCTTACACGCTGACGTTTTCGGATTAAGCGGAAGGCCTGCCGGCCGCGCCCTCTGAATAAAGCCATACAGCCTCAGAAAATCTGAGGCTGTATGGCTTTATGTACTTTACTTATTAAAGCAGATCAGCTTTACCCTGCCGTCCCTTAAGGAGATGCAGCTATAATCACCGTGGCCAAGCCAGAATCTGTCAATGGCGCCCAACGGCGCCTCCAGCAGTTTAGTGATCATCGTGGCCAGAGTCCCGTTATGGGCGACAATCAGCGCATTCTCGCCCCGGCTGATAATCTTGTCAAGACATCCGGTCACACGGCTTTCCAAAACCTGATAGCTCTCTCCCCCCGGCGGGGCGACCTTCGTCCAGTCCGACAGCATATCCTCGATAAGCTGGGGATGCCTGACCAGGTTTTCCTCGATTGTCGTATCCTCCAGGTCGCCCATGTACTGCTCCTTAAGGCCGTCCAGTGTAATAATCGGCACATCCCTGCCCCGCATACTGATCCGTGCGGTCTCCGCGGCGCGGATCAGCGGGCTGGTATAGCAGGTTGTAATATCTATGTCGCGGAGCTTTTCTCCAAGCTCCAGGGCCTGTTTATAGCCGTCTTCCGTCAGGGGATAATCCGTCCATCCATAAAACAGGTTCTTTTTGTTGCCGACGGATTGTCCGTGCCTGGCAAAATATAGCCTCATTGTGTTTCCTCCGGAATCACCGGCAGACCGGTGAGATATCGCCTAATCATATCAAAGGCGTACTGGCAGGCGTAGAGCCGCACGCCGCTTCTCCCCCTCAGCGTGAAGTGTCCTTCACGAACGAAGGTTTCCTCCGGGGCGGCCAGAGCGATGAATACGGTGCCCACCTCGTGAACCCCATCCCCCTCCGGCCCCGCAAGTCCGGTTATGCCCACGCCCAGATCCGCCCCCAGCTTACCCCGGACGGACCGTGCCAGCCTTTCCGCAATTTCCCGGCTGACGGCTCCGTATTCTTCAATGTCCGCCATGGGGATATCCAGAAACCGGGCCTTGGCCTCATTCGTATAGACCACAACGCCTCCGAGGAAGTTTCGGGACGCCCCGGGAATATCCGTAAGCCGCTTTGCCAGCGCCCCCCCGGTGCAGCTTTCCGCCACGGCAAGGGTCGCGCCCTTTTCACCGAGCAGCTCCATCACCCGGGCCGCCAGGCTTTCCGAATCCACTCCGTACACCAAATCCCTGAAAAGGGCCTTCACGTTTTCGATGACAGGGGCCATCATTCTATCGGCCTCCTCCCGGGTGGCGGCCTTGGCCGTAACCCGGGCCAGGCACTCCCCCTCCTTGGCGTAAGGCGCGAGAGTGGGGTTGGTCAAACTGTTCATGTAATCCCGCAGCCGATATTCCATCTGGCTTTCCCCGATTCCTAAGAACCTGATGCTGTGGGAAACGATCACGCCGTCCGCGCGGGACGCCAGCAGGGGGCGGACCCGGTTTTCCAGCATCGCCCGGCACTCCCTGGGGGGCCCGGGCAGCATGATCACCATAACGCCGTCTTTCTCGAACCAGCAGCCCGGAGCCGTGCCCCAGTCGTTGCGCAGCGCCTGTGCCCCCGCCGGAAGCCAGACCTGCTGAAGATTATTGTCGTCCATACACTTGCCGCGCGCTTTGAAAACCCCGCGCAGCCAGGCTTCTTCCTCCCTGTTCAGCGTCATTTCCAGACCAAAGGCCTGAGCCAGTGCGGTCTTCGTCAGATCGTCGCAGGTGGGGCCCAGCCCGCCTGTGGTCACAATCAGATTGGCGCGTCCCCGCGCAATTTTTACCGCCTCGATCACTCGGCCGGGGTTATCCCCCACGACCGAGTGCCAGTAGACGTTTATCCCATATTCTGAAAGCAGCTCCGCCACATCGGCGGCGTCCGTATTGATTGTGCTGCCCAGCAGCAGTTCAGTGCCGACGCAGAGTATTTCCGCCTTTGTCGTCATTCCACCCAGATCCTTTCAATGCCCGCCACGGCTTCGTCCACCAGGGCCTCAATATCCAACCCCTTCTCCGCGGCCTCCACTTCCTCTGTTTTCGGCCTCGTCCGGGGATGCTTCGGCGTAAACACCGTGCAGCAGTCCTCATATGGCAGGATCGAGGTTTCAAAGGTGCCGATGCGCCTTGCCATTCCGATGATCTCCTCCTTATCCATGCCTACCAGGGGCTGGAGGACGGGCAGGCTGACCACGGCCTGGGTGCTTTTCATGGCCTCCATGGTCTGGCTGGCCACCTGACCCAGATTTTCACCGGTTACAATGGCCTTGCAGCCACTTCTTTCGGCAATTCTTTCCGCGATCCGCATCATGAACCGGCGCATAACCAATGTGAAATACGCCTCCGGGCACGTTTCGCGTATCGCCTCCTGAATCCGGGTAAAGGGGACGATCTCGATCCCCATGGGGCCGCACCAGTCGGTGAGGATGCGCGCCAGGGCGACAACCTTTTCCTTTGCAGCCTCAGAGGTATACGGGAATGAGAAAAAATGCACGGGGATAAGCTTAATGCCCCGGCGGGCGATCATGTAGCTGGATACCGGACTGTCTATGCCGCCGGACAAAAGAGTAACCGCCCGGCCGTTTGAACCCACCGGCATCCCCCCCGCGCCGGGTGTCGGCGCCGCGTGGACATAGGCGGCATTATCCCTGACCTCCAGATGGACGGTCAGCTCCGGGTTGTGCACATCCACCCGGGTATCCGGAAAAGCCTCCGCCAGAAGGCCGCCCACATATTGGGACAGTTGTACGCTCGTTATGGGAAAGCTCTTGTCGGCACGCCGGGTCTCCACCTTAAAGCTTTCGGCTCGCGTCATGGCGTCCTTGAGATAGATGGCGGCCAGCGCAAAAATTGCGTCCTTATCTTTTTCGCAGGCCGCAGCCCGGGAAAGGGACGAGACGCCGAAAACCTTGGTAAGGGCTTCAAACGCCGCCTCCATATCGCAGGAATCCTCCCGGGGGGTCACGTATAACGTGGACTGGGCGCAGGTCACCTTGAAGCTGCCTATAGGCTTCAGCTTTTTCTGAATATTGGAAACAAGCTTCTGCTCAAAGTACCTCTTATTAAGCCCCTTCAGGAAGATTTCTCCCTGCTTCAGCAATATGATATCGTTCATACTTAACTCTCGTTTCTGAAATCATATGTTCTGTACTGTATCGCCTCCGCCAGATGCCGCGGCAGGATATCGGCCGAATCATCCAGATCGGCGATGGTCCGGGCAACCCGAAGGATCCTGTCGTAGCTCCGTCCGGTAAGGGCCATGCTTTTATATGCCTGCTCCATGAGGGCGGAGCATGGCTCCGACAGGGCGCAATACCGCCCCATGTCCTTGGGACCCATATAGGCGTTGCACGCGAAGTCCGCGCCGGAAAACCGCTCCCGCTGCCGCTTCCTGGCGGCGTCCACCCTCAGCTTGATTTGGGCGGAGGACTCGGATTTTTCCTTGCCAGCCAGGTCTTCGTATTCCAGGGCGGGAACCTCCGCCATGATGTCTATCCTGTCCAGAAGCGGCCCGGATACCCGGGCGTGATATTTCCTGATCTCATTTTTCGTACACCGGCAGCGCCCCGAAGGATGCCCGTACCAGCCGCACTTGCAGGGATTCATGGCGCAGACCAGCATGAACCGGCTGGGATAGGTCGCCATGCCCGCCGCCCGGGAAACGGTAACGATTCCGTCCTCCAGCGGCTGCCGCAGCACCTCCCGCACATCCCGGTGGAATTCGGGAAATTCGTCCAGGAACAGCACTCCGTTATGGGCGAGACTCATTTCCCCCGGCTGGAGCTGTGCCCCGCCGGACAGGGCCGCGCCGCTGGTGGTATGGTGGGGCGACCGGAATGGCCGCCGGCAGACCATTGGATTTTCCCGGTCGGTCAGGCCGCTGACCGAATGGATCTCCGTCGTCTGGAGCATTTCCTCCCGGCTCATATCCGGGAGGATGGTAATAAGCCTCTTGGCCAGCATGGATTTGCCCGATCCCGGCGGCCCCACCAAAAGAATATTATGCCCGCCCGCCGCGGCTACTTCCAAGGCCCGCTTCACATTTTCCTGTCCCTTAACCTCGGAAAAATCCGGGCCTGAAACGCTTTCGGCGCAAAGGGCCGGCACCGGCGCAGGTTCGATTTCCTCCGCGCCCCTGAAATAGGCGACAAGCTGCGCCACGGTGTTTACCGGATAGACCGAAACGCCCTGAGCGAAGGCGGCCTCCGGGCCATTATCAGCCGGGACGAAAAGGCGTTTTATCCCCGCCCGCTCAGCGGCCAGAGCCATCGGCAGCGCGCCCCGCACGGGGCAAAGCCCGCCGGTCAGCGAAAGTTCGCCGAAAAACGCGCAGTCCCCCGGGGGTTCCTTGATATCGCCCGCAGCGGCCAATATGCCAAGTAAAACCGGCAGGTCATAGACCGTGCCGGCTTTTTTCGTGTCAGCGGGCGCCAGGTTTACGGTCAGACGGCTGACCGGAAATTTAAGCCCCGTATTCTTGATGGCGGCGCGGACACGGTCCCGCGCCTCCTTTACGGCGGCGTCCGGCAGCCCGACAATATCGAAGCCGGGAAGCCCGTTGGACAGAAAACATTCAACGGATACCTCATACCCCCCTATTCCCCTGATGCCTAAAGATCGTATCCTTGATACCAACGCTCCGCCTCCCTTAACCTGCTGCGCCATAATTGCCGGAATCCCCGGCGCCCGTTATGATCCCCTATTCCGTCACAAAACGGATTCCCAGCTCATCCATCTGCTGCTGCGACACCTGTGAAGGCGCGCCCATCATCAGATCCTGGGCGCTCTTGTTCATGGGGAAGGGGATAATCTCACGGATGGAATCCTCCCCGGCCAGGAGCATGACCATGCGGTCCACCCCGGGGGCGATGCCCGCGTGGGGCGGGGCTCCATAGCAAAAGGCGCTGTACATCGCCGGGAACCTGGCTTTTACATCCGCCTCACCCAGCCCGACCAGCTCGAAAGCCTTCACCATGATCTCCGGATCATGGTTGCGTACGGCGCCGCTGGACAGCTCCACGCCGTTGCAGACCAAATCGTATTGATATGCGCTGATCGACAGGGGATCGGCCTCGCCCCGCTCCGCCTTCAAAAGAATATCCAGCCCGCCATTCGGCATGGAGAAGGGGTTGTGGCAGAATTCCAGCTTACCGGATTCCTCACCGATCTCATACATGGGAAAGTCCACGATCCAGCAGAAGTCGTACCGCTGCTTATCCATATGTCCGGGTATCGACATGCCAAGCTGTTTAATGAGCACGCCGGCAGTTTTCTGCGCCGCGGATTTTTTGCCCGCGGCAAGGCCCACAAAGCAGCCCGGCGCCAGATCCATGGCCTTGACGATCTCATTTTTCCTCTCCTGAAGAAACTTTGAGACGCCGCCCACCAGCTCGCCGTTCTCATCAAGGCGGAACCAATATGGCCTGTTTCCGGCCTGCACCTCCACATCGGCGCAGAGCTTGTCGATAAACTTTCGGGTCTCCTTAAAACCGGAAACCACCACGGCCTTGACCGTGTTCCCGGCAAAAGGCTCAAAGCCGCAGTCCTCCAGAAGGCCGGTGGCCTCCTGCGCCGTCAGGTCTATGCGCAGGTCGGGTTTATCCGTACCGTAGGTCTCCAAGGCCTCCGCATAGGGGATGCGCCTGAATGGGGCGGCGGAAGCCGTGCTGTATTTTCCGTATCTGGCAAAAACGGGAGGCAGCACATCCTCCAAAATGGCGAACACGTCGTCCTGCGTGGCAAAAGCCATCTCCATGTCCAGCTGGTAGAATTCGCCGGGGGAGCGGTCGGCCCGGGCGTCTTCGTCCCGGAAACAGGGGGCAATCTGAAAATACCTGTCGAACCCCGCCGCCATCAGAAGCTGCTTAAACTGCTGGGGCGCCTGGGGCAAAGCGTAGAACTTTCCCCTATGGTTCCTGGCGGGCACCAGATAATCCCGCGCTCCCTCCGGGGACGAGGCGGTCAGGATCGGGGTGGTGATCTCCAAAAAACCGTGCTCCGTCATGGCGCGGCGCAGGGCGGCGACCACATTGCAGCGCAGGATAATATTCTCCTTAACCTGCGGATTGCGCAAATCAAGATACCTATATTTAAGCCGCGCGGCCTCGTCGGCCTCCCGGCTGCGGTTAATGGGAAATGGCAGTTCGTTGTACAGGCAGCGCCCCAGCACCTCTACCCCGGACGGGACGATCTCAATCTCGCCGGTGGGCAGCTTGGGATTTTTGCTGGCCCGCTCCCGGACAACGCCCGTCACGCTGATGGTGGACTCGCGGGTGATCTCCCGGAAGGCCTTGACCTGCGCCTCCGTTTCAGCCACCGCCTGGGTGGTGCCGTAAAAATCGCGCATCACAACAAAAGCAAGGTTTCCGCTGACCTCGCGGATATTTTCCATCCAGCCGACAAGCGTAACCGTCTTGCCGACGTCCTCGATTCTCAGGTCGTTGCAGGTATGAGTACGGGATTGAAACATGATGATCTTCTTCCTTCATTCCTTTATTATATGAAGCGCGTCCTTTTTGTTCAGGGCGGCCTTGATGTCGTTCACCGCAAGGGCCACGGGCTTTGACGCCTGCTCGCCGGTCTCCATGTTTTTCACCGTGACAACGCCGGCCTTAAGCTCATCTTCACCGATCAGGACAACAAAGGGTATCCCCAGCTTATCGGCGTAGGAGAGCTTCTGCTTGATTTTTTTATTCTCCGCGTATATTTGTGTGCGGATGCCGGCGTTCCTGAGAATCGTTGCGGTGGCCGCCGGGACAGCGATATTGTCGGTCATGGGAATCACCAGCACGTCCGCCGGAGCCGTGACCACCGACTCGTTAAGAAGTTTCTGCTCGTCAAGAATATAAAAAAGCCGCGTCAGTCCGATGGATATGCCCGCTCCGGGCAGCTTTTTATCGGTGTAATACTCCGCCAGGTCATCATACCGCCCACCGGAACATATGGACCCGATTTCCGGATGCCCGTCGATCACCGTCTCGTAAACCGTCCCGGTATAGTAATCCAGCCCCCGGGCAATGGTCAGGTCAATCGCAAAATGCTCCTCTGAAACCCCGAGACTGGGCAGCAGGCCGGCCACGGCCACAAGCTCGTCCAGCCCCTGGTCGAACACCTGGTTCCGGCCGGCGCAGCCCTTGAGGAAGTCCAGAGTCTCCGCAGTTGTGCCGCGAAAGCCTATAAACTGCATGACCCGGTCGGCCAGATCGCTGTCAAGCATCAGCTCGCCTGTAAGAATATCCCTAACACTGCCGCTGCCGATCTTATCCAGTTTATCCACGGCGCGCATGATGTCCCCGGCCTTCTCCGTCAAACCGGAAAGCTGGAAAAATCCGTTAAGTATCCTTCGGTTATTGATCCGGATGGTAAAACGGGACAGGCCCATGGCGGTAAAAGCACGGAAAATGACCGCCGGAATCTCCGCCTCGTTCAGGATATCCAGCTTCCCGTCGCCGATCACGTCGATATCCGCCTGATAAAATTCGCGGAAGCGTCCCCGCTGGGCACGCTCGCCGCGCCAGACCTTTCCGATCTGGTAGCGTCTGAATGGAAAGGTGAGGCGGCTGTAATTTGCCGCGACATATTTGGCAAGGGGCACGGTAAGGTCAAAACGCAGCGCCAGATCCGTGTCGCCTTTTGAAAACCGGTATATCTGTTTTTCCGTCTCCCCGCCGCCCTTGGCAAGAAGCACCTCCGCCGACTCCACAGCCGGCGTATCCAGGGGCGCGAAGCCGCATACGGAATACGTATCACGGAGCGTCTCCAGCATTTTTTCCATTAGCGCCTGTTTTTCGGGCAATAGCTCCATAAACCCCGAAAGTGTGCGCGGCGGTACTTTATCCATATTTTCATGTTCCTTTCGGATGGAATCGGCGCGCCTGAATCCGCGCCCGCATCAAAACCCTTTTATTGAAAATGGCGGGGCGAACCCCGCCATTCTCCAGGCGCATCAATTCTTTTTCGGGTTCACGATATCCCGCCAGTCAAGGTCGCCGCGCCGCAGGCCATGTATCAGCACCTCGGCTGTGGCGGCATTGGTTGCCATGGGTATCAGATATTGGTCGCAAAGCCGTGCGATTCTGTTGACGCTCTCAAACCCTTCCTGGTTCGAGGGGTCGCAGAAAAACAAGACAAGGTCAATTTCATTGTATGCTATGCGCGCCCCGATCTGCTGTGTGCCCTGCTTTCCATGCAGGCAAAGCGACACCGGAAGCCCGGTAGCTTCGGAAACCAGCTTACCCGTCGTATTGGTAGCGCAGATGGAGTGGCCGGCGAGTATTCCGCAATACGCTATGCAGAACTGAACCATAAGCTCCTTCTTGCCGTCGTCGGACATCAGCGCAATATTCATGATAAATCCTCCTTACGGAAAAATGATTAATTTTAAAAGACTTAGATTGATATTATATAACGTGCAAAATCAAAATTCAACACAAACAACCGACTTAATAGGGCTATTTTAGCAGTTTATTCTCATTTTCCAGGGTATTTGACGCATTTTTAATGCTAAAATAGGAATCCAGAACGTCTCTGGCGATGGAACAAAGGTTGCTGCCGGCGACGCCCCGCTCCAGGACTATCGCTATGGCGATTTCGGGATCGTCATAAGGTGCATAGCAGATGAAAATGGCGTTGTTGGTCTTGCCCTTGCCCAACTGGGCCGTACCCGTCTTCGCCGCCACGTCCACCGGATATCCGAAAAGATCCGCATATGCGGAGCCGGCGGGGTCGTTGGCCACAAGGTACATGCCGTACTGCACGGCCGCGTAGTTATAGTCCGGGGATGACACCGTGGAGAGCACATCGGAGCCGCTCTCCAGAATTTTTTCCGAATAGTCGTAACTGCGCACGCTTTTGAGGATGGACGCCGAATACCTTGTCCCGCCGTTGGCGATCGCCGCGCAGTATTCCGCCAACTGTAATGGAGTGAACAGGCTGTCCGACTGGCCGATAGCGGCCTGGAGCGCATCCCCCTGGGTCCAGGACTCGCCCGTAATTTCCTCATGGTTTTCCCGGTTGGTCATGTTGCCCACGGTTTCCGGCAGTTCTATTCCCGTCGGGACTCCGAGACCGAAGCGATGGGCGTATTCCACCAGCTTATCAACGCCAAGCAGGTCGCCCACGGTATAGAAGTAGTAGTTGCACGAATCGCGTACCGCCGTTGAGATGTTCTCATTCCCGTGGAGTCCATCCGGATAGATCCAGCAGGTTGGGGTGTAGCCCGCATAAGCATATTTCGTAAAAATGCCCTGGCATTTTATCGTCTCCTCGGTGTTGATGATGTTCTCCGTCAGGCAGGCGATCGCCGTGCAGGGTTTAAACGTGGACCCCGGGGCATATGCGCCCATGAGCGCCCGGTTGAAAAGCGGGTCGTTCTCCGCCTCAAGCAGCCCGGAATAGTCCTCAATCATGGTATCCAGCCTGTAAGTGGGATAACTGGCCAGCACCAGTGGCTCGCCGCTTGTCACGTCCACCACCGCAATGGCGCCCCCCTGAATATCTTCGGCCACTTTATCTAAGGCGCCGATTGACTCCGCTTCTAGATTGGCCGTATCCCTGGCCCGCTGAAGCCGCGTAATGCCGGCCTCCAGCGCCTTTTCCGCAGCTTCCTGGAGCTGTAAGTCTATCGTCAGATACAGATGGTTCCCCGGCTCCGGTTCTTCGGTATATAAGGTATTTGTGACCGTGCCGCCGGCCGTGCTGGTGATTTGGGCCTCTCCATCCTTGCCGTGGAGGTAACGCTCAAAAGCCAGCTCGACGCCGTCCTTGCCCACCTTGGCGTCCATCTTGTAGTCTCCGGTCTTCGAATACCGCTCGTATTCCGTGTGGTTCATCAGGCCGATATACCCCAGCAGATGCGCGGCATACTGCGTATTGTATTCGCGGACAAAGGACGTCTCAATCTCCACAATATCGCCGTAAGCCTCCATCAGCTTGGAGATGAGGGCGATTGACGCGTCCTCCACGAAAATATATTGCGTGGTGGCAAAATTCTGCGCGTATCGGACGTTGATCTCATACCGGATTCCGGCCACCGTCCGCATATCCTCGGCGGAATAATTGTTGTCGATGCCGTATCTGGTTCTGAAATAGCTCATAAGCTCCACGGCCGTGGTGCCTTCATCCATATCTTTATCCCTCAGATACGCCTGCAGCATGGTTTCCTGTATGCTCGTCATGGCCGTATACTCAAAGGGCGGCTCGAGGGTGACGGGAAGCTCGTCAATATAGGTATCCCCGCAGGCCCTGACGATACCGACAATATCCAGAATGGCGGCATTTGGATCTTCCAGATCTCCGTAGAACAGCGCGTCCGCGTTGAGCTTGATATTATAGCATTCCCGGTTTGAAACCAGCACCCGGCCGTAGCGGTCATAGATATTCCCGCGGGCGGCCGTCACCGCAGCCGAGGTTACGATATTGTTGCGGCTTTCCTCATAGTAGGCCGCGCCCTCAATAATCTGGAGCTTATAGAGAGTGACGGCATAGGTGCCTACCAGGACGGCGATGAGCAGGCTGAGCGCGAAAAGCCTGGATGTTTTAATCAGTTTTCCCATTTGTAAGTCCTTTCATGAACTGAAGAAGCGGGCGGCAGCCGGTTATCTCCGCCTGTGCGTTCCGACAGCCCTGCACGGGAAATAAAGCGGCGCCGCCAGGGGCAGTGAAATTAATACCTGGAGCAGCGCAGTTTTAAACAGCGCCGCGGCGTCCTGTCCCATAAAAACCAGCAGCGGAAAGAGCTGGCATAAAGCCGTAAGTACAAAGGCCGCCATAGATACGAACAGATATGCGAAAAATCTTTTATTGACAAAATATCGGGACAATACCCCGGAAAAAAAGCCTATAACCGGGAAAAGCGCCGTAAACAGGGGCGTTGCGCCGAAGGTTTTATCACACAGAAGGCCGGTGAACAGCCCGAAAACCGCTCCCCAGACCCCGCCTTCAAACATGCCCACGGCAACGACGGCCGCCGGTACCAGCATGGCCTTCGTGCCAAAAATTACGATCCTGGAAAAAACCGCGTTCTGAAGCAGCAGCACCAGCAGCATATATACGGCGTAGATAAGACCGCGCCGCAGCTTGTCCATGTTAATCAGATCCCAAAGCATCTATTCCACCACATCAAAGTCGGTTACGACATAAACCTGCACAAGCATTGAGGAATCCCAGGACGGGGTCACAATGCCGTATTCGATCTGTCCCCCCGCCTCGCTCTGTATTGAAGTAACCGTGCCGATATCCAGCCCCTGGGGGAACGCGCCGCCCATGCCCGAAGTCAGCACGGCGTCTCCCAGAAACATCTGCGCGCCCTCGGCCAGATAGGTAAGCTTGACGGCCCCCTGCTGCATGAGGGCAAAATTGCCCACCACCATCGCTGCCGCGCCGTCGTCTCCAACCAATGCGCCGACGTTTGTGTCCACGTCTATGACCGTACTCACCGTCGCCCAGGTGGAACCCAGCTCCGTAACCTGGCCCACAAGTGCGCCGTATTCGGTGATCACGCTGTTGCCCAGGGCAATGCCGTCATCCGACCCCCGGCTCAGCGTGAAGGTGGAGGACCAGTTGGAGGAATTCCAGGAAATGATCTTGGATGACACCATGGTCAGGTCGGTATGCTTTTCGGCAAACTTCAGAAGCTCCCGCAGGCGGATATTTTCCTCCAGCGCATCCGCCGCGTCCCGCACCTGCTGCCGGGCCTCGGCCAACTGCTTTTTCAGCGATTCGTTTTCCGCTTTAAGCTGGTCGAAGGTGTAAAGATAGCCGTAAATCCCTTCCAGCCAGTCGGCGGCGGCCGCTACCGCCTGGTGAACAGGCGTCCGCACAACGCCTACGGCATTGCCTAAAAAGCCCGCCGCACCGTTGAGCGCCCGCGCCGACGCCACGGATATTATAACCGCCGCCAGCACAATGACGCCAAGCCTTATGCCTTTTTTACGCAAAAAGTCCTTCAAAGCAGCTTAACTCCCATTTTATCCAGCATACGCCCGAGCCGGCACAGAGGCAGGCCCATCACGTTAAAAAAATCTCCCGTGATACCTTCGACAAAAAGACTGGCTTT
>ENA-UOOR01000541-UOOR01000541.1-fermentation-metagenome-genome-assembly--contig:-NODE-541-length-53293-cov-5.136913_pt1 | contig 53293 bp, 43 predicted proteins | sample MGYA00245780_ERZ724029 | MGnify/ENA primary metagenome ERZ724029 (study PRJEB28704, sample SAMN03018315) | fermentation metagenome | biome: anthropogenic terrestrial biome; feature: soil; material...
CCGCAATCCTGCTCCGCTTACACACTAAAACATCGCTCTGCCGCTTTTCGTGGTCATTCTAATTTCGGTAACAGGTGGGGTTATATATCACTTTTTTCCATATTGTAAACTCATATTTTTAAACGCTTGACAATCAGCCAGTCCTATGCTACTTTATTGTAAGCAATTAATTTAGAAAGGTTTACAATAAGATGAAAGCACGCGATCTCACACTTATTGCTCTTTTTGTAGCGGTTATCACCCTATGCTCATGGATTTCCATACCCACCGCCGTTCCGTTCACTTTCCAGACTTTTGCAGTGTTCTTTGCCGTAGGCCTGCTTGGCGGAAAACGTGGGACGCTTTCGGTTCTTACATACATTCTTCTTGGTGCTGTGGGTGCACCGGTATTTGCAAATTTCAACGGCGGTATTGGTATTTTGTTTGGGAGTACAGGGGGATACATTTTTGGATTCCTCGGCTCGGCCATTGCCATATGGGCCGTAACCCATTGTTTCGGAGAAAAAACAGGCGTGCTGGCAGCCGGTATGGTCGCCGGGTTATTGGTCTGTTACGCTTTCGGAACAGCGTGGTTTATGATCGTGTATCTCCGTACGGTCGGCGCGGTTTCGCTGGTAACGGCCCTCATGTGGTGCGTTATACCATTTGTGATACCGGACCTGATAAAAATATTGCTGGCTCTCACCCTTATCAAAGGAATTAAAGCCCGCATCATAGTTTAAATTGACTGTTTTTAGAGGTGTTCATTTTGATATGGTCGCTGGCAAAATATTGGCGGAGGGCTTGCTGCCTTCAATTTGCGGGGATTGCCAGTGGTATAGCCTATGCGGAGGTTCCCAAAAACTTACTGTTCTTTAAACTCATTTTCTTCCTTAAGGAGCTCTTGCATCTGCTGTTTGGTTTCGGCAGATATTGCATCCTCCAGATAGTTGCGGCCTGCTGCCTGTTTTTCTGTATAAGCCTGAATGACCCTTTCATTCGCCCTTTCAATTTCTTCCTTCAGCTCCCTGGCCGACAGTACGGCGCAGCCTGATCCCCTGATAATAATCTGCTCTAAGCCATCTGACGTTGCAACGGTCATATTATATTTTTGCTGGTTATCATGGGCGAACTTCTCAATAAACTGGTCTGCTGTTTGGGCTTCCCGGGTATATACCACATGGATATTACCGTAGCCGATTATTTCTTCATTATGCCTTTGAACACGATAGGCATCAAATACAGCGATAATCTGACATTTTTGAACGCCCTGATATTTACTTAAATCATCGAGCAATCTTGATCTGGCGCCCTCCATATTGTCTTCCGCAAGTTCTTTTAAATGAGGCCATGCAAAGATAATATTATAGCCGTCTACAAGAAGATACTCTGCCCTGGCCTCTTTGGGTCTGCCTATATAGGCAGCCGGTTTGTAACGAGAGCAAAATATTCCCTGTCTCGAGCTATAAGGTCCCGGGGCGGCTACTCGAAATCTTTGAGTTTGATCATGGGCCAGGTCCTTATAAAAGCTTTCGGCAGCCGTCTTTCGTTTTTGCCAAACAGTTTTTTTCCCTTGATTTGCATAATAGGTTTGTTGGAGGATCCGGTCGATCTCTTCTGGGTCGATCACTCTCTCTTTTTTATAGGAAGACTGATTTTCAGCCGCTTCTTCCAATAAATCATCCTTTTTCTGAAGCCAGCTTTCAACATGCATATAGTCCTTTACTTCATGCCAGCCAACCGAAAATCCGGCGCCATTTGCACAAAATACAGAACCTGTCGGATTTTCCACGTCCCTTTCAGAATCGTATCCCGCCATTTCCACGACCTGTTCTGTATTATGGCAGGGTTCATATCCCGCCAAACTGCAAAAAAGCCTGCCCTGGCCTTTGGTATAAGATACGACATCTTTCTGGTAGTTTCTCATGGCAGCAACAGGAGCCCTTCCCTCAAGAACGGCCAATTCGCCTTCTATATGCGAAATCTGACAGGTGCCATGCATTTTCTCAATGTCGGTCATAGCGCGTCCCAGCATCTTCTCGGGCAGCTCCAGCTGAAAGGCATAATAGGGTTCCAACAATATCGATTCCGCTTCCTTCAAACCCTGACGCACTGCGCGGTAGGTAGCCTCTCTGAAGTCGCCGCCTTCTGTATGCTTATTGTGCGCCCGGCCTGATACCAAAGTGATTTTCATATCTGTAACCGCCGATCCTGTGAGCACTCCTTTATGAACCTTTTCTTCAAGATGGGATAGAATAAGATTTTTCCAGCTTTTCGCCAATATATCTTCGCTGCAGTCTGCTGCAAATTGAAGGCCGCTGCCCCGCTCCCCGGGCTCCATGAGCAGGTGAACCTCTGCATAATGCCGCAAGGGTTCAAAATGCCCCACCCCCTCTACGGCATTTGCAATGGTCTCTTTATAGACAATCCGCCCTGAATCAAATGATACCTCAATGCCGAACCGGCTTTGTATAAGGCTTTGCAGAATTTCGACCTGCACCTCGCCCATAATCTGCACCTGAATTTCCTGGAGCTGCTCATTCCAGACGATATGCAGCTCCGGATCCTCTTCCTCGATCTGGCGCAGCTTGGGAATCATCATCCTTGGATCACAGTCCTCCGGAAGGCTGATCTTATAAGTCAATACTGGCTCCAATATGGGTTTATTGTGAAATTCTTCCTCTCCCAAACCTTCTCCCGGTCTGGTTTGACTAAGTCCTGTTACGGCGCATACAGAACCTGCCTCCGCCTCATTCACCGCTTCAAATTTCTGTCCTGAATAAATTCGAATCTGATTGACCTTTTCTTCCCAAACTCCATTGGTTAAAGCATCTCTTACCTTAAGGCTTCCGCCGGTAATCTTCATATAGGTGAGGCGGTTTCCCTGTTCGTCCCTGCCTATTTTAAATATTCTGGCTCTAAATTTTTCCGGGTAGGAAGGCATGCAGGCATACTTCACAATTCCCTGCATGAAGTCTTCTACGCCTTCTAATTTTAAAGCTGAACCGAAAAAGCACGGAAATATCTGACGCTCTCTGACGGCCTTTTTAACCTGTAGAATTTCAATCGTTCCTGTTTCCAGATAGGCTTCCATCAAACCTTCATCACACATGGCCAATTGGTCGTAAAAGACCTCTGACTCGCCCTGTCCGAAATCAATGCATCCGTCGCCCAGCTGCTTTTTTAATTCATTCATTAATTTTTCTTTGTCGGTCCCATTTTGATCCATTTTATTAATGAATAGAAAAACCGGTATTCCGTATATGGCAAGCAAACGCCATAAGGTTTTAGTATGCCCCTGCACCCCATCTGCCCCGCTTATCACTAAAATGGCATAATCCAGCACCTGGAGAGTTCTCTCCATCTCCGTTGAAAAATCTACATGGCCGGGAGTATCTAATAGGGTAATCTGTGTATCAGCCACTTCAAACACGGCCTGCTTGGAAAAAATAGTGATGCCCCTTGCTCTTTCGAGATCGTTGTTATCCAAATAGGCGTCCTTTTTGTCCACCCTTCCCAACCTTCGAATTTTACCGCTCAAATAAAGCAGACTCTCTGATAGTGTTGTTTTGCCTGCATCTACATGGGCCAGTATTCCAATGATCAATTTGTTCATCATCTATTTTTAATCCTTCGCTGTCAATATATAAATATAATACCAGCAAGCCGGAAATCTAACAAACTGCATCTTATGCCATACCAGCCGTTTTAATGCCATCTCCGTATCATATCAAAATAGATTTCACAGCTGTCAACTAACTGCTGAAGGGAGACTCTTTCATTTTCCTTATGGACACAGCCCAAATCCCCGGGGCCAAGGATGACACAATCCATCCCCCTCTTTCTGAAAATGGACCCATCGGTAGTGCCTGCAAAAAAAGTGGCCTCAAACGGAAGATGCAAATGCTCGTAACTCTCTTTAATCTTTGAAATAGCCGGAGACGAAGAAGGCAGGATCCAACCCTCCCGCTGATCAATTATTTCAATTGCCGCTTCGTAACCTGGGTTTTGAGCCATCAAAGAGCTTATAATCTTCTCCATTTCATCCCAGACAGCCTTGGTACTGTGATCGGGAACGAGCCTTGCATCCACTTTTAGTTCCAGTTCGTCAGGAACGACACAGGGCTCCACACCGGCATGAATACTTAAAGGCTGCCAAAAAGAGCTCCCATAAAGAGTGTTTTCATATTCAAGGAAGGAGGTCTGCTCCATTTTGTTCAAAATCTGCCTGGCAAAATCTATTGCGTTATGCCCCTTGCCTTGGGAGCCATGACCCGTCTTGCCTGTAATCTTTATGCTTCCGTAAGTTCGCCCTTTCCCTGCGGTGCATATTTTTAAGTCCGTTGGCTCACAAACGATCAGCAGGGGAATGGTATCCAGAAAAGATTCATTCAAGAGCGCTTTAGAGCCTTTCATGCCGTCTTCCTCATCGACGGTTGCAATCAAGTAGATATCCCCTGCGGGTATGATTCCTTTTTCCGCAATTTGGGACATTGCAGCCATGATGCTGGCCAAGCCACCCTTCATATCGGAAGAACCGCGCCCGTAAAGGAATCCGTCATGGATTTCGCCTGAAAAGGGTGAGGTATTCCACCGTTTTAATTCTTTGCTGCTAACAGGGACTACATCCATATGCCCTGTAAAGGCAAGGGGCAGGGAACTTCCTTTTCCCGGAATCCTCGCTATTACATTGAATCTTCCATCTTCCACCGGAAACACTTTAGTTTCTATCGATGCCTCCCGGAAAAACTCGACCAGGTATTTTCCTGTTTCCTCTTCCAGGCCCGGCGGATTGATGCTATTAATCCGCACCAGATCAGATGCAGTTTTGAAGAGTTTTTCAACATCTATGAAAGAAGAATAAGTTAAGTAATTTAAGCTCATATTTATGCCTTCTCTTCTTAGAAGATTTGTTCATGCACTGAATGCTTCATGCGGAATTAATTATACATCGTATTTGACAAATAATGATATGGATAATATTATAATAATACTTAGCAGTCAATAGACAGCTATTCTTCATATGCACCTTGTTAAGCACATCTTTTTTTAGCATTTTTCTTAAAACACCATGAGAGGCTTCATGAAATTTTTAGCGGACAAAAAGCTCACCGGCAATAAACGAAGCAGATTAAAGTTGTTTTATTAAAATTGTAAAGCCGAAAGGACATGAGCTAAATGAAGCGAAGTAAAGACGATCGAAGAGTTAAATACACAAAAATGGTATTAAAAGAGAGTCTAATAAAATTGCTTGCCAAAAAGGATATCTCGCAGATCTCTATTAAAGAAATTTGCGAGGATGCCGACATTAACCGTTCGACCTTTTATTCTCATTACAGCGATCAATATGATTTAATGAGAAAAGTTGAAGATGAGCTCCTTGAAAATGTAAGCGAATATCTTGCGGTATATGTGCAAAGCAAAGCTGATATAAATTTGGTGGAAATGATCGAAAAAATTTTTGAATATATAAAGGAGAATGCACCATTATGTAAACTCCTGCTGAGCGAACGCGGCGATCTGGATTTCCAAAAAAAGGTGATGATGCTGGTATATGATAAAAATATCAGCGAGCTTACCAGCCGGGGTGCTATTACGAAGGAAGATGCCGAATACATCTATTCCTTCACCATTATTGGCTGCGTCGGCATCGTTCAAAAATGGCTTAACGACGATATGAAAAAATCCACCAAATCTATGGCAGAAATGCTGATAAAGCTCACAAAGGGGCTGCTCTCTTCCTTTATTAAATAAAGAAAGCCGCTATGTATTGCCGGATTACATTGCCAAATGGAACTTCCACAATGTCTAACATCGTTTATTAAAAGTCGGGTCAAAAACGATTTTGACCCGACTTTTGCTTTATTTTCACTAAGGGTATAAAAATTGCGCCTATAATACCTTCGTTCTGTTTCTGCCCTATCTTTTGACATATACATAGCCTGATCGGCACGCTTTATCGCATCGGCAAATTCAGGGCCTTTTGAATGCTCCTCAGTCGTTATACTCGCCCGGACTTGGTAAAAACTGCGTCCTGCGCATAAACAGCATATTCGGTAAATAAAAATAGATAGAGTTTAAGCAATACGCGGAATATATTTTATGAAAAAAATAAATATCATTGTTTTCCGAAAAAAAACAGTATATTTTCTTTATTCCATCTTACTCGCTCTCATCCTGCTTCCCACATCCCTATGGATTTATTTGTCCAACCAGCCGGTTAACTCCTTCATTGATCCTAAGAGTGGAATTATCATTGTGGATCCGGGACATGGAGGAATTGACGGCGGGACTAATAAGGATGGAATACTGGAAAAAGAAATTAATCTTGCCGTGTCAAAAAAACTCAAAAAAATTTTAGAAGAAAAAGGCTATCAAGTTTCTCTGACAAGAGATGAGGATATTGCTCTTGATAGTTTTGATTCCACAGGTCGAAACAGGCATCAACGGGATTTGAATGCCAGAGCTAATATGATTAACAGCAGCAACGCGCAATTATTTCTGAGTATTCACGTCAACTGTAATTTTAAACGGCCTGCCACCAATGGATCCATTGTATTTTACAATGATAATTTTGTAGAAAACAAGGTTCTTGCTTATGCCATTCAAAGGGCCCTAAACACGATGGAGATCAATGGGGAAAAACGTACCATTCATGACCCGGTGCAGGCAAAATATTATCTTTTAACCTTTTCCAAAATTCCGGGGGTAATTATCGAAACCGCATTTTTATCCAATAGTGCGGAACGCCATTTATTAACCAAGGAAGAATTTAGGGAGCAGCTTGCCGAAGCAATCGCTAATGGCGTGGAAAATTATCTGAAATGTCGGGAGAATTTTTAAGTATATTACTCCAACAAAAGCTCCCTTGTCCAATATAACCCGGGTGTACTATTGCCAAAATCATTCATAATATCTACCCACCAATAATTTTTACTTTATATTATGTTTCTGATAATTTCCGGTTACATATTAAAGAATGGTCATCTATTATAAATATATTCAGAGGTGTTAATATAGAATGCTTCTAAAATCTCCACAAGTGTTTTTTCATATCGATACAGCCATTGGCCATGAAAGTTATCCCCTCTTTTTCAAGGATGGAACGCTGAAGTTTCTGCCCGCCAAATACATGATCAGGCGCCATCCTTCCTTCCCTGTTGACCACTCTGTGGCAGGGCAGACCTTGATTCGAGGGAGCTCTGCTCATTGCATATCCTACAATTCGGGAAGCATTCGGATTTCCCGCTATAAGTGCAATCTGACCGTAGGTAGCGACTTGACCTTCCGGGATTTGGGAAACAATATCATAAACCCTTTTAAAAAATTTTGTATTATCCATTTTTTACATCTAAAATGCTTATTAGTGCTTTTCTAATTGCTTCTTTTTCATCAAAGCTCCCTTTTTCTATGCACCATATCACTGCAATCCCTATAATCGTATTTTTGATTACGCTATAGATTTCTTCAGCATCTGAAGAATTATTAAAATGGCCTTCCTCCTGTCCCTTTTTTATGATTGCTACCGGGATGCGCGTATTGACATTTTCAGGCGAAAAGGTATTGCGATCTGTTTGAAGATTGGCAATAAACAATTGGGATATAATTTCCGGGCCCGCATTGATTGTATGATCCACAAAGGGTTCGATGGTGTTCCAAAACTGTTCCCATCTATTATTGGACGTAATAAATGACTCGATTTGATCTATTCCGATCTGGCTCTCAATATCATAAAAATCATCCAACAAGCCATCCTTGGTTTTAAAATAATAATAGAATGTGCTTTTCGAAATACCTGCCGTTGAACATATTTCATCGATAGTAACGTTTTGATACCCTTTTTCCTTAAATAAACGCAGGGAAGTATTGATTACATTTTTTTTTGTGTCATTGATACCTTGATTCATACAATTGCCTTTCGAAACTGTTTTATCCATTTACCATTATAATAACACATCTAATATAATAAGACATTCAACAGAAAGCTTCAAGATATGCCATTATATATTGACAAGTAATTCACATGTTAGTACTATAATTATAGTACTATAGTGCAAATAAGTTCAAAGCATATTACTAAGAAAGGTGGTTTCTTTAATGGCAGGCAAATACGATATTCTCTTTACCCCGATGAAAATCGGCAGCATGGAAGTAAAAAACCGTTTTGTAATGTGTGCAATGGGTGGTACGCATGTATTCAGAAGTGACGGAAGTTACGACAAAGAAGGATGCGAATATCTTATTGAGCGCGCAAAGGGAGGCGTCGGCCTTTTGGTTACCGGCGCAACGATTGTTGCTCCAATGGGTTCTCCTCTTTGGCTGCATGAACAAAAGCCGGCGTTCATGTCCACCAAAAAAATGACCGATGAGGTTCATAGCTATGGCTCAAAAATACTTTTGCAGCTTTCCGCAGGTTCGGGGCGTACCTTCCCAGGCAGTCCGGAACTCATGAAAGCCCACGGTATGGACCCTAATGTTTTCTTTGTCGCACCCACGGAAGGCTTGCCAAACGTGTGGGATCCCGGGACCAAACACCGCGCTCTTTCCACAGAGGAAGTCTACCAGTATATTAACAGCTTTATAGAATCGGCAAAAATGGCTCAAGAAGCAGGTTTTGACGGTATAGAGATACATGCTGTCCACGAGGGTTATCTCATTGACCAATTCACAATGGAATGCACCAATAGCCGTACAGATGAATTTGGAGGCAGCATTGAAAACCGGCTGCGCTTCCCCTGTGAAATTATCAAAGGTGTTAAAAAGAGATGCGGTAAAGACTTCGCAGTCACCGTTCGCTACAGCGTAGCCAGTAAAATGAAGGGATTTAATTCCGGCGCTCTGTACGGAGAAGATTATAAGGAATTCGGACGTTCATTGGAAGAAAGCCCAAGGGTGGCACAACTTCTTGAAGAAGCAGGCTGTGATGCCCTGGATGCGGACAACGGCTCTTACGATTCCTGGTATTGGGCACATCCTCCCGTATATATGCCCGTGGGCTGCAATATACCTGAAGTGGCATACATCAAAAATTTTGTCAAAATCCCTGTGATCTGCGCTGGGCGCATGGACGATCCTGATCTCGCCGCCAAAGTCATAAAAGAAGGCACTTTTGACGGTATCGGCATCGCGCGTGCTTTCCTGGCAGATCCCGACTGGGTAAATAAAGTACAAAAAGGAGACATCGATGATATCCGTCCCTGCATTGCCTGCCATAACGGTTGCCTTGCACAGATATTCTTAGGTAAAAAGCTGACCTGCGCGGTAAACCCTGCGGTATTCAGCGAAGCGGATTACAGAATTATCAAGACGGACAGACCCAAAAAAGTGGCGGTCGTCGGCGGAGGCGTCGGCGGTATGGAAGCGGCGCGGCTTGCTGCGGAACGCGGACATAAAGTGACGCTATTCGAAAAGACAAACGAGCTTGGAGGTGTTTTTATTGCGGCTGCGGCACCCGATTTTAAGGAAGCGGACAAAAAGCTTATTGAGTGGTATAAAAAGCAGGTAGTGGATACCAAAGTAGATGTACGCATGAATACCGAAGCCACGCCCGAAATGATCAAGGCCTTTGGAGCGGACGTTGTCATCATGGCAACCGGTGCGGTTACCAAGAAGCTCCCTGTCCCCGGTATAGAAAGTACCGTGGAGGCCATTGATTTCCTGCGTGGGAACAAACCTGCCGGCGATAGAGTAGCGGTCATCGGCGGCGGCCTCACAGGATGTGAGATCGCTTACGAGCTCGCAAAATCGGGCAAAACCCCTATCATAATTGAAATGCTGGACAACATACTCAAAGTCCCCGGACTTTGCGCAGCAAACAAGAACATGCTCATCGACCTGTTAAAATACTATAATGTCGAGATACATACGAATGCGGTGGCAAAAAAGATCACATCCAAAGGCATCGATATAGACGAGGCAGGAACAGAATTGTTTATCGAAGCAGACAGTGTCATCAATGCCGCCGGATACGACTCGTATTGCATGCTTACTCCGAATACCTACAAAGAAGTGGCTCCCGAGGTATATCTGATCGGCGATTGCAAGTGTGTAGGAAATCTCATGGGCGTTGTGCATAGCGCATATGAAGTGGCTTTAAAGATTTAATAATATTTTATTGTATAATCGAAAGGGCGGCAGCTGGTCATTTCAGCTGCCGCCCTTTATAATATACCGAGGTCCGATCGTATGATGCCGATCATGTCATTGGCAATGGATTGGGAATAAACTCGGATAGACTCAAGGATTTAAACTCATTAAAATTATCCATGATACCAGTCCATTCCGTTGTCCCCTTTTTAATGCAGCAGATTTTTTCTAATACTTCTTCCGCCCCATTTTCCCGAAGCATGGCCGAGACAACGCCCGTCACAGGATCTTTAAACAGCAGGGCTGCGGCAATGCCCATACAGATGTACCTGGTCTCTATATGATTTTTTATACATAGATTCAATGCGCCCACGAGCCGGTCATTGGGCGCCAATTTCCGTTGAAGATCTCTTCCTACGCGTTCCACCGTATCGCCCAGCTGGCGATTGCCGAATCTACACAGCAGATTTTCCACATGCTCCTGAATTTTTTTCAATTCGATTCCATGTTCTTCTGAAAGTGCCCGTGCGGATTCCATCATTGCACCCCAGCTTATCTCCCGGATTTTCTCGTCGCCGATAGCTTCCCAGATATATTCGTAACCCTTCTGATATCCAAGGTACGCCGTTATCGCATGTCCCATATTATGTATAAACAGCTTTCTTTGAATATAGTATTCAAACGGACTGAAGGGCACCATGTTTTTTATGTACGGTATCTCGCCGATAAAACCGTCTTTATCTACCGGAAGCTCATCATACTCCTCCACGCATACCCTGAGAATATTTCCTTTCTGCTTTTCCGATGTCATCACAGGGACCATCCTGCCAATAGATGCCTCCACAAAGCCTACCAATTTATCAACAAGTCCTTTTTCAGCATCACAGAGTTCATTTTTTACAATGCTTTTTAGATAATGGTTTGCATCGATCAAATTCTCACAAATAATAATATTCACCGGTTTCATATTCCCGTTTTTCCAGCGTCTGCTCAGACCTCTCGCAATGGGTACGGCGATCATAGGCAGGATATTCACACCCACCGCCGTTGCTATGATATCCGCTTCACTGATTTCTTTTGCGACATCATTTAGATTTTTCCCATTCGCCGCTCTGACATGATCTACCATTATCTCATAGTTGCCTTTATCCAGAGCAAATTCTATTGGGTAGCACCTATCGGCATTCAGCTTATCCACCATCTGAGAATTTACCTCAATAAATACCACTTCATATCCGGATTGGGATAACAATTGTCCAATAAATCCCCTTCCGATATTTCCCGCTCCATACATGACCGCTTTTTTCATGGTCTGCCTCCTTGAAATTAATAAATATCATAAAATAGTAATTTTGATTATATAAACTTTATATTAAAAAAATTTCCAGTCCAAAATTGACCTGCACTTGCAAATCAATTTATTACAAAAATATTGCATTTATTTTTGACTAAGAGAAATATTTTAATATCATTAATCAACTGATGAAAAGTAAAATAGAGCCTTGGTAATACATCATAATAGAAAACGTAAGCACTGCCGCCTTCTGGTGATCGGATGGGATTAGAAAATTTTCTGTATAAAAGGCGGGGGTAAATATCCCCATAAATATTTAATATAGCATGTTAAATTTTTATTTATAAATGATCTGTTATTTCGGGGCGAATCTCATTGGGTGTTCTATTATAAAGATCACGGAGTTCCTTTTCATTCTTTACGCCCTCTGTTGCGCTTAGATGAAGCAGTGAAGCTCCGGAAGCAGCCAGACCCAGCTCGATCGCTTTTTGCATAGTATTTTCGCAGTAAGCACCATAAAGTGTTCCTGCCAAAAAGGCATCTCCGGCTCCCGTCGTGCCCTTAATAAGTTCTTTTGGTATATCAAGGGCAGTCCGTACTACCCAGTTCCCAAATTCGTCCAGACCAAATGCACCTTCCCGGGAATGAATTACTACCCAGCGTTTCACGCCCATTTTCTTCAGGCACTCACAAGCTTTCCTTACATTTTGCACCTGTAAAACGCCATTTTTGCCACGAACAGCAATGCCGGTTGTACGTGACGCTTCCAGCTCATTAATGATGCAATAATCCGTAAAGCGCAATGCGGGGGGAACCAGTCTGGCATAACGGTCGGACTCTTCGCTTACAATATCAATGGACGTAGCGATACCATGCTGCTGCGCATCGTGCAAAACCCTGGCCAGTACTGTGCCATACGTCGAATCCTTTGCATCCATCCCATCCAGAAGCAATATATATCCGACATTCAAAATATCAGCCTCTAACCTGCTGAAATCAAAATAATCAGCATTCAATAGGCTATTTGAACCACGGAAATGAAAAAATGTCCTTGTATGGTTCAAATTGTCTTCCAGTACATCGGTAAATGAAGTTTCTCCTAATCTGGCAACGTGGCTGCAATCTATTTTAGGATAATTTTTCAGATCTTTCAGTACCTCATCCCCTGCCGAATCCGCTCCCACTACTCCAATAGCATGGACCGGCAAATTCGGATCAATTCGCGCCAAATCAATACCGCAGTTGCAAACCGATCCCCCCGGCGTCGAGGTTACCCGCCGTATTGTAGTGAGTGATGAATGGCATGGATATGTATCGATTTCCTTATGGTAGTCAATGATTATATTTCCTGCAAGAGCAATTCCTTTTTTGTTCATAGATTGCAACTCCTCTCTAATTGGCGCCATAATTGATTCTTCAGCATCAGGCAAAACGCTCGTATTCCAAGATCACCGAGCAATTTTTCGATCATGTCAGAGGTGTATTCTAAATTGTCATTTAAATATCCACTTGCTATACACCCCTTTAATCTGCATTTTTTACCCTTGGTACAATAATGTTGTCATAGACATATTGTTTTAGGACATCTGTTCCTCCTATAAGCTGTGCATCATCTCCTAACGTACTCAATCTGATTTTGGGACTAACAATGCCCAAATTGTTGAATATCCCATTAAGGTATTGATATACATAGCTATTCTTATCTGATATAGCCCCTCCAAGAATGATAAAATCCGGATTTAGTAATAGATTCATATTGATTATAATAATGGCCCAGGCCTTCATTGTCGGTTCAAGCTCCTCAAATACATCGGTATCCCCTTGCTGAACCGCTTCCTCAAGGATTTCCAATGAAATATGAGAAGTTTCTTCCTGCTTCAGCATGCGGGACAAAATTTTTGCATCACCCATGCTTATTCTTCTATCAACACGTGCAAATAACGCTTTTATGCTTGCTTCATTTTCCAGCTGGCCTTTTCCCTTAAGGTAATCATCAATTGAACAATTCGGATCAAAATAGAACTGACCAACTTCTCCGGCATAATCGTTGGCGCCTTTAACGAGTTTATTGTCAATAATTATACCTACACCAATACCAATATTGTTTGTAATATTGAGATAAACAAGGTTTTCAACAAATTTGTAATTTGTATTTTTTTCTCCTAAAGCAGCCATCCAGGAAGCATTGTTCACAACTATAGGTACGCCAAGTACCTTTTCTGCGTAATCATAAAAGTTTGTCTCATTTAATGATAATACGTCTGGAATTTTATAAACCTTTCGGGTAAATTTATCAACTACACCAGGAACGGTAAAGCCCGCAGCTAATATTTGAGCAAATTTTAATTCCCTCTTTTTATATAATTCTTTCCGTATGTCATCGATTATCTTAATTAAGTCTTCCAATGCCACGGATTGCTCATATGAAATTTCACAGTGATTGATTATATCGCCGGCAAGATTAAGAAGATATCCGGTCACCTTCCGGTTTGTAACATAATAATGGAGAAGCAGTCCATAATTAAAATTAAAGCTGAAGAGATTTGGTTTGCGTCCTTTTGAAGTCGCTACTTTACCCATATTTTTAACCAAATTGCCATCCTGCAGCTGCCCGAGTATCCTGCATACTGTTGCTTGGCTCAAACCTGTGCTTTGACCGATTTCCGACGGAGAAAGAAGCGTATTATGAATCAACTCGTTCAAAATGTCGATGGCATTCCGGTCTCTCATATTCAATTTTTCTTTGCTGATACCAATCAAAAAATCACCCTTCTCAAATTAGTAACGATTTATAGTTTGTAATGTTTGTAATCTATTTATTATAAATCAAAATTATTTGGGCTTTTGGATATTACGATTTCTTATTTGATGTACCAACAAAATCTATATGCCATATGACAGTTTTATTGTAACTCTCGTTTTGTGTATTGTCAACAATTATTTTCATGATGAAAATAATTGTTTTTGCGCATTAGCTTACCTATTGGTGTATTCCATAATATATCTTTTTATTGTAAAAATAATCAAATATATGCTGTTCGGGCAAAAAAAGAGGCTCCGCTTCTCAAAAAAAGCATTGCCCCATGTGCTTCTGCTCGATGGCAGCATTATAAAATTGTATTGAGGTAGATATATCTACACGACAATCAAATCATCTTCGTGCATCATGTACTCTATGAGCATATAAATTCCAGCCCAAAAAGTAATTTCGTATTTTTCTGTGAATTCAAGGTAAATTGGTTTAAATATAAAAAATGGAGTAACACTTGCCAATTGGACTTCGTCATGCGTAATCGTCAGGCTATTGTTCTTTTGACGCTGTATGATCCAAATACCATATGGCGTTTCTACGTTCATCTTGCCTACCTGAGGCGGCCGCAATATAAAAGCTTTCGTTCGCTCCGGATTTTCATCCAAAGAAAGATTTGCAATTGCTACCGGTTCCCCATCTTTATAAATTATGTATTTTCGGGTATCGGCATAGTTCCAATCTTTCTTCTTGACGGGTAAATTCACAATATCCGTAGTAAAGATAACCTTACCTTTGGCATCGCTAATTTTTTTAGCGGCTCCCATAAGTTTTTGATTGCTTATTTTTGCTACAGTTGTGCCGTTTTCATTTACCAGACTCCAAGAGAAAATCCCTTTTCGTATTCGCAATTTCATACCTAAAACCTCCTATACCATTAAGTAAATCGCGCTTCCGACAACTCCTGAACCGAGCATAACAAAAATTGGGTTGGGCTTCCATTTTCGTAATGTAAACACCGCAGCTGCAAATAGCAGAAGAGAAATATAGTTCATGGATTTCGGATTGATTGGAAACCCGTTTTCACCCCAAACAGCCAGTGTAAAGATGGACAGCCCCGCCGATGCAATAAGTGCTACAACAGCAGGTCTAAGCCCGGATAGAACACCTTGTATTACAGTCAAACCCTTATATTTAAAATAGACCCATGCCAAAAGAGACACAATAATACAAGATGGAATAATACAGCCGATGGTGGCAACGACTGCTCCCGGAAAGCCTGCAATTCTGATTCCTACAAAGGTAGCAGAATTGATTGCAATTGGGCCCGGTGTCATCTCAGCAATGGTAATCAAATCGGTGAATTCCGTCAGTGTCAGCCAGTGGTGCAAATCAACTACTTGATTTTGTATCAGCGGCATAGCTGCCATTCCACCCCCAATACTGAACATACCAATCTGAAAGAAACTCCAAAAAAGCTTTAAAAGTATCATTATGCAGCACCATCCTTTTTGTCCTTTTTCTCTTGAAATATTACCTTGGCAGCTCCGATGCATCCGCATACTAAAATAATATACATAACATTAATTTTTAAGAAAAAGGTCGCAATAAATGCCCCTATCATGACAAGCACAGATATCAGATCTTTTTTCTTTATCACATTGCTTCCAAGATTCAGCACCACATCAGCAATGACTGCGGCGACTCCTGCTTGCATTCCTTTCAGGACTGCATTCACCACAATATTTTCTCTAAATGCAGTATAGAAAAAGGATATGACGGAAAGAACAATCAGCGGCGGCAGCACTGTTCCTAAAATTGTTACCACAGCGCCCAATATGCCTGCCACACGATACCCTAACAGTATGGATGCATTGACGGCAACAGCTCCGGGTGATGATTGCGCAATGGCCGTCAAATTCAGCATCTCATCTTCGTCAATCCATTGCAAATCGTCCACAAACTTTTTTTTCATCAATGGAATAATGACGAACCCTCCGCCAAAGGTAAATGCACTTAAGTAAAAAGTAGAGCTGAACAGCTTTCTGTAAATATGTTTTTTAGTATCCACCTAATTCATGCCTCCTTCTCTGCTTTATTATAATGCTTGCGCGTATATATTCTAAATAGTATTATAATATATAGTTTATAATACTTTTCTTATAATAAGGCAGGAGATTGCCCATGACACTGAGACATCTTAAAATATTTGTTGCTGTTTGCGAGACCGGAAGTGCGACCGCGGCAGGGGAAAAACTGTATATTGCGCAACCTTCCATCAGCCTTGCGATATCCGAGCTTGAGGATTACTATGGAATCAAATTATTTGACCGTATTGCAAAAAGGCTTCATATCACGGAAGCCGGCAAGCATTTTCTCCAATACGCGACGCACATTGTTGGTCTTTTTGAGGACATGGAAAAAGAGGTTAGAAATTTCGATGCAATAGGAGTCATTCGCATTGGAACAAGCATAACCATTGGCAATTATTTATTGCCGAGTTATGTAACAGAATTTAAGCAGACACATCCTCAGATGGAGGTAAAAGTAGTCATAGACAACTCTGATAAAATTCAGCAGCATGTCCTATCCAACCAAATAGATATTGGAATAATAGAAGGTATTGTGCATAGCCCTTATATCATTGAGCGCAAGTTTCGCGATGATGAACTGGTATTAATCTGTGCAAATGACCACCCGTTTGCTCAACATAAGAATATCGAGCTTTCACAGCTTCAAAACGAGGACTTCATTCTTAGGGAAGCAGGGAGTGCGGGACGCGAGATATTTGACAGTACGATGATAGCGCACGGACTGGAGATTTCTCCGGCATGGGAGAGTACCAGTACACAAGCAATTGTACGCGCAGTTCAAGCGAAATTGGGTATATCTGTGCTGCCTTACTTGCTTATAAAGGATTCTCTTGACAGAAAAGAAATTAATCAATTCCAATTGAACGGGATACGGTTTCAAAGAAGTTTTAGCGTAATCTATCATCGAAACAAATTTTTAGCTAAGAGCGCAAAGGATTTTATAGCATTGTGCAAATAAATATTAGCCGAGTATTTGGTTGTCATTATTAAATCTTTATGGCTTTTTATCGATATATGGCAGTAAAAAAATAGTACTTGCACCGATTATACCGTGCAAGCACTATTTCGCAACATGAGATATTCTATTCTCCGCACTCATCGTGATGCTGGTGCTCATGGCAAACGGAGCCGGTAGATTTTAGGGAGCCTTGCAGATAGGCTTCTGCCGCTCCTTTTGCATTGCCGCTTGCGCCGGTGATAACCTTAATATTCTTTTCATTGAAGATTTCAATAGCGCCGCTGCCCATACCCCCTGAAATGATCACATGAACCCCCATATCATTTAAGAAGTTAGGCAAAAATCCCGGCCTATGTCCAGGGTTAGCAATGGTTTCACTTTTAACGATTTGATTGTTTTCGATATCAAAGATTGCAAACTCTTCACAATGCCCAAAGTGCTCTGTCACCATTCCATTGTCACTTGCTACAGCAATTCTCATCATCTTATTTTTCCTCCATTTTTTCTAATATTTTAGTCACAGGGTCAAGCCAATTGCCATCAAAGAGCTCTATCAACCCGCTGTCACAGGCAGCAGATATTTTCGGATCAACCGGCAATTTAGCAAGAACCTGTAAGTTATGCTTCCCGGCAATTTCTTCTATGTGACTATCGCCAAATATCTGATAGTCCCTGCCGTTATCGGGGCATTTAAAATATGACATGTTTTCTACCAGGCCAATAACAGGAATATTCATCATCTCAGCCATTTTGACTGCTTTAGATACAATCATGGATACCAGCTCCTGCGGGGAGGTTACAACGATAATTCCATCAACAGCTATAGATTGAAATACTGTAAGGGGAACGTCGCCGGTGCCCGGCGGCATATCAATGAACATGAAATCCACATCGCTCCAGATTACATCAGTCCAGAATTGCTTGACCGTACCGGCAATGATCGGCCCTCTCCAGACGACCGGATCAGTATCGTCTTCTAAAAGCAAATTAACTGACATAATATCGATACCGGTTTTTGTTTTAACAGGGAATAAGCCAAACTCATTGCCCATAGCTTTTTCTTTGATTCCGAATGCTTTAGGGATAGAAGGCCCGGTAATGTCCGCATCAAGAATAGCGGCATGGTAGCCCATCCTGTTCATGGTAACAGCAAGCATTGAGGTAACAAGCGATTTGCCGACTCCTCCTTTGCCGCTGACAATACCGATGACCTTTTTCACGCTGCTCATCTCATGCAGTTTCTCCGTGAAATCCGTTTTTTGTTCTTTTCTTTCTGTGCAGTCCTCCGAACAACTACTACAGCTTTGGTTGCAATTTTCGCTCATAATATCAGCTCCTCTATATTTTAGATTGTTATTGCACTGCCTGTTGACAGATAATCTATATGTTCACCTGCCACAGCTTTTATTTATTCAGCAGACCCATAACCTTATCGTAAACTCCTTTAACTGCTGCACCCGATTTGCATTCTATATCCACAATGGTCAGTCCGTTATTAATAGCTTTTACCGCATCCGAATCAAAAGGAATTTTACCGGCAAAGGGCAGTCCCTGACTTTTGCAAAACAGCTCAATTTTCTCTGTATTTGCTGGGCTTGTATCAAATTTGTTTATACAGATTGCTGTTTTCGTTCCAAATTTTGCCGCAGTTTTGATGATTCGCTCCATATCACTGATTCCCGATATGGAAGGTTCGGCCACAATCAAAACCATATCCACGCCGCTAAGGGAGGCTATGACAGGGCAGCCTATACCGGGGGAACCGTCAATAATAGCGAGGTGGACATTGTTTGCCGCCGATTTCATCTGCTTCTTTACCTCAGTGACAAGCATTCCGGAAGTACCGCAGCCCATTTTAAGCTGCGCTGTTGAGAATATTTTCCCTCCATTTGCATATAACATCAACTCTCCGGCCACAGCCGGTTTTAATGATATTGCGTCAACAGGGCAAACAGCCTCGCAAACGCCACAGCCTTCACAAGCAAAAGGGTCTACTTTATATACCTGATCTAACGAAATGGCATCAAACCGGCAGTTTTGCCTGCATTGATCACATCCGATACACAGTTGGGCACTGATCCCCGCTTTTGGCAGGCCATAATAATCTGTTTTCCTGGGTTCAAAGCTTTGTCCTGTGATAAGGTGCAGGTTAGGTGCATCTACATCACAATCGGCGTAAGCTTGAGCATTGGAAAGCTTTATAAACGCGCTGGCTATCGTCGTCTTTCCGGTGCCGCCTTTCCCGCTAAGAATTAATAGTTGTTGCACGCTGCACCTCCTTTGTCACAGTTTCCAACAAAGAAGAAAATATTCCCCTGTATTTTTCGTTTGCCCTGACTGCGATTTCTGCATTTGCGTTCAACATTCCAAGCATATGATCAAAAGGTATCCGGTTTAAAATCTTGATACCTTTTTCTGAACAGAATTTTTCAGCCGGATTTTCTCCATTCAGGCATTTATTCAGCACTACGCCAAAGGGCTTATTAAATAGCTTGACCAGTTCGTAAACCATATTCAGGTTATGAACTCCAAACAATGTCGGTTCAGCGACCAATATACAGTAATCCGCATCTTTGATACTCTCCATGACAATGCAGGCACTTCCGGGAGGGCAATCAATAAAGATCGGTTTATCTGATTCCAGTTTACCCTCAGCCAGAAGCTTTTTTATGATAGGGATGCCCGAGGCTTCGCCGGTGTTCAATATTCCTGTGTACACTATTACTTGATCTGAAGTTCCTTTTTGAACTTTTCCAATAACCTTTTCTTTCTCTGTCAGGGCTTTTTCAGGACAGAGAGTGATGCATCCACCGCAGGAATGGCAAACCTCTTCAAAGACAAGCAGCTTCTCTTTGATATAGGCAAGAGCATTGAATTTACAGAAATCAGCACACTTCCGGCACCCAGTACAAAGCTTATCATCCACCTTGGGAATTTTGACTGTTATTTTTTCCTCCTGAATGTCTTCCGGTTTGAAAAAAAGATACCCATTCGGTTCTTCAACATCACAGTCAATATATATTGACTTCTTTGCTTCTGCAGCTAAGTTCACCGATACCAGCGTTTTTCCTGTGCCGCCCTTGCCGCTTAGCACAGCGATCTTCATATTAATTGCCTCCGTGCCCATGAAAACCGGCATGAATTTCATCAAGCAAAGAAAGTTTTCCGGCAATAAAGTCAGCAATATTTTCCTTTACTGAAGTGTTGATCGTTTTATATATTTTGATATCGGCGGCTCCAAGTACACCAGCGGCATTTTCTCCGCACCGGGGTGCCAACAAAGCGTTTACCTTGCTATCAGCGATTGTCTGTGCAGCTTTAATCCCCGCGCCGCCTGTGCTTGCTGCTGCACCGTTATCAAGGAATATGCTTTCCTTAGTGCCTATATCATAGATGAGAAAATAAGGCGCGCGTCCAAAGGATACACATACATTTGATTTCAAGCTTCTATCATCTACCGGAATTGCTATTTTCATAAGAATCCTCCGTCCTTTTAAATAAGTATTGATTGTTGCGCTTATCCCTGAGATTAGGCAACGGACCTTGTTTTCAGGAAGCTCACCTAATGATCTGTAAAACACCTGCCATGCCTGAATCTACGACAGCCACGTCCGCAACCATTTCCATCGCAGAGCCGGTATTCGCCTCCTTCAATCAACAGCACCTTACCGTTCACTAATGATTCGGCCAGCTTTTTTCTCGCTTCAATATAAATGCCTTGGACGGTCGTGCGCGCGACATTCATCTGCTTGGCACACTCTTCTTGCGTAAAGCCCTCCAGATCGATAAGTCTTATCGTCTCATACTCATCAACCGTCATATTCACATAATTATCCGCATTTGCAGGCGAATCAAGCGGCCCGAATCTATTGCTTTCAGGTAGGCAGCACACTTTTCTCCATTTCATAGGTCTCGCCATAATTTTTTACCCCGATTCTAATCAGAAATAGTCAGAGCGTCCTCCGGTTATTTCTGATGTCCGTTACAGATCCTCTAATTGCTTATCAATAACTTTAAGCCGGTCTTGTAATATGATTTTTTGTTCATAAAGCATCTCTTTTTGTGTTTTTGGTGAGGTCTGGTCAACTCCAAAACCTTTACCAAAACCACCGCTGAAACCATGTCTGCAAGCAAGTCCTAATCCCACTCCGGGACCAGCGCCATACTTGACTGTACCCGCGCCGGTGCAAAGTCCTATACCTCTTCCAGTCATCGACCCAGCACCCATTGGGCCAGTTCCATCTCTTCTCGGCAACCCATTCGCCTCCTTATAGTTTCTGGCATATGTCATATACAATTTTTATTATACTCCGTTATTGACATATGTCAATAACTATTTCAATTTTCGATGAAAAAAGACATCCGAATTTTAGTTCTGATGCCTTTGGCGTCAAACCGGACACTTGAGCATATAAAAGCTGCAAACGACTGCGCGTTGGAACGTGGCCGATACCAAGCTTATAGCCTCGTCAAGTATATATCCGCCCCCTTTAAATAACTCCTGACTCTAAAATAGTAAATGTTCGGTTTCCACAGTCAACTTCTGCAAATGCACCATATGGCAAAATGCACATCGGTTCATTATGCCCGTATGACATGTTATAGACAACCGGCAAATCAAACAGCTGTAATTCGGAGATAATTTTGAGAATGGAGTTTTTGTACTCCTCATAATACCGGCCTTGGTAGGGCTTCCCAAAAAGGAGTGCCTTTGCCTTTTGAAGAATCCCGAGACTTCCGTAATTTCTCAGCCAGTATTCAATATATTTCGGTTCAGCCATCTCCTCGGAAGTCTCAAAGAATAATACCGCATCATTAAAGATTTCATCATCGGGCCACAGCGATGTTCCTTTTGCCATTTCTAAAACCTCTATACAGCCGCCAATCAAATGCCCAGTGACTTTACCGCTCCCCTGCAGTATCTCATAACCCTGATTTTCATGCATTGTCTTTTCTAAAGACGCATTTTCTTCAAGCCATTCGATTCTTTCTCCCGTCCATTGCGCTGCAGGTTTGATCTCACCAATTGGTGAATTATCGAATAATACCTTTTGCAGCCATTTTGCGGTGTAATCAAATATTTTTACATTCTCAGCCAGTTCGGCAAGTACGGAAGGGCCATAAAAGCTGGAAAGACCGGCCTTCAAACAAATCAAGTGAGTAATTGTAGTATCGGAATATCCTATAAATATTTTCGGATGATTTCTGATGACTTCAAAGTCAATATACGGCAGCATGCGAATGCTTTCCTCACCGCCGATGCACGAAAAAATCGCCTTTATATTCGGATCCAGAAAAGCCTCCATCAGATCCTGAGCCCGTTTTTCCGGATGATGGTACAGATATTCCGAACCCTTCAGTGTATTTTCCATTCCTATCACTTTAAGGCCGAATTGTTGTTCTAAACGCTGCTTTCCAACGTTATATCTCCATAATATATCCCTGTCGCCCGCGCCGCCCCAAGATAAGCTGACGGTTGCGACGGTATCGCCTCTTTTGAGTTTTAGCGGTTTTAATAATTGTTCCATATTACTCCTACTCCTCCTATTTCTTTATTCCGACAAGAACAAACCGCTAAAGAGTCTTAATCAAAATCAATTTCATACCAATCAGACAGAAAATTCTTGATCTTAAACCCTCTTTTCTTATACATCTCATAGGCCGGCTCATTACCAGAAATAACAGTAAGGGTAACTTCCGCCGCACCCTTTTTAACTAATGCAGCAATAGCTGTTTCAAGCAGACGTTTTCCCAGACCTTGCCCTCTAGCTCTTTCCGAGAGCCCTATATCAAACTCTCCCACACCTTGGTTAAGCGTTAACTGTAAGAATCCTATTTCAATATTGCCATCGGTAACGATATAATAATATTGATCCTCTTTTTTTTCGGTTAAATATTTTTCAATTGCCTCATCCTTTAGCGTTTCTCCGTTCGGCGTATCACGAAATGCTTCATTAAATATTCTAATATATTGCTTCTTATTTCCCCTTGAAAGCGGAATGGTATCTAAAAGAGGAGCCCTAATCTCCATATCATCTAAGGACATTTTGATACCTCTGTAAATCATCTTATAACCAAGATGTTCCATCAAAGCTTTTACACTATCCGATCCCGTTCCAAGCAGCAAACGGTTTAACCCTTTATCTGCAGCAAGTATCCTTATTGATTTGAGCATATCCGTCAACACGGCCATTTTATTATCTACTTGATTATCAACCATCGTCTCTACGATATAACCTACATTTTTATATCCTGCTTCACATAGAATCAATGAGGCCTTTCCTTCTACATTACCATTATTATCATTAAAATAAACTACAACGCCTTGTCCAAAATGAAATTTTTCCGAAAGATAACATGTTTCTAACTCTTTATCAGTCATTTCCTTATTAGAATTTCTTAAATAAAAGCCATAAACTTTTTCTCTATCAGACGCCGAAAGCATAGAATAATATTTTACTGACATATTCGCTCCCCTATTCCTTTACCCAATAGCTGGATCCATCATTTGTCCTATCCATAAAACCATATTCAATAAGGGCCCTCCGGATCGTTGCGTAATCCTCATATATCCTTTTTAAGATACGGTTCATTTCCTGTTCTCTATATTTTTTACCGGGTGAAAAGTTCTTCATTATTTCACTTAAGATAATAATTTTTCTCTTCTCCCTGGCCGGAAAATTTTTCAGTCCGCCATTCTCGTTGAAATATTTCTTTATGATATCTAATCTTTCGATATCCGTGATATTGTATCGGTCGTCAAGCGTCGTAGCTGTCTTATGCGCATCACAAAGTATGCCCTCATCAAGCTTATTGATCTCCTTTTCTGTCTGCATTGAAAGCATCTCCATCATGGCCTGAAAAACTTTTGCCTGCTTTTCTTTTTCCCTTAACTTGTAGCGGTGGTTTCTAATCGTTGAGTCTGCGACACCAAGCTTTTTTGCTATTTCTTTATCTGTCAAACCTTGTGAAACCAATAATAATACATCCCGCTGAACCTCAGTGATTCCAGTATAAGAATGGTTCATGTTTAAAAGGTAAGAAAGCATTGACCCATGCTTTGCTTTGATATGAAGCTGTGCCGCTTTCTCAGCATCATACAATGCTCCGTCAATTTCATGGATGCGCCCTATTTCAAATGTCTCTTCACAAATTAAACAAATATATGCGCCACCTCTTCGTAGATAGCCTTTTATCATTTCGTCTTTTGATGCACTCCAAAACATGCCGTCAACTCCTTAATTCCTATGTTGAAAGCAATTATATCATCATGCAAATAATTCGTCTACTTATATATAGACACTTATTGTAATTGTTTGTCTTATTATTGCCGATACATTCAAAAGTGTTATCCTATATCACGCAAACAGATATTTTACATACTGCTTGCAGGTGGAATGCAAAGGAACTGGATAACAGGATAAAATCGACTCATGTAATTACTTTTTTCCTTTCAAAAAAGCGGCCCTGATCGGGCCGCCTTCCCAGCTCTCATTTTTCATTTAGCCCCAGGAGGAAGTCAGCATCTTCCCACTATAGGATTTCTACATACCCTTCTGTTCCATGCACGCGAATTCTTTGCCCATCTTTTATCACAAAATAGCGGCTGATCATGCCGTATTTTGGAAAATCAAGATTCTCACTTAAACGCCTAATCCCTCGGACGCATTAATTTGACTAACTGCCGGAATCTTTTTTGGCTTGGCAAATCATCTCGAAGCTCTTTATGCGGGAAAGTCTTATCAAATTCAACGGCTGCATCTTCATCTACATCATATACGGGGTCCTCAAAAAACCTCCCACCGCAGCCATCGAGTGCTCCCTTCCATAGTTCTGACGCTTGAAGGGGAACAGCATACATATTATCCGGCGTCCTGATATCAAAGGTTTCGGCGGGAACAAAGCCGAATCTTTGATAATACTCAGGGTCGCCATAAATCAAAACTGCACGGTAGCCTAATTTTTTTGCTTTGGCGGTAGTGTACTCAATCAGCGCACTGCCAACACCTTTTGCCCAAAAATCAGGCAGCACCGAGATCGGACCAAAGCATAATACTTCGCGCCTTATTTTGTCATCCCCGATGACGCTTGCTTTCGTGTAAACAATATTCCCGACAATTTCTCCATCTATTTCGGCAATGATGTCAAGTTCCCGGATAAACGCCGTGCAATCCCGCATGATATGCAGGAGGTAATGTTCATTGCAGCCCGGCACATGATGGTTCCAGAATGCTTCCCTTGTAAGATTTTCTACGGCACGATAATCTGCCGGCTGCTCCAATCGAAAATTCATATTCATACCCTTAAGCTTTCGAATCCAAATAGCTGTCATTATTTTCTCACGCGTGTCAATGCCTGATACACTGGCTTTAATTGTTGATACGTTTTATTGAAAATGCCGTACATAGTATTGTAAACGGCCGCTTTGCTTTGATCTGGCTCAATAATTCTTTCTGTTTGATTGAGCCGTTCGGCAGCGGTGAAATCCGGATAAATCCCGACGCCGACACCGCCGCAAATTGCAGCGCCCAGCGAAGTTGCCTCCTCCAAGTAACACGGAACCAGAAGGGGCTTTTGCCAAATATCGGATAGGATCTGAAGCCATAGCTTTCCCTTTGTCCCTCCGCCGATCATGGTGACCTTTTCAATTTCGGCACAGTTTTGCAGGATCTCCAAAATAGATTTCAGATTATAGCCGACACCTTCCATCACCGCACGCGCCATATCACCTTTTGTTGTGGAGATTCCCATACCCACAAAGGCGCCTCTGGCAGTATGATCCCATAGAGGGGAACGCTCGCCCAACAGATACGGCAAAAATAGAAGTCCCCCCGCACCGGGCAAGGATTTTTCCGCACCGCGGTTTAGAATATCATAAGCGCTGACTCCCGCAATTTTTCCCGCCGCTTTTTCCTCGGTTCCAAGCGTATTGCGGAACCATGCATACGAGTAGCCCGCCGCCTGCATAGAACCGCAGGGAGTAAAGAGCTTCTCGTCCAGGTGCACAAAGTTGAACGTTCGCATTTCGGAATCAAAATACGGGTGCTCCGAGGCCATGGAAATCCAGGAGGACGAACCGATCACATTATAAGCGCTGCCCGCTCTGACCACGCCCGCGCCGACGCATGCACAGGACCCGTCGCCGCCACCGATGACTACCGGCGTTCCTTCCAGCAGGCCGCAAAGCTTCGACGCCTGAGCGGTCACTTTTCCTGCGATGTGCGTAGATGGATAGATTTCCGGCAGCAAATTCCGCCGAATCTCAAAAGCCCGAATCAAATCCTCCGACCAACAGCGTTTCTCAATATCCAAAAGATTGGTGCCTGAGGCATCAGAATAATCCGAAACAATTTCTCCCGTCAGCTTAAAAATAATATAATCCTTGGCATGAATCATTTTAAACGCGCGCTTGTAGTTCTCCGGCTCGTTGTCCTTTACCCAGAGAAGCTTCGCCGCAGAATTGGAAGCACTCAGCCTGTGGCCCGTAATCTGATAGCCGCTTTGCAGGTTCACTCGCTCCTGCATCCATTTTTCTTGAGCGCTGCTTCTCGTATCTGCCCAGATCAGCATATTGCGCAAGGGATTTCCATCCCGATCAATCAACAGACATCCCATCATCTGTGCGCTGAAAGACACGCAGGCCACATCGGCAGGATTAATCCCCGTCTCGGACAAAAGTGTTTTGGTCGATTCACATACCGCTTTCCACCAATCGCCCGGATCTTGCTCCACGCAACCATCACCCGGATAATAAGTGGGATAATCCGCGACTATGCTTCCTTTCAGATTTCCTTCAGTGTCGTAAAGGGTAGCCTTATTCCCACTGGTTCCTAAATCGTGGGCCAAAATATAACACGCCATTTCACTCACATTCCTTTCCCGTGGATTTAACCTCTTGCGGCTTTATCTCCACGGATTTTGCGCAAGCCTCTGTAACCGCGGCATAATCGCCGGCGTCAATCACGGCTTTGTCGCATAGCCATCCGCCACCGATTGCCCAAACAGCCGGATGTATATACTCGGCCAAATTCTTAATCCCCACGCCATTGGTCGGGACGAACTTGACCACCCGGAACGGAGCAGACAGCGCTTTGATTGCCGAAATTCCACCATAAACGGAAGGTTTGATGGATATGTGTCATAATTTCCTTACTCCTTATTATTACTTTTCCGCTTAGGATTGTCAACAATAGCCAGTTTCCCTCCACACTTTCCACCACCAATTTGCGATGCTGTTGGAAGCAATGAGGATACCTTGCGGTATCCCCATTCTGCATGATATTGTTTCTGCTTTTGCATCACTGACAATATATTGCCACCGCATCCCGCAGAAAAGCTGCGCATCCGGGCTCTATTTTGTCGTAATATGCAGTAAAGCGCGGGTCATCCACGTACATCTTTGTCACACCAATATGCGCTTCTTTGCTGTACCCATCCCAATAATAGCACAGCCACTTTTTGTGCAGCTCACAGGCCTTTTGCGCCAATTCGCCGGCTGGGTCTCCTTGCTTCATGGCCCTCCTAAGGGTTTCGTTGAGCTCCGTTCTCAATTTCTCTAATTCGGAGTACTGCTCGCGGCTCATGTTCAAAACCTTGGCGTTGGAACGATTGACACATTCCTCTCCATACTTTGCCCGAATTTCCTCCCCATACTGCTCCTCATTATCGTCAACCAGCTTTTTAAGAAAGCCTTCGAACTTTTCCTGATCGCTCATGATAGCTTCTCCTTTCATGCCTTTTATGGTCTTCTCGACATTGGCAATCAGCAGATCTAACTGCTTTTGTCTGGCAAGCAGGGCGGCTAAATGACTCTGAAGCGCTGAAAGTCCGTCAAAATCTGCTGATGCCAGAATCCTTCGGATCTCCTCCAATGGCACGTCGAGTTCGCGGTAAAAAAGAATTTGCTGGAGCTGGTCAACTTCCTTTTGCCCGTATATCCGATACCCGTTTGAGCTGACCCGTGCGGGCGAAAGCAGCCCAAATTCATCGTAGTACCGCAGAGTTCTGGTGCTGACGCCCGCCAATTTTGCCAGCTTGTTAATCGTGTATTCCATCGATTCGCCCCCTTGCAAAATCACTATAAACTATTACGTTACGTCAATGTCAATAGCTTTATGAAGTACTTTTTCGGTTGCTGAAACATTCCGGGCGATAAAAGATCCCTTATTCACATCTTTGTTCATGAAATTCAAGTATTTTAGTGCTTTTATAAGTTTATGAAAGCTAGTATGATGTCAGCATTTCCAGTCGATCTTCGCCGGGTTCGGCTCATCCTCCACGGCAACGGCACGGAGGGCTGCTTCCATGCATCCGCACTCTTCGGCGGCGCATTGCTCGATTTGTCCCCATGGTGCGTCCGTCCCGATTCGGTCATAGGCAACCGCCAGCGCTCCATAAAAAGCAAGTCCGATACAGTGCCTTGCCGAGTGGATGGTTGACGCACATTGACCAATCGCCCTGGCGGCGGCTTGTGCAACAGGATTTCCTTCTTCTTCGCGAGCAGCTGCATGGCACCCAAGGATAATCGATTTCGCCTGCGGCAGCTTTATTGTGCCCGATAACCATTCGCAGGCGGCATTCAGCGCGTTTTGCGGACGCGGATCGTCCGGAGAGTACTTGCTCCACAGCGGCAATATCACCCGCCCGGCATAATCCACCGCCCAACCCGCAAGCGTTGCCTTGCTCTGCGTTTCAATTAATTTCATAAGAGACTGGATATACGGCGCTCTCCAGTCGTTCAGCATCTTTCGTGTTTTGGGCATAGTAATCTCCCCATCAATGGTGATCTCCCGTTTCATAGCACCATTTCGCAATCTCTGCAATCAGCGGCAGCGGAGCGGCTTCTCATACGGCAGCTGTATTGCGCCTTTGCTTGTTTTGTACTCCGTCAAACGATCCTTAAAATGCTCTGTTGCCTTCTCACCGGGATACAATCCGAGATGTTTTTTAAAAGCCGCAAAACGAATGATGTTATACCCGCTCCAGTAAGTCGGCATACTCCATGAAATACGCTCTTGCGCGTCCGGCAGCACAGCGCGAATGGTGTCTCGGACCTGACACAAAAGCGGTTGAACGCTCGCCAACTGCGAAGTGATATATGCATCGATCGTTTTTGGCGGCTCACCGCAGAAGTGGTCTTGGTTTGTATTTTTGAATTCTCGTCCGCATTTTGGACATTGCCACATGGAATGCTCACCCCACCCTCTCCGTAATCGTTACTTTTACGCACTCCCCTGGTTGTTTTCCAATTTTAGCGCGGATGTCCTTGCGCAATCCTATGATGCAGCACACTGATCCGTCGGCGTTCTTTATGCCCATATTAACAATGCTCCCATCATACGGCTCTCCGTCAAAAGTAGCATGGACTTTTACTCTGCCCTTTCCGAACTCTGCTTTCACATCGTAAGGGAATTCGACATATGCGCCGTCTATGCCAGGGACTTTCTGAATGATCGTTTCAAACTCGTACATCTTTTGGTTCATATACCTCACCTGACCTCCCGCCAATAATAACATCCAAGCTGTGCGCTCGCAAAACACCGACATCTAAATCGACCACTCGCGCCCGAAATCCACCCCTATGGAGTTATTCCCGCAGGATGATAAAACCACAATTTTCTGGCTCTCGCTTTCGAGGGCACATATAACCCTATACGATCAAATGCACCGCCCAGATTATTGGAAACCACTTTATTTATTAATTTTATTAAGCTTTTATTGCGGACCCGTTAGCTCTATCAATTTAATATCATTTTCATTAATTTCATATGTCAAATAAACTCCCCCGCCAATAGTGCAATGACCTTTATAGCTATAGATAATCGTCTCAAAAGTGATAAGATTATTTTCTACATTAATATCACGAATCCATAGAAAATGAAATGTATCGTCATCATATTTAGTAAAATTAGGATTTGTAGGCCTCATTGTTATTTCTTTATCCAGGCCTGGCGCTATAAATGTAATCGTTCCATTCTCATTATATTGATAACTTATATATTCAGGTAATAAACCAGTAAAATTATTCGGCTTTTGTTTTCTGATCAGTTTTAATGTATTATCTTTATAAATAAAAAACCACGAATAAACTGTTGCACCAACTCCATTGGTCGGGTAAGTCAGCGTAACTATAAAATATATGTTATCGCTATCAATTGTATATAAATGGAAAACCGGCCGGGGATACTCGAATGTGTCCGCGATAATGCTTGAGCATCAATACAATCATCTTTAAGCTTGTATGTTTGTGTATCAACCTTAAAGTAAAATCCTTTATCATAATATATACTGGCATCATATTTTTCGTCGGTCTTTAAAGTTTTACTAACATTATTATCATACGGTGGAGATGTAACTGATTCTATTGCATTTTGCTCTGGATCGTTACCGGTACTTGTACCGGCATCGCCAATTGGACCGAATTTACCACAGCCGGTAAGTATTATACAGATCCCTATAATTGCTATACAGATTTTATTGATCATAATCCACCCCTGTTATAGCTCTCAAATAAAGCTGGTACCCTCTTGGCAATAATCTATATTTACGATTGATCATTTACAATAATTTTAATTTTTGACAAAACGTCAAGTTTTTTAATTTTTATTTCCGCCAATTCAGGATCATACACAGCTTGGTAAAAATTAAATTCTTCTCTTTTAATTTCTTTACATTTTTGAGCAATAATTTTAATAATCCTTATTTTATCCTCGGTGGTCGTCTTAATTCCAAAGATAATTCCGTTTAAATTTTCAAATTTATACTTAATGGCTCTCTCTTTAGCCTCTTTAAACTCAAAAAAAGAATCAGTTATGTATAACCTAAATTCTTGCTCATATTCCCAGTCCTTTGTCTTACTACAATTCATCTTTTCAAAGAAATCCCAGTAATTTCTTCTCCAATGATCCATATCTTTATGAATCCACTCATAATTCTTACTTTTGTTTTTGTTTTCATCAACAAGCCATTTTGCCAATTGAATTCCATTAAGTCGGCCTAATGAGTCAAAGAAATTGATCGCTTGTAATTTTGAATGATATGTAACTTTTGAGAATTCCTTATCTGTATATCCATAAGAAGCACCACCTGAACTATAGCTATAGGGTAAATATAGTGGCATACGCGGCTTTCCCTCAAACTCTTTTGTATCAAATATTAAACAGGCGCCTCTGTGTCCATCTGCATAGTTTCCCCACATTGATGAATTCGAAAAATCCTGTGAGAAGCATGAAACAAAACAATTCGGATAAATAAGCTTTGTAAGATTTTCAATATATTTTTCAGTAAAACTCATATAAATAAATGACCACTTTTTTTGCATCTCATTAAAGCTTTCATAAATCCCAACCTGCATTTCTAATATATATTGGTCATACATAGAACTCAAAAATTCAAATAATTCTTTTTGTTTTGCATTCTTATTGGTTTTGGCTTTAACATAGGCATCAATAACCTTTGATATATCAACCCCTCTTGATGGCTTCGGCTTTGAAATATGTTTCATCTCTTTTTCGGAAATAAGACCATTTTTATAATGTACCTCAATTATAATTTCAATCGCCGCAATATGGAAATATCTCAGAAAAAACAACAATTCATTTTGTAAAACAACTATATCATTGCCCCCAAACGCTTTGACAATCTGGATTACTTCAGTTTTTTCGTAAAATGCTTTTTTAATCTTATCATAAAGATTGCAATATGATTTTGTCGGCAAATCATCACTTGTCTTAAATACTGGAATATCCAGCAATTCTTCCATTGATACTCCAAGTCGGTATAATGTGAATGTATGTTCCAGACATAATAAATAATTATTGATTAGACCTCGCCAAGCAATTTCATCCCCATTCCAAATAACCTGTAACATTCCTTCAAGAGGATCATTTAATTCGTTTTGAGACGCAAAATATATTTCTTGCCTTTTTAACTCCTCATATTTACCGACCAGATGATCCATATCTCTAAATCTATATAGCATGGTATATATTCACCCCCAGTAACTTACATAAAACTTTTTTAGTATCTCATTCATTGATAACAGTCATCTATCATTCTAATTATCTCATTTAGGCTTCTCGTCATCATATTTTTCGTCTATCTTTAAAGTTTTAATAACATTATTTAGACAAAATTAATGCTCTTTATCTTTAATTCGAAATTTGAAATACACCTCTCAAGCCATGCTATACTTTGGCAAGAATCTTATCCAGGCACTTCTTTACCTCTGTGCCGCACGTTGAATACAACTGAATGAATTCAAGAAAGCCGAAGATAGCAAAGTACTGTCCCGAATAGATAATGACGGGTTTGGGGCCTTCCATGACATAATTCTTAACTGTAACCCTTTCCCGCGAAGAAAAGCAGTATACCCTTTTGCACGAACAAATATATATATGGCGATTTGACCGGGTTCTAGTAAGAGGACTGTTTTCAGAAGTAGCTTGCTGCCAATTTTAGTGATAAAATGAGAAAAAGAAAATCAACAGAAATGAGTAAGAAATGGATCAGATTGAAAAATACAAAAAAGCACTTGATGGATTTTCCCGTACTATAATCAGGGAAGATGAATTATTTAAGCTTTTAGGATGCGCTTCTTATGATGCATATTTTCAATGTGTTCAGCGGCTGGTCGGAGAGAAGATTCAACCGATTGCCGCTTCCGGTATGAACGGGCGCATTCCTGCGCTCAATAATCGTTATCGCATTCTTAAGCCCAGACCATACCAAGAGGAAGAGCTATTATCTGAAATCAAAGGGCTTTACCCTATCTTGTCGGTAAACGCCTATTTACAGGATATTGATCGGTTTTACAAGCATAGGAGCATTATTATTCCATTGAGCCGATATTTATGGGGAGACCGGCATTCCTTTGATGAATCCATGAGCATAAACGAACGCTCCTTTGCGGTCTTTGGAAACGAAAAGTATCTGGCACAGGAAAAGCAGCTGGTGGAAAGCATCCTGGACTACAATGGTCTTACCTGGGATTTTCTCAACTGTTACAGCACCCCAGAACCATATTTTAACTGGCGTCTATCCGGTGATGATAAAGCCTCAGGAGCCGCACTTATTCTGGAAAATAAGGATATATGGTACACGCTGGTGAAGCTATCCGGTGAATTGGGTCTCTCAAGTATTTTTGACGAAAAAATCACTCTTCTGATTTATGGAGAAGGGAATAAAATTACCCGCTCGCAGGATGGTCTTGATGAATTTCTGATTCGTTTTTTTGAAAAGCCGTTTGAACATATCTATTATGCCGGGGATCTGGATTTAGAGGGCATTCAAATTTACCGGCGATTGAAAGAGATTCAGCCCTTGCTGCCCATCAGTCCTTTTCGTCCTATCTACGCGGAAATGCTGAAATGGGCAGGCCAGCATAAGGGTAACAATGGCTTTCATTTGCCTCCTTCCCGGGATAAACGCCACAAAGAAATTAATGCCGAGGGTTTTCTGATGGAATGCGGCGGCGATGTGCTATATAATCAAACTGAGACAAAGCTGCTGGCCAAAGCCATTCTTAACGGGGGCATGATTCCCCAGGAAACAGTCAGCCGGCCGGTTCTTAAAAAGCTTTTAGAAAACGAGGCTTAACATGGATTTTACTTTTCTGGAAGGATTGGATCACCGCTTGAAGTTCCTGGCCATGGCAGAAGCTATTGTACGCCGTTCAGGAAGAGACATGGAACTTGAGCGCATGTTCGATACCCAGGAGCTGGACAGTTTGATACTTGCTACGCTTGTCTATATCATGGAAGAAACCCTGGCCGAGAACCGTGAATGCTCTCTTGCGGATATTGAGCAATTTTTAGGTTCTCTTTTGGCTTTGCATAAACCGAGCTTTCCCGCTGATCGTCTCCATAGTCTGGCTGAATATATTGTGAAGGAAGTGCTGCAGAATGACGGCCAGCCAAGATACTACACCCTCTTGCATCCCGAAAAAGGTTTTCAGCAGTATCGTGTGGATTTTTTATCAGATCCTACCCGTGAAGAGGGAAGCACTTATCGTACCAGTTACCAGCTGACGGATCAATCCTATGAATTTCTTTTCCGGACCAAGGAAGTGGAAAACGAACTGCGCTTTACGATGGAAGAATTGAAGCTTCGTGAACTGATCCGTCGAAAAAATTATGGCAAGGCAGTCCGTCAGAGTGCAAGCCTCACCCAGATGATCCGGCAGAAAAAAAGAGAATTAAACCAGTTCCAGGACCAGGTTAAAGATAATATTCTGACCGTTGATGTTGGCGACTACGAAAATCTTATCAAAAGCACCTTCGACCTTTTGACTGAAGAATACGGCATGATGCAGGAAATAAGAGAAATGCTGCATCTGGCATTTGAGCATATACAGGAGGAGGAAAAACTACATAATGGGTTGGATGCGGAGATGCAAAAAGCCATGAGTGAAATGGAACGCATCCACATGAATCTGGACATGGCTGTATCCGAACAGCGTGCGATGATTTTGCAGCGGCATTCCATCTCCGATGTCTATGCTCGGATCATGAAGGAGGCCTTTTCCCAGAAGCTTTTAAACCGCTTTGATTTTGAGGAAGAAATCCTAAAGCCCATGGAAACGGTCAGCGATATTAAGGCTAACAATGTCTTCAAGCTTTTAAATCCCTTATTTTTACCTGATTTTAAGCAGTGGCTAAGTATTTCCGCGATTTATCAACCCCAGGCAAAGCTGAAACAGCAGGAGGAACACCTTGAAGGCATTCTAGATGAACAGCTTTCAGAGGATCTTGATTTGCTGAGGGTTAAGCAACGGAACACTTTTCATATCTTCGCAGTAGAAGAGCTTCTTGGCTATTCATCCCTCCACCTGGAGGGATTCCGGCTGAATCAATGGATTTCACATCTTCAGACGATTAAATCATTCTCGGGGCATCTTGATTATAATGCATTGTTTCAAATGCTGCTTTGCCTTTATGAAGCCGGGGAGGTCGATATTCTTTCCTGGCTGGATGAAAAGCCTGAGGTAGCAGAGAATGCTTCCGGTGAGTTTGACCTGGAGTATTGCCTTTATAATATCCAATTCGATCATGCGGATATGTTCGGAATCGGCAGGATCTTGATTAATAAACCTGATGAGCAGGTTTTTACCTATACAGATAAAAAAGAGGCCGACGGTGCTTTTCTTGAAAATCGTCTGGTCATCAGTGATTTTTTATTTTCGGTAGAAGGAGCAGACGATGAATGAACTAACGAGAGCTTCCCGGATACTTCGGTTCCTTTTGGAAAAAGGCCAGCTTACCTTGGACGATGATCGGGAACTTTATATGGATTTAAAAGATCCTGAGATACGAAACGTGATGACTGTTTTCGAAGAGGAGCTGGACTTCCGGCTGGTGGACGCGCCCAATGCGTTTTACCTGTCCCCAAATATTGAAAATACATTCTTAGGATTTCTGGGGAAGGATTTCAGACGATGGTTCGGTTCCGATGGATTAAAGGCCGACGGATTTCTTTTGTGCTATATCGTGATGGTTTTGCTCAATTGCTTTTACGGCGGCCATAACCAGAATCCCAAGCAGCGCGAATTTATGCGAGTCATTGCCCTGATTGAAGAGCTGGACAAACGATTTGAAAAAATTCTTGTCCGCAGGGAACAAGCTGAGGCGCTGGAAGATCAGGTATCCCTCAATTTCGTCCGCATCGCGGAATTATGGAGCAGCAAGCAGATGTATGAGGATCGCGCCAGAAAAACGAAAGAAGGCACCGTCATGAACGCCCTCTCATTGCTGGTGGAACAAAAGCTGATCCGGCTGGCTGATGACGACAAAGAAATTCGTCCAACCAAAAAATTGGATGACCTGATGCTCTATTATTTCCTGGGCGACAACCGGATTCAGGAAATCCATGCTGTTTTTCAGGATGCGGAGTAAAGAAAATATGGAAAGGAGCACGATTCATGCCCTTAATCAACAGAGTTCGAATCATTAATTTCTCATATAATAACGATGCACGCTATATCCTGGACGAGACCTTTGATTTTCACGGCGGTGAAAATGCTCTGCTCAACCTCGCAAATGGCGGCGGAAAAAGCGTCCTGGTTCAGCTGATGCTGCAGCCGATTGTGCCAAGGGCAAAAATTCAGAACCGATCCATCGCTGAATTCTTCAAGAAAAAGAGGACCCCGTCCTATATTTTGCTGGAGTGGAAGCTAGATGAGAAGGGCGGATACCTGCTCACCGGCATTGCTCTTGCGCCAGTGGAATCACGTTCAGCTGAAGACGAAGAAAAAAGCCGAATCCGGCTATTCTGTTTTTTCTCCCGTTACAGCCAGTCCGATGGCTACGATTTGTCCCACATCCAGCTTGTAAGGCATGAAGACGGAATGATCCATGTCACTCCCTATAAGCAGGCGCAGGAAATGATGCAGGAAGCAAGCCGGAAGGATCCCCTGAACTGCAGCTATTTCCCGCAGGACGAACTGGAAGAACATCGGCGCAAGTTGTCCCAATTTGGCATATCCCAGGATGAGTGGAAGCATATCATGATTCGGATTAATGACAGCGAAGGCGGTCTGGAGGAGATCTTCTCCAAATGCAGGACATCGGATCAGCTGCTTAATGATTGGCTCATCAGAACGATTGAGAAGGGGCTTGCTCCTTCCGCCGCGAACAATCCCGGGAATGACAAAGAGCTCCAGCAAATGTTTGAGAATCTTCTGAATGAAACCATCAACAGCGAGGAATATCTGAAAGAAAAACAGATTTTATTGGATTTCACACCGGGTTTTGGAGAGGTGAAAAACATGGCTGCCGGTCTAGCGGCAGTCCTGGATGCAAAAAACGAAACAGAGAGTGAGCTCTCGGCCATGCACAACGCCCTTGGAGAGAAGGGGAACGCAACCCTTAGGCAGCTTGATGAAATAGAAGCCCGTCTTGAAAATTTTGCATCCCAGACTCGCCATATAGATCGGGAAGAATACTCCGACCTGTTTTATCAGGCATCGGAAAAATATGAACAAGCCCATCAGAAAAACCTATCTGCTCAACTTGACAAGGAGCAAGCAGAAGAGAGGCTTATCCAAATAAAAGAGCGGCTTTCCATGATGAGAGGTGCAAGGCTCAAAGAAGATATCGACGCATGGCAGGCCAAGATAACGGCTTTAAAATCTCAGATAAACCTAGTTGCTGAAAATACTGAAACGGCTGACCAGATCAATCAGTTGAAGGCATCTCTTCTAATAAGCTTGGAACAGCGGTTAAAAATAATTATTGAGGAAAAAGAAGCTCTGGAGGCTGAGCTGAACAGACTTCTGACCCTCCACGACAGTCAAAAAGAACGGCAGAAGGAATTATTAAACCGGGTAAAACGGCTCCGCTCCGAAAGCAACGAACTCCAAAAATTCATAACCATCTTTGAGTCTGACGAAAGCCGTCTTTGCAGGGATCTGGGAATTGAACTGATCCGTAATCTGCTTCGAGAGCTTTCTGAAAAGGATATTGTCCGGACCCGTATTATGTTGGAAAAACAAATTACAGAATCCGATCAAAAGCTTAATCGTCTTCGTACAGAAAGGGAAAACCTTGAATCCCGCATGAGTTCATTAAATCAAGAATATGAAGATGCAAGCTCAAATCAGTCGGAGCAAAGTAATTTATTAAAAGACATACAGTGGAAGCTTAAGGAATATTATCGTCTGACTGATGAATTTAAGCAGGTTCTCTCCTCAAACGGACTATCCCCAAGAGATGAGAAGAGCGTTATACTTGCGCAGCTCGAGAAATCACAGGTGGAGCTGCATAGCCGCATCTCACAAGGTGAACGAGCGCTTCATAATTTGCTTGCACTTACTGAAGACCTGCGTAGCGGCCGCTACCATATCCAAGGGGAATGGATCGATTATTTGGTTGACGCAAATATCCCTTTTCAGACGGGTGAAGATTATCTGCGGGGGATCAATGGCAGTGATCGGGTTCGTTTGCTTTATAGCATGCCTCTTCTGCCCTATTCCATCATTCTCACACCGGATGATCTTGCCCGTCTTCCTGAAAATCTGGATGACCGTGTCCAAAGAAGCATTATACCTTTCATCACCTATGACGTGCTAAAGGAAGTTTTGATTAATGAAAAAGCACCTGAGGCTCCGGCTGCCTGGAACAGCAGGGCTTTAATCAGTTCAGCAAAAACAGGCCCTGATTTTTTGCTGGCTGCCCTTTTTAACAGGGATGCCCTTGATCCTGAGTCAGCACAAGCTTTGGCGGACAAGATAATCAATCAGAGCGAAAGCCGTAAATCTTCGCTGGAAAATCTCAGAGAAGCCGAAAAGAAGCTCAGCAAGGATATTTTCATAATAAATGCTTATCCTTATGAACCCGGCTGGGAAACATTACATCTTCAACAGGAGCAGCAAATACAGAATAAGATTCAGCAGCTTGAAAATCTTAAGGCAACAACCAAGCAGAAGAAATCAGCATGCGAGGCGCGTTTAAAAGAACTTACGGGAGCTATTCCAAAAGCTGAAAACGAATGTTCCCGGCACCGGGAGCATTTATCCCTTTGGAATAATCATATCAATAAAAATACAGAGTTTGAAAGAAGCTGCCGGAAGCTGGCGGATAACCAGCAGTCCATTACGAATACTGAAGAGGAAGAAACTGCGTTGCAGAATGAAATTGCCGAATTATTATCAGAAAAGATCCCTAATAAAAGGCAGACTATCGCCAATAAAGAAAAGGAGCTTCTTGGATGTAAAGACAAATATATTCTTTACGAAGGAAGCATCCTTCCGGAAGGCCTGGGTTATTTGGAAGACAGCATTACCGTTATGGAAGCCAGATTGGAGGCACTAGTCGCTAATCAGGGAAAGGAACTATCCGAATTGGAGCAAACCTTAAGGGACTGCAGTGACCAGCTTAAGAAGGGAAACAAGGACTTCGGGAAGCTTCATCTGCCTGCTGATGTAGTTTTGCCGGTCTATAATGAAATGGCTGAAGAAGAGCTGGAGCGGCAAGAGGAACTGGTATCAAAAGAGCGGGATAAATTGTACGAAAAAAGCGCTGAAACAGATAAAAATGCAGCCGTCACAAAGGATCGTCTTGACAGATCACGAAGGGATCTTGAGCAAAAAGGTCTTACCGAACCCCTATCGGAAACTGAAATATTCCGTGATTACAATAATCGGCGAAATGCATTGAAAAACGATCAAAGACAGTTTTCAGAACAGAAGAAGCAACTGGAAACAGAAATCTCTGGTCTTAGACAGGGACTGGATAAAATCGCAGATGGCATGAACTTGCAAGGAACAAAACCATCTCCTGCCTTCACGCTTCAGAATGATTGGAAAAAACAGCTTGACTTGCTGCTAAGCAGTCTTAAATCCTCTAAAGAGGACATCAGCAATAAAAAGGAGCAGTTTTTACGCAGCTATAATAAGCTCCGGTCTGATTTCAATCAGCAAAGCGGTCTTCTTTCAAACCTATTTCAGGGACTTGATGCCATGCTGGATCGGGCCTCCGACGGGTATGAGCCTTTCTACTATTTATATGAGAGAATGTCTGACCATGCGGGAATACTGGCCCAGCAGCTTTCCATGCTGAACACCCGCCTCGAAAGTCTCGATCGGAGCCAGTCTGATGTAGTGCAGCATTGCTGGTTCCATGGCAGTAAAATCCATGATGAGCTCAAACGTATTGAACAGCGGTCTGCAGTACATCTTGAAGGCCGCTCTACGGCCACAAATATGCTCAGGATAGGAATGGAACTCGATAGTCCGGAGGCCGCGAAGGTCCGTATGCAGGCATATATCGAAAAATCTGTTCAGGAAGTGCGCGAGGAATATCGAAGCGGCAAGAGCACCCGGGAAATCAAAAGCAGCATTGACAAGCTGATTCAAAGCCGTGAGCTTTTGAATACCTATCTTGGCACAACCAGAATACCGGTCTTCGTCTATAAAATCGATATCAACATGAGCAACAGCCGTCCAAAGATATGGGAAGATGCAATTCGTGAAAATTCAGGCGGTGAAAAGTTTGTGATTTATTTTTCCGTACTTTCTGCATTGATGGCCTACAGCCGTGCCCAGGAGCAGGTCGTTCGGAGCGGTGCAGGGGAAGATATGACCAAACCGGGAACCCGTGTTCTCATCATGGATAATCCCTTTGGCCCAATTTCGTCCCAACATTTGCTCAAACCGCTGTTTGACATTGCCAAACGCTACAACACTCAGCTTATCTGTCTTACAGACTTAAAGCAGAGTTCCATTTTGAACAATTTTAATCTGGTCTATATGCTGAGAGTCAGGAAAGGGGCTGCCAGCAGCAAGGAATACCTGAAATTTGATGAGTTCAAACGCAGCACAGACTTAGACGATAAGGACGAAGCCCTGGAGAAGGCTTTCTATAGAGTATCAGATTTCCAGCAAATGAAGCTTTGGGATTGAGCCCCCTCAAAACCAATATATTATATATTTATTACCATACAATCATTGTACACTCCTTTTTTGTCGCATAGCCATCCGCCACCGCTTGCCCAAACAGCGGGATGTACATGCCCGGCCAAATTTTTAATCCCCACGCCATTGGCCGGGACGAATTTGACCATCCGGAACGGAGCAGACAGCGCTTATTGCTTGACATCCGTCGTGCTAAGTAATACTTGTTGATTGCACAGGTGCAGTTAATAGAAACAAAAAAGGGGCCACCCCTGCAATAGCACATATCCCGTGGCAAATTCAACCCTGATACAGATTATATAATACCTGCGCCATTTGCGCTCTTGTGGTTATTCCTGCTGGTGTAAGCTTTCCAGCGTTTCCGCTGATAATACCGGTTTCAACCAGCAGCGCCATAGCCTCCCTAGCCCAGGAGGCTATTTGCCCATTGTCTGTGAAGTCAGAAAGCGATTTGCTCCGGGCAACCTCATCAGAATTATTTGTCTCCGGCAACTGCTTTATTACTCTCAATGCGTTATACAACAGAGTAAACATTTCTTGACGTGTAATATTTTTATCCGGAGCAAACATGTTGTTTCCCACTCCTGCAGAAATACCAAACCGCTTTGCTGCCGCGAGATAACCGGTATAATAGGTGTCCCCCGCATCGATGAAATTGTCCATGGGATCCTCGTCTGCCTTTATATCGTAAGCTCGCATCATCAGGACTATGAATTCACCCCGCGTCAGCATGGCTTCAGGACTGTACTTTCCGTTGCCCGTACCGAGGGTTATACCTCTTGCCGCTATGAAACTCACAGGTTTGTTATACCACGCATCTGCCGCTACGTCGTTGAAGTACGCAGGGTTATAGACTACAGCATAATAGCTGAAATGGGTGGTGGAGAAAGCTACCGCGCCTGTAATCGGATCATAGCGTCCATTAGGTATCGAACCTACACGGCCGCTGCCGTCTATGTACCGGATGACAATGCTTTGGGGATTTTTAAATTCCTCGGCAGCCGGTGTATAGGGTATGCTCACTGTCACCGGTGCATCGGGATTGTTCCAATCGATCTTCACACCATCTAGCGTAAGAGTCAGGGATAGCATAGGACGGTCGCCTACGTCTGCTCTGATTTCTTCGGGCAATTTTGATTTATCGACTATGTCCATATTAATCTCTGCAGTTTTTCCCTCAAGGTGTGCAATACCCGCCAACATTCTAGCTGGAATGCGGATGCTTCCCAGCTCGGTGGAAACGGTGAGCGCCGCTCCCATATACGGGCCGCAAAGGATATGGGCAGGCACTTCCAGCGTATAGCCATCCACCCCGGGAACGGATGGTATGTCCAAAATGGCTTCAGTGTTCCCAGAGAAAATCTCCTGTGCCAGAGGTCCCAGGGATACTACTGCGCGCCCGCCCCTCAGACTTACAGATAAATCCTTTTGCTTGGTTCCGCAAATGGTCAGCCCTGCACTGTAACTAACTGATTCACCGCTTTTAGGTTTGTTGGGATGGACGGGTTGGTCGTTTCCGGGATCTGCATCGTCATAAAGTATGTTGTTTCCCACCGTAACCGTATAGGTTGCTCTGGTCGCGCCGGTAGTCACTGTGATGGCAAAAACTGTGGTTCCGTAAGCCATGGAAATGGGGCCGGATACTGATACCGGAATACCGTCCTTGGTAACCGAAATAGTGGAGGCCGGATTTTCTGCCACAGCGTTTAGAATGGTTTTATTGAGGTCGTAGGTCTGAAGGTTATACTCAAATACATCGGGATTGAATTCCATGGGCATACCTGTCAGGTTCAGCACTGAAAGCCGGGTACTTTCCCCGGATACACGTGCAAAGGTCACATCGGCTGTGTAGCCAGTGCGATTAAATATGAGGCTGGCTTTTTGCAGCTCTTCTCCGGCGATAGATAAGAGACTGTTTTCATCTGCAGGATTATAGGTCTGCTGTGTTTCCAGCGCATTGCCGCTTTCATCCCGGAGGGTGACAATAAGGTTTCCGTTACGTACGGCTTTCATAGAGTTATTAAATACCTCAACCTCGACGGTAGTTTTCCCGTCTATTGCCTGTGAAAGGCTTGCTAGTGAGACTGCAGCGCCGTTTTTCTCAATCAAACTGTAAATATTCACAAAATCTATATCATTGGATATGTCTGCATCTTCAATAACATTTCCGCCCTCAGTTAGCACCGTCCGGAATAAGAGCCATGCACCGCCTTCGGGAATTTCTTTGTTCTCGTCAAGAAGCCATTGCAAATCCTCTTCTTTCAAGGTAACATCCAGAGACAGAAGACTGTCGTTGATTATGTCAAAGTCATCGTCGGAAACCGTTAGGGTTTTTAAAGGAGACCCCTCTGTAAAATCAGGATGATCCCAAACTTCTAACTTAACGGTGTGAGTACCCTTCTTCAAATCAACAAATGCGGTATTTTGCAGTAGTACACGGAAGCCGCGCTCCCGCTGAGTCTCCCTGGTACTATCAATCTGGTAGATGCCTACATCAGGAAGGCCCAGCTTTAAAATACCGGCCTTTATGCAAGTATCCCCGGAGGCTCCAAATTCAGCCGTGACGGTAAAATCGGCATTGGCCAATGTTTCAGGTACCAAATAGGAAACGAGGTAGGTCTTAGCCTCTCCGGATGCAATATTTTCGTCCTCATATTCAAAGGTTTGTCCGCCCAGTCCAATGGTCAGATGAGTGATGGAATCTATCCCATCATTTTTTACCGTAAACATAACCGGCATATCCAGTCCGGGCAACAGATCCTCGTATTCATAATACGGTTCTTCTGCCGTAATAATGTTTTTGTATCCAGCCGCTGCCGTTGCAAGCGTTGATGCGCCGCTTGGCTCAGACAGGAGCGTAACGAAATGTACTTTTTCTGTATCCGAATCCACCCCTGTGTCTAGGGAATCCAGTATGCGACCCTCGTTCAGCTCCAGCAGCTTCTGTTTTTCCGAGGCCGAAACGTCGCCTTCATCTGATACAAGAAGCTTGGTTCCGAAGATGCTATACTCATAGATGCCGTCTCTGTCCGCATCCTCGGGTTCGCTCCAGATCAACGATAAATCCTCAAGCTTATCCGCACCCTTGGTGAACCGGAAATTTGAATAACCGGTCTCACCGGTGCCGTCCGAAAGCTCCAGTGAGAATTCGGGGTATAGCGTTCCGTCTGCGTTGACCACAACATTCTGTACGACGCTTTCTCCACTCTCGGTTTGTGCATTCCAGCCGATAATAAATCGTTTAATTCCGTCGGGGAATTCGGCAGTAGTGATTTGAGGGTTCACATCTTCCGACATATTGTCAGTCAGCCGGAGGGTCCGAACCACCTCTCCGTTTGCATCGAGCACAGCACAGATAATTTCCGAATCGTTGGCTAAATCAACGTTAACTTCTGAAATCTGATAGACGATGGCCGAAGTGCCATCAGGAAGCAAAGCCGCATTCAGAGAACGGACAGGGTCTATACTGCCATCATAAAGACATTTTGCCTCGCTCCAGTCAGAGCCGTCATAAATCGAATACATGATATAGTCACAGGTAAAATCCAAGGGATTATCCATATCACCCAACGTGACACTGCGCCAGGCTGCAATAGCCCTGTTCCCGAAAGCAGCAGTAACAGGCGAAAGATCAGGATTGCCGTTATCGGTAAGTCTGGTGGAAGTGAATGCTCCGCCCTTATATATGCCCGCCATAATCTCCGAAGCGGCAAGACCGTTTACCACATCTTCCATAGCGGCTTCGCTCCCGGCTTCGCCGGCAATATCTGTAAAGCTTCTAACCCACACAGCTGAAGCGCCTTCCTTTGTTCCCGAAAGGGACGGACTGCTGTCGGGATAATCGGATTCTGCAATCTCTATTCCCTCTGCAGAGAAGGAGCCTGTTCCGTCCTTCAAAGCAAAAAGCACCGCCGTATCGGAAAGGTCCTCGCTGTCCATATCGGACAGATAGACCATTAACTCGCCATCGTCAGATAACCGGGGCGCCGCATTGGGGTAGGCGTTGGTCCAAATATCGGTCAACTCGCCGGCAGAGTACAGGGCAAACATCCTCCTTCCTGATGACGGGGAGCCCCAGAAGCGTTCATAGTCTTTCAGGTATGAACGGTCTTCGAAGGCAGCGCTTTCCTCCACAGGAACAAGCATTATCATACCTGATTCATCGTTTTCAGAATATCCACCCGGGGCCAGGAATCGCTTTTTTTCCCGCTCCTTAGCGTTTTCTTGAATCTTCTTTGAGATCTCATTGTGCTGATTATATTCCCAGCTCTTAGAGTAGTCTGTCAACACATATTTTCCGCTAAGCTTTACAAAGGCCAGCCAGATATCAAACTCCACGCCAACCTCTCCTAAAATTTTCAGCTGTTGGCCGTCCATCTTTAATCCTTCGTTATCGGTATACCAACGATACAACTGCTCGTGCTGTACGAAGCCGTATCCACCTGCTTTAAAGGCAAGAAAAGTGTAGTCAAAGCCAACGCCGCCGAACCCGTAAATGCTAAATACCGGGCGGAGCCGTGGTATATAAGCGGTTATATTTTTTGCTTTATTATGAAGAATGGTAAGCCCGGCCTCTGCAGTCATGGTGTATTTAAAGGTTGCCGTAACCGGTACAAATGATACCCATCCATTAAAATTCTTTTTAAAACCTCCTCCGCCTCCTAAATAAAAGTCACCGTATAAAAGACGAATTTTCCATTCCCTTTCATCAATATCGTAATAAACCTCACAATCTATATAGGCGCCTCCGCCATACGATTTAAAACTGCCGCCCTTTGCATTCATAGCTTCCTTTGCCTTTTTCAGAAAAGTACCCTTGGCCATTGCCTTGATATCGCTGGGTCCCGGCATAAATTTAAAACTCGTTTTCTCACCGCTTCCGACAAAAAGGCCCGAGGGATTATCCTTGCTATAGCTGCCGGCGGCAAATCGTATTATCCCTCTGTAAACCAATGGGTCGTCAGTAGATTGAATTTCAAGGCCTATAGAGCTGTAATCCAGACTGTAGTCCTTCAAAAAATCAAGGGAAGGCTTTACTGCATCGTTATCTTCAGTGGAGTTGACATCTCCGGAATTTCTGCACATTTGCCATATGCTAGAGTAAAAAGCGACCAAATCTCCTTGCTCGCCGCCCCGTGTCTTAAAGAGATTATCCATATCGGGAACATTTATAAGGTTCTGTACTTCGAGAGGTTTTGAGAGCTTTATTTCCCGGCTGCCGTCTATGCTTCTGATACAGAGATAATAATTGGCTCTACCTCCGGGCTTGATGGCTCTTGCGGCCCTATACTTAAGCATTACTGTAATATCGCAGACAAGGCGCAGTGTGACCGAATCCGAAAATGGGTATGCATAGATGAATTCACCGACTGGAGATCCGGTTTCCAATTTATCCGAGGAATCCAGAAGGAACAGTTTATAATAGTTGTTGGAATACTGTGGAACCATTACTGTCATATCCAGGATTGCGCTCTTAGGCTCCTCTTCCAAGTAGATTCGGTCGTAAAAAGATTTTTCTTCTCCGTCAACGGTTAGGGTTTGAGAAAGCACAATTGCACTATTTTGAATGGAGGAGGCATCCAGAGCTTTTATCCCTTCTTTAAGACAGACTCCGAGGGGAGAGCTCTTTTGAGCCAGAATGGCATCGTTCTCAATCGTGATGTATTGGGTCAGGTGTGAATTGTCTGCAAAGCCCACCTCGATAACGTAACGCAGCTTATCAGAAAGCAAAAGCCTGCCGGTAAAATCCGCCGGTCTGAAAGAAAGTCTGTATCTGCCTTTGCCGTCCGCGCTCACCGTCTGATCCGCATTGCCCATTTTACCGTTGATTGTTGTATTCTTCTGGTACTTATCGTTAAGATAAACGCCTCCGCGGATGATAATGTCGCCGGCATAAGGCATGCCGCTTATCTCGTCAAAAAGCTCCAGAGAGACGTTATAGTTAATAGGCGGCAGCTTCACGGTATTAACCGGGTAAAGATCAAAGCTGCTTGAGCCTTTTTGATTGCCTGTTAGGTCACTGTGGTTAATGGCGGCAAAATCATAGACATTTTCGGCTGCGTCGGTTGGGTAAAAGACTACGTCGCTTTCGATGCCGCTTTCCTCGTATACGCCCACCTCTCCCGAGAAAGTAACGGTTTTCTCCTTGCCGTTTCCGTTGGTATAAACCAATTTGCATGGAACGTTCTGATAGACTCGAAACAGATAAAGCTTGTCATTCAAGGGCTCCAGCGTGACATTCATGGAATCAGTCATTCCGGTAAGGGTGTGGGTGGCGGTGATTACAGAGCTTCCGGCGCCACCGCCGCTCAGAAGCAGAGAGGTTCCCGGAAGAAGCGCGGGATTATAGCTGTCGCCGATACGCCTGCCTTCATACCAAAGGGAAACACTCTCACCATCCACCTGCCAGGTGACCCGATCGGCGATGGTGCTCCAGGCATATGCCCTGTCGTTGATTTTTACTGTTTTTAACAGTTCCTTTCCAATACTGGAGCGATACTTAAGAAAGTTTGTGTTGTAAATAACATCTCCGTCTTTAAAATCGTAGCCTATTGTAAGGGCGTCCGGTGCCGGAAAGCCGTCCAGGAGCATATTCATGGCAAACTTATTGTAGACATAGACACAGTATGAATCATAGGACCAAGCCTCGGCTGATAGATTTTTCGCTTTAAGGCCCACTGTATAAACATCCAGCAAGCGGCTGCTCTCAACATCACTGATATTTACAGTTAAGGGTTCAATGGCCGCAGGTGAGGCAACCGTCTTTATAGGGGTGGATTCACTGTTTTTTGTAACAGTTAGCGTATATTCTGTTTCGGCCGATTTGTTTCCAATGTTAAATTCCACAGTAAAGCCTTCGGCATTGTCGAGTAAAAACACCGATTCGGGATGATTCAGAGAAGCCTTCGCAGGCAGCTGCCGTATCCGGATATTGGCTCCTGTGGCCTTGGTAATGCCCGAGTGCATATCCTTGGCACTGATTTCCAGTATATAGCCATATTGGTTCTTTGCCGTAACCTTAGTGAGCAGTGCGGCAGGCACGGTATAAGAATTTAGCGGAGCTTGTGCAGTGGCTCTTATGACCTCTGTGGAAAGCGGGCTCCCCTTTTTCATACCTCCGTCATCATAGTCTGCATCATAAAGAGTGAAGGTATATGTAGTTTCAGTTCCCGAGCCACCATACAGGTCGTTTCGATCAGCCAGATTGGAGGAAAAGCTGATTTTTGCATCGCTGCCTATAAGAAGGTCCTGATTTTTGACACCATTTGGCACATAGAGGTAAGCATCCTGAGATTCAAGTACTGAAAGGGTACGGCTATTAAAGAGGATCGCTTCCTCTGACAGCGGATTTGTCACCGCCAGGGTAAAGTAGACCTGACCGGCAGCATTTAATATAATCGAACCATTTTCATCGATTTCAGCAATGCTTTCATCGCTGCTGGACCATTTGAAGTATTCTAAGCCTATCCAGGTGGCGTCAACGTTGAGATAGTATCCCAGAGAGAGGGTACTTCCTGCATTAATAAAAATGCTGTCTCCCGGGGGCCAGGTTATATAATCTAAAGTAATGTCGTTTTCATCATCCACGAGTATAATTGGTTGAACTGCGTAGATTGTAACCAGGCTGTCGACCCGCTTATACCCACTACCGGTATCCACATAAATTTCCAGTGCATATAAAACGTCATCGTCCGTGGTGTTTTCGGGTACTGTGAAAAAGCCCGTAAGCCCGGTAACACGCGTTAAGTCTGTTTGTACTGTCAGCGGAATGTCAATGGTTCCTTCCGTGGTAATTGCTCTGGCTTTGACCACAGTGGAGAGGTTGCCCGCACTCAATCGGGACTCATGTGTAAGCCAGTTGCTGAGTTCCGTGTCCTGCTTAAGTGGAATGGAGACTGTAGCTGCCATATTTCGGCCTGTTCCCTGATCAAGGCTGACCGATGGCTGCGCACAATAGGCAAAGGTAAGCCTTGGGTCAAAAGAAATATTTACTAAGGCGCTGCCGCTTCCGGAGCCCTCCTGGGTTTTTCCGGAGAGGTCCACGGCGCCGGAAATGTCAGAAACATTGATAGTAAAGCTTTCAGCATTCAGCGCCTCATCACCTAACCGATACAGGAAGCTGACCCTTTGGGAAATAGTGCCTGCACCCTCCATTGGACTTAGAGTTTGGTCATCAACTTTAAAGGTGATACCGCCGGTATAGACCGGTTCGCTGAATTCAATGGTTATAGGAATATCATCCCCGTAATGGGCATTGTCCATACCAGTTGAAACTCCTTTAACCACAGGCGGGACTTGATCAGAAAAGCCTACCTGGTACTGCAGGTATTGCCCGGTTTCATCTAAAAAGCAAGTAGAGATGGCATCCGGGCTGGTAACCATGGAATAATCAAAGGAAAAGTCTAGCTTATTGAATATTCCGTTACCTTCAGCCCCCGCCCCCAGATTGACCTCTTCTGCCGGTAGCTCCCGGGTAAATTCGCCGGAGTAAAATGAAGTTTGGCCGTTTGCTGCGAGGCTGATGCATTTGGACTGAAATATATATGCTTCTTTGGGTGGTATAAATTCATCGTTCTTGGCTCTAATATGATATGTGACTTCCTGAACTCCGTCAGATTCATTGACGAAATACCCCTGTGGAAGATGGATATGGCTAAACACACCTGCATCGAGCATTTTCCGTACGTCTCCGGAGATTTCGGCAGTAAAACGAAGCTCGTGATTTTCCGGAATAGGTTCCGGAACGGGATAAACTCCGCTGGTCCCTCCAGCCACTTGGTTAAGGTCAATAAGCTCGGTATTTGCAGCATTATCATAGGCCGCAATGCAGTCGAATTCGCTCTTCACCGGCATAGGCACGGTAATGCTCTCACGATCCCCATCAAACAGGGCATTTTGTATATCGCCGCAACAAAGGTAAAAGATGTGCTCCCCTGTCCAGAAGGTATTGGGAGTGTTTGGCATGTTGTAATTACCAGGGTTATCTGCAAAGGGGGCAATTTCGATTATTACATCCTTTTCGGATTCTGCTTGAGAAAGGATGACTGTACCCGAAATCGCCCCGGTCAAATGCCCGTATTCCGCACTGCCATAGACAGCCTTATAGCGAAAAGAAACCGGCTGTTCACCGGGATTATCCAGGGTGAAATGAATTACGGCGGATCGGGTATCGGCATCGGTTTGGCCCGGCAGTCCCACAGCCTCAATCTCGTAGGAGACCCGGGTATCGTATGTAATTCCTGAGGGATTTTGGACCAGCGTCTCTGCCGCCGATTCGGTATCAAGTGTTGGGGAAAGCTGATATGCCACAGGGCTCTGAGATGTTTGAAAAATCTCAGAAAGTGGAGTGTCTCCGACTTTGTTGCCAGCACCTTTTTCATTTTGTGCAATGCTTTGGGCCGGGATAAGCGTCAACGCTACGGACAGCACCAACACCAGTGCTAAAGGTCTTTTCATATCCTTCATTGCTTTCCGCTCCTTGAATTCAGACATTATTTATATTATGATTAATGATGAATGAAAAAATATGACTGCAGTCATGTTTTATAAAATTATTATATAATCTATTCTGTCTCAATTCAATGGGGGAATTAAAATATATGAAAAACGAAGAAACGGGACGAAAAAAACAAAAAGGTGAAAAGACGAAGCGAAAGTTGTTCAATACCGCTGTCCGGCTGTTTAATCAGTACGATTTCGGCGAGGTCACTGTGGACAGGATTGTAGAAGCTGCAGGAGTAGCCAAAGGCACCTTCTATATATATTTTGAATCAAAGGATGCGCTAATCGCAGCATTCTTACTCGACTATGTCAATAGGGTGGACACGGATTACCGGGCTACGCTGGACTCGTTTCCTCCGGATACGAACGCTTCCCAAATACTGCTGAGTCTCATCAGTAAGATCGCCGACACGCTTACAGGAACGATAGGCTGCCAAAGCATGCGTACTGTATACAAACTACAATTGGCCGACACCATGGACATGAGTGCAGTCAAGGGATATGACAGGGAGCTGTATGGAATGTTCGCGGATTTGCTGGAACGAGGCATAGAGCGGGGAGAATTCAGCCCCATTTTGCCTCTCAATGAACTAACCAGACATTTCGTGATGGCTATACGGGGCCTCAGCTATGAATGGTGCATCCGGTATCCCGACTTCGACTTAAAGGCACAAGCCCTTTCGCACTTTCAAATACTGTTGGACGGCATAAAATCGAATTGAACTGTACCTAAAAGATTGGTCTGTTCAAGGCTAAGATAAACTTAATAGTTAGCATGGGAATATCGCTGCCCACCGTATTAATGAGAGCAGGTACGCAAGGAGAATAGTAACCTTGCCCCCAGCCAAGGGAGATTAGTATAGTAATGATATATCCTATTGAAATCCATTACTTTCCTTTGAGTTTCTTAATTGTATTACTATCCTTGTCAGGCGCGCAATAATAGCACGTTCACATGATATCAACCCGGTGGACATGCTAATTATAATGTGATCTTTAATTAAAATTATATTCTGTAACAATTTTTTCTCTTCCGGTAACCTGGTCCTGGTAATACTCGTAGCAGCAAATGCCAAGGAAAGAGCCTGATATATTGAATACGTTGTCATACCCCAGATTTTGCAATGCCATAACTGCATTGTAGCTTCTCTGACCTGAACGGCAGTGCAAGTATACCGGCTTATCCTTCGGAATCTCGTCGAGCCTGTCTCTTATTTCACTCAACGGAATGTTGACAGCATTTATAAGATGTCCTTTCACAAATTCATTCTTCTCTCTTACATCTACGATAAATGCACCGCTTTCCACAAGTTCCCTGACTTTTGTTACAGGAACTTGCCTGAACCGCCCATAAAGGAGGTTGAGTCCGACTAAAGCTGCAAAATTTACTACATCCTTGGCGGTACCAAATAAAGGAGCATAGCATAACTCCAATTCCTTCAGGTCTTCCAGAGTTCCGCCCATTGAAATCATTGCGGCAATAATATCAATTCTCTTATCTACGTTTCCTTTTCCTATTGCCTGTGCTCCAAGTATTTTACCTGTTGGATATTCATATATAAGTTTGAAGTGCATTGGATTGCTGTTTGGCATTAATCCGACTTTGTCCCCTGGAATTATATATACGAAATCGTATGAAATTCCAGCTGCTTTTGCAGTTTTTTCATTCAACCCCGTTGATGCAGCTCTCAAATCAAATATGTTAATAACGGAGGATCCTATTACACCCTTATTATTGTGGGGAATGTTATACATATGATCAGCCGCTGCTCTTGCCTGCCTCTGCGCGGGGCCTGCCAGAGCGAGCAACGAAGGTTTATGGGTCAGTTGGTTATAGACCTCTGCGGCATCGCCTACAGCATAGATATCTTTATCATTGGTCAAGTAATTATGGTCAACCTTGATGCCGCCGGTTATTCCGATTTCCAGTCCTGCATCTTTGGCAAGTTTAGTTTCAGGTCTGACGCCGATTGCCATAATTACCGCCTTTGCAGCCACTTTTTTACCAGACTGCAACTCTATGGAATCTTCATTTATTTTCTTCACTCCATCATTTAATATAAGATTAACTCCCTTATCTATCATTTCTTTATGGAGAATCTGAGCCATGTCATAATCAAATGGAGCCATTATCTGGTTTAAAGCTTCTACCAGGCTGACATTTTTACCGGCCAAACGTAGGTTCTCCGCCACTTCCACACCTATAAATCCGCCGCCGACAATAGCCGCATCCTGTATATTATTTTCCGCAATATAGTTGTCCAGTTTCTTTATGTCAACTACATTCCTTATTGTAAATACATCTGGTTCCATAATTCCATCAATGCTTTTTGGACAAACCGGGTTAGCACCAGGAGATAAAACAAGTTTATCATAGGACTCTTCATATTCCTCTCCGGAAACCAGGTTTTTTACTGTTATTTTTTTCTCTTCTCTGTTTATATTTATAACTTCACTGTTAACTCTTGCTTCAATATTATATTGTTTTTTGAACTTTTCCGGGCGCATCATGACCAAATTATCACTGTTTGCTACAATTCTGCTTAAATAGAACGGTAATGAACAGTTGGAAAAAGATACATTAGGCCCCTTCTCAAAAATGATTATTTCTGCATTTTCATCAATTCTGCGTGCCCTTGCTGCGGCTGAAGCCCCTCCAGCAACCCCTCCGATAATTAAGATTCTCTTGCTCATTACAGTGGCTTCCCTTCTTTAAATGAAATTTATATTGTATATAACCCGGAAACACCTATATAACCTGAAATATGACCGGTAAGTTCTATAAGGTTAGATAACAGCAATTGCCTCAATCTCGACCCTGGCATCCTTAGGAAGTTTGGATACTTCTATAGTAGACCGTGCCGGAAAAGGAGCTTTGAAAAAAGAGCTGTATACTGCATTCATCATTTCAAAATCTTTCATATCAGCAAGAAATACTGTTGTTTTTACTACATCTTTCAACGAACCCCCTGCACTTTCTAAAATTGAGGCTAAGTTTTTAATTGCTTGATTTGTTTGAGATGTGACATCTTCACCAGGAAATGCACCATTTAATGCATCAATTGGCAGTTGCCCGGATATATATAATGTCCCGTTACTAAGAATTGCTTGAGAATATGGTCCTATTGCTTTTGGGGCCATAGATGTAGAAATAGCATTTTTCATATTTACACTCCTCGTATAATAATTTTTGTTGAAACATTTCTATTCAATTTCCAGTTAATAA
>ENA-UOOR01000542-UOOR01000542.1-fermentation-metagenome-genome-assembly--contig:-NODE-542-length-53197-cov-5.667758_pt1 | contig 53197 bp, 47 predicted proteins | sample MGYA00245780_ERZ724029 | MGnify/ENA primary metagenome ERZ724029 (study PRJEB28704, sample SAMN03018315) | fermentation metagenome | biome: anthropogenic terrestrial biome; feature: soil; material...
CAAAGTCGCCGGAGATCATTCGAAGTGCGCGGAGACCGATACAAAGTCGCCGGAGAGCGTTCGAAGTCTGCGGAGACCGATACAAAGTCGCCGGAGATCATTCGAAGTACGCGGAGACCGATACGAAGTCGCCGGAGAGCGTTCGAAGTGCGCGGAGACCGATGCAAAGCCGCCGGAGACGCATATTAGTCAGCGGGAACGCATATTTGTCTTTGCCGGGCGTGTATTCGTTCTTGTTGAATGACGAGAAGCAGTCGGAGGATAAGCATACTGGCCGTTATCATCATAGATGTTCGGCTTTCTCATATACCGTAACGAAACCGTATGGGAACGGTATCCCGCCAGGATGCCGATGCCGTTTTCCACATTATTATAAATCTGCACCGGCTCTACCAGTATATTCCCGTCGGCATTATCGGCCTTATTCGCCGATACCACATATCGATAGAAATCTTTCGACACTTCCGCTATGATCACCTGATACTCCTCCGTGACCTCTTCGTCGGTTTCTTCTTCCTTCACGGGTTTTCCGTCTTTGTATTTTCTCATCTCGATGGCGCCGGAGAATTCGAAATCGAAGAGAAGCGATTTTCCGTCGATGAAAAGATCATTAAATACGTTATCGCCCCACCCCGAATCGCCGTCAAATATAAGTTCCTCGAGAAAATCGGCATTGCCCGACGGGTTATTTTTCAACAATTCTTCATAATCGATATTTACCGGCCACGAATAACGCGTTCCGTCTTGGTAACAGGTGTTTTTCTTTACTTTAATAAAATAATAATTCTCTTCACCGCCCCGATCGGATAATTTTAATTGCAGTTTGGCATTCCAAGAGGTTGTTTCATACTCCATCCCTTCCTCACCGCCATACGCGTAATACGGCGTGAATTTTTCCGACTCCGTAATCGTGATGACCGAATCGACGGTGGTGACATCGGGGCCTTTGGGAATGAGCGTCTCCGCCAGAATCACATCGAAACCCGCCGCTTCGGCTTCCACGCGTATGCGGTCGAGCGGACGGGGAAGATAGGAACCGCGATATATGCCCTGCGAAACGTGCGCGAGTTTCTCTTTCAACGCCTCATTCACGTACAGGCTGACCGTTGCATTCTCGACCGCTGCCAGCGTATCGGAATAATATCCGTTCAACACAAAACGGCTTTGCGACAGATGTACCGACACAGCCGAGTCGGAGCTCAAAAATCCGTTCATCACCAAAAAAGGATCGGTGATTTCGCCTTTAAATTCGATATCTTTTTCGCACGATATCCAACACAAGGCGGTCAATAAAAATACGAAAGCAATGACAGTTCGTTTCATTTTCTTAAAATTTAATCGTATAACTAACGGAAGGAATAATGGGGAATAGCGTGGCTTGTTTCAACACATTTTTATCGCGATACTGTTGCGTCTTCGGATCGAAAACATACTCGCTCGACACGTACACGTAAAACGGATTCATTTGATTATACACATTATAGATGCTGATGTTCCATGTACGCAAGTGGCCGCGGCGGGTCTTTTTATGAAAGTTAACGCCCAAGTCGAGGCGGTGATAACTATTATAGCGGAAGTTGTTGCGGCCCTCGATGTACGTGTGTTTGTTTGAAGCGTACCCGGAATAATCGTAGCTGGGCGAATCGGCGGCGGCATATTCGTGAAAGCCGAAGGTGGCGGCATTTCCTGTGCTGAACACCCATGAAGCCGACACGTCGATTTTGTCGGAGAACTTGTGCATGGCGGTCACGTTGATATCGTGCCGGCGATCGTACTTGGCCGGAAAGCGGCGCCCGTTGTTGAGCATATTGCCCGGCTGATCGAAAATACGGTCGGCTTTCGACCACGTATAGCCGATCCAACCCGTGGTGTTCCCAAACGAGCGCTGGGCCAACAGCTCCACGCCGTAAGCAATGCCGCGCCCCATGCTCACCTTTTCTTCCCAATTGGTCGAAGCCCCCATAAACGAGGCTCCGTCTTTGTATTCGAGCAGATTTTCCATCGTCTTGTAATAGCCTTCGACCGAAAAGTCGGCGATGTTTTTCAATGCATAGAACACACCGGCCGAATACTGATGCGAACGCATGGGGCGGATTTTATCGGTTGCCGGCACCCATAAATCCGTGGGAAAACTGACGGTGTTATTCGACAGCATGTGAATATACTGGTTCATATACGCATATCCGGCTTTTACCGACAGGTTATCATTGAGCAGCACGCGCATCCCTACTCTCGGCTGCAACGAGTAGTAATGTCGTTTTTGCACATGAAACGAGGAGAAATGCAAACCGAGATTAGCCTTCAACCGGCGTCCCAACGACACATTATCCTCGGCATAGGCAGCCGTTTCGTGGGCATATACCCGAGGGCTTCCCACTACCATATCGATATTTTCGTCTACAAATTCATCATCTTTTATCTTTACGGCAGTGACATCCGGCGTAAACGTGTGATAGGTGTATGCCGCTCCGAACTTAACATCGTGGTGGGTATTGGGCGTATAATCGAAATCGGCTTTCAATGTCCAGTCACGGATACCCGAATTATACTTCAGTCCCGATTCGTTCTTCTGACCGGCATCGGGCTTAGCATCATTTTTCACGACTTCTTCCTGCGATAATCCCAACGACGAGCGGTAACGCGTAAACGAAGCGGTCGCATTCATAAACAGCTTATTGTTCACGATATGATTCCATCGAAGGGCGGCAATCGCATTGCCCCAATCCCAATCGACCTTCATATATTGTTTCGACTCCTCTATGCCCTGATTTGCGTACGGATCGGACGAATCGCCGGAATAAGCGGTATACGAATCTCTGGTTTTAGCCTTCAGATAGATGACATCATCACCCAAATAAGTACTCAGGTATAACTTATCGCGTTCCGAAATCTTATGCGTAAACTTTGCATTCACATCGTAAAAGAAATAGCCCGCACCGCTAACTTTCGTATCTTCCTCACTCGACAGCAACCATAGCGCCGGCTGCGCGAGCACATCGATATAAGTACGGCGGGCGGATATATTGAAGGTGGTTTTTTCTTTGATGATGGGGCCTTCCAACTGGATTTTCGAAGCAATAAGCCCGATGCTTGCCGTGCCGCGAATTTTTTTGTCGTCACCGTCTTTCATGCGCACATCTACGATGGAAGAGAGCCTTCCGCCGAAACGCGCCGGAAAGCTGCCCTTGTATAGCGTTACATTCTTCAACGCATCGCTATTGAACACCGAAAAGAAGCCAAGCATGTGGTTTACATTATATAACGGCACTCCGTCGAGCAAGAGCAGGTTTTCGTCGGGACCGCCGCCGCGGACATACATACCGGCCGACCCCTCGGTGCCCGATTGCACGCCCGGCAGCAGTTGCAAGGCCTTGATGAGGTCGTTCTCGCCGAAGAGCGTGGGGATATTTTTGATTTGCGTGATCGGCACTTCCACGGCGCTCATTTGCGAGCCGCGGACTCCCGTTTCGGAACGGTTGCCGACGACGGTGATTTCCTGCAACTCATTATCGAGTTCGAGACGAATATTCAGTACCGTGTCGCTCCGGAGCGAGAAGGTATGTTTTTCGGCCCGATAGCCGACATACGAATATTCGAGCGACACCTCCCCGGCAGGAAGGGTCAGCGAATAGTATCCGTAATTGTTTGTGACGCAGCCTTGCGACGAAACGGCATCGAAAACCGCAGCCGACAGCAAGGTCTCGCCGTTTGCGCGGTCGGTGACGTACCCGCTGACGGTATAACGTTGCGCAACGGCCCGAGGCGTAACGGAAAACAACAAACATACCGCACTTAAAATAATTAGCTTGTTCATATGTCTTTTCTTCCATAGATGCCGCATCCGTAAAATCCCTGCAAGCAAAACGGATAAAAAACACTTTTTCCTTGGTTTGTTTTTCTTCTGCTTGCCGACCCGCAGCGCCGGCAGAAAGAGTGAAACCGTCAAAAATCTTTAAAATCCAGCCCTTTTCTTGCCCTCGTTTTAGAATTGCCTTACCTTTGGGTCGCTTTTACAGCAAGCAGATTAAAAGAACAATATGAATTTTTCACGCTTTAACGATGCGTTATCGAGAATAGGAATAGACCGTTTTCTTTCTCTCCTGATTTTAGCCGTATTCGCGGCTTGGTTAAAACCCGAAATCGGATCGGGAACCGGTCCTTACTCGCTATCGTCCATCGCAAATTACGCCATTTCGGTCATCTTTTTCTTTTACGGATTAAAATTGAGCAAAGAGAAATTCCGGGTCGGGCTATCCAACCCGTGGCTGCACATTTTAATTCATGTAACCACCTTTATTATTTTTCCTTTGGTGGTTTTAGCGGTGAAACCCTTCTTTACGGGCGATGAAAATGAACTCCTGTGGCTCGGCATTTTTTATCTGGCAGCGCTCCCTTCAACGGTTTCCTCGTCGGTAGTGATGGTTTCGCTTGCCCAGGGCAACATCCCGGCAGCCATTTTCAATGCCAGCATTTCGAGCCTTATGGGCGTCTTTCTCACGCCCCTTTGGATGGGTCTGGTATTATCCGGATCGAGCGGTATGGAACCCAACGAGTTGACGTCTATCATTGTTAAACTCTCGCTTCAAATTTTGCTGCCCGTAGCACTGGGCATGTTCCTGAACCGGAAGTGGGGTAAGTTCGCCGAGCGGCATAATAAGCAACTCCGGCTGTTCGATCAGACCGTGATCCTGCTGATTATCTATACGTCCTTTTGCGAATCGTTTCACGAACGGATATTCGATGGGCTTCCGGCTTCGACCTTACTATTTACCGGCATAGGGATGATTGCCTTATTTTTCATCGTATACACATTTGTTTCGTTCATGACCAAACTCCTGAAGTTCAATTATGCCGATACGGTTACCGCACAGTTCTGCGGCTCTAAAAAGTCGCTGGTACACGGCACCGCCATGTCGAAAGTCATTTTTTCGGGATTTGCCGGTGTCGGCGTTATTTTGCTTCCCATCATGTTTTATCATGCGTTCCAATTGATGATCGTCACCGCTATTGCGCGCCGCAAATTAAAAAAGGAAGAGAGCATACGACAAGAACACCTCGCTACCCGACAAAAAGAATAATCATCCGCAAACCACGTATATAAAATGAGAAAGACCGTTTCAGGAACCGTCCCCATTGCGTGCAAAGAAAAACCGGCACCTGTGCAAAGTATGCAATAAGACAAGGATCCCATGCGGCGGAACCCTTGTCTTATTCAATCGATTCGTGAACTTATCACTTTACTGGAGGAGATTATTCAGCCAACACTTTAGCTTTTTCGGTTTCAAATTCTTCCTTAGTCAGAATATTCTGATCCAACAATTCTTTCAGTTCTTTCAGCTTATCCGCTTTCGAACCCGTTAACGTGATCGCCCTTTCTTGTTGATAAGAAGCATTTCCGGACAAAGGAACCATTTCGTATCGATGTACCGGTTTGTACTTCATAATTCATAAGAAAGGCACCCACACAAAAAGTCCGCCGATAATAGCGCCGACATCCACCTGTTCATTTCTAGACATCGCGACATTCAACGGCTCATATCCCGCTTTTTCCAACCGGATATTGGTGGAACTACCCACAATTTTAGTATCACTGTGGGTGTAAGGAGTCGTGCCCACCGGTTCGCCGTCAAGATACAACTTTGCTCCGACCGGATTGGTCTCTATTAATGTGGAACTGGAACAACTGGCAAATAATACGGCACCGGACATTAATACACTAAAGAACTTCAATTTCAAACTCTTTTGCATTGTGTTTAATTTTAATTTATCCATAAATTCATGAAGAATACAAAACAAGTTGCAAAGCTAAATAATCTTTTTCGAAACAGGAAATAAAAAAATTACTCCGGCGTAGAAACGGTTTTGAATTTTCCGAATGAGCTGATTTTGTTTATTCTTGTTGCGGGGACTTGGGAGTTAAAGGGATACCTGCCCGCACAAGGACTTTATCAGAAATAAAGAAATACGTGACGCCCATAATTAGGATACCCGTAAAAAGTAAAAGCCATTCAATCTTTACCACATCGGCCAAAGGTCCGAACCCGATCATTCCGAGAGGAAGCATGATACTCGATATCATCCCCATCACGCTAAATACGCGCCCCATAAAATCAGGCTCCACCGTTTCTTGCAAAAGGACCATTCCCGGAGTATTGAATAAAGGCATCACACAACCGAACAACCCCATAAAAAAGATATAGACCCAGAAGTCGGGAACAATGCCCAATGCGACAGTAAAACCGCCCATAAAGAGAGATGCCATACCCATGGTGTGAACCCGGTTTTTAAATCCGCCCCAGAAAGCCATTAAGGCGCCGCCTAAAATCATCCCGATCGAAAAAACGACCTCCAATACCGTCAATCGCCATACATCATCGCCAAAACTCCGCGCCACCTGTAGAGGCGTCAGGAAAGCGGCGGGCGCCATTAACACAAAAAAGACGGCTAAATAAATAAAATACTTTTTCAGAAAAAGATGCGTCCGGATATAGGTTAACCCGGCTTGCATGTCGGCTAAATAGCTATTCTCCGATTTCTTCATCGCTTTGGCATGCGGCGGCGTATGCAGGAAAAATGCAAGGATGAAAATACCGATGGCTGCCGTAATGACGTCTATCAGAAAAATATATTCTATGCTGATAAGCGAAAGCAAAGCTCCGCTAATCATGGGCGATAAAAGGTTCACCATCGATTGTATGCTGGTATTGGTCGCATTGACTTTCGTTAGTTTATCGACAGGTACCAACTGAGGAATAAACGAATTGACCGCAGGTGTTTGAACGGCGGAACCGAACGCCCTTATCGCGGATACGGCAAAGAGCATCCACAAAGAGCCATAACCTAAATGAAAAAAAACAACGAGCACCAACGTTGCCAAGGCGATGAACGAGTCGGCGGCAATAATCAACTTCTTCCTATCGTAACGATCGGCCCAAACACCGGCAAAAGGCGACAGAAAAAAGATGGGCAGAAAACCACACAGAATGGCAATCGTCATCATGATTCCCGACTGGGTTTTCAACGTAATATGCCACATAATGGCATATTGCACCAGCGATGTACCGAATAAAGAAATCGTCTGGCTTGCTAAAAACCAGGTAATTTTCTTTATCCAATTTGTATCTGTCATTTTTTTACCTGATCGTGTTGCCGTCGTATCCCCATTTCAGGTAAACGGCTCCCCAACTGAATCCGGCTCCGAAGGCAACCAATATAATCGTATCGCCTTTGCGTAATTGATCTTCCCATTCCCATAAACAGATGGGGATCGTACCGGCACTCGTATTGCCATAGCGCTCGATGTTGACCATCACCTTTTCGGGCGGAATGCCGGAACGGGTAACGGCGGCATTAATAATCCGTAAATTAGCCTGATGAGGAACAAGCCAGTCAACATCGCCGGCCGTGAGATTATTCCGCTCCATAATATCGCCCGCCACGTCGGCCATACGCGACACCGCATACTTATAGACCACTTTTCCATCTTGATGTACGGTATGCCCGGCGTTGTCGACGGTTTCATGCGATGCCGGATATTTACTGCCGCCGGCCTTCATTTGCAACGGTTCATACCCTACCCCGTCGGAATGCAATATCACGTCCATAATTCCTGTTTCTTCGGCGGTAGGCTCGATCATGACGGCCCCCACCCCGTCGCCAAACAGCGGACAAGTGGTACGGTCTTTATAATTGGTTATGGAAGACATTTTATCTCCCGCAAGTAGTATAATCTTATTATACTTGCCGGTCTTGATCAATCCGTTGCAAATTTCCAGGCCATATACAAAGCCCGAACAAGCCACTTCCATATCAAAACAGAAAGCATTCTTAATACCGTTTTCTTCCGCCACAATAGAGGCGGACGAAGGAAAGAGATGATCGGGGGTGCTTGTGGCGAAAATAACCGCATCCACGTCTTGAGGCTGCGTACGCGTTTTCCTCAACAAATCGGCCACAGCCCGGCTTCCCAAAACCGAGACTCCCTGCGCCTCGCCTTTCAATATGCGGCGCTCCTTAATGCCGACACGGGTCGTGATCCACTCATCACTGGTATCGACCATACGCGATAACTCTTCGTTGGTAAGAACATAATCCGGCACACCGGCAGCGATCCCTGTAATGACGGCGTTTAGGTTGTTTATCCTCATAATTTCTATAAAAAAACGCCCTGAAAAAATCATTCTTCTTTCAGGGCATTCTATTTCTTACGTTATTAAAACCTATTCTTCGCTATCGATAACCACTTTGCCTTTGTAGTATAACTTCCCTTCATGCCAATGAGCACGATGATATACATGATACTCGCCGGTTGCGGGACAAATTGCTAACGTAGGAACTTTCGCTTTGTCGTGAGTTCTTCTTTTTCCTTGTCTTGCTGAAGACTGTCTGCGTTTTGGATGTGCCATTTTATATTACTTTTTATTATTGTTTTTATTCTTCTAAGTTGAGTCCTTTTAAGGCCTCCCATCGGGGATCGGGTGTTTGGACATCCGACGCATCTTCTACATCATCATCCATATCATCCTCTATCTCGTCCGTATCTTCGCTGTCATCATCGTCACGACTTACGGCGCGATGTTTTTTGAGTTTGGAAGACATGGTCCGATTGCACTCCCCTTTAGGGTGCACCGGCTTTATAGGAATCGCCAAAGCGATAAATTCATAAAGGAACCATGCAATATTGATTGCTCCTTCCTCTTCGGGAATAATGATTATTTCATCACTTTCCTCCAAATACTCCTTGCCCAGTTTAACGATCAAATGGTTCTTTGAGTAAACCTCCAAGTCCATCTCGTCCAAACAACGAGCACAAGGAACTTGTACATTTCCTTTTAACTCAAAATCGAACTCATAAGCAGAGGAAACTTTTTTTACCGCAAGCGTCACATGTACATTCCCCTTACGAACTTCCTCGCTATCGATCGCATCGAAAAATTTCCTATCTAAATCATACTCGTAGGGATGAACCCCTTCTGAGAGGTTTTTTAAGGAAATATTATATAAGCTGAATTTAGCCACGTTGTATCCTCAAAATAAAGCGGTGCAAAGATAGTATTTTTTCTTTACACCCGGTTGCATTTTATGTATTTTTTATCTTCTTGTCTAACTCTCGCACCTGCGAACCTCCCGAGGTGCCGTTTCAATCTTCATCAATCTCAATCGATCTTCATCAATCGATTGATTACCTCCTGCATTTTTTCAAAATTTTCTTCCAAACTCGTCAAAAGCTTAAATTGAGCTTTCGTACGCACCAGATTATGCTCCGGATAGTCTATTTTATAATAGGTGTCGCCATCCAAATAATCGCTAAAAAAACGTACCGCCTGCATATATGTTAACAACTTCGCTCCGAAAGCAAGATTCTCCACTTCGGTTTCGGTAAGAAACGAGGCGGCATTTTGCAAATAGCCTTTGGCATAGGCTTCGAAAATATCCATATCCACAGAAACAGTGTCGAGATCTTTAGCATCCTCCGCACCCGTATTGGCTCCTGTACGAATAAAATCGCCGAAATCCGAAAGGACGTATCCGGGCATGACGGTATCCAAATCCACGACGCATAAGACCTGATCGTTTTCATCGAAAAGAATATTATTGACTTTGGTATCGCAGTGATTGACGCGTTTAGGCAGTTTTCCTTCGCGATGTAGCCTCTCCGCTTTGCACATTTCTTCGGCTCTGTCTTCGATTTCTTTTACCAGGGTGTTGACCTCCGACAAACGGCCTGCCTTATTGTTGTTCACCGATTCCCGAAAAGTTTTGAGTCGCGCTTCCATATTGTGAAAGTCCGGAATCGTTTCAAAAAGAGGTCCTCCCGGAAGGTCGGCCAGCATCTTCTGAAAATCACCGAAAGCCAGTCCTGCCCGGTAAGCCAGCTCCGGATTAATATCGTCATAACTCTTACTGTCTTTGATGAAATACATCATACGCCAGTAATTTCCCCTGGCATCCTGATAAAAAAGAGCTCCGTCTTTACGAGGGACAAGCGTCAGGACTTTTCGATCGATATCTTTTGTACCGCGTTCTTCGAGCTTCGTACGGATATGAGCCGTGACTCTCCGGATATTATCCTGCAACTGCGCCACATTCTTAAAAATGGAATGATTGATGCGTTGCAACACATATTCGTTATCCGAAGTTTTCACTTTAAAAGAGTCGTTGATATGACCGGCGCCCAAGGGCTTTATTTCCACCCTATCGTCTCGATCGAGAAATTGAAAAACGATTTCTTTGCGTTTATTAAAGTCTTCCATATTATATACTTGTTTTAAGAAACTATTTTGAATTTTCCGAATGATCTGATTTTGTTTATTATTGATCAATCTAATTGTAATAATCCGAAAAATTGAGGAACATGAAAATCGGGTGACGGGGTATCGATCGGACTCCAACTCAAATAGTGGGGCTGCGGCGTTTCATCGCCACATTTATAAAAGTTCGCCCGGATTTTTTGTTCCGATAACGTTTCATGCGTGTCGAACCCCATTGCCTTTTTGGGAATCTCCAACCATAATGACCAGTCCGTGACTTGCCGGCCGTTTTGATAATAAGGCCGGATAGTGGTCAATCGAACAATCGAAGCCGCATCCTCCGTCAGTTTTTCGGCAGACTCCCGATTGATGCGCTTTGCGGCTAACAGGGCGCCGAGGACATTACACTCGAAGTTCCGATAGATCGTATCTCCTTCACGTTGCATAAAAAACTCGACACAACTGTCTTTCCACACCGCCCCGAAATCTTCGGTCGTAACGGCTCGAACAGCTTCTCCCGATACCAAATAATGCAAGTAAAGACGGTCGCCGTCATGCGCCGCGCGAACCGAAACAGGCATTTTGTCCGGAAAATCGGTTTTCCAGTTTACTTGATTGATGAAAGCCTCCGAACCCGCTTCATGAAGTATCTTCATCTTATTAAGCATTTCCGCTTCCAAAGGGATGCTCAAAAAAGGCACTTGTAAAATTTTCATTCCCTCTAAAATATTTGTCCCAAAGGTATCTTTTTTCAGGCAATCGAACAAATAAAAATAAATATTATCCGTCAAACGGAATACATCCGTTAGACGGATTTACCTTTCCGCCAATCGCCTTACCGTATCATTAAAATCCGTCTCTTGCAACAACGCATCTAAAGAAAGATGCATACGATAACGCCAGTAATGTTCCGGATTGGCCGGAATATTGATCCGGTCGCCTTCAGGATCGGAAGACGAAAGCCGGCCATCGATAGACATCCAATCTTGCCATGGCAGTATAACCCACATGGATGAAGCCTGCAAATGCAACTCCAGGATTTCCAGGCATAATTCCGGGGAACAATCCGGAGGCGCTTCCCCCTCGTGATGCAGCACCTCATTATAAAATTGCTGCGTGATATCCCGATCCTCCCGCCACCATGCCCGTACAGGCGACATATCATGGGTGGAGGTTGTACATACGGAAAGGTAGGGCAACGAAGATAGATCGGCAAAAAGCCTATTCGGATCTTTGGGCATTCGTTGTATTTCAAGACTTAATATTTGCAGTTCGTCCATGACAGCCGGGACACATGCCGGAACCATACCTAAATCTTCCCCGCAGGGCAGCATCGATGTCGAAGAAACAAGCTGAGGAAGTTTCCTTATAGCCTGTTCGCGCCAAAAAGCATTATGCCGATGGTAGAAAAAGGCATCATACAGCCGATTAAATGCGTTCTTCGCGGCATCATCCAGATAGCGGTATGAATGCGTATATTGAGCGGCTATCCGCGGATGAAAACGATCCGGTTCATACGGATCACGCACAAACAACACCTCCGTACACAAAGCATATAATCCGTCCCGAATACGAAGTTTTTCCAGATCGGTTTCGCCTTCGAAAAGGTGTCGTATTTTTTGCTGCGTGTTACAAAAAGATTTCAACCGGAAGCGCTGCCATCCGGAAACATCCAGATACGTTTGCATAACCTGTCCGGCATCCGGGCCGAAGAAATCATAGAGAAAATGTTCATGAATAAAGGGTTGTAGCAGCCGTTCTTCATCGAAAAACATCCCCGCCTCGTTTATCTCATGAACGCTGTAAGGTAACGCCGGACTAAAGTGGCCTAACAGTCCTTGTACGGCATCCAACGGTATTTCCCAAATACGGAAAAAGCCCAAGATATGATCGATACGATACGCATCAAAATAATCGGCCATCTTTTTGAAGCGATTCTTCCACCAGGTAAAATCCTCCTGCGCCATGGCGTGCCAATTATAGGTCGGAAAACTCCAGTTTTGTCCGTAAATAGAGAAATCGTCGGGGGGGGCGCCCGTTTGCGTATTCATATTAAACAGATAAGGAGTCGTCCATGCATCGATACTGCTACGATTGATCCCGATAGGAATATCCCCTTTCAGAACAACCCCTTTTTGATGGGCATATTCTTTCGTTTCATACAATTGTTGATGCAGAAGGAACTGCAGGAAACAATAATAATCGGCGACTTGTTTCGCTTCCGGATTTGTTTTCAGCAGATGCTCCAACTGATCGTAGCGAAAAACCGAAAACTCGCCCCATTGGGAGAACTCGGCCGTACCCAGGCTGTCGCGCAAATAGCAATAACAAGCATAAGGGAACAACCACGATTCATTCTGACGATAGAAAGCCCGGTATTCATCCGAAGCCAACACCTCGTTCCCGTTTTGAGCAAACAAATCCTTACCGTAATCCGTTTTGAGTCTCAATACCTTTTCATAATCCAGTTGAGGCAGTTTATTCAGCTCCTTTGCCCGGTTTATATAGGCATTCTGTTTCTTCTTATCGTTCAACGGCAACGTTCCGTATCCCAAATACATCGGGTTTAAGGCATAAATCGAAATGGCGCTATACGGATAAGAATCTTTCCAGGTATGCGTCGTTGTCGTATCGTTGAGCGGCAATACCTGTATGAGCTGTTGACGGGTCAGTACCGCCCAATCAATCATTTTTCGCAAATCGAGGAAATCGCCGATACCGAAACTATCTTCCGAACGAAGCGAAAACACCGGGATTGCCGTACCCGTCCCTTTATAAGCAAAAGAATGATAATGGAAGACCAATCCCATTTCAACCAACACACAATTTACGCGCCGGACTTTATCGACATATAATGTTCTATTTCCTCCGTCTTCCCAATGGATCGCCTTAAGCGACCCGGCATCGACAATAACGAATTTATAATGAACATCCTCAGAAAAAAAGGCGGCATCCAACACAATCTGCCACTCCCCGTTGCGGACACAATCCAAAGGAAGCGCTTTCTCTAAATTCCAGTTTCCGATTTTTTCATTGTCTCCGCTAATGACGAGCTTTTGATCTTTGCGAACATACGGACAAATGACATTTAACAAAATGCTTTGAGAATAATATTCTCCGGAAAACGTCTTTTTAGTGTGGGCGAAAACGCTTTCCGTAAAAACGGAAGAATACAAATAACGATGATACGGCTCCGTCTTCCATAAGTCTTGCAAATAAAAGGTCTTATTATTCTCGACAAATAATCGGCGGTTTTCGCCCCATTCACGGCGTATTGTATGCCCCCCTTCCTTTATAAAATAATAATAATCGATGTTCCCGACATGATGAACAGAGAGCTGAATATTCCACAAATCGCCGTCATTATTTAAGACGAGAGCTTTGCTTTCATCAAAACTTCCCAGTTCGGGTGTCGAACCGCATACACATACTTGCTGCCCCCACAACGTATGATAACTCAGTTGAAAAGTAAGAAAAATCATTTAATCTTCATTATTAAGTGTCCGTTCTGTCATCTCATGCTACTTGACGGCTAATAGCTGATAGTCCATTTCCACGCAAGGCAAAACTACAATCTTTCGTAAATAAAACGGTCGCCCAGCAACGTTCAAATACTGAAAGCGCCATGCAAACGATTGCTCTTTCCGAAAAGGAGTCATTCTCCTAAAACAGTGCACCGACATTATACAAAAATAAGAATCATTAGTTGAGCCGTGATGACGCGTAAAAACATCGTAAGGGGATATACGGTTGCATAGCTGACCGCCGGCACATCGTTCCCCGCAATCGAGTTCGCATAAGACAGAGCGGGAGGGTCGGTCATGCTTCCCGACAGGACCCCCATAAGGGTCAGATAATTTATTTTGAATATCTTTCGTCCCAACACCCCCATGATCAACAACGGCACGATCGTGATGATAATGCCATAACCGATCCATTGATAACCTCCATTCATTAGTGTATCGACAAATCCCTCACCGGCTCCAAGACCCACACAAGCCAGAAAAATAGCGATCCCTATTTCACGTAACATGAGATTAGCGCTCATGGTAGTATACGTGACCATTTTTAAACGGGGCCCGAATTTACTGATAAGGATCGCAACGATAAGAGGTCCTCCGGCAAGGCCGAGCTTGACGGGTTGGGGAATTCCCGGTATCATAAAAGGAATGCTTCCGAAAAAGACACCTAAAGCAATTCCGATAAAGATGGAAATCAAATTCGGCTCTCTCAATCTTTTTAGAGAATCTCCCAAGAACTTCTGAACGTTTACAATATCTTCTTCGGCTCCTACGACAGTAACCCGGTCTCCCAGTTGAAGTTGAAGTCTCGAATCGGCAAGCAAATCGACACCTGCCCGGTTTACACGGGTAATATTGATACCATAAAGATTTCTGAGTTTCAAATCCCCGAGAGAACGCCCGTTTATCTCCGCTTTGGTGATCGCTATTCTGCGGGAAACCAACTGCGAATCGAACTTATTCCATTCGCTCTTATCCATCTCAATCCGAGGCCCTATAAGGGCTTCGATCATATTTATATTTTTAAGATTCGACACAACCAACACCCGGTCATTTTCATACAGCGGTGTCATATTCTGCGGAACCGTCAACATTCCGGTTTCGACACGCAATACGCGCGAAATAACAAATTCCCGTTCTATGAGTCTTTTAATATCGCAGATCTTTTTCCCGAAAATCGCCGGATTATTAACTTGTAAAGAAAACCGTTGCGCCTCTATCATTTTAGAGTCATTCCGATCATCCAAATCGGAAGCTTCTTTATCTATGTTAATTTTAAAAATGTAGCGGAAGAATATCAACATCAGGATAATCCCGACCACTCCTAACGGATAGGCTACCGCATACGCAGTCGCAATAGAATCATCGGTGGCACCTGTAATATCGTAAAAAGTCTGTTCGGCGGCTCCTAACCCCGGCGTATTTGTTACAGCACCGGATAAAATACCCACCATGGTAACGATAGGCACGTCGGTTATTAAGTGAATAATGTATGCTGTTATAACACCACAAAAAACGACACCCGTAGCTAGCAGATTGAGTGTAATCCCACCCTCTTTGAAAGAAGAAAAGAAGCTGGGACCTACTTGCATTCCTATGGAATATACAAACAGAATAAGCCCGAACTCTTTCATAAAATGCAACACCTCATGCTCAAGCTGTAATCCAAAATGGCCTAGAAAGATTCCGAAAAAAAGAATCCAGGTACTTCCGAGTGAGATTCCGAAAACCTTTATCTTTCCTAATAAAAGCCCGCTGGAAATAACCAAAGCCAGAATAAGAATAGAGTGAGCAATGCCGCTCCCAAAAATCAAATCATACAACCATTCCATATATAAACATCAAGACAAAATACTGTTGATTAAGCAAAATGGTTGCAAAGATACTATTAATAAAATTTAAAACAACACTTAGAAACTGTTTTGAATTTTTTTATGCGGTGTTTTTTAGTCCTTTTTTGATGGATCCGGGCTTTCGTTTCGCAACAAATAGCGGGCTATTGGAAAGAATCGATTTTGACGTTAAATATTTATATTTTCCGACAACACATACACACCCAATGATCTTTTTCGGAAAAACCGATAAAAGTCAGATTATTTGTTTCGCAGATTTTGAGAATTTCCGGTATGTCTTCTTCATAAAAGCCACTGGTAATAAGAAGACCATCCTTGTTTAATACGGAGGAATAAACGGGAATATCTTGCAGAAGGATATTCTTATTAATATTGGCCAGAATCACCTCATAGGTTTCATCCCCTAATAATTCCGCCCCGCCCTGATATACGGTTATAGAATGAATTCCATTAAGACGTATATTTTCCAAGGCATTCTCATAGGCCCAGTCATCAATATCGATGGCCGTCACCCGGCGCGCTCCCCGCATGGATGCCAAAATAGCCAACACCCCGGTACCGCATCCCATATCGAGAACGGATTTATCGAGCAGTTCCATCGTTAACAACTGCTCCAAAACAAGTGAAGTCGTTTGATGGTGTCCGGTACCGAATGCCATCTTGGGATCGATCAAGATACGATATAGATATTCGCCTTGCGGATGATGGAAAGAACTGTAAATAATGCAACTATTTCCGATAACAATCGGCTCAAAGTAGTTTTTCTCCCACTCCTCGTTCCAATTCCTGTCTTCCAATTCCCTTACGGTATACTGTATATTCGCGGGAATGATAAAATCATTGATGATACGGTCCACCGATTCTTTTGAATAAGAAGGAAACGGAGCAAACGCATCCAACCCGTTGTCCGAAGAAAGAAAACTCTCAAAACCGTTTTTAGCCAAAGCATCTGCTAATATATCCCTCACCACTTCGGTGTTTGGGTCACACTCAAAAACTGCTTGAATATATTTCATTTGTTTAATTGAAAGGACAAAAGTAGCATTTAATCGTCGCAAAATATGTAAAAACGTATTTATTTTCCGGTTTAATTGTTTACAATTGTTACAAACGAGCATCTTTTTGCAGATAGCACCGGAAGATTCCTTTTTTTGTTTTATTTTTATCCAATCAAAAAAACAGATAATGAAAACGATTGTTTTATCTCTATTCTTTTCAATTTTCGTCTTTTCTCTTCTAAATGCGCAGAATAACAACGTTCAGGAAATTATTCAACAGGGTGTTGAGTTGCACGATGCGGCAGAGTATAAAAAAGCAATTGAAAAATATCAAGAAGCTTTGAAAATCGATCCGAAGTCGAATCAGGCCGTCTACGAAATGTCGTTGTCTTATCTTCAACTCAAAGACTATAAAAAGGCATCGGAATACAGTACCAAGGTAATTAATTCCAACAATAAGGAACTATCGGTCGGAGCGTATGCCGTGAAGAGTGAAGCATTGGCAGAGATGGATATGATTGACGAAGCCATACAGCTTTTGAAGGACGGATTACAAAGAAACGGAGATGAATATCTGCTTCATTTTAACTTGGCCTTGAATTATTACAAAAAAAGGGATCTCGATAACGCCTTAACGCATGTCAAAAGAGCTATCGATCTGGATAAAACACATAGTGGCGCTTACTTGCTGTACGCTTACACCTTAAACAGTAAAAAATATTGGGTTCAAAGTATTTTTTCTTTTCAAATGTTTCTTTTGCTCGAACCCGACAGCCAACGATCGAAAAATGCTTTCGAAGAAATGCTCCAAACGATGCGGGTAAAACCGGCTTCCGAGAAACCGGTGGAACGCTCTTTCATACAACAGCAACTGATGCGCAATCAAGGAGAAAACAATCAGAATGCAAGCGAAATTCCTCCGCTTAGCATTGTCGACGGGTTAAATCGTAATTTTGTTTATAGTGCCATTACCCACACATTAGACTCCCTTACACAAATTTCCGAAAATGAGAACTTATATATCTGCTTTAAAGAGGTGAATGAAGCCATACTTAAAGTCTTGGAGAAAGAAAATAACAGTTCTAAAGAAGGGATATTCTGGAATTTCTATGTCCCCTTCTTTTCTTATATTGCCAATTCCGAATATTATGACATTTATTGCCGGTATATCAGCTCTTCTTATTTCCCCGAATCTTTAGCTTGGTGGAAAAACAATCCTAATAAAGCCCGCAATTTTATTCGTTGGTTTGAAAAAGGCGACAATCCCGATACATAAGTTCGGAAACTTAAGTATCTTTGCTTTCCAAGTTCAATAATATATGGAAAAATTTGACCAAGAGCGATTACTCAATGAGTTACGAAACCCAAAGACTCAACAACAGGCTTTTGCCAAACTTGTTAAAGAATTTAGCGAACGTCTTTATTGGCAGATTCGGAAGATGGTAATTTCTCATGATGACACCAATGACATTCTTCAAGACGTATTCATTAAGGCATGGACGAACATCAACAATTTCAGAGGTGATTCCAAGCTCTCCACATGGCTTTATCGCATTGCAATAAATGAAAGCATTACCTTTATTAATAAGAAACGGGCGCAAAATAACATCTCGGTAGATGAAGAAGACTCTTTCCTGTTGAATACGTTAGAAGGAGATGAATATTTTGATGGAGATGAAGCCCAAAAGCTGTTGCAAAAAGCCATACTCACTCTCCCCGATAAACAACGGCTGGTTTTTCAAATGAAATATTTTGAAGAAATGAAATATGAGACAATGTCCGATATCCTCGGAACTTCGGTCGGCGCATTAAAAGCCTCTTATCACCATGCAGTCAAAAAAATTGAGGCATTTTTATCCAACGTTCATTAAACCTTCGTTTATGCTCTTAGTCCATTTAACAGTGCGGCGCAAAAACAAAAGATATGGAAACAAAATTTAACAAGCTGGAAGAGTTCGATAAATCAAAAAATCCTTTCAAAATTCCCAATAATTATTTTCATCAATTTAATGATGAGATAATGAAAAAATTACCTCTTCAAGAAAACGACGTCCTTTCTCCAAGCGTTCCGGTCGTTCGCTCCAATAGGATAAAAACCAGGTTATATGTAGCTGCCGCATGTATCATTTTGTTTTTTTCCATACAATTATTCTCCGATAAGTTCGTTAATCCTTTGCTACCGCCCTCATCCTCGGATATGCCGTCGGTAGCAGCACATGAGAGCGACAAGTTCTGGTCGTCCGTGCAAATATCCGAAGAAGAGTTCTTTCAATATTTAGAAGATCAAATGATAAACGACGGTTATTACGAATATATCTATAGCGGTACTTTAAATTGAGTTTAAGAATTACGATAGCATACGAAAGATCAAAATTATGAGAAAAAAATATATATTGCCGGGATGTAGCTTATTTGTTTTGTGGTTTGTTTTTTTCGTTGTTTCGGCACAAGACACGAAAAAAATGAATGTCGCCGAATTCGAGAAACGGAAAATGGAGTATATCCGTAAAGAGGCAGCCCTCTCTCAAACCGAATCCGAAAAATATTTCCCTTTGAATGGCGAATTATCGAAAAAGAAGCTGGAACTTTACAAGCAACACCGCGATAAAATACAAAAGATGAAAAGAGAGAATGCCAATATGTCGGACGAGCAATACAGAGCGTTATTAGAAAATGACCTAGAGGTAAAACTAAGAGAGGCTGAGTTAGACAAAGAATACTCCGAAAAATTTGAGAAGGTACTTTCACCGGAGAAACTCTATAAGGCTCAACAAGCCGAAAAAACATTTATGCAAGTTGAAATTACAAAGTTTCGACAAGGGCAACACAAAGCTCGCGGCAAGAAATAATCAAGAATGCAAGGGCGATGATTAAAAACCTTATTCCTTTTCATTATCTATCTACCTGTCTGAATTTTTAGGTATTCAACAATTAGGTCAATTACCTACTGACTAACTTGAGCGGATAAGTACCGTAGTTTTTAAACGCAAAATTTGCAAGAAATTTGCAAGGTTATTCGTCAAAAACAGGCTTATTTCGGCAATAAACGGTAACGAGATGTGCGCAAGTGCGCACGTGCTTAGAATAGTGGAAGGTAAAAGTCATTGCCCTGTTTTCAGAAAATTTTCATGCCTATCCGTGTTGGAACTCAAATTCATCATGTTTTATTATTTGAATCAAAAGTTATAACTTTGTAGCGGTTTTACTACATTATTAGTCTTACAAAGAAAATAATACAGTATGTTAAGGGAGGAACGTCATAAAATTATTATGAAAGAAATTAATCTTCATAATAAAGTTTTGTCTGTCGATTTGAGCACAATGCTTCAAGTCTCAGAAGATACGGTCAGAAGAGATTTAAAAGAATTGGCTGACGAAGACAGAATAATCAAAGTTCACGGGGGAGCTATCAGCAAGTCGTTGGTAAGACCTTTTATAGCAGATAACAACATTTATGCATATGATGAAAAGAAAAAAATTGCATCAAAAGCTCTAGCCTTATTGCAAAATAATATGACGCTACTCTTCGAAGGTGGAACCACTATTTTGGAATTGGCACAGCAGCTCCCTAAGAAAATCCATCTCGATGTATTTACCGTGAGTCCTCAAGTTGCAATTACCCTATCCGATTATGAGAATATTAATGTTTATACAATAGGTGGCAAACTGTATAAAAACGCGAACATACATACCGGAGCAAGTGTGATAAATGATATTTCTGGTATTAAATTCGATATGTGTTTTATGGGAGTCAATGCTCTGTCCATAGAAAATGGCTTTACCGACGTAGATTGGGAAACCGTTCAAGTGAACAAAGCCATGATAAAATCGGCGAACAAAACAGTCCTCTTGACCATTTCCGAAAAACTGAATATCTCCAAAAAATATAAGGTCGCCGATTTATCCGAAATCTCTTATCTCATTACAGAGCTGAATTCCGATGATGAATATCTTTCAGCCTATCGAAAAATAATTACAACCATTTGAATCCGTAAAACATACAAATAAACTCATTACTGCCAAAGGGCTGAAAACATTCTGTTTTCAGCCCTTTGGCAGTAATTCTATATCTTTAGTTGTGCTCCTTAATAGAGTCCTCGAAGTTAAAGTTTATTAAAACCCCAATTTTCATATCCTTTTTTATATATCCATTCATTTTTATGCGTATCTTTGCGGTATTAATATTTTCAATAACGCAAAAAAACGCAATTAAAAAATATCGACTAATGATTAAGTATACAGAACAACCTTCTCCTTATAGGAATCTTGAGCAGAAAACTGTTGAAGAGTTGACAAAAGGTATAATAACAGAATATAAAAATATAGTCCCGGCTATTGAAAACGCTATTGAGCAATTAAACAGTCTGATAGAAGCTGTTGTTGGAAAATTAAATACGGGTGGACGGGCATTTTATTTAGGAGCTGGAACCGGAGGAAGGCTCGCGGTGTTGGATGTGTTGGAACTTCCTACTACATTTGGGATGGAAAACGGAATGTTCAGTGCTGTATTGGCTGGAGGAATGGACAAATTAATTTATGCTCTTGAAGAAAAAGAAGACGATATAATTGAGGGCTGGGAAATGCTTACTAAGAATAATATTTCTAAGAATGATATTGTAATAGGGATATCTGCAAGCGGTACCACCCCGTTTGTCCTCCATGGATTAAAAAAATGTAGAGAAAACGGAATCACTACCTGCTGTGTTGTCAATAATCCTGATTCTCCTATTGCCTCTGTATCTGATTATCCTATAGAGGTCATTACAGGGCCGGAATTTATAACCGGCAGTACGAGGATGAAGGCGGGAACTTCTCAAAAAATAATCTTCGATATCATCAGTACAACCACAATGATACGAATGGGGCGGGTGTTGGATAACAAAATGATCAATGTTCAGCTTATTAATAAGAAAATAACTGACAGAGCGGTGAGAATGCTAATGGAAATGATGCATTCCAACGATTATGAAAAGAGCCAATCCTTATTGTATAAATATGGAAGTGTAAAAAAAGTATTAGATAATATAGAACAATTGAACATTTCATGATTGAGAAACTGCGAAAAACCCAATCGATATGTTGAAAGAAGAACGATTTAAAATAATAATGAAACAGATAAATCTTCATAATAAAGTTTTGTCTGTGGATCTGAGTACATTGCTGAATGTCTCGAAGGATATGTATGCAAGATATGCTGTCAATAAGAACTCGTATCCGGTTTTGCGTTTTTATTATTTTTTCATTTAAATAATAACGCATAAACCAGATATGTAAATTTCGAAAGAAAATGATTAGTGCCGATAATTTTATTAATTCATTTTAAAATCTAAAACAAATGAAAAGAAAAAGAAAAATTTTTAATCGATGGAAAGGATTTTTGTTCCTATTATTATGGACATTATCCGTATGTGGATTTGCTCAAAACATTACGGTAAAAGGTACGATTACCGATACAAATGGAGAAACATTACTCGGTGTGTCTGTCAAGGTACAGGGTACTCAAACCGGAACAGTTACAGATGTGAATGGTAGTTTCATCCTACACAATGTGCCATTAAACGCTGTATTGGAAGCCTCGTATGTAGGTATGAAAACGCAAGTCGTCAATGTCGACGGAAGAACAACTATGAATATTGTTTTGAAAGAAGACTCTGAGGCTCTAGAAGAAGTAGTGGTTGTGGGATATGGCACGCAAAAGAAAGTTACTTTAACCGGTTCTACGACAAGTATTGCCGGTGCAAGTTTGCAACAAAGTTCCTCTGTGAACCTTTCGCAAGGTGTGGCCGGTCGTCTTTCCGGCGTAATTGTAAATAACCGTGGCGGCGAGCCGGGTAATGATGATGCGGTGATGTTGATTCGTGGTCGTAGCACATTGGGTAATAATAACCCATTGATTGTTATTGACGGAATTGTCGGACGTAACGCTGAATTCAGCCGTTTATCAGGAGATGAAATTGAAAGTGTCACGGTTCTAAAAGACGCTTCTGCTGCCATTTACGGATCACGCTCAGCAAATGGGGTCATTCTTGTTACCACAAAACGTGGCAAGAAAAGCGCCAAACCGACTATTGAGTTTGCTTATGATTTGGGTTTGCAACAGCCAACTCGCTTACCGGAGATGGCTGATGCAGTTCTTTATGCTACTGCAGTAAATGCTTCTAATGCTATCAATGAGGAAGGACCGCGATACACAGTTGACGACATCGAAAAATATCGAGACGGCTCCGATCCTATTCTTTATCCTAACACTGATTGGTATGATGCAATTATTAAGCCGCTTTCCGCACAGCATAAATATGGAGTTTCCGCCCGCGGGGGATCTGACAGGATGGCCTATTTTGTCTCTTTGAACGGTCAGTATCAAGACGGCATTTATCGTAAGAGTGCAACAAATTATAACCAGTATAACTTACGCTCGAATATTGATTTTAACGTTGCAAAATGGCTGAAAATAGGCGTTGATTTATCTGCACGTGAGCAGCACAAAAATTATTCAGCTTTTCCAAGTGAGGACTACGGTATATTTTATGTTACGAGGCGGGCAGATCCAACAGCCGCTCCATATTACCCTAATGGTTACTTAAGAGCAGGGCGTAACAATCTTAATCGGCTATAATGGTTCAGGATAAGACGGGTTACGAGAGAAATAAAATTACGACCTTAAATACAACACTGACTGCAACCCTTGATCTTGATCAGTGGATTAAAGGTCTATCTTTTGAAGGCCATATTGCATACGATAAGAATCATACTTTCAAAAAAAACTGGCAGACGCCTTGGACATATTATTCTTATGATGAAGTAACAGAAACTTATGAGGAAAAAAAATCGTCATATTGGCCTACTCCCACATTACGCGAATATTACGTCGAATGGAACCGACAGACAATGAATGCGACGATGAATTATAACCGCACGGTTGCCGATGATCATAATGTCAGTTTGATGATTGGTACCGAACAAAGTACGTACCATAGTGATAATTTTAATGCTTCAAGGTTGAAATATGGTTCGGATGCATTAGATGAGATGTTTGCCGGCGATGCCAATCAGGACTATTGGGGGACAGGAGGTTCTGCGAGTGAAACTGCACGCAAAAGTTTTTTTGGAAGATTGAATTATGACTATATGAAAAAATATATGGCCTCTTTCATTGCCCGTTATGATGGGTCCGAAAATTTTCCTAAAGGAAAACGTTGGGGTTTCTTTCCTGGAGTTTCGGTAGGATGGAGACTTTCCGAAGAAAATTTTATTAAGCGTAATTTGGGAAACCGGTTAAGTAATTTGAAACTTCGTGCTTCTTATGGTGAGCAAGGCAATGATAATATCGACCAATTCCAGTTTTTACAAACTTATCAATATACCACCTCCACAAGTTATCTATACAATTATGTCACACAATTAGGCGGTAGTGATGCAAATATAATTATCCCTGGAACCACTCCTAATAATAATGTGACATGGGAAGTTGCAAAAACTTGGAATATCGGACTAGACGGAGATATTAAAAATGGATTATTCTCCTGGGAGTTTGAATTGTTCAAGACTCGTCGTTCAAATATCCTTTGTACAAGAAATGCTTCTGTTCCTGCATATTCTGGATTGACGGATTTGCCGGATGAAAATATTGGCATTGTTGATAACCGGGGACTTGAACTTCAGCTTTCGCGAACTAAGAAAGTGAATAATGACTTTGTGTATAGCATTAAAGGTAACTTCCTTTATGCCAAGAACAAAATCATATATATGGATGAAACGCCATGGGGTGAAGGACATGAGTATCTGAAACTTGAAGGCCACCCGATGGGGGCGGGACTATATTATCATGTTCTCGGCATCAATAGGACGGAAGATGATTTGAAGAATTATCCTCAAAGTAGTGGCGCCACTCTTGGCAACTTTATTTATGAAGATATCGATAAGGATGGAGAGATTACCACTTATGACCGTAGAAGAAGTGAGGAGACTACCGTTCCGCAAATTGTGTTTGGGTTGACTTTAAGTGCTAACTGGAAGCATCTTGACTTCATGATGTTGTTACAAGGACAAGCAAAAGCTAAATTTTATTACGCACCGTTGATCGATTGGCGCTCCGGCAATATCGACAAGCAAGCGGCAGAGGATGCTTGGACTCTGGAGAATACAGATTCTAAATATCCAAGAATCAGCACAATATACGGAGCTGCCGATTTCTATCATACGGATGCGTCTTATCTGCGTTTAAAGAATTTGGAAATAGGCTATACCTTGCCGAAGCAATGGTTGGCGGGTGTGGGCATTAGTGCTCTTCGCATCTATATCGGCGGTTACAATCTTCTGACTTTTGATAAGTTGGAAAGTGTAGATCCGGAAACTGCTGATACGGAAGTTCAAAACTATCCACAGATGAGGGTATTCAATGCCGGTATTAAATTAACTTTTTAAAGAAATAGCGTTATGAAACATATATGGTTATATATTTTAGCAACAGCGTTGCTGTGCTCATGCTCTGAAGATTTTTTGAATAAAAAGCCTTTGGATAAGCTATCTGAGGAAGATGTTTATTCTAACGCTTCTCTGTTGGAAGCTTATGTAAATAGCTTTTATACTGTTGTTCCCGATCCTTTTACGGAAGGAAATATAGCTTGCATTACTGATGAAGCATCTTTCCGATATGGTGGCAGTTCTACAAATTATATCACGCGCGGACAGATAACTCCTGATAAAATTGTATATGCGTATGAAGGTGGCTATGCCCATAATAATCGGACTACATTCCTGAATATATGGAATAGGGCATATTCAGGAATACGTAATATGAATGAAGTTCTCTCTAAGATTGACGGGTTATCTTTCTTAACCGAGGAAAAAAGAAATCAACTGAAAGGTGAGACCTTATTCTTCCGTGCATGGGCCTATGGAAGTTTGATTCAACGCTTTGGAGGTGTTCCTCTGATTACTAAGATCTATGACGTTCAAGATGAATTTAGTGCTACAAGAAATACGTTCGACGAGTGTGTGGATTTTGTATTGAAAGATTTGCATGACGCAGCCTCTTTATTGCCTGATAAATCTTCGGAATTAGGCCGAGTAGGACGAGACGTTTGTTTGGCTTTCGAGTCCCGTATTACTTTGATAGCCGCAAGTAAATTATATAATGATCAGGATGATCCCGCTGGTACAGTGTTCAAAGGAGCATATAGTAAAGAGAAGTGGACACGGGCTTTGAATGCAGCTAAAGCTATTGTTGACAGGGCGGATAAAGAAGGTGCTTATTCTTTGAGCACTTATGACGATTACTGGACCAACGTGAATTCTACGGAAGTCATCTGGGGTAAATTTTTCTCTACAACAGCCGGGAATAAGGCGCAATTGTTATATGCACCTTTATATTTCAACGGATGGACAAGCTGTGAACCTACCGAAGCTCTTATCATAGATTATGAAATGGCAGCAACCGGTAAGAAATTTTTTGAAGAAGGATCGGGTTATGATCCGGCGAAACCTTGGGCGGGACGTGATCCGCGTTTCTATAAGACTATTATTTATCCCGATTGTCTATTTCGTGATTCGGTCTATAATAATCATGTCTATTATGATAATAATGGAATACGCTTGAAACGAGGTAAATTTTGGAGAAACGAAAGTGATGATACCGGTTATAACCTTCGTAAATGGCATATAGAGAGCGCTCCTGTCAGTGAAAGTGAAAACAGTACGATTATGTTTCCATGGTTCCGCTTGGCAGAAATATATTTAAATTATGCAGAAGCTGCTTATGAAACAGGAGATGAGGCTACATGCCGTAAGTACATTAATAAAGTTCGTAATCGTGCAGATGTCCAAATGCCGCCTGTAACAGATTCCGGAGAAGCTTTGTTTGATCGTTTGGTCAATGAACGTCGTATAGAACTTGCCTTCGAGCCCTTCCGCTACTTCGATTTACGTCGATGGAAGCTTGCCGATTTTTATGAAAAGATTCCGATGATGGGCATTGTCGTGGCAGAGTTTCCGGATGGGTCCTTGCAATATCGGATTGCTCAAGTGAAAGGTTCTGCAACTAAGGCAGATATTGGCAAGGCATGGGTTTATTCAGAGGGTGTGTCATTTACTTACAAGTATCGGGGAAAAACCTATGTGATAGATTACGGTTATTGCCATAGTATGACGTCCCCCCAGAAGGACTTTACCAACAAAATGTATTTATTACCCATTCCACAAAACGAAATTACTAAGAGTGAAGGCAGTATCATACAAAATCCTGACTATTAATAAATACTGAAATACTTTGCTGATGGGCTATAAAGATAGCTCTATATTTTTAGAACTATCTTTCTTTAAAAAACAGATTACAATGAATAAAGACCTATTGTAATTTTAGAAAATATAAAAGAAGAATCTATTTTAAAATAAGGACTAATATAAAATTTAAGCTATGATTCATAATAAAAGATTGATACCAACGATTATTATTGTTTTTTTATTATCAACTCCATTTTCATTACTCGCAAAATCGGCATTTTCCTGTAATATAGGAGTAGCAGATATAACTCCCCTAGATAGTGTCGTTTTAGCTGGTTTTGCTGCTCGTAAAGGGCTTTCTACCGCCATTCATTACCCTTTGAAGACTCATTGTTTGGTTATAAAAAAATCCGTTCAGAAAGTTTGTATCATCACAAATGATTTGATGGAGATTTCCATAGAGCTGACGCACAAAATAAAGAAAGAAATAGCGGAGAAAAGCGGAATCCCCTATGAATGTGTATTTATACATTGTATTCATACACATTCCGCACCTCGTGTCGAAGGATGGTGTTCGGTTCCCGGGAAGCCCAATTGGAATTATCGTAATGCTACGATAAAAACAATTGTAGATAATGCGGTCGCAACTATTTTAGCGGATGAAAGTGCCTATCAACCCTTTACTTTTGAAATAGCCAAGAGCGAGTGTGATATGAATACTAACCGTTGTGAAAAGAATGGTCCTTGTGACCATGATGTGTATGCCTTAAGACTTGTCAATAAGAAAGGTAACCCAATCATTGCTTTGTTGAATTACAGTTGCCATCCTGTAAGTTTGAATTATCTCAGCTTGGTTGTTTCCACTGATTTCCCCGGCATTACTTGCAAACAGTTATCCGAAGAGTGGAAATGCCCTGTTTTCTATTTTACCGGTGCCAGCGGGAATATAAACCCTGCCGGCGGGCTAAAAACTGATACAGCTTATACAGAAAAGAAAGGTCGTATGCTGGCTGAGTCTATTGAACGTGCAAAGTTTGAGAAATTGTCTCAATCTGATGAATTGAGAATTGTAAATAGGGAAATCCATTTACCTTATCAGATTGACAGCATTACAGTAGAAGCGGTGAATGCGCATGTAAAACAGATAACCCAATGGAAAGGGGTTTCTGATACATGGGTAGATGATGTGTACCGGTGGCAAGAAAGGACATTACAGAAGTTGGCGAATAAAGAAGTAAGAAACTATTTGCCATTTCAGATAGCAGCGGTTAATATAGGCGGGGTTATCCTATTCTTTACTCAGGGTGAACCGTTTTGTGAATACCAACAGTTTTTGAGAAAAAGTCTGCCTGGCCGGAATATTTTTTTTATCGCTTATACCAATGGTCAGAACTCTTATTTACCAAGCAAACATGCTTATGTTACTCAAGGATATGATTATGAAACCAAACAGATGCATGTGTATATTGATGCTCCATTCCCTCTATCCGATAAGATGCCGGATGTATATGAAGCAGCAATAAAGGGGATCGTAGAAACCGTTAAATAAAATCGATATACATGATGAAAAATATACAGATGTTGGGAGTGTGGGTAACTGCCACATTAATGATGCATTATACCGTAGCAAACGCACAAAAATATGGCATTATTCCTCAACCACAATCAGTAGTGGAGAGAGAAGGAGAGTTCCGTATTGACAGAAAAACCGTTTTCCTTGTATCTGTCGATGATTCTTCTTTTGTAGAAGTTGCTGAAAATTTAGCAACCCGGATAAAAGCCGTGTCGGGTATGAAAATCTATGTGAAAAAAGGAGAAGGACAATCGGCTTCAAAAGCCGTCGTGTTTGAGAAGAAGGAGGGTATGCAGATTGAAGAGTATGCCTTGAACATTTCTCCCCGGAAGATAATAATCACCGCTTCCCATCCTAATGGCTTGTTTTATGGTGTACAAACTATTTGCCAATTGTTGCCTCCTGAAATTTATGGGAAAAGACAGACAAAGGGCATCAGATGGTCGATACCTTGCTGTGAAATTAAAGATGCTCCAAAGTTCTCGTATCGAGGTATGATGCTGGACGTAGGCCGTTATTTCATGCCTAAAAATTTTGTAATGAAGTTTATAGACCTCCTTGCTATGCACAAACAGAATGCTTTTCACTGGCATCTGACCGAAGACCAAGGATGGCGCATTGAAATAAAAAAATATCCCAAGTTAACTGAAGTAGGTGCATGTCGCAAAGAAACTACCGGATATGAAGGCGCTGTGGGCGACGGAAAGCCTCATGGCGGCTTTTATACTCAGGAAGATATCCGTGAAGTGGTGGAATACGCACGACAAAGATATGTGACGATTATCCCGGAGATAGAACTTCCCGGACACTCGTCGGCGGCTATTGCTGCTTACCCTGAACTATCTTGTTTCCCGGAGCGTAACTATGAAGTTCCTACGGGATGGGGGGTCAAGAAAGATGTTTTATGTCCTAATGCAAAGACTTTTATGTTTCTAGAAGATGTCTTTACGGAGTTATTTGACTTGTTTCCCTCCCCCTATTATCACATCGGAGGAGATGAATGTCCCAAAGACCGTTGGAAAGAGAGTGTTTATTGTCAGGACTTAAAGAAGGTATTGGGAATACAGACCGAAGATGAATTACAAATTTTCTTTGTACATCGGATGGATAAGTTCCTTCGTGAAAAAGGAGGAAAGAAAATTATCGGTTGGGATGAAATATTGGATGGAGACGCCGTTCCCTCTACTATTGTCATGTCTTATCGGGGACATGCACCGGCTATGAAGGCTTTGAGCAGGAATATGTATACGATCCTGACACCTAACCGCTGGTGCTATCTGGATTATTATCAGGAAGACCCAGAAAAAGAGCAAAAATCACAAGGCTTATTCCTGCCGCTGAAGAAAGTCTATAATTACTATCCGATAAGTGATACTTTATCTGTGGATAAGCACAAATTCATCTTGGGTATGCAAGGTTGCATCTGGACAGAGTTTATTCAAACACCCGATCGTGTGGAATATATGGCGTTTCCCCGTACGGTTGCCATGTCGGAAGTAGCTTGGTGTGATAAAAGCAATAAGAATTGGGAAAGTTTTTGTGAACGGATGGTGAAAGAATTCAAGAGGTTGGATCAGAAAGAAGTAGGATATAGTAAAGCCTTTTATAATGTAATTTTCAATTTTGATAGGGATGAAAAATACCCTAAAACATTGGTCTTGACGTTGGATATGCCGAAGTGCATTATCCGTTATACTACGGATGGAAGTACACCGACATCCCAATCGTCGGTCTATAGGGAACCTTTAACTGTGAGAGAAGGAGACTGCATCCAGGCGCAAGGATTTACGGCACAAGGTAAACCAATAGGAGTAGAAGTAAGTAAGATATTCAAATAGAAAACAAATTCCGATCATTAATTTACTAATTTATGAATTCTGAAAGAAAAGTATTTGTCACATTTTATTGGCTATGCGTCGTTTGTCTCGCTTATGCACAACAGATCAATATAATTCCTCAGCCATTGAAGATTACTGAACAAAAAGGAGTTTTTGAATTCAATAATCGTACTGGGTTGTATTTTCCTAACGATGAGGATTATAAAAGGATCGCAGGATTTTTGGCCAATTCATTTCAACAAGCAGCGGGTATATCCATGGAAACTGCTTCTAAATTATCGTCCAACTGTGTTTATTTCAAAAAAGTGAGAGGTATGGGGCTGGAAGCATACAAACTGGAGGTGAAGCCGAATCGGATTACAATCATGAGCAGTTATCCCAATGGCGCATTTTATGCGTTGCAGACTTTATACCAGCTTCTGCCGGAATATATCTATAGTCCGGTTAAGAAAGGAGGAATAACGTGGAGCGTACCTTGCTGTGAAATCGAAGATACACCCCGGTTTTCGTATAGAGGCATGCATTTGGATGTCTGTAGCCATTTTTTCGATATTGATTATATTAAACGTTACATAGATTTAATTGCTATGCATAAGCAGAATGTTTTTCATTGGCATTTGACGGAAGACCAAGGATGGAGAATCGAGATAAAGAAATATCCCGAATTGACAGAAAAAGGCTCCATACGTAAGGAGACGATCATTGGGACTTTAAACTCGGGCGTGTATGACGGAACTCCTTATGGCGGTTATTACACCCAAGAGCAGATACGGGACATTATAAAATATGCTTCGGACAGATTTGTCACAGTATTGCCTGAAATAGAAATGCCAGGACATGCATTGGCTGCTATTTCTTGTTATCCAGAGCTTTCCTGCGGGTTGGAAGAAAAGTACGAACCAGCGACTCGTTGGGGAGTCTTTCCACAAGTATATTGTCCTAAAGAAAAAACATTCGCTTTTTTAGAAGATGTGCTCTCTGAAATCTTCGATTTGTTCCCTTCTCCGATTATTCATATCGGCGGTGACGAATGTCCGAAGCAGAGTTGGGAAAAATGCCTCCATTGCCAGGTCTTGATGAAGAGATTAGGGTTGAAAGACGAGTTTGAGCTTCAAAGTTATTTTATCCAGCGTATAGAAAAGTTCGTTAATTCCAAAGGGCGTAAGATTATTGGTTGGGATGAAATTTTACAGGGGGGACTTGCTCCCAATGCAATGGTGATGTCATGGCTGGGAGAAGAAGGTGGAATTAAAGCGGCGAAGCAGCATCACAATGCAGTGATGTGTCCCAATCAGAAGTATTATCTGGATTATTACCAGGGAGATCCTTCTACAGAAAGGCTGGCTATGGGACATTATGTTCCTTTGAAAGAGGTATATGATTATAATCCGGTTCCGAATAAACTTACTGCAGATGAAAAGAAATATATTATGGGCGTAGAGGGATGTGTCTGGACGGAATATATAACGACACCGGAGCATGTCGAGTATATGGCTTATCCTCGGGCATTGGCTATTTGTGAAACTGCTTGGAGTAGTGTGGAAAATAAAAACTGGGATAGTTTTATCCATCGGTTAGAAAAGCATTTTACCCGTTTGGATGAGAAAAAGGTAAACTATTGTCGGGCTTTTTATGATGTGAATATTGAGGTCGGAAAAGATGGTACCTATTCTAAAGTCGTTTCACTCAGCGTAGATGCTCCCGATGTAGAAATACGATATACAACGGATGGAAGTGATCCGGTTTCATCTTCCCCGTTGTATAAGATACCATTTGTAATCAATCCTTCGGAAAAAGTTAAAGCCCGCAGTTTTCGTGGATTAATTTGGGTAGGGAAAGTAACGTCAAAAGGATTTAATTAGATAGAATATAATTCATTAAATAAAAAATATTTGATAGCGGAATATCAAAAAAACAGGAACTTATCTAAAAAAGGAAAGGAATCTTATTATGAAACTTATCGCCGATAGCGGGTCAAGTAAAACGAACTGGACATTAGCCAAAGGAAATCGGATTATTTTTCAGTTCGAAAGTGAAGGATACAACCCCTGTTACAATAAACGGGAAGAAATTACCGGTTCGCTTCGCAAAAGTTTGCCCGTGGAATATGATTGGAATAAAATCGAATTAGTTGCTTTCTATGGGGCAGGCTGTTATGAAGATAAATATACGGTCATAGAAGATGCTCTTCGTCCTTTATTTCCCAACGCACGGTTTGACGTAGCCATGGATTTGGCGGCTTCCGCACGGGCGCTCTTGGGACATGATCCCGGGTTTGCCGCCATCCTGGGGACAGGTACGAATTCATGTCTTTATGACGGAAAAAGAATTACACATAATGTCGATTCGATGGGTTTTCTCCTGGGGGATGAAGGAAGCGGGGCATATATGGGTAAAAGGCTGATCGGAGATTTTATCCGCGGCCGTATGCCGGATGATATCAGAGAGATTTTTTACAATACGTACCGGCTGTCACCCGATGAGTTGATCGACCGGGTTTACGGAAGTTCCATGCCCAATCGCTATTGCGCCTCTTTTGCCCGTTTCCTGAGCGGGGAACAAGTGACCGGCCATGCGTATATTGAAAGTGTTAAGCGAGAATCTTTCCGCGATTTCTTCCAAAATATCGTGGTGTATTATCCCTGTTATTCCGATTATCTGTTTAACTGTGTGGGCAGTATCGGTTGGGTGTTCAGGGATACGCTGACAACAGTGGCGGAAGAGTTCGGGATGAAGACGGGCAAAATCATCCAAAGCCCGATGAAAGGCCTTATTGCTTATCATCAAACTTAAAGATGAGAAAATAGATGGACATCAGAAGATTCCCAAGCTTATGAAATGAAAAAATAATTTTTACGTAAGAAAGATATACAAGTTTTATGCACTAACATACGAATATTATGAACACGACAAAACAAACGAATTACCTGTTTCCGCTCTTGATTATCGGCGTTGCCTTTTTCATCATCGGCTTTGGTGTGGGTATCAACGGCATTATGGTTCCCATATTGGAAGGAGCGTTCTCTCTTAGCAAAAGTATGTCGTATTTGGTTTTGACGGCAACCTTCTCGGCTTTCCTTCTCTTTGGCGCGCCCTCAGGTCGGTTGATAAAAAAGATGGGGTACAAAAAATCGATGGTCGTCGCTCTGTTGATTATGGCGTTAGGGATGTTGCTATTTATACCTTCGGCAAGGATGAGTTCATCAATGGCCGGTTTTTATATGTTCCTCGTGGCTTCCTTTATCGGTGGGATAGGCAACACGTTGCTTCAGGCAGCGGTTAATCCGTATGTCACTATTTGCGGACCGATAGAAAAGGCGGCACAGCGTATGTGTTTTATGGGTATCATGAACAAATCCGCTTGGTATTTGGGACCTCTGTTTCTAAGCCTTTTCATTGACGTGAAGAACCCTGTATTGGACAAGACGCATATTCCTTTCGGAATTGCGACAGGAGTGATTGCCTTGTTGGGTATCATCATTTATTTTATACCCCTGCCTGAGCTTAAAGCGGAAGGTGAAGATGAGGAGACTGATGTCGCACAAGTTGTTGAGGCTAACAAAAAAAAGAGTATATGGCAGTTTCCGCACTTAATATTGGGTGCCCTCGCACTGTTTGTTTACGTGGGAGTGGAAACTCTGCCTATGGCTTCGGCTATCGATTTTGCAAACGCCATCGGTTTGAATGATCCGGCTCAGTACTCCGGCATTGTTTCCATAGGGCTAGTGATTGGTTATATCATCAGTATTTTCCTTTTGCAAGTAATGAATCAGCGAAAAGCATTAATATTGTTTACGTTAATCGCTCTGACAGCGTCGGTGTGTCTTGTTTTGCTCCCTGCGCAACAAGCAATTTACAGTCTGGGTGCATTGGGATTCTCTCATTCGTTGATGTGGGGTGCTATCTGGGCATTGGCAATCGACAAGTTGGGGAAATTCACAAAATCCGGTTCATCTATGTTGGTAGCGGCTATTGTCGGAGGTGCCATTTTTCCTCTGGTTTTCGGATTTATCCTTGATGGCTTGCAAACTCCTGGTGAAACCGTCACGGCTGCCAATTTCCAAACTAGTTATCGGATGTTTGCCCCTTGCTATCTATACATTTTATTTTATGGCTTAATTGGTTATAGAACAGGACTGAAAAAATAATTAAATCTTTTGAACAGGCTTGGGGCGCGAGTTTTTAGGCCGTCTTTGAAATACAATTTGGTGGCTTTGCCATAATACCTGCTATGCTTCTCGAGGTACCTCTTCTTTTCTTCGTTTCTCATTAGTAAGCGACCGGTGAAGCGCGTATTTCCTATCTCATCAGGGCTCTGTACCTTTGTGGTCAAAACAGAAAAAGCAGTATGTTATGACACAAGAAGAAGTAGCATCGGTGATGCACTATTGCAAAGAGAGGGGCATCACCTACAAAACCCGGCTGGCCGAGTTGGGTATTCCCGAATGGAGATTTTATAGCCGTAAGGCCCGTTATGCGAAAGCTCAATCGGGAGAGGGTACCGGAGAATTCATCCAGCTGACAGGCGGAGGCCCCCTGGTCCCCATGCCCTCTTTCGCCGGCAGAAATACCCGTCCATCGAAAGCGAAGAAAGACGGGCATCCCTCCAGGGAGATGAGTGTGGAGTTGCGCACTCCCACCGGAACGCTGATCCATATCCGCGGAGAGATGAATGAATCTTTCCTTGCGGCAATCATCCAGGCATCAAGCAGCCATGTTTAGTCTGAACGACAGCCTGCGGTATCTTTTGTACAATCGTCCTTGCGACATGCGCAAAAGTTTTCATACCCTGAGTGGAATAGTGGCCGAGACGATGGGATCCGACCCTTGCAACGGGGATGTCTATATCTTTATGAACAAGGCCCGCAACAGGATCAAGCTGTTGCATTGGGAGCCCGGGGGAATGGTGCTCTACTCCAAACTGCTTGAGGCCGGGACTTTTGGCCAACCATCCCATATGGGGAAAGAGGCCATAAGCGGGAGCCTCGAATGGCGTGACCTGGTCCTCATCGTTGAAGGCATCATTGAAAATCCGGATAGTCGCAGGCAGCGTCTCGAGACCCTGAAGAAATTACGGAAATAAACCCTGAAAAACAGTTGCAAGTCTTGCCGGTTTCATGATTTTTCGCTACCTTTAAGCACTGAAAATCAATCAGGAGATGACAGCGGAAGAGCAATTAAAAGCAGCAATGAAGGAGGTCACGCGCCTGCGTGAAATGGTTGCCGTGAAGGATGAAAAGATCACTTCCCGGGATGCTCTCATCGCCAAATTGGATACCGCTGTCAGGGAGCTTGAAAACCAGCTGGCCTGGCTTCGAAAGAAAGTCTTCGGGAAGATGAGCGAAAAGCACCTTCCTCTTGATCCTGACCAATTGAGCCTGTTTGACCAGAACCAATTGATGAGTGAGGACGAAAAAGCCGGATTGTCCAAACCGGTGGAGGAACCCGACGAGGAAATCACCAGAATGATTACCGTGAAATCAAAGCCCTCACGAAAGCCGCTTGACATCACGAAACTGTCGGTGGAGGTGGAGAATATCTATCCGGAAGGAACGACCGACGAAAACGGGAATCTCAAGAAGGGATACGTGGAGATCGGCACCGAAGAGACCTCCCGCCTGGAAAGGATACCGGCTAAAGTCTATATCGTGCGGACAGTACGCCATAAAATAATCAGCAAATCAGACATTACAGGCAAGCATCCGGAGGAAAGGAGCATTCTTATCGCCGCACTTCCCCTGGCCCCGGTAAGCAAATGTATCGCGGGAGCCTCGGTATTGGCCGACATCATAACAGGCAAGTTCATGTACCATCTGCCTTTCTACCGGCAGATACAACAATATAAGGAAACGGGGATAACCATCAGTGACTCCACGATGGGCGGTTGGTATGAGGCGGCCGTCGAGAAACTCAAACTGCTATATGACCTGCTGAGAAAACAGATACTTTCAAGTGAATACGTACAAATAGACGAAAGTGTGATACCGGTCATAGACAACGAAAAGCACCGTGCACGCAAGGGTTATCAGTGGTGCGTCCGTGACGCGCTCACGGGAGACGTCATGTTCCATTATGACCGTGGAAGTCGCGGGGCCCACGTGGCCCGGGAATTGCTCGGCGGTTTTCGCGGCTGCGTGCAAAGTGACGGCTATGAAGCCTACAACCAGTTTGAGAGGGTGGAAGGGATCACACTGTATGGTTGTTGGGCGCATGCAAGACGGAGGTATTGTGATGCCCTGGAGGAAAACAAATCGTTGGCCACGGAAGCTATCTGTCACATACGCAAGCTCTACAAGGTGGAGGAGGAAGCCGACAGGGCCGGTCTCACGCCTGAACAGCGATGTGAGAAAAGACAGAAAGAATCCTATCCGGTCATCCTGACTTTTGAAAAATGGATGATGGAGCATTATCGGGAAGTACTACCCCAAAGCAGGACCGGAAAGGCCATCGCCTACACGTACACCTTGCTGCCCAGATTATCCAGATATGTGAATGAGGGCAGGATAAATATAGATAACAACCTCATTGAAAACAGCATTCGCCCCTTGGCATTGGGCAGAAAAAATTATTTATTCTGTGGCAATGATGCTTCCGCATACAGGTCTGCCATCGTGTATTCTCTGATTGGCACATGCAAGGCTGCCGGTATTGAACCCCGGGAGTGGCTCGAGGACGTACTTAAGAAGATACCGTACTATCTGCGCGATGGCCAGGATATGACAGGACTACTTCCTCGAACTTGGGTCAACTCGGCATCTACTCGCGACTAATTGCTCCAACTTGCTCCAACTTGCATCTACTAGCCCCGAATAGGATATTACTTGATCCTACTCGGGGCTAGTTATATCAATTTATGACGAATCGAAAAAACGTGCTTCAACGGTCGCTTACGTTTGAATTGTGGTCTTGACTTAATTGGGGTGGTCCTTTATGGCAAATGGAAAATCCGTTTATTGTGGTTTATCCATGAGGGGTATAAACGCCCAAGTGAGTTACAACGTAAAATACCCGATGCTTCCCGCAGAGTCCTGAACATACAGTTGAAGGAATTGGAAGAACACGAATTAATCACAAAAAAGATTTATCCGGTAGTTCCTCCCAAAGTAGAATATAGCCTAACCGAATTCGGAGAGACATTAATCCCTGTTCTTTCTGTGTTAGGACAATGGGGAGATGAACATCAGGAACGTTTACGGCATCTAATATTGAAACAATTAGGTCAATTATCTACTGACTAACTTGAGCAGATAAGTACCGTAGTTTTTAAACGCAAAATTTACAAGGAATTTGCAAGGTTATTCGTCAAAAACAGGCTTATTCCGGCAATAATAGCTCGTATCCTGTTTTCATGGTACAAAAGTAATGTATTTAGAATCTATCCACAACTTTTTGGGTTGATCCTGTCTTTGTGTGAATTTTGTGTGCATAAGAAAAAAGCACTCACCGAAGATATCGACAAGTGCTTGATTTTTAAAGTGGGCGTTGAGGGATTTGGAGTGTCCTATCTAAGCCGTATGCTGTCAGTGATTTAACTGTCGAAGATTTATTCTACTCACTCGTTACTCACTCCGTTTTTAGGGTGATTTTTAAGAGAACTTTCCTCTTTAAGAGATGCTACAAATATAGAACTTTTTTGAATAACATACGCTATGCCTCACCTTTATTATCTTTTCCTTTTATTCTTTTTATCTCTTTATCAAAGTCGGAAAGATAGTATTGATCTTGGATTTTTCGGAACGTTTCATACTCTTGTTCCGCTTTTAATTTAGCTTCCAAAGCAGAGACTTTACCTTTATCCTGTAAAATGGGATACTGAGATAGTTCTAAAAACTGATTCAAGAAGTTAGCCCAATCCTGCATACTTGTTGTTATTCCTCGTTCAGCTCTATTTTCTGCCAAATCCAGATAAGCAGATACTATCCGATTTAATTCTCGAATATGTGCTTCATTGAGATAATTTTTAGCAATAGTAATGTCTGACTTCAGTATTTTTCCATCAGGTGCTTGTTTCCAATTCGTTAATCCCATGTATAGTTTGGTTGCATCAGCCGAAGTGTAAATAATTTCAGCAGCCGTTTTCCCTGTGATTGCCCAATGCAACTTATTCTGTACAGTCGCAAAAAAGTCTTTAGTTACAGGAGCATTTTTATCGTAATCGGTAGAGGTAGCATAGATATCTGTGATTTTCTGATAAAACCTGCGTTCACTTGCCCGGATTTCCCGAATGCGTTCAAGCAATTCGTCGAAATAGTCCTTGCCGAATGATCGACCGTTTTTCAACATCTCGTCGTTTAAAACAAAGCCTTTGGTAATATACTCCCTAAGTGTATTTGTCGCCCAGATACGAAATTGAGTTGCCTGATAACTATTAACACGGTAGCCAACAGCAATGATTGCATCCAAATGATAGAAATCAAGCTCCCGGGAAACTTCTCTGGAACCTTCCTGTTGAACTATCCGGATTTTCCGGATAGTTGACTCTTTATCTAATTCTTCTGAGTGGTAAATATTCTGTAGATGCTCATTAATAGTTCTCACATTTACCCCAAATAGTTCTGCCATCCGCTTTTGTGTAAGCCAAAATGTACCATCCTCGAATTGGACTTGTACATTCACATGCCCATCAGGAGTAGTGTAAAGGATAATATTATTTTCCATATTATTTTCTCAGTTTATTGTAATACCTGTTGCGTTGCTTAAACATTTTCTCAAAGTAATCTATTTTGGGATCTCGATAATCAAATATTACAGGAGGTTTACCGGAACGCTGTACACGACCTATGTATTGCACTAATTTGCCTTCAAAAGCGAATGGATAAACGATAAATAAGCATTCCAATGCACTGATGTCTATTCCCTCTCCAAAGTATTGCCCGGTAGATATGATAATTTGAAAATGTCCTTGTTCTATTTGTTCCAGCTTGCTTTTACGGCTTCGATCCGAATCATCGCCGGATATGGCAATCGTTTCGTACTTTTCTTTCAAATATAAATTTAGAACGTTTACATGAGATTTCCTTTCGGTAAGAATCAAAATAGACTTAAATCGGGAAATATTTTCTTCAATATCTTTCAGGATCTGGTTATTTCTGTTTGTATCAAAAATTAAAATCTGAGAAACTGTTTCATAATTATCAATCTTGTAATCATAAGGGACAAACAGTTCTGTTTCACGTATGTTTATTTCAGCTTTGGTGTTTTGTGACTCCATCAGTTCTTTCTGGGTCATTTCATAGATGATGTTACCAATATAAACATATATCAGTTTTTCATCATTATTCTTTCGCTTGGGTGTAGCTGTCAAACCATAAAGATAAAAGCAATTCAGTTGAGTGATAACTTCCCGAAATGATTTTGCCGGTATATGATGGCATTCATCTACGATTACCATGCCAAATTGATTCCTAAGTTCAGAAATATCTCCCCTTGTCAACGACTGGATCATGGCTACTGTGATCTCTTTTCCAATCTTATCTTTCTGATTACCGATTTGACCGATCTGTTTCTTTGGAATGGATAAGAAGTTTTGTATCCTGTCAATCCATTGATCGAATAGCTGTTTTCGATGAACAAGGATGAGCGTCGGCTGCTTCTTTTGTGCAATCAATTCTAAACCAATGATCGTTTTCCCCGAACCGGGAGGCGATACGATTACGCCAAAATCTTTAACAAGAGTCCGCTCTAAAACATCCTCTTGATGAGGTAATAAATCAATCTTAGAATTGACCTCTATTTCTTTGTGTTTGCACCGTTCATCAATGACTTTTATCGGTATATTTTCAGCATTGCAGAAATGAATTAAAGAAGAGGCAAAACCTCGAGGAATAATAATCCCTTCGGGGGTTTCTTCAATCAACTTAAAATATTTTTCCACATTATACGCCGCTTTACCCAAACGCTTCTTTACGAAGTAATCAGAGTTCAGAAAGTTGAGATTATCTCTTAAATACTCAATCAGCTTTTGGTTAAGCTGCACTCTTTTGAGGTATATTTCACTATTAATGAGTATTTCTAATTCAAACTTAGATTCCGGAATATATCTTGAAGAGAAAACTTCTTTTGTTTTACCGGATAATTGTAAATGTAAAGTTTCTATTTTTTGTCTTGGAATACGCTGAATGGATTGTAAAAAACTCCATTGATCAGCAGCAGGTTCAAATGTTTCCGAATTTAAGAAACATGAATTCCCTTTAGTTAGTGAGACTCCTTGTAGTGGTAATGCGATTAAGTTACCAACTCCTTTTCCGGAATGGGTATCTTGGTTCGGAAAAAGCCGGTCAAAACTGGGTTCTTTCTCAAATTTGGAGATAATCTCTGCTTGCAACAATAGTTCAAAGATGATTTTCCTACTCATAAACGCCGGAATATTCTCTTCAAAGAATAACCATAAATGTCCGCCATTGCCGGAACGGGAACGTTCTATTACAGCAGGAAGTCCAACATCTTGACAAACTTGGTATAATTTCAGAATAGATTCTGTCCAATTTGCTTCGTCAAAATCGGCTGCAATAAAAAACGATGTATTGTCTGATAACAAGGGATATATACCAACCGTTGATTTTCCCGATAAATGTTCTTTTATTGCTTCATCATTGAATGGCAAATATTCTTTCTTATCATAATTGGCAAAACTTCCTCCCTTTGCCTTGTGTTGATTATAGTCACTCCAATCAACTTTATATGCAGGCATATATCCTCCTCTGCTATCCTTTTTCCAACGGACAGCATATACATCTTCACGTCCTCGAAATAAGGATTTGAATATATCTATGTTCGCTTGGGATACCATCAAAGCTGATCTTTTAACTGTTTTCCCAGTATAGTAAGACGGTATTTTTGCAATCGGCTATTCGGCTTTTCAGGAATAGTCATTTCAAGTATTCCTGTTTCTATGAGGGGCGTAATATATTTATTCCGGAATTTTGTACGATCACGCCAGCCCAGCAAAACCATTATTTCAGCTATAGGTTTCGGTTCGGTACAGAAATCTGTAATTTGATGTATTTCTTGAAGACTTAGTCCCGACTTAGTGCTGACTTGCTCCCAACTTGGTGCCGACTTAGTGCTGACTTGGTGCTGACTTGATTCTGTTTGTTCAACAGCCGGAAAAGTCATGCGTATAAAGTTATCTAAAAAACGGAAGCATTCTCTTCCGTATGACTGTAAAATACGAGGAACACCCGAACCGAGCTGCTCTACCAATTCCAAGTCTTTGAAAATGCGCATAATCTCTTTATTGCGAGGCATGGAGATCCCTTCAAAGAAATCTTCCTCTGACAAACCGTCAGGTAATCCTCCATAAGAAGTGATTTCAATACGGTCGTCGAAGAACTCAATCTTTGGTGGAACTTCTCGTGTGTAATCGTTATGTACAATAGAGTTAATGATGGCTTCACGCAAAGCAATCATGTCCCAAAGTCGAGTTTCAATACGTTCTTTTGGGGTTATTCTGGCAAAAGTCTTATTTTCCAATTCGACTTTGTCCAACATTTGTTTGGTGGCTTTCACTAAAGAACAATAGCCATACTCATAGTTTTCAGACAGATGAACACGATCTTTGCCATTGTATTTGGCTACCTTCATCGACATTCCATTTGAATCAGCCATCAGGTAGGCAACATAATTGAATTTTCCTTCATCTGTTAACAGTTCCAGACTTTTTGCAAATTGTTCATTCAACGTTTTACCCGCAGCTTCATAATAAATCTTCAATTGTGCAAAAGTTAGGTCTTGACGTGGCGATTGTATCCGACCTAAAGAGTTACGGACACGTTTTGAAAAAAGATATTCGATTTGTCGTGCTGTCATTGGCTCCGCTGCTGTTCCAGTTCGGATATAACATCCTTTCTCTGACATTCCGAGTTTTTTGACGTAGTAAGGTTTCTCTGTACCACTGGCAAGAGTAATTTTAATCACATCTTTGGAATCGAGATTTTCAACCGCAACATCAAACAACCCCATACAAGACGGCATGATATTATTTTTCAAGCGGTCTTTGATTTTGAGCATATCGCTATCAATATCAGAAACACCGACAACTTTTCCTGTTTTGTCGATTCCGATATAAATAACGCCACCTTCTTTATAATTCAGAAAAGCTCCAGCTTCTTTTTCTAAATCATCTGTGAGTTGTTGTTTGTATTCTATGCGGTTGGTTTCAGGATTCATCTTTTATGATTCTTCTTTGTAATACACCTTGTAAAATTTACCTTTTTTGTCTTCTCCTTGTTCTATCAGTTCTCTATTCCCATGAATATGAATATCAAAATTCTTGTCCAATTTGATAACACTTTTTAAACTGCGAGATTGTTTTTTTACTGCACTTTCAGAAATATTAAAGTTATCCACAAATTCAATGTCAAAATCATTTTGATATGCAGATTTATATTGATTGAACCTTTCAATTATTTCAGGCTGTCCGATAACCTTGTTTGCAAATTCTTTAAGATTGAAGTTGCTGTTTTCTTTAAAGAACTTTACTGATTTATTAAGAAAGTCAACTTGATCAGCTTTGGATGCTTCAAAATGTTGAGGCAATTCGTCTTTTACGAAATTTTTACAAAGAGATAATACATTTTGGGTGTTGTAATATTCGTCTTTGCGTGGACGAATATGAAGGAAATCATTTAGCCAATATTGTGCTTCCGCTCCTTTATTCGTATTATCGACAACAGCTACAATGTAACCATTTTCTTTTTCTGTATTAAAAATCAAACATCCCTTGTCTAATTTATTGATATTAACACCCTGTTGACTTTCTATTTCAAAATTATCTCCCGAAGGATATACTTTCAAGAAAGTATCTTTATTTTCTGACTTGAATAACCCGACAGCATCAACAGTTTTTCCATCAACAATACAGTTTTTAAAATAAACCGTATAAAATTCTCCTCCTTTTATTTTAGGATGGATACTTTGTTCGTACAAATGTTTTGCGAGATTTATTGATTGTTCATGAAGATTTTGAGGCTTATCGAAAATATTCCTAACACATATAAATACTTCGTTCATTGACATATCAATATCGTGATAAAAATTGAAGTGTTCTTGTGATTTGAAAGACATGAAAAAATAATTCATTAAAATCTCATCAATATTTTCTGTGTTTTCAAATAAAGACTTGGACAAAATATATTTTTCATCCCTCAATTTATTACCTATTAAATGCAATGATATATATATCATTTTCGCTTCGATTCCTGAAATCATAATTATATCTTATTAAACAGTTGTAACTTTTCTTTTTGTAATCGTCTAAATTCTTGCTTAATGCTATTCTCCAATGTCGCCATATTTTTCACATTAGATTTGTTTTTTGAATTTAGGTAAACTTTTCCCTTGAATTGAAAAACACCATCAGGAATTGGTTTATTCTTTAATGCGTCTGAAAAATTAAGAATTACGAAATAATTTCCAGAAACACCTCGAAGATTGAATTTGTAGTTAATTGATATTTCTTCACACAATATTATTGACTTAAATGCTTCATCACGTAATTCTTTTACCCCGTCTAAGTTTTTCCCTTTCGCCTGAGAAACATATTCCTTTCCAATCTTATCTTGATATTCCGAAGGTAAAGAAGTGGATTCATCAAACATATATTTAAATGATTTTGCATTATAATCTGTGAAAATATTTGAAGAATTAATGTTTGTAAAACTCAATAAATAATTAGCTCTATCTTTGTTGTTAAAATCTGAAAACAATAATTTAACAGCATTTTCTTCAATGATATTTGCTCTTATTAAATCAGCTGAAATTACTTTCTCCACTCTGTCAGCAATCGTTCTTGCAGGTTTTGAATTATATTCTTTGTATACTTCAAATCTTTTGTCCTGTTCATTAAATGTACAACTAACTCTCGCAATACTAAAAACACTACTGACCATTGCCTGTTTATTTGGATTCACTTGTTCCAATTGGACTTCGACAACAAAATCATTATTTTTAGGATCTTGCTTGACATCCATTGATAGAATGGTTGCTTTTATATCTTTTGATATTTCATGCTGAGAAGTTTCAATACTTTGTTTGATGTTTTTACTTGAACCTTGTTGTAATAAAGGATAAGATATTCTACTATCATCAAGAGTTTTATCTTTTACTTCTACAAGGTTCACTAATGACTCTATTTCCATTGGACTAAATAGCAATCCTGTCATTAAATGGATTATTTTACTTTTATCAGCATTTTTAAAATAAATACCTTTACGAGATAAAAATATTTTAAGTTCGGGAGTGAAAACAGCAGGAGAATCTAAAAACGGCTTGATTGTATCGCCATAAGGCAAATACTCTCGTAAATGAGATTGAATGACTACTTTTCTTTCTTTGTTTCGTGTTTCATCGTATTCTTCATTAACAAAGTCTTCATCCAAATCTGGTATGATACTCAAATCAGTTGCTTCACATATTGGTAATGATGTAACTTTCAATTTATCTACTAGATTGTCATCATTGTAGGATCTTATTATTTCATTTACTTCATTATTATTGATTGTTGAATAATTTGGAAAATATACAATATATTCATTTGCCAAGCCAGAAGTTAGCCTGATTAACATCCAAATAAGTTTTTTCAAACGTTCTTTATTATATTCATCAGAACAGAACATCAAGACACTAATTTTACTCTTACTCCCTTCTTTTATAATTGGAATAATTGAAGAATTAATGTATTGGGGAGGAAGATAAATATCTCGCTTGCCAATCTTTTCAATTGTAGAAGTATCTTCTGTAATTGGATATAAGAATTTGACTGCTAATTCAGCTCTATAAGAACGGGCTGTTATTATAGAACTAATAATGAAATTTGCTTTTTTATTATCAATGGCGTAATAAATAATTTCTTTATTTAGTATGCTAGATTTATAATATTCAGTAATCTCATCAATCAAATTCTTATTTAAATCAGCTTCATTTGTTGAAAGAAAAAACTGCACACTATGTTCAGAAGTGTTGTTTGTTTCTGTTTTTTTACTATTCAGTAACTTATCTCTAATCAGATCAACACTATAAGCATTTTGTTTTATTAATGATTGAATATTTTGTGGATATTCGGCTTCTAAAGAACTATTTATGTAAATTCTGTCTTTTTCATTATCTTTTAATCGACTATTGTATTCACTCCAATATTCAACTCCATATACTTCTTCTTGTTCTGTTTTCTCATTATAAACTGTAACAGTCTCGTTTTCGGTTGTTTTTTTCCAGCCTATTAATTCAAGTATATGTTTAATAATCGTTGATTTTAGACTTAAACTTTGCTCTTCTTCGATTGGTAATAACAATGAATAAGCTGATTTCTCTAAATAGCGTTCAACTGCCATTAAATCATTTAATAAATATTGTTCAAAATCAGAACGATTTAATACCCTTCCTGCACTCGAGTTAAGCAAAAAACGTTGATTTAAACTTAATGCAAATAAACCACATAATCTAATATTAATTTTATTTCGATTCCTATTTTCAAAGTACTCGTTAACCTTTGACAATATCAATGCATTAAAGTCCGATATGGAAATATCCACATTTTTTATATTCACATTACCAATCTTATTGTTTTTGTGTACTTTATCATCAACTCTACCAACCAAATAAAGTATATAGTCCGAAGCATTTGGGGACGTATTTTCAAGCTCATTTGCCCATTTGGTTACAGAAGGTAATGTAAAAGGGTTTATTGAGGATTTAACTTGCATTACCTTTTTTATTCCATCATTATACTCCCACTTAATATCTACTTTTTCTGATTCGTCATTTGGCTCAACACAAACACTAATCCAATCTTGATCATTGAAAGAGTCAAGAATGGCTACTAATGATTGAATTATATAGCCTTTAATTGCATATTGTCCACTCATATTATTTCTGTTTATTTTATTTCCATTACCCTAATTTCCTTCTTATTGGAGATAATCAATTCCCTCACATCCACATTTAAAGCTTTGGCAATAGCAAACAATGTTTCAAGCGATGGTTGAGATACATTTGCGCACCAACGAGAGATTGTAGCTTCATTCTTTCCCAATGTTTCGGCAAGCCACTTGCCAGTCTTTTTCTGCTCTACAAGTACAACTTTTAGTCTATTTAATTCCATTTATCAAATTATTGATGTGTTTTGCAAATATAGTGATTTAATCCAATAACTAAATCTTCATTTATTATTTAATTTTCAATATGATATTCCAAAATCGTTTCACAACCCCACGACGATAGAAGTTCTTCTCGTGTCGTTGGTTATTCTCGCGTGCTTCCGCCTTCCAAACGGCTGGGAAGCATGAGCGGGAAATAACCGACATAGGCGCGGGAAATAACTTCGGGAACAATCACACTACCGCCTGATTCCTTTTTTCGGCTTCTTCTTTTTTCTTTTCATGGGGACTTGTTGTTGGTCTTCGTTATTGTTTATATCAGGGGTAAGTAAGCCCAATGCAGAAGATAACCCCAAATCGGGAAGATTGAAAATTTGCTTGTTTTCCTGCTTGTCTTCAACCAAACTAGAAAGGTTGTTTTCTGATTTGGTGTCTTGAAAATTTGCAAACTTGTTTTCAATCTTATCGGCATCGTTGCTTATCTGTATATTTACCTGTATATCTGTATTTTTTCTTTCATCGGCAATCTGTTTTTCCTGCATTCTGAGTTGGTCGGAGATATTACCGTTCTTCATCGTGTTGCAGTATTCAAAGGTTTCGGTTATCTGTCTATCGTAGTTGAATAGCCTGTCAAATCCCTGCTCTGCCTGTTGGAACAGGTTCTTCCTGTCGAAACCGCCTTTAACCGTTCCCTTCTTGGTGTTTCTATGGTTGGTAAGAGGACTTATCTTGACTTTGTTGAATTGATCTTTACGGCTTACAATCAAATGGCAGTGCATATTCAGTTCGTTGCTTGACCTGTCCCGGTTGAAATGTATCTTACCGTAAAACTTTATATCTTCTGCTGATAGTCCTTTGTTGAAATTTTTAGCATATTCGGGAATAATCACTTCTCTGATATACCTTTTCATGGCTTCGGCTTGTTCCTGTTCTGTATTTCCCATCGCTCGAAGCTCATTTTCCGATGGGCTGACATGGACGGCGTAAAACTTGGCATCCGTTCTTAGTAGTTGACCGATATTCTTGTCTATATCTTTTATAACCTGTGATTTGTAAATATTATCATCTGTCAGCTTGAAAAAACCTTCGGTATAGATTCCCTGTTCCATGCGTTCCATATCTTCGTGTTCGAGGTAGTCGCATAATCTTCGGCTACTGCCTGCATTGTTGTATGTTCCTTTCGATGGTGGCGGAAAATCTATATTCATGGTTGTTATTGAGTTTCGTTTATCAGGTTCATTATTTCAACTTTCATGTTTTCTTTTCGTTTGCCGTCCATTACTCCGCACGTTGCCAGTTCCGAATAAAGGGAAATCAATTGCATTATTTTCTTATTATCTCTCTGTTGTATTTGGGAAAGGGAGTTGATTTGTTTGGATTGGTTATTAATCACTCCTGCATGTTGACTGAATGCTTCACTTATTCTTTTCAGGGCGTTGTTCTGTAATTCCTGTGAGTTACCTATTTGCGAATTGACCAATTCACAAAGTTCTTTTACTACTTTCTCAAATCGGCTGGCAATGGAATGGCTTGTACGCACCATCGGGTTTAACTTATCTTCTTCATAACTTCGAATAAAACGGATAATATCATCCTGCCGTTTGTTGATTTTAGACAATTCCGATTTTACGGATTCTGGAGCATCGGCAGGATTGATAGAAGCCTTGTCGATATACCGAAAAGCCAATTTCACAACTTCACTCTTTTTCAACGAATAGCGTTTACATATTTTCTCTATCAACTTTGCCGTTTCCTTGTCTATGGAAACAGTCGTAAAGACTATATTTCTACTCTGATTTTGCATAGTAATTACTATTTAATGGAAAATCGGTTTATTAAAAGTGTGATAATTAGCGATAAACACGAAATGCTAGTTATCAGACTAATTACAACGGTTTAGCATAAACCGTTAAAGCCGAAGGCTTTGCCCCGCAGGGCAAGAGGAAAGAACAGGACTTGTCCAGTTCCCTCTTGCTTAATTCAGCGAAACAAAAAGAGCCGTCGGGCGATGTTGTTTCTGCTGGATGCGGAGCGTTAATAAAAGGCGGTGGACTAAATGCAGCCTTCATTGGATTTCTTCATTCTGCTTAAACCTAAGAAAGCAGAATCATTCATCATCATTAGCCTTTTTATCCCCGTCTTTCTTCGGGTGTTTCTTTTCAAACTCCTTATAAGTCCCGAAATCCATATGTTCACGGACGAAATTCCGAACATCACTTACTCGATAATAGGTTTTATGACCTATTGCAAAATAAGGGAGTTTGCCACTCGTGCGATATCTTTGCAAAGTCCGTTTTGACACTTTGAGAAGCAAGGCTAAGTCTTGATTATCCAAAATCTTTTCATCTTCTTCAAATACGTCGGATGTGTTAATCAGGGATTTCAAGCCCTGACCTATTTCATTGAGCTTCTTGGATAGCTTCGCCATCCATTTTTCAAAATCATCATTGTTGATATACATTTTGCTTCATTTTTTGAGATTAATACTGAATTCTCAATGCATTGATGAAGCAAAGTACGGAAGAACGAAGTAGAATAAATAGGGGAATCCCTATGGACTCCCCTAAAATGTATTTGCAATTAAATTATAATCAGCAAATTACAAAATCATCTTTTTGTTATCTTCTTGCTTCTACTTTCACGAACAAGTAATTTTTTTAAATAATCAAGTGCTTTTGTTAGGTTGTAGGGCTTACGGCTGAATACTCTTGATTTGGATTTGTAAGCATTCCCGAAAGTAAAGTTGAAAGCGTATTCTAATGAATCGGCAATATATTTGAAAGGGACAGGTTTACCGTTTTCATCTAAAAACTGATTAGATAGTTCGAATGTGGTAGCAAATTCTCCCATACTATCAATCCCCAAGCCGTCTGACTTGGGGATAAAATAAACTTTGGGAATATCTGATTGGGTATTGTTGTAAAAGTGATTTGCTTGTGGAAATGTGAATTTCAGCAAATCAATTTCAGCTTCAAGAAATAGGATTGCCTTTCTAAGGTAGGCAAATTTCAGGGCATTTTTTCCCCTGCCCGTACTGATTCGATTCTATAAATACCAATTCAATACGAGAAAGATTCAGCATCCGAAAGGTTTCAGAAAAATTATTTCCAGATTCACTGATTGTTTTTACTTGTTCCATAAAGCACCCATAGGCATTTTCCATTTCTTCGTTTGTAACTTGTGAGTATTCAGCTAAAAAACTGAAAAATCTCGTGTTTAAAAATTCATTCATAAGCAATCTGGTTATTAAATTATATATTATATATCATATAATGAGGAGATTGTATGCAAATGAATTATTCCTTCTTTGTTAAATCTTACTTTTTCAGTAATAGATTAGAATTATCTAAATGGAACTCCTTTTGAAAGAGGTTTAAATCTAAAAATATAAAAAGGTGCTCTTGCTATACTCTTACCATTATTAAATGCTGCACCCAAATGAACCTGAGCGGCTGAAACATACATATATCCGTCAGAGACATTGTAACTAACGCCGTCTGCCCAAAGCAATTTCTCATCGGTAACAACATTGTGGACACTTTTGTCTTTTGCAAGAATAACAGCTACGCTATTGCTTTCCATTGCGGTTAAGTATAAATTTCCATCTACATCAATGCTTAATCCTCCATTGTTCGGTTTATTAGAATAGGTTTCTATCCTTTTATCCAACTCTATTTCGCTCAAATTTTCATTTAGCAAATCAGTCATCTTTATACGATACATTTTACTACCGTTTAATGGCGCATAATACAGCCATTCAAAGTTTTTATCTGCTGTAATACCATCACAACCCACCAATAGATTTTTACCATTTATCGTTAATGGTTCGCCTTCGATAACTGTGGGTGAATTTTCAGGTACAGTCGTTCGGGAACCTTCTAATAATCTTCGTGTTTTACCTGTTTTCATATCAACAATAATTAAACTTGCAGTACTTCCATCTCCACCATTACCAATACCTTCATCAGCAATGATGAAAAAACCGTTTTTGGTATCTACCACCATATCATTAGGTTGAGAGGTCGGAACAACAGCTGATTCGGGCAGATAATAAATTCGTTCCAACTTATCCGTAATGGTGTTCCACCCAACAATTTTGGGCGTAACAGGATTTCGTTGCCCCATATCAAGCATCCATACTATTCCGTTTTCATCGTTTCGGATACCTAAAACATTACTCAGATAATGGTCATCAGTTTCCCGTGGCGTATTCCATCCTTGATTCGGGAAAGGTGTAGTTGTTTTGGTTTCAGCATCATATCTGACTACTCTATAAGTTGGATTAAAAAACGGATGATGACTGTACACCAAATCGCCTTGATGTGTAAAAGCAATATTCCCAACGGATTGCTCAACTGTTGCAAAAATTTCGTAATCGACTGTTTGTGAGTAAGTATTAACACCTATCATCAAACTAAAAACTAAAATGTACTTTTTCATATTTTTAAATGGATTGAATGATTTGTTCTAATGGTAAACGTGATTTCGGTGTAATAGAAGGCTGATTTGTATCATCAAGACTTCTATGACCAATGGCGACGGCAAACAGCGTTTTATAACCATTTAGTTGCAGTATTTTATCGTATTCCTCGTTTTTAAGCCCTTCCATTGGCGTGCTGTCAATATCCAAACTTGCACAAGCTGAGAGAAAAAATCCGAGGGAAAGATAAACCTGATGTTGCAACCAAAACTTAATTTCCGCTTCTCCCTTAGGTTTAAGAAATTGATTATAATAATTAACAGACCCTTCAGGCAGATTTTCCTTAATCTGTTCTTCAAAACATTTGACATCATCAATTACACTGAAAACAACCACGTAGTTTACTTCATTAATCTTTTGACCATTCCAATAAGAAACATCAGCCAATTCTTTTTTTATTTTTTTATCGGAGACAAAAATAAATCTCCACGGCTGACTGTTTATTGATGATGGACTCAATTGTAAAATTTCTTTTAATTCTCGGATTTTCTCATCTGGGATTTGTTTGTCCGAGTTGTACTTTTTTGTTGTGTACCTGTTCTTTGCTATGTCTAAAAAACTCATTTTAATAGGATTTTAATTAAGCTATCATTTTTATAGTTGCAAAAATAAGTATAGTTTATTATCTTTGCAATAACGGTTAAAATAGATAGTAACAGATGTATTGTATAGACGACAAACAATATCCTTGCAGCACAAGCCTTACAATGAGCTATATAGGAGGTAAGTGGAAGGCGGTAATTCTGATTCATTTAGTCGAAAAAAAACGATATAATGAATTGAGAAAAGAACTTTCGATGGTTACTGAACGAACTTTGAGCCTACAACTCAAAGAATTGGAAGCAGATGGGCTAATTTCCAGAACTGTTTATACGACTAAACCACCACTAAAGGTGGAGTATGAATTGACTGAATTTGGAAAAACTTTAATACCACTGCTCAATGCTATTGCACAATGGGGAAAAGATACAGCTGCAAGCAATGAACGGATAAGTATCATGAACGAATAGAAAAAGGTTAAGGAGCATTACAATAATGCTCCTTATGTTTCTGTGTCCTGATATTAATCGTTTCCTTTTATAAATTTGACAATCTCCCTTACTTCAACACTGCCTCCAATCTTAAAAATGGGGTTTGCTTTCGCTATTTCTACAGCTTCATCAACTGTTTCAGCTTGTATGACTACATACCCCGTCACAATTTCGTCCCCTTCTGAGTGAGGGATATTTGTTACACTTTTGTCGGAATGGATAGTTTTTGCTCCTGTAGGAGATAATGTGTTTCCTTTATCCACCACTTTATCCTGTTTCATCAAATTGCCAAACCAATCCATTCTTTCTTTAATTTGTTCAGGGGATGGTTTTAAGTCCGCTCTTTTATTCAATCTGAATATTAATATAAAATCTGTCATACCTATATAATTTTATTAGCGTTATAAACTAATACAAAGATAGAGGTGTCAATAGAATATATATCAGGACTTTTAGACCTGTTTTCGGTACTTTTTCAGGAAATGGCTTGGAGAAAAGCCTGTTCTTTTCTTAAAGATACGGGCAAAGTATGAGGAATCTTCAAATCCTATCTGAAAAGTAATTTCGGAGATATTATATTCAGAGTATATTAATAAGCGTTTTGCTTCTGTTATTTTAAGATTAAGGAGGTATTGTTTTGCCGATAAACCAAGATTTCTTTTACATGTCTCATTAAGTTTTTCTTCTCCAATATTCAGTTTGTCGGCATAATAAGGAATTGTGCGTAATTTTGAATAATCGGATAAAACTAACCGCTTAAATTGTTCTACCAGTATATTGCTCTGGGAGGTTTTTACCTGTTTCTCTTTCGCAATTTGATATAACAAGTGAGAATAATACTTAAGTCCTGCTTTTATATTTTCATCATCTACTACTTCATTTTCATTCGACAGTTCCTTCCTGATATTCTCCAGAATAGACGTATGGAACAATATATCGGTATCATCAATATCAATATATGGAAAACCATAAGTCACATTCATATCTAATCCCACCTGTTGGTCAATAACAATAATATAGCCTTGTGTCCCGTCGTATAAACTCCAGTTATGGACTTGTTTAGGAGCCACATAAAATATCCTTTGTGGCTTTATTTCGTATTCTTCCGAATCAACCACATAAAACCCGCTACCATGAGTAAACCAGACAAAAGAAAAAAAGGAATGACTATGAGGCCAGTCTATTTCCACGTCTTCCATTGATTCAAAATGCCTTATATAAAAGGATTTTGATACAGGCGAATCAGGTAAAACTTCTGTGATAGAGTACTCTTTTATCATGAGTACAAATATACATAAAAGTATACACATATACACAGACCCATAAAAATTGAGTGTT